>JAESGP010000016.1_pt1 | contig 319064 bp, 289 predicted proteins | sample 9269741 | NCBI WGS metagenome assembly JAESGP01 (sample SAMN15720684, study PRJNA650882) | algae metagenome | isolation source: Desmonostoc vinosum HA7617-LM4 and co-occurring heterotrophs from cave wall | place: USA: Waikapalae cave, Hawaii | collected 2011-05-27 | reverse complement strand
CTAACCCCTCGTTCGAGCCGACGCGCTACGGCAGGCAGCGTAAGCCTAGCCTGAGGTACTCCGTACATTGTCTCAGTCCAGGCTTACGCCGCCTGCCTCCGCGCGAGGCTCAACTCGAACGTTAGGCCTCCCAAGTCGCAACGGGGCGCGCCAAGACCTAGGACAAACAGCTCTGAGTGACAGAGCCTGTCTACTTCTGCATCCGAAAAATTGGCCCGAATACGAGCCACACAACGGGGACGCTGACAATCAAGCCCAGCACCTCTTTGATGAAGGGTACAGAACGCAGCGTCGTTTCGGTAGCAAGATGCCCTCCAAGCCAGATAAGCGCCAAAGCGATGGGCAATCGAATTAGCAAGATGCCCAACAAAACCTTCGCCCTAGCTCGCATTCTCCAATGCCTCTCACCTATTCACGACTGACCTTCTGACGGGCAATTGAGGCGCACAAAGTCGCCGATCGAGCTACCATCTCGCTCGGTGCTGCCGAGCAAACAAGGACGCGAGTTCTGCGTGCGTCTCACAGGTCGAACCTTAGCAGATCCGCAGCATGTGAGGCCTAACCCCTCGCTCAAGCTGACCCGCTACGGCAGGCGGCCTTGGCCCGGCTGTCGGTACACGGTACATTGTCGCCAACCGGGCCAAGGCCGCCTGCCTCCGCGGGCAGCTTAGCTCGAACGTTGGGCACCACAGGAAGACGCCGTCTCAGTTCGAACGCACGCAAGGACCACTGTCCTCGCTAAGCTTTGCAGGCCCACCGATTAAGGAGGAGAACAATGCTGCACGAGATGCCCGGTGTACCGCCTGCAGTACCTCTTCTGCTATCGGAAGTCGCCCTGGCAAAGACGTGGGAGGACGCTCGAAGACGAGTCAAGAACTTGCTGAAGGAGCTCGCAGTTCAGTCTGAGAGCTACTTGAACTCTGGTTTCGCCATCAAACCAGCGTCACGGAACCCCTCTCAGTTCAACATACATCTGCACGGCGCACTGGACCTATTCACGGGCGGCGGCTGCTCTGAACTTCCGTGCAGACTGGAAGCTGCAGATCGCTTGGCACGCAGTGTGGGCCTCATTGCCGATGAGATTTGGCTAACTGACACTTTCTCCATCAACTTTCTTTCCTTTGGCAGAGCTACCAACAGAAAGCTTGACGCCGTCCTTGCGGATGTGGTCGTTCTTACTCGACTGCTGCCACTTCTTCAGGCAGGTATCGTTCAGTTTCGTCCATCGGTCCTGGCTCTCTGCAGTGACTGCTACAGCACGTTCAACAGCCAAGTCGACTCCCTCGCGCATAGCCTTGTACGTGAGTTCCGCAAAGACTTTCGCGTCAAGGAGCGTGCAGGCGGCGGCTTCTTCGTAGAAACCGGCCGGTGCTACGACCCACCGCTCATGCATCACAGCGTAGCAAGCGACGGACCTCTACCGACTGCGAAGTACTTTGCCGAACAGATAGTGACCGAAGAAGTGCGATCAGCCTTGTGGGCGGCACGAGATGCTTCGGTCTCTGGTGGCTCTGTCCTTTCAAACTCCCGAGTTGGTTTAGCCGCCCTACTTCAGCAAGAGGGCCGACTGGTAAGCCGCGGTGGGCTGCTACAACTTGAGCGAGAGCGAGAGATTTCAGTTCCGTGGGTCTCAAGCCTTGAACCACAACAAATTGTTCAGCTCCGCCAAGAAGCTTCAAAGGCGCTTCCCTCCTTCCGCAACACTATGGCTCGCGCCCTAGTGTGCTCTGACGACAGCCTTGGAGGCAGCAGCACTCCGAGCGCGGTAATCGCCGAACTCAGAGAGCAAGCTGACTTGGTGAGAGAGGAGTTGAGTGCAAGAAGGAGCGTTTCCGCAAGATACTGGCGAACAACTTATGCGCTACTTGGGCTCAGTCTTTCAGCGTATGGTGTGTCTGCAGACCAACCGCTGGCCGCGGTGACTGGTCTTTTGCCGTTAATTCAGCTACTTATCGAACACAAGACCGGGCACGAAGCCGAAGTAGCGATGCTGGAGCATCGTCCAGGCTATGTGCTCGTCCAGGCACAACAGCTGCTGGAACACGCACACGACCAAGCGCCGTGAGTGGTGCCTAACCCCTCGCTCAAGCTGACCGACTACGGCAGGCTTTGTAAGCCCGGCCCGAGGCGCTGTACATTTTCTCAGTCCGGCTTACAGAGTCTGCCTCCGCGGGCAGCTTAGCTCGAACGCTAGGCCTCCGAGCCAGCGCTCCTGGTTCGCCTGCGGCAATTCCCTTTCCTGTCTTGGAGCAACCCATGTCCAGCAAGTCACGGGTACCGAGCGACGTGCGCATCCACGGCACCGCTGAGAGCGATGGAGCAACGGTCCAGATGTTCCGCTGCAAGAAGCGGTGGGAGGAACTCGGGGAAACGAGCCACTCCGGGGTAAGGTTCTGTGGCGAGTGCTCCAGGTCAGTCTTTCGAGCCCGCGACTTGGATGGGTATCTGCAGCTGGCAGCATCGGACAAATGCACTTTTGTGGACCAAGGCGAAATGACCATTGGAGTGCCCGTTACACCCTATGCGCCAGGAAGTCCTTTGGCCTGGGACGATCAATAGTGCGTCCAGGGGCGAAATGCCCACCCAGTACCAACGCGCGGATAGCTCTAACCCCTCCGTTGAGCTGATCGGCCGCGCCAGGCCTTTCCCGGTCTGCGCCATCAGGAGGGGCGGCAGACACTTGACATGTTCACAACGGCTCATGACCCATGCCGACGGACCTGTACCTTCTCTACGCGCTCATCGTCGCCTGTGAAGTCGGCTTCTGGGTCGTGCTGCTCCTGGCCCTGGCCGTCCGCTACCTTGCGCGGCGAGACCGACTGAGCCGCGCGCTGCTGCTCGGCCTTCCGCTCATCGACCTCCTGCTCCTGCTCTTCACCGCCGCCGACCTCCGCAGCGGCACCACCGCCACCTTCGCCCACGGCCTGGCGGCGGCCTACGTCGGCTTCACCATCGCCTTCGGCGGCATGGCCATCACCTGGGCCGACGCGCACTTCGCGCACCGGTTCGCCGCCGGCCCCACGCCCCCGAAGGCGCCCGATCGCGGCTGGGCGCTCGTCGCCTACGACTTCAAGCTGTGGGGCCGCTGCATCGTCGCCTGTCTGATCACGATGGCGCTCATCGAAGCGTTGATCTGGTTCGTCGGCAACGGCGACGCCACGTCGCCCTTGCTGGAATGGCACAAACGCGCCTTCGGCTGCATCGTGCTGTGGTTCTTCTTCGGCCCGGCCTGGAGCCTGGCGACTGCCTGGCGGCGCGCGCACTGACGCCGAAGGCGCGCGGCCGGGCCGTGCCCGGCGGCAACCGTGTTCGTCAGGACTCGGGGTCGAACATGATCTCCCGCACCTCCTGCGCGCAGCGGCAGCTGCGGGCGATGCACGCCGCCCAGGCCAGCGCCTCGTCGTGCGTCGGCACCTCGATGATCGAGAACCCGCCCAGCACCGCCTTGGTTTCCGGGAAGGGGCCTGGCGTCGCCTGTCCGTCGGTGCTGACGACCGTGGCCTGCTGGCGCTGCAGGCCGCCGCCGAAGATCCACACGCCGGCCGCCTTGGCTTCGCGGACGACGGCGTGGGCGTCTTCGCCCACCTGCACCCAGTCGGCGTCCGGGATGTGGTCCATGGCGCCGTCGTCGAACGAGATCAGGTAGCGGGGCACTTCGGTTCTCCTGAGCTGTGGCTGTCGCGCGGGACGTGCGCGGATGACGTGATCGTCGCCGCGCCGCCCACCCTGCACGACGGGCATGCCATCGCCGGCACGACCGGTGGAAACCCTTGACGGCGGCGCTGGCCGTGGCACGCTGCCCGCGGTCGCCACTTCGGGAGGCTGCGCATGTCCCGCGTCGTCATCGCCCTGCTGCTCGCCCTGGCCCTGTCGTCGTGCGCGACGACCGCACCGCCGAGCGGTGCCGCCGACGAAGCGGCCATCCGGTCGCTCGAGGAGCATGAGCGCCTAAGCGTGCTCAACCGCGACGTGGCCGCGCTGCAGCGCGTCTGGTCGGAGCACCTGGTGGTGAACACGCCCGCCAACCGCGTCTCGCCCGACCGCCGCGTGGTGCTCCGGCTCGTCACCCAGGGCGAGATCCATTACGCGGTCTTCGACAGGACCATCGAACGCATGCGCATCGACGGCGACTTGGCCATCGTCATGGGCGGCGAGGTGATCCAGCGCGTGGGCAGCCCGGCGCCACCGCCGGTGCGGCGCCGCTTCACGCACGTCTGGAAGCGCGCGCCCGAGGGTTGGCGCCTCGTCGCCCGGCACGCCAACGTCATCCAGCCTTAGGCTTGCCGTTGCGCCACCGTCGTCTTGCCCAACCGGCTGCCTGAGGACGCCTCGATGCCCAAGCCTTTCGTGAACCTCGCCGACGTGGTCTTCGACGACGTGGAGGACAACGGCTACTACACCTCCAGGCGCGCCTTGTTCAGCGCCGGCATCGGCGCGAAGAAGCTCGGCTACAACCTCACCGAGCTGCCGCCCGGCAAGGCGCAGTGCCCGTTCCACGCGCACCGCGAGGAGGAGGAGATGTTCCTCATCCTCGAAGGCGACGGCGAGCTGCGTTTCGGCACCGAGCGCTACCCGATCCGCCGCCACGACGTCATCGCCTGCCCCACCGGCGGGCCCGAGGTCGCGCACCAGATCATCAACACCGGCAGCACGCCGCTGCGCTACCTGGCGCTGTCGAACCAGTCGCGCATGGAGGTGTGCGAGTACCCGGATTCGAAGAAGGTCGGCGTGTGGGCCGGCGAGCCGGGGGCGCCGGCGCTGCGCAAGATGTTCAGGGCCGACGCGGTGGTCGACTACTACGACGGCGAATCCACCGAGGCGCCGCCGCGCGACGGCTGAATCGGCGGCGCGCCGGCGTTCGCCTGCCGGCCGGCCGCGCCGCTTCGCGGGATACAGTCTGTCCATGGTCCCGAGCGGCCCACCGCTGCTCCTTCGCATCGATCCACATGCACCCCGACACCGCCCGGTACAACGCATCCCAGTCGCCCGAGGACGGCCGAACGTGCGACCTGCTGGCGCAGGCGATCGAGCGCGCGTTGCCGGAAGCGGAGAACAAGGTCTGGCACGCGCATCCCGTCTGGTTCCTCGACGGCAACCCCATCGTCGGCTACAGCAAGCTCAAGGGCGGCGTGCGCCTGCTGTTCTGGAGCGGGCAGTCGTTCTCGACGCCGGGCCTGAGGCCCGAGGGCACGTTCAAGGCGGCCGAGGCGCGCTACACGGCCGCCGAGCAGGTCGATCCTGAATTGCTCGGGCGCTGGCTGGCCGAGAGCCGCGACGTGCAGTGGGACTACAAGAACATCGTCAAGCGCAAGGGCAGGCTCGAACGCTTGACCGGGTGACGACGCCCATGCACGCGGAGCCGTACCTGCCGTACGCACGGGCACCGCGGCCGGTCCACATCCATCACGACGAGGGGGCTCACCGCACATGGACACGCTGCACGGCTTCTCCCAATCGGGCAACACCTACAAGGTGGCGCTCATGCTGCAGCTGCTGGGCGTGCCCTGGCGCGCCGAGCACGTGGCGTTCACCGACTTCGCCGCCGGGCTGACGCGCGACGACGGCTGGCGCGAGCAGCACAACACGATGGGCGAGGTGCCGATCCTCGAGACCGCCACCGGCAGGCGCCTCACGCAGTCGGCCGCCATCCTGCTGTTCCTCGCCAAGCGCCACGGGCGCTACGGCGGCGAGACCGAGGACGACCAGCACGAGGTGCTGCGCTGGCTGTTCTTCGACAACCACAAGTTCACGAGCTACTTCGCCACCTGGCGCTTCATGAAGTCGTTCGCCGCCACGGCGCCCGACCCGACCATCGCGCAGTGGCTGCAGGGCCGCATCGCCAACGCCTTCGGCATCGTCGAGAAGCAGCTCGCGCGGCAGCCGTACATCGCCGGCAGCGCGCCGACGATCGCCGACCTGTCGCTGTGCGGCTATCTGGTCTACCCGGTCGAGGAGAGCGGCATGGACATCGAGGCGCGCTACCCGGCGATGGCGGCCTGGCTCGAACGGCTGAAGGCGCTGCCGGGCTGGAAGGGCCCGTACGAGCTGCTGCCCGGCGAGCGCGTGCCGCCGCGCTGGTGAGCCGCGGCGCCTGCGCGGCCTCACCGCATCACGCGGCAGCACCGGCCAGCGTCCACGAGCCCAGCGCGGAGAGCACGGCACCCAAGGCCGGCAGCAGCCACCACGCCCAGCCGTGGTGCCGCGGCGGCGCCAGCAGCAGCGTGGCGAACAGCGCCAGCAGCGTCGGATCGGGCATCAGGCCGAAGGCCTGGGCCTGCTGCGGATGGCCGGCGAGCAGCGCGCCCAGCAGCGGAACAGCGACCACCGCGCCCAGCCCCAGCGCCGCGCCAGCCGCGCGGCGTGACCGCGCGGCCGCCACCGCCGGTGGCGACACGATCGCCAGCACGGCCGCGGCGACGGCCTGCAGCGCGAAGCCGGCGCCCAGCCACACGGCGCCGGCGTTGATGGCGGCATAACGGCCGAAGTGCCAGCCCCAGGCGACGACGCCGCACGCCGCCGCCATCAGCAGCCACGCCGCGCGCGGTGCCCACGCCGCGCGCTGCCACAGGCCGCGGCCGACCACCAGCGCCGCGGCGGCGAACAGCAGCCCCAGCGGCCACCACGCCGCGGTGTGCGCCGCCACCAGCCGCGCATACGTGGCCGGCGAGAACATCAGGAAGTCCGACGGCCGGTAGCTCAGCCAGGTGTCGAGCCAATCGGGCATCGGGCTCGGGATCGGACTGGGGTGGCGCTCGTTCGGCAGCGCGCCGCTACAGCGCCGCCACGTGCTCGGCCATGCGCCGGCGCAGCGCCGCATCGGGCAGCGGCCCGCGCGCCGCGCCCAGGTTCTGGCGCACGTGGTCGACGCGGCTCGTCGCCGGGATGGCGCAGGTGACGGCGGGGTGGCCGATCACGAACTTCAGCGCCACCTGCGCCCAGCCGTCGCACTGCAGCTCGCCCGTGGCCCAGCCCGGCAGCGGATGCCGCGCCAGGCGCTGCAGCAGCATGCCCTGCTGGAACGGCCGGTTGACGATGACGCCGATGCCACGCTCGGCGGCCAGCGGCAGCAGGCGCTGCTCGACCTCGCGGTCGAGCAGGTTGTAGCTGAGCTGCACGAAGTCCAGCGGCTGCGTCGCCATGATGCGTTCGAACTCGCGGTGGCGCCGCCCTTCGCTGGTGGTGATGCCCACGTGGCGCACGCGGCCGGCGCGCTTCATCTCCTGCAGCAGCGCCAGCTGCTTCTCCCAGGCGACGAGGTTGTGCACCTGCAGCAGGTCGAAGCGCGCCACCTGCCACAGCCGGCGCGAGGCTTCGGCCTGCGCCGCGCCGTCGCCCGAGGTCCACACCTTGTCGGCGGCGTAGATGGCGCCGCGCCGCGCTGCGGGCAGCCGCGCCAGCCCTTCGCCGATGACGCCCTGCGAGCTGCCGTACATCGGCGACGAATCGATCATCCGCCCGCCACCGTCGGCGAAGGCGGCAATGACGTCGCCGCACGCCCGGCGCGCCGCGGCGTCGTCGCCGACGTTGAAGGTGATCCAGCTGCCCAGGCCGACCATCGGCATGGACTCGCCGCCGGGCAGGCGGCGGGCGTGCAGGGCGGGTTGCGCCGTCTGGGCGACGGCACCCATGGCCGGCAGCGCCAGGGCGGCGCCGACGAGGTCGCGACGGGTGATGCGGGCCATGGCCGCACGGTAGCGCAGGCCGCAAGGCCGCACCGCGCTTGCGCCCTGCTAGCCTCGCGGCCTTCGGCTCACCCGCATCGCACCCCGCCCCGATGGATCAAGCCCGCTTCGAACTGCTGCCCAAGGACATGTCGCCCTACCGCGACGGCAACACCGGCATCCCCTACGTGCACCGCTTCGAATCCGGCGTGCCCGGCCCGCACGTGCTGGTCAATGCGCTGACGCACGGCAACGAGTTCTGCGGCATGGTCGCCGCCACGCACCTGCTCGACGCCGGCGTGCGGCCGCGCATCGGTACGCTCACGGTCAGCTTCGCCAACGTCGCGGCCTACGAAAGCTTCGATCCGGAGAAGCCTTTCGAGAGCCGCCAGCTCGTGCACAACCTCAACCGCATCTGGTCGGGCGCGCAGCTCGACGGCGACGAGGACAGCCCCGAGTTCCGCCGCGCCCGCGAGCTGCGCCCGGTGGTGGCCGCGGCCGACCACATCCTCGACCTGCACTCGACGAGCCAGGACGTGCAGCCGTTCTGGGTCTACCCTGCGTTCGAGCGCAACGGCGCCGCGGCGCTGGCCATCGGCCGGCCGGCGGTGCACCTGGTGATGCCGCAGGGCCTGGGCTCGGGCACGCCGCTCATCCAGCACGGCCGGCACGGCCTGGCCGACGCCGACGGCGGGCGCGGCGTGGCGCTGGTGGCCGAGTGCGGACAGCACTTCAGGCGCGCCAGCGGCGAGCTGGCCATCGAGGTGGCGCTCGACTTCATCGCCCACTTCGGCCTGATCGAGCCGCGGCCGCGCGTGCAACGGCCGCAGCAGCGGTTCGGCCTGCTGCGCACGTGCATGGTGACGACGCCGCAGTTCCGCTTCGTGCGGCCGCTGCTGGGCTTCGAGGTGTTCGACGAAGGCGAGCTCATCGCCACCGACGGCGCCGACGAGATCCGCGCGCCGTGCCCGCGCTGCACCGTGCTGATGCCCACGCGCGAGCCGATCGTCGGCCGCGAAGGCGTCTACCTGGCGCGGCCCATCGACGACTGAACGGCGGCCGCGCGCCCGGCGGCCTCCAGCAGCAGCCGCACCAGCGCCTGCGGCTCGGTCACCATCGGGCAGTGGCCGGTGGCGAGTGTCTCCACGTGCAGGCCGGGCATCGTGCGAGCGCGCTCGCGCATCGCGGCGATGGTGGGGTAGGCCGGCTGGTTGCAGTCGATGAAGGTGCGCGGCAGCCGCGCCCAGCGGTCGCCGTCGAAGTGCAGCGGCTCCCGGTAGGGGCCGAAGGGGTGCGGCACCTGGCGGCGCAGCAGCCAGTCGCGGTCGGCGCCGTCGATGCCGAAGTCGCGCGGGTCGGGCGGCGGCAGCGCGTGGTCGTGCGCCGCGGCGGCGGCGGTGCGTGCGGCCACGGTCTCGGCGTCGTGGCGGTCGCCCCAGCCTTCGCCGGGCAGCGGCAGCATGGCGTCGACGTAGACGATGCCGGCCACGGCGCCGGGCTGCTCGTCGAGCAGGCGGTCGGCCGCGCCGGTCACCACCATGCCGCCATAGCTGTGGCCGACGAGCAGCACGCCGCCGGTCGCGCCGGCCATGCCGTCGGGGCGGTGCAGTTCCTCGCTGCGCACCAGCGCCACCACGTCGTCGACGTGCGTGCCCAGCGTGATGCCGCGGTGGCGCAGGTGCGCGCGGTCGCCGTCGCCGGTGAGCGTGGCGGCGTGCACCTCGCAGCCGGCGGCGCGCAGCGGCGCCAGCACGCGGCGCCAGATCCAGGCACCGCCCCAGGCGCCGTGCACCAGGACGATGGCGGGCAACGGGCCCGCGTGGGGTGACGAGGTGGCGCGGTCCGGTGCGGAGGTCGTCGTGTTCATCGCGCCGACTCTACGGCGCGCGTGGCGTGGCGGGGCGCGTCGTGGCGAAGCGGGGCGCGTTGCGATGCGTCTCGGCGCGGCACCTGGCGTGGTCGTGTCGTGCGCCTCGCCCGGCAGGCGTTCCGCGCCTCCCTCGTTCCGCGCCTCGGCGATCGGCCCTGAAGTGGATCAGGCCGACACGTCCTGCTGCGCGTCCTCCGCGGTGGCCTGCGCTTCCAGCTCGCCTTCCACCTGGATCTTGCCTTCGCGCTCGTAGCGTTCGAAGTCGGTCAGCGGCATGGCGGCGGCGTGGCGCGTGTCGCCGTCTTCCCAGCTGAGCGTGGCGTCCTGCTGCGTCACGGCCACCTCCACCGGGCCGGGCGGAATGGGCTGCGTGGCGCCGTCGCCTTCGCGGTATTCGACCTCGCCGACGATCTGGGCTTGGGCTTGCTGCGTCATGGTTGTCCTCTCGGTGCGGGCTCGGCCTGGCGGCCAGCCGATGGCGGCATCGTCGCCGCGCGCCCCGGGCGGCGCACCCGGAGGGCACCGCGGGGCGCTGTAGCCAGCTTCCTACAGCGGGCGCCGCGCCGCGTGGCGCGTGGGGCCGGGGCTCACGACGCCGGGGTGCACACCGCGCTGGGCGCGCCCATGAAGCGCGCGTTCGGGCCGGCCTCGGGCGCGGCGACGATGCGCGCCGACTGCCCCGGCAGCACCGTGGCCTGCGCGCTGCCGCTGCGCAGGCCGGCGCCGGGCTCCGGCCCCATCCAGCTGAAGTGCACGGTGCAGTGCCAGGGGATGTCGCTGGCGTTGCGCGCTTCCACGCCCAGGCCCCCGGCGGTGGACGCGGTGATGACCGGGTGGCGCCGGTCCATGCCGCGCGCCGGCGGCGGCGCACCGGCCACCGCCGGCGGCGCGGGATAGATCGACGTCGCCGGCGGCGCGATGCCGGCGCGCTGCGGCATGCTCGCCGCGCTGGGGTGGCCGGCGGCGGCGCAGGCGCGGTGGATCACGTCGTTGGGCACGGCCGGCGTGATGGCGGCGCGGCCCTCGTGCACGTACGTCACCCACAGCACGCCGCGCGACACGCCGCAGTGCATCACGCGCCAGTCGCGCGGCAGCACCTCGATGGCCATCGAGGCGGCACGCTCGGGCGGCGGCGCGGCCTGACGCGTCGCCGGGGCAGCGCCGGCGGCGCTGCACAGCGCGAGCAGCAGCGCCGGCACAAGCACGGGCCGCATCGGCGGCAGCGGCATTGAACGGCCACGGCAGGGCGGGCGGGTGTGGCGCATGCGCCCATCGTCGCGCAGCGGCCGTTGCCGCGGGGTAGGCGATGTCCCGGCTGCGGGGTGCGCCCGGTCCTACGCCGGCAGGCCGATCGCCGGCCAGTCGTGGCGCGCCCAGGGCGCGGCGGCGTCGAGGTCGATGGCGTGCGTCGTCAAGGCGACGCGCCAGCCGCGGCCGCCCGCCTGGCCCGGGGCCGGCGGTTCGAAGCCGAGCAGGCCGAAGCCCGAGCCGCGCCGTGGCGGCGACGATCCGTCGAGCGTCAGCGCCGCGCCGTCGACGGCGACGGTCTCGCCGAGCCACAGGCTGGCCGGCGCGGTGTTGGCGTACGGCATCGGCGCGTAGAGCGGCGGCGCGACCACCGCCGCGCCCACGGGCCGGCCGCCGTGCAGCAGCGCACCGGCCCAGGCGAGGTGGTAGTCGCCGGTCACCAGCACGAAGCGCCCTGGCGCGCGGCGCACCAGCGCCGTCAGCAGGCGCTGGCGATCGGCGGGGCTGGCCTGGAAGGTGTCGATGGCGCCGCCGTCTCCCGGGTCGCTGCCCGGGTGCACGCCGGGCAGCACCGCGCTCGAGGTCAGCACGCAGGCCAGCGCGCCGGGCGTCTGGCCGACCGCGGCCAGCCAGGCATCGAAACCGCGCCAGGCGGCGTCGCCGACGATGCGCAACGCACCGCCCTCGAAGCGCCGCTGCAGGCGCGCGTCGAAGGCGAAGAAACGCACCGCGCCGCGGCCGAAGGCGCACCAGCCTTCGTCGCGCCACGACGCCGGTGCGGCCATCTGCTGGTAGGCCCGCACGGTGGCCTGCGCCACCCGCAGCGCCTGGGCGTTGCGCCACTCGGCGTGCGCCGGGTCGGCGGCGTGGGCGCGGAACGGCTCGGGGCCGGCGGGCCAGCCCTCGATCAGCTCGTGGTCGTCGGCCAGCGCCAGCGCCGGCAGCCGGCGCAGCAGCGCGCGCAGGGCCGGCCGGGTGAAGGCGGCCTGGTGCGGATGCACGAAGCGCTCGACCGGGCTGATGGGGTCGCCGATGCCGGCCGAGGCGTCGGCGTAGACCTGGTCGCCCATCATCAGCAGCAGGTCCGGCCCGCCGGCGCGGCGCGACGCGGCCAGCAGGCGGATCCAGGCGGCATCGGCACGGTCCCGGTCCAGCCCCAGGCCGGGGTAGCGGCAGCAGGTGAGCGCCACCCGCACGGGGTGGCGCGGGTCGGCATCGGCGGTGCGCGCCGGCGCGATGCGCGTCTCGGCATGGTGCAGCCGGCGCGGCTGGCGGCGCTGCGACGACGCGGTCTTCGGAAACGGCCGCGCCACCTCGGCCTGCGCCCGGCGCTCGGCGTCCTGCAGCCGCGCCACCCGGTCGTGCCAGGCCGCCAGCAGCAGGTCCACGTCCGGCGGGTCGCCGCCGGGGTCGGCGTGGCTGAAGCAGCGGATGCGCAGCGGCCCGGCGGCGCCGGCCCCGTCCACCACGGGTTCGAGCCGGATGCGGCCATGCGCCGCGAGCATGCCGCCCTGCAGCGCACCGGCGGGCCCGGCGTGCGGCGGCGCGGCGTGGCCGTGGCGCACCACCAGGGGCAGCGGCGTGGCCTCCAGCGTCATCGGCACCCGGCGCCAGCCGCGGCCCTGGTCCACCAGCGCGGCGGCGGCGCGCGGCGCGTGCGCCTGGTCGTCGGCGCCTTCGTCGTCGAGCACGAAGGCGATGCCGACGTGGCGGCTGCCGTCGGCGGCGTGCTCCACCGGGCCGACGAACGGCCCGGCCTTGGGCAACTGCAGCGTCGGCGGCCGCGGCCGTGCCGCGGACGCGGGTCCATGTGCAGCATCGGCGCCGGCATGGGCACCGGCATCAAGGTCGATGTCGCCGCCCAGCCACCAGACCTCGTCGAACAGCGCCGACAGGCGGCCGTAGACCGACGGCGCACCGGGCGGGCCGGGCTGCATCGCCTCGCGTCCGATGAGCACGTCGAGGTGGCCGTAGCCGGCGATCACGTCGCAGACCAGGCCGCTGCCGCCGACGCCGAAGCGGTGCGACCAGCGTGGCTGCAGTTCGGCGTAGCGCTCCGCCGAGCGGGTGGCGCTGACGCAGTCGAACAGGTCGTTCTCGGCGCCGTGCACGAAGCGCAGCGGCAGCGCCAGCCGCTCGCCGACGGCCTGGCCGGTGACGTAGGTGTTGAGCCCGTCTTCGCTGACGAGGCGCTCGCGGTCGAAGAACTGCGCGCCCTGGGCGAACAGGCGCACGCTGCCGGCGCCGAACAGCCGCGGCAGCTCGCGGTGCGTCGCCAGGTTGACGTTGGCGTGGCGGAACATGCCGCCCAGCAGGAAGCGCACGCGGCGGCAGGTGGCGCAGTCGTCGTCGCCCTGGCCGCGCGGCGACTCGGGGCAGTGCTCGCCGGGCGGCACCGGCAGCGTGGCGAACAGCCGGTCGGCGGTGGCCTCCACGAGGTTGGTCACCGGCCCGCGCACCGCCAGCGGCACGCGCGTGCGCGGCGCCAGGTTGCGCAGCAGCGCCGGCAGCCAGGTGCGCGCCTGCGCGCTGCGCGAGCCCACGAGCCACGGGTGCACCTGCGAGGTGACGAGCGCGGCGAGCTTGGGCATCCGCGGCACGAAGCCCGCGGCCGACGCGTGCGCGGCACTGGCCACGTGCGCGTCGTGCGACAGGCGGCCGGCCAGCAGGCCGATGAGCAGCGCCGCCGCGCCCATGCACTGCCCCACGGCGAAGATCTGCAGCGGCGCGTCGGCCGGTGCGCCGCCGGTGGCGCGCGCCTGCGCATCGAGCTCGGCGCCGAGGGTGGCCAGGATGTGGTCGACGGTGCACGGCGCGTCGAGCAGGCCGATCTGGTCGACGGTGCACGGCTCCTCGGCGGCTTCGGTGCGCGGGCTCATGCGCGAGTCGAGCACCCAGACCTCGTGGCCCGTCGCCCACAGGTGCTCGGCCAGGTTGCGATGGGTGGTCTTGAACGTGAACGCGTGGCCCGACATGTCGAAGGCGTGCATCAGCAGCACGCTGCGCGCGCGCCGCACGGGCAGGCCGCACCAGGTGCCGGCCTGCACCTCGGGCAGGCCCGGGCTGTCGTCGGCGCGCGGCGGGCGCCGGTAGCGCCACAGGCGCAGGCGCGCGGGGCCGGTGGCGTCGAAGCCGGTGTCGCTGGCCGACGCACCGCGCGGCACCTCGAGCACCGTTTCCTCGGGCGGCGGCGCGCCGGGGCAGCGCAGCGCGACGTCGGCCGCGCTGTCGGGCAGCGGCACGCGGCTGTAGCCGGGCAGCGCCAGGTCGAAGGCGCGGGTGTGCAGCACCAGCCGCGCCAGCAGCGCCGGGTAGCTGGCCAGCGCCAGCAGGCCCGAGCCGGTGTCGCCACTGCCCAGCAGCCGCGCCGGCGGCTGGCGCAGCGCCTCCTGGATGTCGAACTCGAACGTCGCGCGCGTGCGCCGGCCCGGCCAGGCCCAGCCGGGCTCGGCGATCTCCAGCGTGGGCGAGGTGAGCTGCACGAAGACGCTCGGCCGCAGCTCGGCGCGGCGGCGGCGCGCGTGCGCAGCCCGGTGCCACGCGCCCTGCCACAGCCGCGTGACGGCATGGCGCAGCAGCGGCCCCCAGCCGGCGGCGTAGGCCACGTGCTTGGCGCCGGTGACGTGCAGGTGCGTCGGCGGTGCGTGCGCCAGCCCTTCGGCGTGCGACAGGCGCAGCTGCAGGCGATAGCGCGCCCGCCGCTCGTCGGTGGCGGCCCAGCCGAGCCAGACCATGGCGGCGATGTTCTGCCGGGTGAAGACGAGGCTGCCGCGCTCGGCGTTGCCGCGCAGCAGCCACCAAGTCAGGCCGACGCGCACGAGGGCGCCCAGGCGCTGCAGCGTGCCCAGCACCGGCCAGCGCCGCGCCGGGCTGAACAGCTCGACCTCGCCGCCCTCGACGTGGTACTCGAGCCGCGGCGCCGGCGCGCCGGCGTGCGCTGCATCGCCCACCAGGCGCAGCCGGCCCTGCACGTCGCGCAGCACGTGGCGGCCGTGCGCCTGCCACACCGCGGCGAAGTCGTGCGCGCGCATCACCAGCCGCAGGTCGCACTCCGCGCTGCCCTGGCGCAGCGCGCGGGCCAGCGCCCGGCCGAGCGGCAGGGCACGGTGCGCCAGGCGTTCGGTGATGTCGACGTCGTACGCCGGCTCGCCTGCGCGCTGCAGCGGCTGCGGGGCGCGCGGCGGCAGCGGCGCGGGTGGCGCGGTTGGTGAGGGTGGTGGCGCGTCGGCCGGCGGAGCCGCGTTCGACGCGACGTCGCCAGGCGCCGCCTGCGCGTCGAGCTCGTCCCAGCACGCCACCGCGCGCTCGGCCAGCGCGGTGATGGTCCACAGCGGGTTGCAGCCCAGCGCGGTGGGCACCACAGAGCCGTCGAGCACGTACAGGCCGGGCCAGACGGCGTGCGCCGAGCGCCAGACGCGGCCGGCGTGGTCGGCGACGCCGTGGTCGACGTGATCGGCCATCGGGCAGCCGCCCAGCGGGTGCACGGTCAGCAGCTGCGGCTGCGGCTTGGGGTCGTCGGCCAGCGCGGCCACCGCCGGCGGAAGCGCGCGCCACAGCGGCGTGTGCAGGTGCACGCCGCCGCTGGTGGCCTCGAGCCGGTCGTACAGCGCCTGCTGCGCGCGGTGGCACGCCAGCGTGCCCGGCTCCGGCCACCAGGCGAAGGCGGCGTTGCTGCCGGCCTGCCAGACGATGCGCCCGGCCGAGCCATCGTGGCCCATGGCCAGCAGCAGCTGGCTGTGCCGCGCCAGGGCGGGCGACGCGGCCAGCGGGTCGGCGCCCGCGCGGCTGGCCGTCGCGGCCGTGCGCGGCGAACGCCAGCGCCGGCCCAGGTGGTGCAGCGTCCACGTGGCGGCGATGAGCTCGCGGTAGACGCCGGCCAGCGCGCCGGGCACCGCGCCTTCCTGCAGCACGATGCGCTGCTCGAGCGGCAGGGGCTCGCCATGGTCGCCGGACCGTGATGTGCCGGGCCGCCCGCGCAGGTCGATGACGGTGGTGATGGTCGGGCCCACCGGCTCGGGCGCCGGCGTGGTGCCGGCACGCGCGCCGTGGCCCACGCCGTGGGCGGGCTGCGGCACGTCTGCCAGCACGCTGACCGCGTCGCCGTTGCCCGACAGGCGCGTGCCGAGCGCCGGCGAGAGCGTGAATGCGCCGCCGGCCAGCGCCTGCGAGCGCTGCAGCAGTTCGGTGCTGCCGAAGCTGCCGGCGGCGATGACGACGACGCGCGCCTTCAGCCGGCGGCCGTGCAGCGCGGCGGCGTCGGCCAGCGTGGCGGCCTGGGTGCTGCGTTCGGTGGGCAGCACGTCGACCCACCAGCCGTCGCCGTCGCCGGCGGGGCGCACGGCGTGCACCAGGGCCCGCGTCACCAGCGTGGCGCCGGCGCGGTGGGCACGCGCGAGGTAGCCGTCGCGCAGCGTGCGCTTGGCGCCGGGCACGTTGCAGCCGCTGGCGCAATCGCCGCAGCGCGTGCAGTGCGCCGGATCCAGCGTGGCCGTCACGGCGGCCGCGGTGGTGCCCAGCCGCGCGGCCAGGCGGCGCTGCAGCTGCGCCTTGGGCCGTGCGCCGAAGGCGTCGTCATCCAGCGGTGTGCCGCCGAGCATCGCCGCGGCGCGGTCGAAGGCCGCTTCGAGCGTCAGCGCCGCGCCGGGCGTGGCGTGGCGCAGCGCCGCGGGCCAGGCCGGCTGGGCGAAGACGTCGGCGTCGGGCCGCATCATCACCCCGGCGTTGACCAGGCTGCCGCCCCCCAGGCCGTTGGCGACCACGGCCGACAGGCCCAGGCCGGGCCGCGCCTCGAACAGGCCGAGCGCATTGCCGGCCACGCCCGTGGGCAGCTGGGCGCGCATGAACTTGGGCAGCTGGCCGACGTCGTTGGGAAAGTCGCCGGGCAGGAACTCGGCGCCGCGCTCCAGCACCAGCACGCGCCGGCCGCGTTCGGCCAGGCGCAGCGCGGCGACGCTGCCGCCGTAGCCCGAGCCGATGATCACCACGTCGAGCGGCTCGCCGGGGCCGGGCGCGACGCCCCCGGCGCCCGCCGGACCGGCTACCGCCGCCTGCCCTTGGGCACTGACCAGCCAGTCGGCCAGCGGCATGGCCAGCGGCTGCTGCGCCGGCCAGCGCTTCACGGCGCGGCGGGGCGCAGGACGTCGGTGAGGGCCGTGGCCAGCTGCGCCGGGGCCACCGGCTTGTGCAGCAGGCGCAGGCCCGAGCGCATCGCTTCCTCGATGCGGTGCGGCGCGGTGTCGCCGCTGATCAGGATCACCGGCAGCCCCGGCTGGCGCTCGCGCAGCGCGGCGGCGGTGCGGATGCCGTTCTCGCCGTCGCGCAGGCGCAGGTCGCACAGGCAGACGTGCCAGCCCGAGGCGCGCCCGTCCAGCAGCGACAGCGCGGCGGCCAGGCCGTCGGCCTCGTCGACCTCGGCGCCCCAGGACGACAGCAGCTCGCGCATGCCGGTGCGCACCATCGCCTCGTCGTCGATGACCAGCACGCGCTGGCCGGCGAGCGTCAGGCGCTGCGGCGGCGGCGCGGGCGCTTCGCCGGCGTCGGCGTTGCGCAGCGGCAGGCGCAGCGTGAAGGTGGCGCCGCCGCCGGGCACCGACTCGACGCTGACCGAGCCCTGCATCAGCTCCACCAGGCGGGCGACGATCGACAGGCCCAGGCCCAGGCCCTTGCGGTGGTCGCGCTCGGCGTTGCCGATCTGATAGAACTCCTCGAACACCAGCCGGTGCTGGTCGGGCGCGATGCCGCAGCCGGTGTCGCGCACCTGCAGCTCCACCCAGTCGCCGCGGGCGTGCGCCGACAGGGCGATCTGCCCGGTGGTGGTGAACTTGAGCGCGTTGTCCAGCAGGTTGCGCAGCGCGCGCTCCACCAGCACCGGGTCGAGCAGGGCGACCGTGTCGTCGCTGTCGGCCGTCACCGCAATGGGCCGCAGGCCGGCGATGCGCTGGGTGTCGGCACGCAGCCGCTCGAGCAGGGCCTTGAGCGCCAGCGGCCGCGGCGCGACGGCGACGATGCCGGCGTCCAGCCGCGAGATGTCCAGCAGGTTGTCGAGCAGCGCGCCGAGCACGCGGCTGGCCGAGGCGATGTGGCGCGCCAGGTCGCGGTGCTGCTGGGTCTGCGCCGTGTCTTCGAGCACGCCGGTGAACAGGCCCAGCGCGTGCGCGGGCTGGCGCAGGTCGTGGCTGGCGTTGGCGAGGAAGCGCGACTTGGCGCGGTTGGCCTCCTCGGCCTTCTGGCGTTCGATCTCGGTCAGGCGCTTCTCGTGCTCGAGCTGGCGCACCACGGCCTCCCGCTCGAAGCGGATGCGCACCGAGTGCACGAACACGTCGGCCAGGTGCTTGGACGTGCGCACCATGAGCAGGCCGAAGACGACGAGCGTGGTCACGACCAGCCAGGCGCGTTCGCTGCCGAGCACGGCCCATTCGTAGACCAGCGGCGGCAGCGCCAGCGCCAGCACCATCAGGTAGCTGCCGCGGTACGAGGCGAAGGTGACGGCGCCGGCCGTCAGCGCCAGCAGCGTCACCACCGTGAGCGCGACCCGCGTCTCCACGCCCAGCGCGGAGAAGAAGACGATCGGCAGCGCGCCCGTCCACAGCCCGTTGAACAGCGCGAAGCCCATGTAGCCGCGCAGCGCGCGCGCATCGGCCGCGCGCCGGCCGGCGACGATGGCGGCCGAGAAGCGCATGCGCCACAGCGCCACCGCGATGTAGGCCGCGATCCAGGCCGACACGCGCAGCGGGCCCACGTCCACCGCGAGCACCAGGCCGATGAGCAGCGCGCCCACCAGCGTGGAGACGACGGCGCCGCCCGACAGCTCGGCCAGCATGCGCACGCGTTCGGCGAGCAGCGGCGTGTCCTCGTCATGCGCCGCGGGGGCGGCGGCACCGTCCAGCACCAGGCCTGCGGTGGGCGGCGCGTTCATCGGGCCTCGTCCAGGTCGGTGAGCCGCAGGCCCAGGCGCGCCAGCGCGTACACCGCCTCGGTGCGGCTGTGCACGGCCAGGCACTCGAAGGCGGCCGCGAGGTGCGACTTCACCGTTGCCTCGGTGATGCCGAGGCGGCGCGCGATCACCTTGTTGGCGTGGCCCTTGGCCATCTCGGCCAGCACCTGGCCCTGGCGCTGCGAGATGCCCATGCGCTGCAGCGCCTGGGCGGCGGGGGTGGTGGCCGCGCCGGCGGCGCCGCTGCCGTCGACGGCCGCAGCGGCCGGCGCTGGCGGGGCCAGGGTCGCCGGCCCGCCGCCGGGCCGGTCCAGGCTGGACGGCGGCAGGCAGATGCCGCCTTCCAGCACCACGCGCAGCGCCTGGCGCATGGTCTGCGAATCGAACTGCTTGCGGATGAAGCCCATGGCACCGGCGTCGATGGCCTCGAAGACCAGGTCCTCGTCCTCGCTGCCCGACAGCACCACCACGGGCACCGATTCGTCGCTGCGGCGCACGGCGTGCAGCGCGTCCAGGCGCTGCATGCCGGGCATGTGCAGGTCCAGCAGCAGCAGGTCCACCGGCGGCGCGGCCTGCAGCACGCCCAGCGCCTCGTCCACGTTGCCCGCGTGCAGCACCTCGGACTGCGGGTCCAGGTGGCGCAGCATCAGTTCCATGCCGTCGCGGAACAAGGCATGGTCGTCCACCAGCAGCAGCTTCATCTCGTGTTCCCGCCCCGCGGTGCCGGCTCTGACGGCCGGCACGCGGGCCTCCCCCAAGGCATCGGTCAGGCCGGCGATTCTGGGTGCCGCGCCCCGGCCCGGCAATCCGGGCTTGTCTCCGCCGAACGGATGAGCGCCGCGCCTCAGCGCAGGCCGGCGTTGATCTTCGCCAGCGCCGCCGCGCCCGGGCACAGCTCGGCTTCGCCCAGCGTGTTGAGCGGCTGCGCCACGGTCTGGATGGCCGCGTGCAGGTCACGCGCCTGCGGCTCGACGTAGAGCAGGCCGGTGGCGATCTCGCCCGCGGCCTCCAGCGACAGCATGTGGTTCAGCGCCGCGCGCCGGTCGGTGGGGTCGTAGCCGGCGTGCAGCTTGCGCAGCCGCATGGTGCTGCCGTCGGGCTGCGGCAGCTGGACCACCTCGCCCGGCGCGGGCGATGCGTGCACTTCCGGCGCCAGGTCGATGAAGTCGATGCGGTTGACGGCCTCGTTGTGGGCGCGCACGTGGTCGTAGCTGCGCGTGCTGCCGGCGTGGTTGTTGAACGCCACGCAGGGGCTGATGACGTCGATGAAGGCTGCGCCGCCGTGGCGGATGGCGCCTTCGATCAGCGGCACCAGCTGGCCCTTGTCGCCGCTGAAGCCGCGCGCCACGTAGCTGGCGCCGAGCTGCAGCGCCAGGCCCACCAGGTCGACCGGGCTGTCGTTGTTGATCGCGCCTTTCTTAGAGGCGCTGCCGCGGTCGGCGGTGGCCGAGAACTGGCCCTTGGTCAGGCCGTAGACGCCGTTGTTCTCGACGATGTAGACCATGCGCACGCCGCGCCGCATGGCGTGGGCGAACTGGCCCAGGCCGATCGAGGCGCTGTCGCCGTCGCCGCTGACGCCCAGGTACAGCAGGTCGCGGTTGGCGAGGTTGGCGCCGGTCAGCACGCTGGGCATGCGGCCGTGCACGGTGTTGAAGCCGTGGCTCGCGCCGAGGAAGTAGTCGGGCGTCTTGCTGCTGCAGCCGATGCCGCTGAGCTTGGCCACGCGGTGCGGCGCGATGTCGAGTTCCCAGCAGGCCTGCACGATGGCCGCGCTGATGGAATCGTGGCCGCAGCCGGCGCACAGCGTCGAGACGCGGCCTTCGTAGTCGCGCCGGGTGTAGCCGACCTTGTTGCGCGTCAGCGTCGGGTGGTGCAGCCTGGGCTTGGCGATGTAGGTCACGGCGGTGTTCCCTCCTTCAGGCCTTCTCGCGCCGCGGCGCGGTGGCCAGCGCGTGCACGTGCCGGGTGATGGCCTGGGTGATGAAGCGCGCGGTGATCGGCGTGCCGTCGTAGTGCAGCACCTTCACCAGGCGCGCCGGGTCCATCTCGAGCTCGTTGATCAGCAGCGTGCGCATCTGGGCGTCGCGGTTCTGCTCGACGACGAAGACGTGGTCGTGCGCGGCGATGAACTCGGCCACGCTGGGCGGGAAGGGGAAGGCGCGCAGGCGCATCGCGTCCAGATGGATGGCGCTCGCGGCGAGCGCCGCCAGGGCCTCGTCCATCGCCGGCGCGGTGCTGCCGAAGTACAGCACGCCCAGGCGCGTCGGCCGCTCGGCGGCGCGCACCGTGGGCTGCGGCACCAGGCGCGCGGCGGTCGAGAACTTGTGCTGCAGCCGGTGCACGTTGTAGAGGTAGTCGGGGCCGGCCTCGCTGTAGCGCGCGTACGGGTCGCGCGTGGTGCCGCGCGTGAAGTAGGCCCCCTTGCTCGGGTGCGTGCCCGGCAGCGTGCGCCAGGGGATGCCGTCGCCGTCCACGTCCTTGTAGCGGCCGAAGTCGCGGCCGGCTTCCAGCTCCTCGGCGGTCATGACCTTGCCGCGGTCGTAGCGGCGCGCGTCGTCCCAGTGGAAGGGCGCGCACAGGCGCTGGTTCATGCCGATGTCCAGGTCGGTCATCAGGAACACCGGCGTCTGCAGCCGGTCGGCCAGGTCGAGCGCGGCGGCGGCGAACTCGAAGCACTCGGCCGGGTCCTCGGGCAGCAGCAGCACGTGCTTGGTGTCGCCGTGGCTGGCGTAGGCAGCGGCCAGCAGGTCGGCCTGCTGGGTGCGCGTGGGCATGCCGGTGGACGGCCCGCCGCGCTGCACGTCGATGATGGTGAGCGGAATCTCGGCGAAGTACGCCAGCCCGATGAACTCGGTCATCAGGCTCACGCCCGGGCCGCTGGTGGCGGTGAAGGCGCGCGCGCCGTTCCAGCCGGCGCCGGTGATCATGCCGATGGAGGCGATCTCGTCCTCGGCCTGCACGATGGCGTACTTCGCACGGCCATCGGCGTCGTGGCGCAGCTTGCGGCAGTACTTCTCGAAGGCCTCGGCCACCGACGAGCTCGGCGTGATCGGATACCAGGCGCACACCGTGGCGCCGCCGTAGACGCAGCCCAGGGCCGCGGCGGCGTTGCCGTCGACGAAGATGCGGTCGCCGACGCGGTCGGCGCGCCGCACCTTCAGGCCGATCATCGAGCGGCCCTGCGGCATGAGGTGGTCGCGTGCGAAGCCGGCGCCGGCATGCAGGGCGCGCACGTTGCTTTCCAGCAGCCGCTCCTTGCCCTTGTACTGCTCGGAGAACAGCGCCTCGATGACGCCGAGTTCCACGTCCATCAGCGCCGCCAGCGCGCCCAGGACCATGATGTTCTTGAACAGCGTGCGCTGGCGCGGGTCTTCGTAGGTGGCGTTGCAGATGGCGGTGACCGGCATGCCCACCGTCGTCACGTCGTTGCGGAACGCGCTCGGCGGCAGCGGCTTGGTGCTGTCGTAGAACAGGTAGCCGCCGGGCTCGACCTCGGCCACGTCCTGGGCCCAGGTCTGCGGGTTCATCGCCACCATCAGGTCGATGCCGCCGCGCCGCCCCAGCCAGCCGGCTTCGCTGACGCGCACCTCGTACCAGGTGGGCAGGCCCTGGATGTTGCTGGGGAAGATGTTGCGCGGGCTCACCGGCACGCCCATGCGCAGGATGGCCTTGGCGAACAGCTCGTTGGCCGAGGCCGAGCCCGAGCCGTTGACGTTGGCGAACTTGACGACGAAGTCATTGGTGCCTTCGAGCCGGTTCATGTCAATGGCCCCCCGCGATCACGTTTCCCGCCACGGAACCGGCTTCGCCGGGCCGTTGGCGGGCGGCCCCCTCGGGGGGTAGCGAACGGAGTGAGCTTGGGGGCGCGTGACTCCGGCACTGCGGGCCGGCCTGCGTGGTCTGGAACAGGAACTTCTGCATGTCCCACGCCCCCGTGGGGCAGCGCTCGGCGCACAGGCCGCAGTGCAGGCACACGTCCTCGTCCTTGACCATCACGCGGGCCGTCTTCAGCGCCTGGCTCACGTACAGGTCTTGCGTGGTGTTGAGCGCCGGCGCCTTGAGCCGGCCGCGGAGCTCGGCCTCCTCACCGTTGGCGGTGAAGGTGATGCAGTCGGTGGGGCAGATGTCCATGCAGGCGTCGCACTCGATGCACAGCTTCTCGCTGAACACCGTCTGCACGTCGCAGTTGAGGCAGCGCGCCGCCTCCTTGAAGGCGGTGGCCGGGTCGAAGCCCAGTTCCACCTCGACGGCGATCGACGCCAGCGCCTTCTCCGCCGCGGCCCATGGCACCTTGAAGCGCGCGTCGTCGCTGGGCGCGTTGTCGTAGCTCCACTCGTGGATGCCCATCTTCTGCGACATCAGGTTCACGTGCGGCGGCGGGCGGCGTTTCGGGTCCTCGCCGTGCAGCAGGCGGTCGATCGACACCGCGGCCTCGTGGCCGTGGGCCACGGCGGTGATGATGTTCTTCGGCCCGAAGGCCGCGTCGCCGCCGAAGAACACGTGCGGCAGGCTGCTCTGGAAGGTGTCGGCGTCGAGCACCGGCAGGCCCCATTCGTCGAAGGCGATGCCGCAGTCGCGCTCGATCCAGGGGAACGCGTTCTCCTGGCCGACGGCCACCAGCACGTCGTCGCAGGGGAAGAAGGGGTCGGGCTCGCCGGTGGGCACGAGGCGGCGCTTGCCTTTGGCGTCGTACTCGGCGCGCACCACTTCGAAGGTCATGCCGACGAGTCGACCCCCTTCATGCACGAAGGCCTTGGGCACGTGGAAGTTGACGATCGGGATGCCCTCGTGCATGGCATCTTCCTTCTCCCACGGCGAGGCCTTCATCTCGTCGAAGCCGCTGCGCACGATGACCTTCACGTCGGCCGCGCCCAGCCGCCGCGCCGAGCGGCAGCAGTCCATCGCGGTGTTGCCGCCGCCCAGCACGATGACGCGTTGGCCGATGGCGGTGACGTGGCCGAACGAGACGCTCGCCAGCCAGTCGATGCCGATGTGGATGTGGGCCGCCGCCTCGCGCCGCCCGGGCAGGTCGAGGTCGCGCCCGCGCGGCGCGCCGCAGCCGACGAACACGGCGTCGTAGCCCTGCTTCAAGAGCGCGGCCATGGAATGAATGCGCTCGCCGGCGCGGAAGTCCACGCCCAGGTCGAGGATCTGGTCGGTCTCCTCGTCGATCACGCGCTCGGGCAGGCGGAAGCGCGGGATCTGCGTGCGGATGAAGCCGCCGGCCTTGGCCTCGGCGTCGAACACGGTGACGGCGTAGCCCTGCGTCGCCAGGTCGCGCGCCACCGTCAGCGAGGCCGGCCCCGCGCCCACGCAGGCCACGCGCCGGCCGTTGCGCTGCGCCGCAGGCACCGGCTGCGGCAGCATGGCGCGCACCTCGTCGCTCTTGAAGTCGGCCGTGACGCGCTTGAGCCGGCAGATGGCCACCGGCTCGGGTTTGGGCGCGTTGGCTTCTTCCACCCGCCCGCGCCGGCACGCCGGCTCGCACGGCCGGTCGCAGGTGCGGCCGAGCACGCCGGGGAAGACGTTGCTCACCCAGTTGACCATGTAGGCGTCGTCGTAGCGCCCCTGGGCGATGAGCCGGATGTACTCCGGCACCGGCGTGTGCGCCGGGCAGGCCCACTGGCAATCGACCACCTTGTGGAAGTAGGCGGGGTCGCGGATGTCGGTGGGACGCAAGCTGTCTCCTTCTCGACGGCGCTGTCGCGCGCTGGGGCGCGGCCAGCATACGCCTGTGGTCAGGCTGGTTCACCCGGGTGGATACGGATGGGGCGTGGCCGTTGCGTTCCTTCCGTCACCGTCAGCGCGCCCGTCCTTCACCGCTGCTGCATTTGTCCTTCACGCCACTGCGTTCGTTCCTCGCTGCCGCTGCGCTCGTCCGTCACCGCCGCTGCGGCAGCGCGCTGGCGGAGCCCGCGTTCTCCGGCCCGCCGCGCGGACCATCGCTCGCTGGAATCGGCGCATCGGCGCTCTACCGGGCCGTCCCGGGTTCTCGGCTTTCGGGTGCCACGCGCATGGGGCCTGCGCCCGCGGGCACCACCACCACGCTGCAGGCGGCGCACAGGCACTCCGCCACCCGGACGACACAACTCGATGCGAACCACCCACTCCAGTCCGATCACCTCCGCCGGTGAGAGGGCGTGGGAGGTTCGGGTGGTCGGGCGCAGGCCCCATGCGCGTCGCACCCGAAGCCAGGACGCCACTGTCGGCACAAGACCGCGCCGCGCCGTGATCTCAGCGAGCGAGCGTCCGCGCGGCGGGCCGGAGAACGACCACCCGGACCTCCCGCGCCACGCTGAATGCGTCCGTCCCCAAGGGGGCGCCACGCTGACCACGACCGTTCCCAAGGTGCGCCAGGCTGACCACCCCCCGTTCCCCAAGCCCGCTCCACGCTGCACGCGTCCAGGCCCCAGCTGCGCATCCAGCGTGCGAGCTGAACGCCCCGCGCACAGCCCGCCTTACAACGCCTTGCGCACCAGCTTGAAGTCGCGGTCCTCGGGATAGGGCTCGATCGAGAAGCCCAGCGAGCCCATCAGCTTGAGCATCGGCTGGTTGTTCACCAGCACCAGGCCCATGATCTCGGCCAGGCCCTTGGCGCGTGCGGCGTCGATGATGGCCAGCATCAGGCGCGAGCCGATGCCGCGGCCGGTGGCGTCGTCGGCCACCACCAGCGCGAACTCGCAGCTGTTGCCGTCGGCGTTGGTGACGAAGCGGCTCACGCCCACCACGCGCTCGCTGCCGTCGTCCTGCGGCAGCACCGCCACCAGCGCCATCTCGCGGTCGTAGTCGATGAGCGTGAAGCGCGCCAGCATCTTCAGCGGCAGCTCGGGCATGCTGCTGGCGAAGCGGAAGTAGCGGCTCTCGGGCGACAGCGCCTTTACCAGCGCCTGCAGCTGCGCCGCGTCGCCGGGGTGGATGGGGCGGATGGTGTAGACCCCGCCGCCCTTGAGCGGCCACTCGCGTTCCTGGCCGGCGGGGTAGGGCAGGATGGCCAGGTGGTCGTAGCCGCCCGGCGCCACGGCCGCGTCGCCGACCACGATGCGCGCGTCCACCGCGACGGCGCCCCGCTCGTCGACGATCACCGGGTTGATGTCCATCTCGCGCAGCTGCGGCAGCGCCACCACCATCTCAGAGACGCGCAGCAGCAGCGCCTCGATGGCCGCCGCGTCGGCCGGCGGCGCGCCGCGCCAGGGGCCCAGCAGCTCGGCGGCACGGGCGCGCTCGATGAGCCGGCGCGCCAGGAAGGCGTTGAGCGGCGGCAGCTCGATCGCGCGGTCGCCGATCAGCTCGATCATCGTGCCGCCGGCGCCGAAGGTGATGACCGGGCCGAAGGCCGCGTCGGTGGTCACGCCCAGGTACACCTCGCGGCCGTGGCGCTGGCCGGCCATGGGCTGCACGCTCACGCCGTGGATGCGCGCCTGCGGCAGCGCGCGCTGCGCCGCCTGCAGCAGCTCCTGGTAGCGGTCGCGCACCTGGGCGGCGGTGTGCACGTTGAGCACCACGCCCTGCAGCCCGGTGGCGTCGCCAGCGCTGCCCGACGCGTCGCCGAGGAAGTCGCTCTTGTGCAGGATGTCGGGCGAATCGATCTTCAGCGCAACAGGGAAGCCCAGCTGCGCGGCGATCAGCATCGCCTCGTTGGCGCTGCGCGCCAGCATCGTGCGCGTGACGGGGATGTGGAAGGCCGCCAGCAGCGCCTTGCTCTCCATCTCGGTCAGCACCTTGCGGCGCTCGGCGAGCACCGTCTCGATGAGCAGCCGCGCGCCCTCGGTGTCGGGCTCCGGCCCGCCGGCCAGCGGCGGCGGCGTCTGCTGCAGCAGCTGCTGGTTGCGGTAGTAGCTGGCGATGTTGCCGAAGGCGCCCACCGCCGCCTCGGGCGTGCGGAACACCGGCATGCCGCGGCCGGCCAGCAGGTCGCGCGCCGGGCGCACCGTGGCTTCGCCCAGCCAGCAGCCCAGCACCGGCTTGGACTGCGGCGAGAACGCCTGCGCCAGCGGCGCGGCGATGCCCACCGGGTCGACGCCGGCCTTGGGCGCCATCAGCAGCAGCACGCCGTCGATCGTCTGGTCGGCCACGGCGGCTTCGAGCGCGGTGGTCCAGGCGGCGCCGTCGGCTTGCTCGCCCAGGTCGTTCACCTGGGCCACCGCCAGGCCCAGGGCGTCGGCGGCGTCGGCCGCTAGAACGGCCGGCCCGCCACCGTTGCTGACGATCGCCAGCCGCTGCCCCACCGGCCGGAAGCGCGATGCCAGGCAGCGCGCGGCCGAGAACAGCTGCGTGAACTGGCGCACCCGCACCACGCCGGCGCGGCGCAGCGCGGCGTCGAAGACGTCGTCGCTGCCGACGATGGCGGCCGAATGCGTCAGCGCCACCTGCGAGCCGGCCTCGTCGCGCCCGGCCTTCATCACCACCACCGGCTTGGCCCAGGCCGCGGCGCGCAGCGCGCTCATGAAGCGGCGCGCATCGCGGATGCCTTCGAGGTAGACGAGGATGCTCTGCGTGGCGCCGTCGGTGGCCAGGAAGTCCAGCACCTGCGGCAGGTCCACCGCGCTGTCCGGGCCCAGCGCGACGACGGTGGAGAAGCCCACGCCCTGGGCGCGCGCCCAGTCGAGGATGGCCGCGGTGAGCGCGCCCGACTGGGCCACCAGCGCCATCTGCCCGGGCGCGGCCAGCGGGCCCAGCAGGCTGGCGTTGAGCTGGGCACCCGGGCGCTGCAGGCCCAGGCTGTTGGGGCCGAGCAGCATCACGCCGTGGTGGCGCGCCGCGGCGTGCAGCGCCGCCGCCTGCGCAGCGGCGACGCCGCCACCGAGCATCAGCGCCGCGCGGCAGCGGATGCGGCCGGTGATCTCCAGCGCCGCGGCCGCCTGCTCGGGCGGCAGGGCGATCAGCGCCAGGTCGGCGCGCGACGCCGCCAGCTCGGCCAGCGTGCCGCTGGTCATGACGTCGAGCCAGCGCACGTCGCCGGCCCAGCCGCCATCGGCGAGCAGGCTGCGCAGGTGGGCTGCGTCGGGCGTCGGCGGATCGGCCTGCGGGTCGCCGGCGAAGACCACCAGCGAGCGCGGTTCGAACATCGGCTGCAGGTAATGTCGGTCCACGGTGGGCGGTGGCTCGGGCGGTGGCGGCGAGCATAGCCGCGCCGTGTGACGCCGCGTGCCTATTCGGCGCGGGGCGATGCCGGCGGAGGCTCCAGCTTCTCGCGCGCCGCGGCCAGCACGGCATCGGTCAGGTGCTGCAGCAGCGGTGGCGCCGAGCGCGGGTGCTGCCAGTGCAGCGCCACGTGCAGCGTGCGCCCGGGCACGAGTTCGACGAGGCGGCCGTCGCGCAACGCGCCTTCGACGAGGCCACGCGGGTTGAGCCCCCAGCCCAGGCCGGCGATCGACGCGTCAACGAAGCCCTGCGACGACGCCAGCCAGTGCCGCGGCACGGCCAGCGGTGCGCCCAGCAGCCCGGCGATCCACTCGTCCTGCAGCCGGTCCTTCACGTTGAAGGTGAGGCAGGGCGCGTCGGCCAGCGTCTCGGCGGTCACGCCGCGGCCGAAGTGGCGCGCCACGAAGGCCGGGCTGGCCGTCGCCACGTAGGCCACGCGGCCGAGCGGCACGCTGCGGCAGCCCTGCACCGGCGTGGCCAGCGCCGTGACGGCGGCCAGCACCTCGCCCTGGCGCAGCTGCTCGGCGGTGTGGTCCTGGTCTTCGAGGCGGATGTCGAGCAGGGCGCCGTGCGCCGTGGCGAAGGCCGCGGCCGCCGGCACGAACCAGGCGGCCAGGCTGTCGGCGTTGACGGCGATGGCGAGCGTCGGCCGCGTCGTGGCGCCGGCGTGTTCGGCGAGGCCCGGCGTGTGCGCGGCCAGCTCGGCTTCCAGCAGCGCCACCTGCTCGGCATGGCGCACCAGCGCCAGCCCGGCGGCGGTGGCGCTGCACGGCTGGCCGCGCACCACCAGCACCTGGCCCAGGCGCTGCTCGAGCAGCTTCACGCGCTGCGACACCGCCGACGGCGTGACGTGCAGCGCCAGCGCCGCACGCTCGAAGCTGCCTTCGCGCACCACGGTGGCGACGGCGGCGACGAGGGAGTAGTCGAGCATGAGAAAGCGCGCCGTGAAGCGCCGCTGCAGCGGCCTGAGCAAGTCTAAGTGGGCACCGGCGCGGCGCGCGGCATGCTGCACGCCCATGTCCACCGATGCATCGCTCGCTTTGAACGCAGCCTCGTTCTCCGCCGTCTGGCCCCATGCCGCGTGGCAGGCCGCGCTGACCGGCGCCGCCCTCGGGCTGGGCCTCATCGTCGCCATCGGCGCGCAGAACGCCTTCGTGCTGCGCCAGGGGCTGCGGCGCGAGCACGTCGGGCCGATCGTGCTGCTGTGCGCCGTGGCCGATGCGCTGCTCATCTGCGCCGGCATCGCCGGGCTGGCGCAGCTGCTGGCCGCATGGCCGCAGCTCGCGCGCGCCCTGGCGCTGGGCGGCGCGGCCTTCCTCGCGGCCTACGGCGTGCTCGCGCTGCGCCGCGCCTGGCGGCCGGGCGCGCTGCACGCCAGCGCCGGCGCCGGGCCGGGCACACGCCGGGCGGCGATCGGCCAGGCGCTGGCCTTCACGCTGCTGAACCCGCACGTGTACCTGGACACCGTGGTGCTGGTGGGCAGCGCCGGCGCGCAGCACGGGCCGCAGCGCTGGTGGTTCGCGGCCGGTGCGGCGGCGGCCAGCGCCACCTGGTTCAGCGCGCTGGGCTACGGCGCGCGCCGGCTGGCGCCGCTGTTCGCCAGGCCCGCGGCCTGGCGCGTGCTCGACGCCGGCATCGGCCTGACGATGCTGGTGCTGGCCGCGGGGCTGCTGCGCTGGGGCTGAACCCGCCGGGTGCCGCGGCGCTCGATGGCGGCGCCCGGCGTTGCCTGGCGCGGTGCCGGCTCAGGAATTGGCGCCGTCGCGCGTGCCGGGCAGGCGGCGACCGAAGTCGAGCGACGCTTCGTCGAAGGCCGCGCCCAGCGCCATCACCACCACGTCGTTGAAGTGGCGCCCCGCATCGGTGTGCAGGAAGGCGACGTACTGCGACAGCGTCGGCCCGTCGGCATCGGCATACGTGATGGCGGCCGAGGCGATGGCGAAGCGGCCCAGCGCCTCGACCATCTGGCGCCGCTGCGCCTCGAGCGCCGCGGCCGGCGCCGGCGGCGGCAGCGCATCGGGCGGCAGCACGCTGGCCAGGCCGCGCTGCAGCGCCTGCACGGTGTTGATGAACAGCGTGGCGCCGAACTCCGCGGCCTTCGTCACCTCGACCAGGTCGGCCAGCGCAGCGCGCCGCGTCGACGGCATGGCCTCGAGCAGCGGCACGCCGCGTTCGAGCGTCTCGTCCGGGCCGAGGTCGGAGGTGGCTTCGGCTTCCTCGAGCCGCGCGATGCGCTGGCCGGCGCCGCTGGCGTACCAGCGCCGCAGCGCCGCCACGTGCTGCGGCGACGTCGCCGCGGCCACGCGCGCCAGGCAGGCCTGGCGCAGGCGCTCGGCGTCGTACGCGGCCTCGGTGGCGCGCTGCAGGCGATCGACCTCGCTGCTGCTGGGCTTGGCCCCGGAATCGACCAGCCCCTGCACGATGCCGCCGCGCACGCCGCGCGCCAGGCCTTCGATCTGCTTCCAGGTGCCCGAGTGTTCGAGCAGCCAGCGCGCGGTGTCGGTGTCGGTCTGCGCGTGCACCACGCCGTTCCCCGCCAGCGCCGCGGCCAGCAGCAGGCCCGTGGCGATGGCGCGCCAGGCCGCCGCGGCTGCCGTCGCCGCGCGTGCCACCCGATGCACGAGGCGCGATCGGGCCGGGTTCGGCGCGTGCGGCACCGCCTGCATCGCCGTGGTGATGGTCGTCGTCGATGCCCTCGTCATGCCTTGCCTCCCTGCGCGCTGCGACCGCCGTCGCCACCGTCGCCTTCGTCGTCGAGCAGCCGCTGCCAGCCTACACGACCCAGCCGGCGCAGCGTCGCGACGTTGCGCTCGACGATGGCCGATGCGTCCGGAAATGCCGCCACCGCGCGCGCGACGCTGGCCTCGCGCAGCAGGTGCAGCATCGGGTACGGCGAGCGGTTGGTGGCGTTGCCGATGTCGTCGGCGCGCGTGCCGGCGAAGCGGTACTGCGGGTGGAAGCTCGCCACCTGCAGCACGCCCACCAGGCCCAGGTGCGCGAGCGCGGCGTCGGCGACGTCGAGGAAGGCGTTGTAGTCGGCGAAGCGCTGCAGCACGTGCGGGTGCACGATGAGCGTGGTGTCGACCGCCACCGGGTCGGCGTCCGCCAGGTGCTGCATCTCGGCGGCGAGCTGCTGCAGCAGGGCGTCGGCATCGCACGCGTCGCTCAGCACCCAGCGGATCTGCCCGCGGGCGTGCACGGCTTTGGCGAACGGGCACAGGTTCAGGCCGATCACCGCGCGCTCGAGCCAGGCGCGGGTGCGCGTGATCTCGAGTGGTTCGCCTTCGGCCGGCCGCGCGGCCGCAGCGGGCGTGGTCATGGCCGCACCGCCGGCGTCTCCAGCGGCATGCCGGCGGCGCGCTGCATCAGGTGCAGCTCCAGCGCGGTGAACTCGTCGCTGCCAGGTGCGAACGGGTCCGCTCGCACGCCCACCATGCAGTTGCGCAGCCGCCGCTGCAGCGATCCCATGCCCTGCCACTCCAGGCGGTAGATCGGGTAACCCGTGGCGTGGCCCTGCGGGATGGGATTGCCCGCGAGCCGCTTGCCGGCCTGTTGGTCGTGGCACTGGGCGCAGGAGAAGTCGAGCTGGCCGAAACGCTGCGACCACAGCACCCGGCCGCGCTCGACGTGCGGTGCCAGGCGCGGGTCCTGCGGCGGTGCGATCGGAAGGCCGCGCGAGACGAAGCCCAGCCAGGTTTCGAGCGCCAGCAGTTCGTCGCTCTCGAAGGGCAGCGGTTGCATTTTCAGGTGCCGCTCGCGGCAGAGATTGATGCGCGCGCCCAGCGTCACCGGCTTGCCGAGCGCGGTGTCGAACGCCGGGTAGCGCGCCGCCACGCCCTTCATCGCCCCCGCATCGTGGCAGCGCACGCACTGCGCCGTGAAGCGCTGCTCGCCGTCCTTCACCCACAGCATGGCGGGGTTCTGGGCATCGTCGCGCTGCAGGGCCTGCGTGGCGGGCGTCATGAAGTGAAAGCCCGAGCGGCGCGCGTCGGTGGTGCCGCTCGATGCTGGCGATTGCGGCGGCTGTTGCCGTTGCTGATGCTGTTGCTGCGGCGACGGCGCCACCGTCTGCGGGGGGGCGTGAGGCTGCGCGGGCTGCTGAGCCCACGCCACCGCGCCGGCGCTCGCCAGCAGCAGCCCCGCCGAGATTCGTTTCATGCAGCCGAGACGTCGAGGCGTGCCGTCTCGGTGTGCGTGAAGCCGTTGTCGCCCGTCCACGTGACGCTCAGCGTGCCGCTGCGCTCGGCCTTGAGCGGAAACGCCAGGTAGGGGTTGGCGGCCACGGCGGGAAAGGTGTCGGCCGCGAACACCAGTTCGCCGTCCAGGCGGCACTCCACCCGCCGGATGATGTCGCGCGGCAGTCGCCGACCGTCGCTGCCCGTGCGGTGCCCGGTCTCCATCGCGTGCTGCACGAGCAGGCGGATGGTGAGCACCTCGCCGGGCTTGGTGGGCTGGGCAGGAAGGGTGATGAGCGCCTTGGTGGCCATGGTGGCTTCGAGATCAGGTTCTTGAAACTGACAGGTGGCGGTCGCGTCAGGCGGTGCCCGGTGCGCTCGCCGCTGTCGGCGGTCGGCGCCCTGGGGCGCCGACTCCGCTCCGGTGCTCGGGCCAAGGGCGCGCGGATAACTCGCGAAGCGAGTGAAGCAAGTTATCCGCGGGCCGGGCTTTCGAGCAGCGCAGGGAAGTGGGCGCCCCCAGGGCGCCCACCGCCGAATGTCGGCCGACGCCGGCCACCCCCACGCGCCTTTGCCGAGCCAACGCTTGAGCGCACCGACGCACCTTGATGGACGACACCTACCCCTCCACACAAGCCGCCAACGTCACCAACACATCCACCCGCTGCTGCCACGCCGACCCATCGTTCAGCACCGCGACGGCCACCACCGTCTGCGACGTGGCCAGGCGCATGCGCGTGGCCACCGTGGCCTTGCCGTTGCGCGGCGAGAGGTGGAACACCGCCACCTCGGGCTGCGGATTGAGCGAGGTGAACAGCGCGATGCGCTGCACGTGGTCCGCGGCGGTCATGGGGCTTTCGACCGCCACCGACACCGGCACGGCGTTGCCGTTCTCCACCAGCGGTGCGATCTCGAGCGTGACGCGGCCCTCGCGCGGCGTGCGGCCGGCGGTGAAGGTGGCGATCGCCGACTGCATCTCCGCCGGCGTGGCGCGCGCGGCGGGTTGCAGCAGCAGGGTGCCCAGGCCGGCGACGAGCCATTCGCGCCGCTGAAGGCTGCGCAGGTGCATGGTGGTCAGTCCTTCAGCGTCTGCAGGAAAGCGACCACGTCCTCGACCTGTTGCGCGTCCAGCACCGGCCGGCCCTGCCAGTTGGCGCCCACGCGCTTCAGGCCTTCGACGCGGTGGAAGGCGGGCATCAGGCTCTGTGGATCGAGCCGGCGCGCGTCGACGATGCGCAGGCGCAGCTGGGCCGCCGTCCAGCGGCTGCCCGTGCCACTCAGGTTGCTCGCCAGGTTGCCCTGCAGCCGCTCTTCCGGCGTGCGGTCGAACGGGCCGCTGTGGCACAGCAGGCACAGCCCGCGCGTGCGGTCGACGACGATGGCGCGGCCGCGCGCCGGGTCGCCCGGCGTGGCGGTCAGCGGCTGGGGGATGCCGTCGCCCACCACCACCAGGCCGGTGACGAGGCCGCTGAGCGCCAGCGCGGCGAGCATGGATCGACAGGCGGCCGTTCAGGCCTTCAGGCTGTGGTGCTTGAGCGGCAGCTCGCGGATGCGCTTGCCGGTGGCGGCGAAGATGGCGTTCAGCACCGCCGGCGCGGCCACGGCGATGGTGGGTTCGCCCACGCCGCCCCAGAAGCCGCCCGAGGGCATGACGATCGTCTCCACCTTGGGCATGTGGCGCATCGTCATCACCGGGTAGGTGTCGAAGTTGCGCTGCTCGATGCGCCCGTCCTTCACCGTGCACTCGCCGAACAGCGCGGCGCTGAGGCCATAGACGAAGCTGCCTTCGACCTGGGCCTCGATCTGCTGCGGGTTGACGGCGTGGCCGGGGTCGGTGGCGGCGACGATGCGGTGGATGGTGAGCTCGCCCTCGCGGCTGACCGACACCTCGGCGCAGGCGGCGACGTAGCTGCCGAAGCCGTGCGTCTGCGCCAGGCCGCGGTAGACCTTCTGGCCGCGCACGTCGGGCGCCGGCGTCCCCCAGCCTGCGCCTTTCGCCGCGGCCTCGAGCACCGCGAGGTGCTTGGGGTGCTTCGCCATCAGCTTGCGCCGCAGCGCCAGCGGGTCCTGCTGCGTGGCGTGGGCGATCTCGTCGATGAAGCACTCGAGGTAGATCGTGTTCTGGTTGAGGTTCACGCCGCGCCAGAAGCCCGGCGGCACGTGCGGGTTGCGCATCGCGTGGTCGACCAGCAGCGCGGGAAAGGTGTAGCCGATCATGGCTTCGCCGCCGCCGGCGTTCAGGCCCTGGAACACCACCGGGTCGCGGCCTTCGCGCACGTTCTGCGGGAACAGGCCGGCGAGGATGCTCTGGCCCGAGATGCGCATGTGCAGCGCCGTGACCTCGCCCTTGTCGTCCAGCCCGGCCGTCAGCTTGCACTGCGTGTACGGGTGGTACAGGCCGTGCATCATGTCCTCCTCGCGCGTCCACAGCAGCTTGACGGGCACGCCCGGCACCGCCTTGGCGATGGCCACGGCCTGGCGCACCCAGTCGTGCACCGCGCCGCGCCGGCCGAAGCCGCCGCCGAGGTGGATCTTGTAGACCTCGCACTGCGCCGGCGGCAGCCCCGCGGCTTCGGCCGTGGCCGCGAGCGCGGCCTCGCCGTTCTGCGTCGGCGTCCAGACCTCGCAGCGCTCGGGCGTGCCGGCCGCCGACAGCGTGATCTTCGCCGTGGCGTTCATCGGCTCCATCGTCGCGTGGTTCTGGTGCGGGTAGGCGTACACCGCCTCGAGGCGCCGCGCCGCGCCGGCCAGCGCCGCGCGTGCGTCGCCCTGGGCGTTGCCCACCGCCGCCGGCTGCGCCGCGTCGAGCCCCGTCTTCACGCTGGCGACGTAGTCGGCCTGCTGGATGGCGCCGTTGGCCCCAAAGTCCCATTCCACCGGCAGCGCGTCCAGCGCCTTCTTCGCCCGCCACCAGGTGGTGGCCACCACCGCCACGGCGTTGTCGCCCACCGGCACCACGTGCTTGACGCCGGGCATGGCCTGCACCTTGGCGGCGTCGAAGCCTTTCAGCTTGCCGCCGAACACCGGGCAGGCGGCGATGGCCGCGTGCAGCATGCCGGGCAGGCGCAGGTCGGCGCCGTAGATCTGGCGGCCGGTGGTCTTGTCCACCGTGTCCAGGCGCGCCAGGCGCTTGCCGGCGATGGTCCAGTCCTTCGGGTCCTTGAGCGTGACGTTCTCCGGCGGCGTCAGCTTCGCCGCCGCGGCGGCCACCTGGCCGTAGGTGGTGCGGCGCCGGCTCGCCGGGTGGGTGATCACGCCTTTCTCGACGCGGCACTCGGCGGCCGGCACGCCCCAGCCGTCGGCCGCGGCCTGCACCAGCATCAGGCGCGCGGTGGCGCCGCCCTTGCGCACGTAGTCCTGGCTCTGGCGGATGCCTTGGCTGCCGCCGGTGCTGAAGTTGCCCCACACGCGCTTGCGCGCCAGGTTCTGCCCCGGCGTCGGGTACTCGGTGGTGACGCGCGCCCAGTCGCAGTCCAGTTCCTCGGCCACCAGCTGCGCCAGGCCGGTGAGCGTGCCCTGGCCCATCTCGCTGCGCGCGATGCGGATGATCACGCGCTCGTCGGGCTGCACCACCACCCAGGCGTTGATCTCGGGCGGCAGCGCGCTGCCCTGCGCCTGCGCGCGGGTGGCGAAGCCGAACACGAGCGAGCCGGCCGCGGCGGCGGTGGCGGTGCCGGCGCCGGTCAGGGCGATGAACTGGCGCCGGTCGATGCCGCGCGCGGCGGGGCGGTCGACGGCCGAGTCCGCCGTGATCGATGCCGTGATCGTTGACGTGTCGCGGTCCATCGTCACGCCCTCCGCACGACGTGCACGATGTCGACGGCGGCGCGGTTGGCGCTGCCGCCCACGCCGGCGGCCTGCTTGATGGCGGCGCGCACGCGGTTGTAGGTGCCGCAGCGGCAGATGTTGGTCATCTGCTCGTCGATGTCGGCGTCGGTGGGCTTGGGCTTGGCCTTCAGCAGCGCGGCGGCCGCCATGATCATGCCGCTCTGGCAGTAGCCGCACTGCGGCACGTCGAGCTGCACCCAGGCCTTCTGCAGCGGGTGGTCGCCGCGCGCCGACAGGCCTTCGATGGTGACGATCTTCTGCGTCGGCTGCACCGCGCTCACCGGCAGCACGCAGCTGCGCACCGCGGCGCCGTCCAGGTGCACGGTGCACGAGCCGCACTGCGCCACGCCGCAGCCGTACTTGGTGCCGGTGAGGCCGAGCTGCTCGCGCAGCACCCACAGCAGCGGGGTGTCGGGTTCGGCGTCGTGCTCGAGCACCTTGCCGTTGACGTTCAAGCGGGCCATGCGAAACGTGCCTCCTGTGCTGCGGGTGTGCCTGCCGACGTGCAGGCGGATGTGCGAGGGGATGGGCGGGGGATGGACAGCGCGGTGGCGGCACGGCGGCGCGCAGGCCGGCCGTGCCGTTCGTGCGACGATAACGCCGCCGTTGCCGGTCTTCCGATTGCCCTCGATCCGCATGCGCCTACGCCGCCCGTCCCGTCGCCCTGCGCCACGCATGCGCCCGTCCCCCGCCCGCTGGTGCGCCGCCGGCATGGCGCTGCTGCTGGCCGCCTGCGGCGGCGGTGGCGGCGACGAGGCCGAGCGCGCCGGCGAACTCGCCAGCAGCACGGCACAGGGCTGGGCCGCCGACGCCCAGGCCATGCCGGTGGCCACCGCCACCACCGTGCAGGCGGCCACGCGCACGCTCGAATCGGCGCTGGCCGCGTCGCCCGCCGCGCTGGCCGCGGCCGCCGGGCGCGCCACGGCGCTGGCGGCACGGCCGCTGTCGCTGTCGCTCGTGCTGCCGTGCACCGGCGGCGGCCACGTCGCGGCACGCATCAGCGGCGGCAGCACGGCCTCGCAGCTCAACGGCGTGCTGGATGCGGGCGAGCGCTTCGAGCTGGTCTTCGATGCCTGCCGCAGCGCCACCGGCAGCGCGCGCTTCGACGGTGCGCTGCAGATCGACGTGGCGGCCGCCGATGCCGCCGATCTCGACGTGACGCACCGCGCCCAGGCGCTGGTGTTCACCGACGCCACCGGCCGCTACACGCTCGACGGCAGCGTGCGCGAGCAGCGCCGGACGAGCGGCCTGCCCGCCGGCCGGCAGCGCATGGCCAGTCGCCTGTCGAGCCCCGGCCTGGCCCTGTTGGCCCGCGTCGACGGCCGCAACAGCAGCCACGAGCTGCGCACGCTCGACTGGACCGTGGTGCTCACGGTGGATGCCGCCAGCGCCCTCGTCGAGCGCAGCCACGCCGGCACGCTGGTGCTGGCGGTGAACACGCCGCGGCGGCCGAACGCCACGCTCGCCATCACCACCGAAGGCACGCTCGTCGCCACGCCGGGCGGCCTGTTCGCCACCCAGGGCAGCTTCAGCGTGGCGACGCAGCGCGACCGCATCGCCGTCGATTACGCCGGCACGCAGGTGCAGCTGTCGCTGGACCTGGGCAACGACGGCAGCATCGACCGCCGCTGGACGCTGCCGCGCAGCAGCTTCGATGGCGAAGCCGGCTGAGCCCGGGGCGCTGCTGCGGCGCTCGCGCCGGGCCGCGCTGGGCCTGCTGCCGGCGCTGTTCGCCGTGCGCGTGCGCGCCCGCGGCGCGGGCAGCGACGTGCTGTTCGAGATCGACCTGCGCGAAGCCGTCGCCCAAGGCCGCTTCGACCCGGCGCGCGACCGCGTCGGCGTGCGCGGCGCGCTGCCGCCGCTGTCGTGGGCCGAGACGCGGGCCGCCGTGGCCACGGCCACGCCCGGGGTCTATGCCGCGCGCGTCGGCTTCGACGGCGCGCGCGCCGGCAGCCTGCTGGCCTACAAGTTCAAGATCGACCGCCCCGGCGCGGCGCCCGACGACGGCTGGGAAACGGGCCCCAACCGCAGCGTCGAGCTGCGGCCGGGCCTGGTGGTGGCCCGCGCCTTCGACAGCCAGCCCGACGCGCCGCCGCCGGTGCTCACGGGCGACATCCGCGATCTGGGCGTCATCGCGTCGCGCCACGTGTCGCCGCGCGCCGTGCAGGTGTGGCTGCCGCCGGGCTACGAGCGCGACCCCGCGCGCCGCCATCCCGTGCTGTACCTGCACGACGGCCAGAACGTGTTCGACGCCCGCGCCGCCGGCGCCGAATGGCAGGTGGACGAGGTGGCGCAGCGCCTGGTGGACGGCGGCGCGATCCGCCCGCCCATCGTCGTGGCGGTGGCGAGCAACGGCGACCGCTTCGACGACTACACGCCCTGGCCGCACACGCTGGACGGCGTCACGCGCGGCGGGCGGGCGGCGAACTACGGCCGCTTCCTCGTCGAGGAGCTCAAGCCGCTGATCGACGCCCGCTTCCGCACGCTGCCGGCGCGCGAGCACACGGCGCTGGGCGGGTCGTCGCTCGGCGGGCTGGTGACGATGTGGCTGCTGCTGGAGCACGCGGCCACGTTCTCGGCCGGCCTCGTGGTGTCGCCCTCGGTGTGGTGGGCGCGCGGGGAGATCGTCGCCGCCGTGCAGCAGGCGGCGCTGCCGGCCGGGCTGGCGCCGCCCAAGGTGTGGCTGTGCGTGGGCGCGCGCGAAGGCCGCGCCATGGTGCACGGCGCGCGCCTGCTGCGCGACGCGCTGCTGCAGCGCGGCTGGGCGCCGGTGGGCGTGGAGGAACCCGGCGGCGGCCACGACGAGGCATCGTGGGCGGACCGGGTCGAGCCGATGCTGCGGTTCCTGTACGAAAGCTGAACCGCGGAAGGACGTGGCGGCCCGCCTCGCGAGAGCCGGTGCGCGCGCAGGCCGTGCCGCACCCCCTATGGCGCAGCGCGCGGCTGCTCGCCGAGCGCCGGACGCGCACCTAGACTTCCGTGCCTCGGGGCGGCCGCGCCCGCGCCCAGGGGCGCGCCGGTACTGAAGCGGAGCAGGAGGGCGAACATGCTGGATGCGTTCACGACCACCGTCGAGGTCAAGGGCCTGCCGAAGAGCTACTGGATCTCCGGCACCACGATCCTGCAGCTGGCGAACTGGGTGATGGAGGACGTGCCGCCGCCGCGTGCCGCGACGGTCGGCGAAGGCACGCTGGCCAAGCCCTGGCAGATGACCGGCGACCTCCGCCAGTGGGTCTCGATGGCGCGTGCCCTCGGCGGCCACACGCAGGTGGAGCGCCACTTCTGGATCTGCGGCCGCTTCATCAAAAAGTTCTCCAAGGACCAGGCGTTCTACATGGCCGACGGCGGCGGCGGCCTGAAGATGACCTCCTGCGGCACGCCGCCGCCGGGCACGGTGTGGGCCCGCACCGGCAACAACCCGAACAAGCCCGACTCGGGCGAGGCGTTCAGCCGCGGCGGCCCGTCGTATCGGAACATCGGCAACCGCCTCGATGCGCTGCGCGGCAGCGCCGACGACCTCACCTGGAGCCGCGACGTCGCGAACAAGCTCCGCCAGGTGCTGCAGGGCGACGACGGCGCGGCCACGTCGATCCGCAAGCACGGCCACATGTCGCTGGGGCAGACGCTGCCGACCATCGCCGCGGCCATGTTCCTGGGCGAGGCGGGGCGCAACCCGCGCGCCTTCCTCGTGAACAAGATGCTGCTCGACATGATCGAGACCGGCACCACCTACGGCGGGCGCAAGCCGGGTGCGGCGCCCAAGGCCTACACGATGAAGTCGGCTTTCTTCCGCGAGTCGAAGACCGGCGGCGACCCCGGCGACAAGGGCGGCAAGATGCCAGCGGCGATGACCGGTTCGGGCGAGGCCTACCGCAAGCCGATCGGCCCCGACCCGACGGCCGTCGCGAACTACAAGTACACGCAGGCCAAGGAAGTCACCGTGATCTGCCACGCCTGCCACGGCGGCACGTTCACGGGCACCGACGAGTCGCGGATCGACAAGCGCGCCTTCGTCCAGCTCACGACGCCGGCCAAGGTTGCGGAGTTCAAGTCGCTCGACTTCACGCAGGACGCGCAGGTGCTGGGCTACCTGCGCTACCTGATGGGGTGCTACTTGCACAGCTTCGCGCTGTGACCGCGCGGGCTCGGGGCGGGGTGCACGACACCGCCGGCGTCATGAAGCGCACCCGGGAGCGGCGACGGTCTGTCAGCGCTGCACCCCCCCCCGGTTCTGGTGTCGGTTTACGTTACAAATTGTCTGCCGCCCTTCGCCAAGTCCTTGATCCACAAGCCTGGAACGGCTTTCGCTAGTCGAGCCCCCGGCCGCGAGGGGCGGCCGCGGAGAGACGACACCATGGCCAGCTCCACCCGAGAACACCGCAGCGGCCGGTCGCGCCGCCGCGTCTCGACGTTCGGCGGGCAGACCACGCAACCGTCCGCCACCTGGGCCGAGGAGCAGGCGCTGCGCCGTCAGGCCAGCGCGCGCATCAAGGGCGGCGTGGTCGTGCTGATGGCCGTCCTGGCGCTGGCGATCATCGTCCTGGCGCGGCTGGCGGTGGGCTGAGGGCATCGTCGGCACGCGCCGGCGGCGCGCCGGCTGGGCGCCACTCGCGCCGCAGCAGGCCGAACATGGCGGAGTCCGACACCTCGCCGTCGACGATGCAGCGCTCGCGGAACAGGCCCTCCTGCACGAAGCCCAGGTGCTGCAGCAGCGCCGTCGAGCGCACGTTGCGCGGGTCGGTGTCGGCCTCGAGGCGGTTCAGGTCGAGCACCGTGAAGGCGTGGTCGATCAGCGCCGACAGCGCTTCGTGCGCCAGGCCGCGGCCCCACTGCTCGCGCGCCAGGATGTAGCCGATCTCGGCGCGGCGCGACTGCGCATCGATGCGCCACAGCGCGCAGGTGCCGATGAGCGGCCCATTGCCGGGCTGCGGCACGATGCCCAGGCGCAGGTACTCGCGCCCCGTGGCCGCGGCGTCGCGCGCCACCATGGCCCGGCCGCGCGCGTCGCTGGTCCACACCGTGCCGTCCCAGTACCGCATGGCCTCGGCGTCGGCGTGGATGGCGTGCAGCGCGGGCACGTCGGCCTCGGCCAGCGGCCGCAGCAGCAGGCGCGGGGTGTGCAGGGGCAGGCCGGTGAATCCTTGCATGGCGTCGCTTATACCGCCGCGTGCACCTGGGCCCGCAGCAGTTGGGCCAGCAGCGCCAGCGCCTGCTCCAGCAGCGGCCCGCGCGGCCGCTGGGCCGAGGTGGCCAGCCACAGCGTGGTGGTGAGCGGCCTTGGGCGTGCACCGCGCCGCGCCGCGGGCAACACGATGGGCCGGGCGAGCAGGGCATCGGCACGGCCGAGCAGGGCGTTGCGCGACAGCACGGCGTGCAGCGGGTGGCGCTGCACCAGGTCGAGCATCGCCGGCACGCTTTCGATCTCCAGGCCGATGCGCGGCTTGAGCCCGGCCTCGGCCATCGCAGCCTCCAGCCGCATGCGGATGGCGTGCGGCCGGCTCGGGATGACGAGCGGCAGGTCGGCGACGCCGGCGAGCGTCACCGGGCCTGGGTCGAGGGCCGGGTCGGGAGGGCCGCCGTGGCGCGCGTCGGGGCCTGCCGTGGCACGGTCGGGGGCCGTTCGGTCGGCGGCGTCCCGGCCGCGGCTCGTGCCGTTCCGGGCGGCGCGGCGCGCCGTGGCGGATGCGGCGCGTGCCGACACCAGCACCAGCGCCTCGTCCACCACCGGCTGCAGCTCGATCGCCGCGGCCGGCGTGGCGTTGTAGACCACGGCGCAGTCGATGCGGCCCTGCACCAGCCATTCCAGCGTGTAGGTCGACAGCCCTTCGACCATGGTGAGCGTGGCCTTGGGGAAACGCTCGCGGAACGCCTCGACCAGCGGCGCGGTCAGCGTGCGGCCGATGCTCGGCGGCAGGCCGATCGACAGCAGCCCGGCGGCCGCGCCACGCTGGTCCTCGAGGTCCTGCCGCGCACGCTCCACCTGCTGCAGGATGCCGCGCGCGTGCGCCAGCAGGCGCTGGCCTGCTTGAGTGAGCGTGACGCCGCGGCCGTTGCGGTCGAGCAGCGTCTGGCGCAGCTCGACCTCCAGCGCGCGCACCTGGCGCGACAGCGCCGGCTGGGCCACGCCCAGGACGCTGGCGGCCTGCGTGAAGCTGCCGCGCTCGGCGACGTGCACGAAGTACCCCAGCTGCTTCAGGTCCATGGCGGCGATCGTACCGTCGCGCCATGCTGCATCGGCATGGCAGCTAGTCCGGAAATCGCATTGATGCATGGCCGGCGCCGCGCCAGAATGGTCCGATGATCATCGACTGCCACGGTCACTACACCACCGCGCCCGCGGCGCTGGAAGCCTGGCGCAAGCGCCAGATCGCCGGCATCGCCGACCCCGCGGCCATGCCGCGCGCCGACGAGCTGCGCATCACGGACGACGAGCTGCGCGAGTCGATCGAGACCAACCAGCTGCGCCTGATGCGCGAGCGCGGCGCCGACCTCACCATCTTCAGCCCGCGCGCCAGCTTCATGGCGCACCACATCGGCGACTTCGCCGTCAGCAGCACCTGGGCGGCGATCTGCAACGAGCTGTGCTACCGCGTGAGCCGGCTGTTCCCCGAGCACTTCGTGCCCGCGGCGATGCTGCCGCAGAGCCCGGGTGTCGACCCGAAGAGCTGCATCCCCGAGCTGGTGAAGTGCGTCGAGCAGTACGGCAACGTCGCCATCAACCTCAACCCCGACCCGAGCGGCGGCCACTGGAAGGAGCCGCCGCTGACCGACCGCTGGTGGTACCCCATCTACGAGAAGATGGTCGAGTACGACATCCCGGCGATGATCCACGTCAGCACCAGCTGCAACGCCTGCTTCCACACCACGGGCGCGCACTACATCAACGCCGACACCACGGCCTTCATGCAGCTGATCCAGGGCGACCTGTTCAAGGACTTCCCGAGCTTGCGGTTCGTCATTCCGCACGGCGGCGGCGCCGCGCCCTACCACTGGGGCCGCTACCGCGGCCTGGCGCAGGAGCTGAAGAAGCCGCTGCTGCAGGACCACCTGCTGAACAACGTGTTCTTCGACACCTGCGTGTACCACCAGCCGGGCATCGACCTGCTGACCAAGGTGGTGCCTGTTGCCAACATCCTGTTCGCCAGCGAGATGATCGGCGCGGTGCGCGGCATCGATCCCGAGACCGGCCACCACTACGACGACACCAGGCGCTACATCGAGGCCAGCACGCAGCTGAGCGCCGAAGACCGGCACGCCATCTACGAAGGCAACGCGCGCCGCGTGTATCCGCGGCTCGACGCCCTGCTCACCCGCAAAGGGCACTGAAGGAAGGACGCGAGACAACCATGTACGAACTCGGCGTGGTCCACCGCACCATCACCCGCACCCCGGCGCACCTGGCCGATGCGCTGGCGCGCTTCGGCAGCGCCACCGTGCACGAGGCCATGGGCCGCGTCGGCCTGCTGAAGCCCTCCATGCGGCCCATCTACGGCGGCGCGCAGGTCAGCGGCACGGCCGTCACGGTGCTGCTGCACCCGGGCGACAACTGGATGATGCACGTGGTGGCCGAACAGATCCGCCCCGGCGACGTGGTCGTGGCCGCGCTCAGCGCCGAGTGCAGCGACGGCTTCTTCGGCGACCTGCTCGCCACCAGCTTCCAGGCGCGCGGCGCGCGCGCGCTGGTCATCGACGCCGGCGTGCGCGACGTGAAGGCGCTGACCGAGATGCGCTTTCCGGTGTGGAGCAAGGCGATCAGCGCCAAGGGCACGATCAAGGCGACGCTGGGCTCGGTGAACATCCCCGTCGTCTGCGCCGGCGCGCTGGTGCACCCGGGCGACGTGATCGTCGCCGACGACGACGGCGTCGTCTGCGTGCCGCGCGCCATGGCAGAGCCGACGCTGGACGCGGCGACCAAGCGCGAAGCCAACGAAGGCGAGAAGCGCGCCAAGCTCGCCGCCGGCGTGCTGGGCCTGGACATGTACGGCATGCGCGAGCCGCTGGCGAAGGCGGGGCTGCGCTATGTCGACTGACGGCGAGTCGCTCGGTCCGGTCGCGCTGATCGGCTACGGCGAGGTCGGGCGCATCGCGGCCGAGGACCTGCGCGCCGCCGGCGTGGCGGTGCGGGCCTGCGACGTCAAGCTCGCCACCGCGGCCGGCGCCGCGCTGCGCGAGCACGCCGGGCGCCACGGCGTGGCGCTGGCGACGGCGCACGCCGAGGCGGTGCGCGGCGCGCGGCTGGTCATCTCCGCGGTCACCGCCAGCCAGGCGGTGGCGGTGGCCGAGGCCGCGGCGCCGGGCCTGGCGCCAGGCGCGTTCTTCCTCGACTTCAATTCGGCATCCCCCGGCGCCAAGATCGCCGCGGCGCGCATCGTCGACGCGACCGGCGCGCGTTACGTCGAAGGCGCGGTGATGACCTCGGTGCCGCCCTACCGGCTGAAGGTGCCGCTGCTGCTGGGCGGCCCGCACGCCGAGGCGCTGGCGCCGTTGCTGCACGCGCTGGGCTTCGCCGGCGCCAAGGTGCACGACGCGCGCCTGGGCGTGGCCAGCGCCACCAAGATGTGCCGCAGCGTGATGATCAAGGGCCTGGAGGCGATGGTCATCGAGAGCTTCACCACCGCGCGCCACCACGGCGTGGAAGACGCGGTGATCGCCTCGCTGCGCGAGACCTTCCCCGGCATCGACTGGGAGAAGCAGGCCGCCTACTTCTTCCAGCGCGTCATCGAACACGGCCGGCGCCGCGCCGAGGAAGTGCGCGAGGTGGCGCAGACCGTGCGCGAGGCCGGGCTCGTGCCGCACAGCGCCGCCGGCACCGCCGAGCGCCAGGCCTGGATGGCCGACCTGGCCGACGACGGCGTCTTCGGCGCGCGCGGCACCGGCGGCTTCGCGCGCAGCGCCGACTGGCGCACCGAGGCCGATCGCATCCTGAGTGCCGTGCAGCAGCAGCCCGATCGCACCACGCCATGACCGACACCGCACCCACCAAGACCCCGGGCTGGCTCGACTGGTACCCGAACCCGAGCAAGCCGCGTTTCGTGCTGCCGCCGGGCAGCGTCGATGCGCATTGCCATGTCTTCGGCCCTGGCGAGGTGTTCCCCTACGCGCCCGAGCGCAAGTACACGCCGTGCGACGCCAGCCGGGAGCAGCTCTTCGCGCTGCGCGACCACCTCGGCTTTGCGCGCAACGTCATCGTGCAGGCCACCTGCCACGGCGCCGACAACCGCGCGCTGGTCGATGCGTGCCGCGCGTCCGAAGGCCGGGCGCGTGGCGTCGCCACCGTGCGCCGCAGCGTGGGCGACGCCGAGCTGCAGGCGCTGCACGATGCCGGCGTGCGCGGCGTGCGCTTCAACTTCGTCAAGCGGCTGGTCGACTTCACGCCCAAGGACGAGCTGCTCGAGATCGCCACGCGCATCCGCCCGCTCGGCTGGCACGTCGTCGTCTACTTCGAGGCTGCCGACCTGCCCGAGCTGTGGAGCTTTTTCGCCGCCGTGCACGACGACGTCGGCGTGCCGGTGGTGGTGGACCACATGGGGCGGCCCGACGTGCGCCAACCCGTCGACGGGCCCGAGTTCGCGCTGTTCCTGAAGTTCATGCACGACCACCCTCGCGTGTGGAGCAAGGTGAGCTGCCCCGAGCGGCTGTCGATCAGCGGCCCGCCGGCGTTGAACGGCGAACGGCACGCCTACCGCGACGTGGTGCCGTTCGCCCGGCGCGTCGTCGAGACCTTCCCCGACCGCGTGCTGTGGGGCACCGACTGGCCCCACCCCAACCTGAAGGACCACATGCCCGACGACGGGCTGCTGGTGGACTTCATCCCGCACATCGCGCCGACGGCCGAACTGCAGCACCGGCTGCTGGTGGACAACCCGATGCGCCTGTACTGGCCCGAGCAGGCCCGCTGAACATGCCACTCGACAAGCCCTACGCCGGCATCCCCGGCACCACCATCTTCGACGCCGAGCAGTCGCGCAAGGGCTACTGGCTCAACCAGTTCTGCATGAGCCTGATGAAGGCCGCCAACCGCGAGCGCTTCAAGGCCGACGAGCGCGCCTACCTCGACGAATGGCCGATGACCGAGGAGCAGAAGGCGGCGGTGCTGGCGCGCGACCTCAACCGCTGCATCGCGCTGGGCGGCAACATCTATTTCCTGGCCAAGATCGGCGCCACCGACGGCAAGAGCTTCCAGCAGATGGCCGGCAGCATGACCGGCCTGTCGGAAGCCGAGTACCGCGACATGATGCTCGCCGGCGGCCGCGACCCGGGCTGGGGCCGCGACGAAGCCGAGGGAAAGGCCTGACATGGCGCGCATCACCGCCAGCGTCTACACCAGCCACGTGCCGGCCATCGGCGCGGCCATGGACCTGGGCAAGTCCGACGAGCCGTACTGGCGACCGGTGTTCGCGGGTTACGACTTCAGCCGCCGGTGGCTGAAGGAGAACCCGCCCGACGTGATCTTCCTCGTCTACAACGACCACGCCACGGCCTTCAGCCTGGAGATCATCCCCACCTTCGCCATCGGCACCGCGGCCGAATACGCGCCGGCCGACGAAGGGTGGGGCCCGCGGCCCGTGCCCAAGGTGATCGGCCACCCGGAACTGGCGAGCCACATCGCGCACAGCGTCATCCAGGACGATTTCGACCTCACCATCGTCAACAAGATGGACGTGGACCACGGCCTGACCGTGCCGTTGAGCCTGATGTGCGGCGCGCAGGATCCCGTGCACGGCGCCTGGCCGTGCCCGGTCATCCCGTTCGCCGTGAACGTGGTGCAGTACCCGGTGCCCAGCGGCCGGCGCTGCTTCAACCTGGGCCGCGCCATCCGCCGCGCGATCGAGTCCTACGACGAGCCGCTGAACGTGCAGATCTGGGGCACCGGCGGCATGAGCCACCAGCTGCAGGGGCCGCGCGCCGGGCTCATCAACCGGGCCTGGGACAACGACTTCCTCGACCGGCTGATCGCCGACCCGCAGGGCCTGGCCGAGGTGCCGCACATCGAGTACGTGCGAGAGGCCGGCAGCGAAGGCATCGAGCTCGTGATGTGGCTGATCGCGCGCGGCGCCATGGCCGACATCGACGCCGGCGGCCCGCCGCCGCGCGTGGCGCACCGCTTCTATCACGTGCCGGCGTCGAACACGGCCGTGGGCCACCTGATCCTGGAGAACGCATGACGGCGACCCCCATCCGCGTCGCGCTGGCCGGCGCCGGCGCCTTCGGCATCAAGCACCTGGACGCGATGCGGCTCATCGACGGCGTCGAGGTGGTCTCGCTGGTCGGGCGTGAACTCGACAAGACCCGCGGCGTGGCGGAGAAGTTCGGCATCGCGCACGTGACGACCGATCTCGCCGAGAGCCTTGCGCTGCCGGGCCTGGATGCGGTGATCCTGTGCACGCCCACGCAGCTGCACGCCGCCCAGGCGCTGCAGTGCCTGAAGGCCGGCAAGCACGTGCAGGTGGAGATCCCGCTGGCCGATTCGCTGGCCGACGCCCGGGCCGTCGTGCAGGCGCAGCGCGACACCGGCCTGGTGGCGATGTGCGGCCACACCCGGCGCTTCAACCCCAGCCACCAGTGGGTGCGCCGGCGCATCGACGCCGGCGAGTTCCACATCCAGCAGATGGACGTGCAGACCTACTTCTTCCGGCGCACGAACATGAACGCGCTGGGCCAGCCGCGCAGCTGGACCGACCACCTGCTGTGGCACCACGCCGCGCACACGGTGGACCTGTTCGCCTACCAGACCAAGAGCCGCATCGTCGCGGCCAACGCGCTGCAGGGGCCGATTCATCCTACGCTGGGCATCGCCATGGACATGAGCATCCAGCTCAAGAGCGAGACCGGCGCGATCTGCACGCTCAGCTTGAGCTTCAACAACGACGGGCCGCTCGGCACCTTCTTCCGCTACATCGGCGACACCGGCACCTACATCGCGCGCTACGACGACCTGATGGACGGCAAGGAGCAGAAGATCGACGCGTCGACCGTGGACGTGTCGATGAACGGCATCGAACTGCAGGACCGCGAGTTCTTCGCCGCCATCCGCGAAGGCCGCGAGCCCAACGCCAGCGTGGCGCAGGTGCTGCCGTGTTACGAGGTGCTGGATCGGCTGGAGCGGCAGCTGGGGTGACGAAACGCAGTGCCGCGCTGGTCGGCGCGTGATGCTAAGATGCTTCTAGCTTTGGCATCATGATGCTTCCGGCATGCGAACCACGGTCACCCTCGATCCGGACGTCCACGCCTTGCTGCGCGAGGCGAGCCATCGATCGGGCAAGCCGTTCAAGACGACGGTGAACGAGGCCATCCGTGCAGGGCTGCAAGGCCGGCGCACGGCGAAGGCGAAGCCCCCGGTCTGGCCGGTCGCCGATCTCGGCCGGCCCAAGGTCGACCTCACCAAGGCTGCGGCGCTCGCCGACGAACTGGACGACCTGGCCCGGCGGTGAAGCTGCCGGACGTGAACGTGCTGCTGTACGCGGTCAACAGTGCCGCGCCGCAGCACGCGCGCGCACATGCGGCGCTGAGCGAGGCGTTCGTGCAAGGCCCGCTGGCGCTGGCGTGGCCGGTGCTCTCGGGCTTCCTGCGCCTGGCAACCCGCAGCGGCATCTTTCCGAGGCCCCTGGCCGTCGGCAAGGCACTCGGCATCGTCCAGGTTTGGCTGCAGCATCCGTCGGCCATCGTCGTGCACCCGGGCGCCGACCACGTCGGCGTGCTCGGCCGTCTGCTGCTCGCGGCCGGGCAAGGCGGTCCGCTCGTCAGCGATGCGCATCTGGCGGCCCTGGCCATCGAGCAGGGTGCGCATCTGATCACGTTCGACCGCAACTTCGAACGCTTCGCCGGGCTTCGACTGGAGTTGTTGTCGTGAGCACACCCGCCCGCCGCATCGGCCCCTTCACCGTCTTCCCCATCGGCCTGGGCTGCATGAGCCTGTCGCACGCCTACGGCACGCCGCCGCCGGCGGACGTGGCCGAGCGCCTGCTGCTCGAGGCGCTCGACCTCGGCGTGACGCTGTTCGACACCGCGGCGCTGTATGGCTTCGGTGCCAACGAGACGCTGGTGGGCCGGGTGCTGAAGACGCATCGCGACCGCATCGTGCTGTGCTCCAAGGGCGGCATGGGCGGCCAGCCGGTCGGGCCGGGCGGGGCGCTGCAGCGGGTGATCGACGGCCGGCCCGAGGCGATCCGGCGCGATTGCGAGGACAGCCTGCGCCGCCTGGGCACCGAGGTCATCGACCTGTACTACTTGCACCGCTGGGACAAGCGCGTGCCCATCGAGGACAGCGTGGGCGCCATGGCCGACCTGGTGGCCGCGGGGAAGGTGCGCACGCTGGGCCTGAGCGAAGTGTCGGCGGCGACGCTGAAGCGGGCACACGCCGTGCACCCCATCGCCGCGCTGCAGACCGAGTACTCGCTGTGGACGCGCAACCCCGAGATCGCGGTGCTCGACGCCTGCCGCGACATCGGCGCCGCCTTCGTCGCGTTCAGCCCGCTGGCCCGGGGCTTCCTCACCGGCCGCCTGCGCGACGTGCAGGCGCTGGACGCCAAGGACATCCGCCGCGCCATGCCGCGCTTCGACCCCGCCACCTATGCGCAGAACCTGGCGCTGCTGCCGCCCTACGAGGCGCTGGCCGCCGAGGCCGGCTGCACGCCGGGGCAGCTGGCGCTGGCCTGGCTGCTGGCGCAGGGCGACCACGTGATCCCGCTGCCGGGCACGACGAGCGTGGCGCACCTGCGCGAGGACGTCGCCGCGGCCACGCTGTCGATCGCGCCCGACGTGCTGCGCCGTGCCGGCGAGCTGATCGGGCAGCACACGGTGCAGGGCGCGCGCTACGCGGCGCAGAGCCAGAGCGAAGTCGACACCGAGACGTTCTGAAGACGGCGGCGGCGCACGAGCCCGCGGCGCCGCCTGCCCCGAACTCAGTGCCCCACCACCACCGGCACCTCGGCCGCCGGCGGCGTGTTGCGGCTGCGGCCGCAGCGCACGATGCCGTCGATCATCACCATCCCGATGCCCGGGATGTCGCCCAGTGCCACGCTCTCGAGCAGGCTGCGACCGGCGCTGTGCTGCGCCCGGTCCATGAACACGAAGTCGGCCGCGCGGCCGGGTTCGACGAGGCCGGCGTCGATGCCGCGCAGCCGCGCCGTGTTGCCGGTGGCGAAGCAGAACACCAGCTCGGGCGCGATGCCGCCGATGCCCGACAGCAGCGCGATCAGCCGCAGCATGCCCAGCGGCTGCACGCCCGAGCCCGCCGGCCCGTCGGTGCCCAGGATGACGCGGTGCGGGCACTTCAGCTGCACCGCCGCGCGCGCCGCGGCGATGGCCACCTTCTCGTTGCCGTTGTGCACGATCTCGATGGCGCGGCGGCTCTTCTCGCACAGCTCGCACACGTGTGCTTCGGGCAGCGCGGTGTGGCCGCCGTTGATGTGGCCGATGACGTCGGCGTCGGCTTCCAGCACCACGTCCTTGTCGATCAGGCCGCTGCCCGGGATCGACGGCCCGCCGGTGTGGATCGTGCTCTGGATGCCGTGCTTGCGCGCCCAGGCCACCATCTGCTGGGCCTCGTAGCCGGCCTTGACGCTGCCCAGGCCCACTTCGCCCAGCAGCGTCACGCCGGCGGCGGCCAGGTCGGCGAAGTCCTGCTCGACCATGCCCTTCTCGATCACCGGCGCGCCGGCCAGCACCTTCACGCCGCCGGGGCGGAAGTTGTGGAACGCGCGCTGCGCGGTGATCGCCAGCGCCTTCAGGCCGACGATGTCCTTGGGCCGGCCGGGCAGGTGCACCTCGCCGGCCGAGACCATGGTGGTGACGCCGCCGTGCATCGTGCTGTCGATCCAGCCGAGCTGGTTCTGGCGCGGCGTCCAGTCGCCGAACACCGGGTGCACGTGGCTGTCGATGAGGCCGGGCGCGAGCGTGGTGCCGCGGGCGTCGATGACGGTGCGGGCCTGCGCGGTGTCGCAATCGGCCTCGCGGCCGACGGCGACGATGCGGCCGTCGTCCACCACCACGGTGTCGGCGTCGAGCACCGGGCGGTCGATGTCGCCCGAGAGCAGCAGGCCGATGTTGCGGATGATCACCTTGCCGCTCTTGGCGTCGGCGGCTGCTGCATCGGCCATGGTGGGCTCCTTCGGGCGGTCGGTGTCGGTGTCGGGTGAGGGCGGGTTGTTTGGCGACGGCGCCGTCGCTTCAGGCGGCCACGGTGCGCCGCACCGCGTCGATGAGGAAGGCTTCCCAGTGCTGCAGCGCCGGCGCGGCCTCGAGCGCTTCGCCGAGGAAGGCCGACAGCGTGTGCCGGTTGCTGAGGTAGAAGTAGCCCATGGCCGCGATCATGAGGTACAGGTCGCGCGCCGCGATGTCGCGCCTGAACACGCCCTGCTCGGCGCCGGCGCGCAGCACGCTGTGCAGCACCGCCAGCGCTTCGGACGAATAGTCGCTGGCGCGCAGGCTCTTGGCGATGTGCGTGCCGCGGTGCAGGTTCTCGGTGTTCAGCAGCGAGATGAACTCCGGGTGCTGCTGGTAGTACGTCCACATGAAGCGCACGATGGTCTCGAGCGCCTGCACCGGCTGCGCCGCGTCGATGACCAGCGTGGACTCGGCCTCGTTGAAGCGCCGGTAGGCGTCTTCCAGCACCTCGATGAAGAGGCCTTCCTTGCTGCCGAAGTAGTAATAGATCATGCGGTCGTACGACCGCGCGGCGCGGCTGATCTTCTCGATGCTGCCGCCGTCGTAGCCGTGCTTGGCGAAGACCTTGGTGGCGGCCTTGAGGATGGCGTCGCGCGTGGCCTGGGCCGCCTTCTCGCGCGGGCCCGCTTCGCCGCTGCGCTGCAGGGCCGGGCTGCGGGCGGGCCGGCGCGTGGCCGGTCGACTCAGCGCGCGCGTGGCCATCGGCTCGCCGGCTCGCCTACTGCTCGGCGAAGGCGCGTTCGATGACGAAGTCGCCGGGCTTGCTGGTGTTGCCTTCGTTGAAGCCGCGCTTCTCCAGCAGCGCCTTCAGGTCGCGCAGCATGGCCGGGCTGCCGCAGATCATCACCCGGTCGTGCTCGCGGTCCAGCGGCGGCAGTTCCAGGTCGGCGAAGAGCTTGCCGTTCTCGATCAGCTCGGTGATGCGGCCCATGTTCTTGTAGGTCTCGCGCGTCACCGTGGGGTAGTACTTGAGCTTGCCGCTGACGATGTCGCCCAGGAACTCGTGATGCGGCAGGTGCTGCAGCAGCAGGTCGTGGTAGGCGAGTTCGTCCTTCTGGCGCACGCCGTGCACGAGGATGACGTGCTCGAAGCGCTCGTAGGTCTCGGGGTCGCGCACGATCGACATGAAGGGCGCCAGCCCCGTGCCGGTCGCCAGCAGGTACAGGCGCTTGCCGGGCAGCAGGTAGTCCACCACCAGCGTGCCGGTGGGCTTGCGCCCCACGATGATGCTGTCGCCGGGCTGGATGTGCTGCAGCCGGCTGGTGAGCGGGCCGTCGGGCACCTTGATGCTGAGGAACTCGAGGTGGTCCTCGTAGTTGGCGCTGACGATGCTGTAGGCGCGCAGCAGCGGCTTGTTGTTGACCTTCAGCCCGATCATGGTGAAGTGGCCGTTGGAGAACCGCAGCGCGGGGTCGCGCGTGGTGGTGAAGGTGAACAGCCGGTCGGTCCAGTGGTGGACCGACAGCACTTTCTCTTCGTTGAAGGCACTCATGGCGGAAGGCGGGGGAGGGCGGGGGAAGGCGGGCGAGGGGCTTGCTGGGTTGGGCGGGGCCGCAGCGCCGCCGCCGGCGGCCCCGGGCCGCTGGCGGCACGAACGCGATTGCGGCGCGGGGGCGCTTGCGCTAGATTCGCCGCCCATGTAGCGTTTGCTACACGCGTGTTCGGCGGATGCTACACAAGCGCACCCGGCGGCGGCAAGGACCCCCTCCTTGAGGATGAGAGGCCGAGCGGCGAGATTTTGCCAGCATGACCGAGCACACCAAGACCGACGGCCTGGCGATCGTGCCCGCGGAAGGCCCCGAGGCCGGCGATGTCGCCGGGCCGGCGGCCGCCGCCGCCACCGCCTGGCGCGCGCCGCCGCGCAACGAGCGCATGGCCGCCGGCAAGGTGGAGTGCAACGCCTGCCCGGTGCTGTGCCAGATCAGCCCCGGCAAGGCCGGCGCGTGCGACCGCTACGCCAATGCCGACGGGACGCTCGTGCGCGTCGACCCGGTGCTGCTGCTCCAGCGCGAACTGGCGGCCGATCAACCCGCGCTGGTGCCCTTCGACGGCCGCCCCTGGCAGGGCGACGTGCTGCCCACGCCCGACGTGTTCGTCACCGGCGTCGGCTCGTCCACGACGTACCCGGACTACAAGCCCGCACCGTTCATCGTGTCGTCGCAGGCCGACGGCGTCGACTTGGTGACCGTCGTCACCGAAGGCATCTTCAGCTACTGCAGCCTGAAGCTGAAGATCGACACCGACCGCTGGCTCGGCCCCGAGCGTGCCGGCGTGCGCTGCCGCGGCGAGCTCGTCGGCCACGTCACCACGGCCGAATACGGCTCCCAGATGCTCAGCATCGGCGGCGTGCACCACCTCACCGGCGGCAGCAAGAAAGAAGGCCGCGTCACGATGGAACTGATGCAGCAGCTGGGCAACAAGGGCCCGGCCGAGCTGCAGATCGAAGGCGGCGCGCAGCTCGTGGTGCAGGCCGGCCAGGCACCGGTGGTGGACGGCGTGCGCGAGCAGCGCATGCGCGTGGGCTGCGGCTCGGCCACCATCGGCATCTTCGCCCAGCAGTTCGCCGGGCTGGCCGACGAGGTGGTGGTGGTCGACGACCACATCACCGGCGTGCTCACCGAGCACCAGGCCGGGCGCTGCCTGGCGATGCGGCCTTCGGGCCTGCAGGTGCGCGGCCGCAAGAGCACGCCGGGGCGCTACTTCCAGGTGGCGAACCCGGGCACCGGCTGGGGTGGCACCGACCTGGTCGACCCGATGGTCATCGTCGAAGGTTTCGACCCCGCGCGCGCCTGGCCCGGGTTGCGGCTGCTCATGGTGTCGACCACCGGCGAGCACGCTGCCTGGTTCGTGCTCGACCACGCGCTGATGCCGCAGCCCGCGCCGATGCCGCCGGAGGTGGCCGCGGTGGTGGCGCGCATCGGCGAGAACTGCGAGCCGGCGCTGACCTCGGTGCTGTTCCTGGGCGGCGCCGGCGGCAGCCTGCGCGCCGGTGTGACGCAGAACCCCGTGCTGCTCACCCGCGCCATCAAGGCGGCGCTGGTGAACGTCACCTGCGGCGGCGCGCCGGCCTACGTCTGGCCCGGCGGCGGCATCACGGTGATGGCCGACGTGATGCGCATGCCCGACGCCAGCTTCGGCACCGTGCCCACGCCGGCGATCGTGGCGCCCATCGAGTTCAGCATGCGGCTCGCCGACTATCAGCGCCTGGGCGGCCACATGGCCACGGTGCAGCCGATCGAGCAGGTGCTGTCCACCGGCGCCTGGCACGACGACGGCGCGCCGACGGCACGGCGCTTCGTGCAGCACGCTGCGGTGAACCCATGGCCGCTGGGCCGCCCGCCGATGCTGGGTTGAGGCAGCACCGATGACGACGCCCGTTCGCCGCCGTGTGCCAGCCGGTCGCCCTCGCGGACGCGAGCGCAGCGTCGGGGGCGGCGCGTGATCCCGCCGTCGCGCCAACCCTTGACCGGCGGACGCTGGCACGTCCAGCATGGCCCCATCGACCTGGTGATCGGCGCCGATGGCGAGGAGGGCGCGGTCGAGGCGGCGCACGCCGCGGCCTGGGCCCGTTTCCAGTCGGTGCTGGGCGAACTCGTCGCCGAACTGCCCGTGCTGCGCAGGCCGGTGGAGGCGGCTGGCCACTGCCCGCTCGCCGGCGTGGTGGCGCGGCGCATGTGGCTCGCCTGCCGCCCGCTGGCGCAGGCCTTCGTCACGCCCATGGCGGCGGTGGCCGGCGCGGTGGCCGAGGAGATCATCGCCGCCTATCGCCGGCCCGGCATCGCACGCGCCTGGGTCAACAACGGCGGCGACATCGCCATCCACCTGGCCGCCGGCCAGTCGCTGCGCTGCGGCGTCTTCGGCGACCTCGCGCGCGCCGCGGCCCGCCTGGCCGGCGCGCCGCCGCCGCCGCTGGATGCGCGGTTCGAGATCACCGCCACGTCGCCCGTGCGCGGCATCGCCACCAGTGGCTGGCGCGGGCGCAGCTGCTCGCTGGGCATCGCCGACAGCGTCACCGTGCTGGCGGCGGGCGCCGCCGCGGCCGACGCCGCGGCCACGCTGATCGCCAACGCGGTGAACGTCGACGACCCGCGCGTCATCCGCCAGCCGGCGTCGTCGTTGAAGGACGACAGCGACCTGGGCGACCGGCTCGTCACCGTCCACGTGCCACCGTTGCCCGCGCCGCTGATCGAGCAGGCGCTGGCGAACGGCGTGCACCTGGCGCACACGCTGCAGCGCCGCGGCCTGATCCACGATGCGCTGCTGCTCTGCCAGGGCCAGGTCGCGCACCTGTCGGCCGGGGCGGTGACGCCGGCCCTGGCCGCCTAGCGAAACCGCCTGTCCGCGCAACCCACCGCTTGCACGACACTCGCCTGCACGACACTCCGGCCATGATCCGCATCCACCGCACGCTGACCCACGTGGAAGACGTGTTCCACGAATTCGGCCCGCCGCCGGCGCGGCCGCTGCGCCGCGGCTTCGTGGCGGCGGTGCTGCACAACCCGTATGCCGGCCGCCACGAGCCGGACATCCTGCCGCTGATGGGTGCGTTCGAGCCCGTGGGCCTGCAGCTGGCGCGCCAGCTGCTGGACGCGATGGCCGTGCCGGCCGACGCGATCCAGGGGTATGGCAAGGGCGCCATCGTCGGCGCCGCCGGCGAGCTCGAGCACGGCGCCCTGTGGCACGTGCCCGGCGGCTATGCGATGCGCGAGCTGCTGGGCTGGAAGCGTGATCCACAGGCCCCCGCGGCCCCGGCCGCGCCAAGCACGCAGCCGGGCAACGCCCTGGCCATCGTGCCCAGCACCAAGAAAGTGGGCCCGCCGGGCGCCACGCTCGACGTGCCGCTCACCCACATCAACGCCAGCTACGTGCGCAGCCACTTCGACGCCATCGAGGTGCGCGTGCCCGGCGCCCCGGCGGCGCACGAGCTGGTGCTGGTGCTGGCGATGAGCACCGGCGCGCGCGTGCACGCCCGCGTCGGCGGGCTGGCGGCCGATGCCATCTCGCAGTGGGACGGCCAGCGCTGATCAGCGCGCCGCGAAAGGACAGCCCGACGATGAACGCCAAGATCCGCAAGCTGATCGTGCAGGTGGAGGACACCCGCATCGAGATGGGCCAGACCATCGACCCGCCCACGCGCAAGGCGCTGGCCATGGCGGTGATCCACAACCCCTGCGCTGGCGGCTACCAGCAGAACCTGGACGCGCTGATCGCCATCGGCGAGGAACTGGGCGGCCTGCTCGGCGAGCGCTGCGTGGCCGCGCTCGGCATCGCGCCGGGCGACGCGCACAGCTACGGCAAGGCGGCCATCGTCGGCGAGGCCGGCGAGCTGGAGCACGCCGCCGCCATCCTCCACCCCAAGCTGGGCGCGCCGCTGCGCCAGGCCGTCGCCAAGGGCGCGGCGCTGGTGCCGTCGGCCAAGAAGCGCGGCACGCTCGGCACCGCCATCGACGTGCCGCTGGGCCACAAGGACGCGGCCTTCGTGCGCAGCCATTTCGACGCGGTCGAGGCCCGCGTGGCCGACGCGCCGCGCGTCGACGAGATCGTCGTCGCCGTCGCGGTCACCGACAGCGGCCGCCCGCTGGCGCGCATCGGCGGGCTGCAGGTGCACGAGATCAAGGGCGAAGACGGTCTACGCTGACACGACACCACGAGGAGCATCACACCGATGAAGACCATCACCACGTTCGCGCTCGCTGCCGGCCTCGCCTTGGGCGCCCACGCCCAGGGCACCATCAAGATCGGCGAGGTCAACAGCTACAAGGCGCAGCCCGCCTTCCTGGAGCCGTACAAGAAGGGCATGGAGCTGGCGGTCGAGGAGATCAACCGCGCCGGCGGCGTGCTCGGCAAGAAGCTCGAGCTGGTCATCCGCGACGACAACGCCAACCCCGGCGACGCCGTGCGCGCCGCCGAAGAGCTGGTGTCGCGCGAAGGCGTGCAGGTGCTGTCGGGCACGTTCCTGTCGAACATCGGCCTGGCGCTGACCGACTTCGCCAAGCAGAAGAAGATGTTCTTCCTGGCCGGTGAACCGCTCACCGACAAGATCGTCTGGGCCAACGGCAACCGCTACACCTTCCGCCTGCGGCCGTCCACCTACATGCAGGTGGCGATGCTGGTGCCCGAGGCGGCGAAGATGAAGAAGAAGCGCTGGGCCATCGTCTACCCGAACTACGAGTACGGGCAGACGTCGGTCGCCACCTTCAAGCAACTGCTCAAGGCCGCACAGCCCGACGTCGAGTTCGTCGCCGAGCAGGCCGCCCCGCTGGGCCGGGTCGACGCCGGCGCGGTGGTGCAGGCGCTGGCCGACAGCAAGCCCGACGCGATCTTCAACGTGCTGTTCGGCGCCGACCTCTCCAAGTTCGTGCGCGAAGGCAACACGCGCGGCCTGTTCCAGGGGCGCGAGGTGGTGAGCGTGCTCACCGGCGAGCCCGAATACCTCGATCCGCTGCGCGACGAAGCGCCCAACGGTTGGGTCGTCACCGGCTACCCGTGGTACGGCATCCAGACGCCCGAGCACAAGGCGTTCTTCATCGCCTACCACGGCAAGTACCGAGACCACCCGCGCCTGGGCTCGGTGGTGGGCTACACGATGATCAAGTCGCTGGCCGAGGGCATCAAGAAGGCCGGCAGCACCGACACCGAGAAGCTCATCACCGCCTTCCGCGGCCTCACGCACATGAGCCCCTTCGGCCCCATCACCTACCGCGCCGAGGATCATCAATCGACGATGGGCGCCTACGTCGGCCGCACCAAGAACGACGGCGGCAAGGGCGTGATGGTCGACTACCGCTACCTCGACGGCGCGAAGTTCCTGCCGCCCGGCGCCGAAGCCAAGAAGATGCGCCCGGCCGATTGAAGCCGGCCTGCCCGCGAGCTGACCACCGAAGCGCACTGACCGACGCCGGATGACGCTGTCCGCCTTTCTCGTCCAGCTGCTCAACGGGCTGGCGGGCGCGTCGTCGCTGTTCCTCGTCGCCGCGGGGCTGTCGCTGATCTTCGGCGTCACGCGCATCGTCAACTTCGCCCACGGTTCGTTCTTCATGCTGGGCGTGTACGTGGCGTACACGCTGGCCGAGCAGGTGGGCTTCTGGCTGGCGATCCCGCTGGCGGCGCTGGCTGTGGGCGCGCTCGGCGCGGCGGTCGAGGTGCTGCTGCTGCGGCGCATCTACCGCGCGCCCGAACTCTTCCAGCTGCTGGCCACCTTCGCCCTGGTGCTCGTGATCAAGGACGCGGCGCTGTGGCTGTGGGGTCCGGAGGACCTGCTCGGTCCGCGCGCACCAGGGCTGGCGGGCAGCGTCGAGATCCTGGGCCGGCGCTTTCCCAGCTACGACCTGTTCCTCATCGTCATCGGCCCGCTGGTGCTGCTGGCCTTGTGGCTGCTGCTGACGCGCACGCGCTTCGGCACCCTGGTGCGCGCCGCCACGCAGGATCGCGAGATGGTCGCCGCGCTCGGCGTCAACCAGGCGTGGCTGTTCACCGCGGTGTTCGCGTTGGGCGCGCTGCTCGCCGGCCTGGGCGGCGCGCTGCAGCTGCCGCGCGAGCCGGCGGCGCTGCACCTCGACCTGCTGGTCATCGGCGAGGCCTTCGTCGTCGTCGTCGTGGGCGGCATGGGCTCGATCCCCGGTGCCTTCGTCGCCGCGCTGCTCATCGCCGAGATCAAGGCGCTGTGCGTGTGGATCGGCACGGTGGAGATCGGCGGCATCCCGTTCGCGTTCTCCAAGCTCACGCTGGTCGTCGAGTTCCTGGTGATGGCGGTCGTGCTGATCGTGCGCCCCTGGGGCCTGTTCGGCCGGCCGCAGGCGACGAGCCGCCACGTCGGCCCGCCCGAGGCGCCGCTGCGCCGCGCCGGGCCGCGGCTGCGCATCGCCGGCGTGGTGCTGGTGCTGCTGCTGGCCGCGCTGCCCTGGCTGGCCGCCGACCGGCCCTACGCCACCGTGCTGGCCATCGACCTGCTGACCGCGGCGCTGTTCGCCGCCAGCCTGCACTTCATCATGGGCCCGGCCGGGCTGCATTCCTTCGGCCACGCCGCCTACTTCGGCCTGGGTGCGTATGGCGCGGCGCTGCTGGTGCTGCGCCTGGCGCTGCCGATGGAGCTGGCGCTGTTCGTCGCGCCGCTGGTGGCCGCCATGGGCGCCATGCTCTGCGGCGCGTTCTGCGTGCGCCTGTCGGGCGTGTACCTGGCGATGCTGACGCTGGCCTTCGCCCAGATCGTCTGGAGCGTCACCTTCCAGTGGGACGACTTCACCGGCGGCAGCAACGGGCTCACCGGCGTGTGGCCCGCCGAGTGGCTGACCGACAAGCGCGCCTACTACGGCCTGACGCTGGCCGCGGTGACCGCGGCGGTGCTGGTGCTGTGGCGCATGCTGCACGCGCCGCTCGGCTACGCCATGCGCGCGGCGCGCGACGCGCCGCTGCGTGCCGAGGCCATCGGCATCGCCGTGCCGCACGTGCAGTGGGTGGCGTTCGTGATCGCCGGCCTGTTCGCCGGACTGGCCGGGGCGCTGTTCGCCTTCAGCAAGGGCAGCATCTCGCCCGAGAGCCTGCACGTCGGCCGCAGCGTCGACGGCCTCGTGATGGTGCTGCTGGGCGGCCTGCAGACGCTGACCGGCCCGCTCGTCGGCGCCATCACCTTCACCGGCCTGCAGGACAGCGTGGCGCGCGCCACCGACTACTGGCGCGCACTGCTCGGCGGCATCATCCTGCTGCTGGTGCTGGCCTTCCCGATGGGCATCGCCGGCTTCGTGGCCCAGCGCTTCCGGCGCGAGGCGGCGGCATGAGCACCGGCGCTGCCCCCGCCGCGGCCGGCGTCGCCACCCCGCTGCTCGAGGTGCGCGACCTCGGCAAGCGCTTCGGCGGCAACGTCGCCGTCGACGGCATCTCGTTCTCGCTCGCCGCCGGCGAACTGCTGGCGCTGATCGGCCCCAACGGCGCGGGCAAGAGCACGACCTTCAACATGGTCAACGGCCAGCTTCCGGCCGACAGCGGCTCGATCCGGCTCGCCGGGCGCGAGCTGCGCGGCTGCGCGCCGCGCACCATCTGGCGCCTGGGCGTGGGCCGCACCTTCCAGATCGCGCAGACCTTCGCCTCGCTGAGCGTGGTCGAGAACGTGCAGATGGCCTTGCTGTCCGCCGACCGGCACGTCTTCAACCCGTGGATCCGCGCCGCGCGCCACCGCCGCGACGAGGCGCTGGCGCTGCTCGAGCGCGTGGGCATGGCGCGCCAGGCCGACCGGCCGTGCAGCGTGCTGGCCTACGGCGACGTCAAGCGCGTCGAGCTCGCGATCGCGCTTGCCAACTCGCCGCGCCTGCTGCTGATGGACGAGCCCACCGCCGGCATGGCGCCGCAGGAGCGCCACGCGCTGATGGCGCTGACGCGACAGCTGGTGGTGGAGCAGGGCATCGCCGTGCTGTTTACCGAGCACAGCATGGACGTCGTCTTCGCCCATGCCGACCGCATCATCGTGCTGGCGCGCGGCCGGCTCATCGCCGAAGGCGCGCCGGCGGCGATCCGCGACCACCCCGAGGTGCAGGCGGTGTACTTCGGCACCGGCCGCACCTTCGGCCGCGCGCCCGCGACCGCGACTGCCGAGGCGGCCGATGGCGACTGAGCCCCTGCTGCAGGCGGAAGGGCTGTGCGCTTGGTACGGCGCGGCGCAGATCCTCTTCGGCGTGGACCTCGCCGTGCGCCGCGGCGAGGTCGTCGCGCTCATGGGCCGCAACGGCGCCGGCAAGTCGACCACGCTCAAGGCGCTGATGAACCTGCTGGCGCGCAAGACCGGCCGCGTGCGCTTCATGGGCCGCGACATCACCGCCGCCGAGCCGCACGCCATCGCCCGCCTGGGACTGGGCTACGTGCCGGAGGACCGGCGCATCTTCGGCGAGCTGACGGTGGCCGAGAACCTCGAGGTGGGCCGCCAGCGCGCGCGCACCTGGCCCGACGGCAGCGCCGCGCCGGCCTGGACGCCCGCGTCGCTGTTCGGCCTGTTCCCCAACCTGGGCGAGATGGTCGACCGCCCCGGCGCGCGCATGAGCGGCGGCGAGCAGCAGATGCTGACCGTGGCGCGCACGCTCATGGGCAACCCCTTCGTCGTGCTGCTCGACGAGCCGAGCGAAGGCGTCGCGCCGTTGATCGTCGAGCAGATGGCGCAGATGATCGTCTCGCTGAAGAGCCAGGGGCTGAGCATCCTGCTGTCCGAGCAGAACCTGCACTTCGCCGAGTGGGTGGCCGACCGCGCCCTGGTGCTGGAGAAAGGCCAGGTGCGCTGGAGCGGCAGCATGGCCGAGCTGGCCGCCGACGACGGGGTGCGCCGGGCCTACCTGTCGATGTGAACGGACGCACGACCTGCGCGCCGGATCCGCCCGCCCCCGCAGCCGACCACGTCCGCCAGACCAGCAACGCCATCCACCGTTCACCTCCCATGGACCCTCGCAGCGCCCTTCTCGTGATCGACGTGCAGAACTGCTTCTGCAGCGGCGGCACGCTCGCCGTGCCGGACGGCGAAGCCGTCGTGCCGCTGATCAACCGCATCGCCGCACGCTTCGCCAACGTGGTGCTCACGCAGGACTGGCACCCCGCGGGCCATGCCTCCTTCGCCACCAGCCACGCCGGCCACGCGCCGTTCCAGACCACCACGCTGCCCTACGGCGAGCAGGTGCTGTGGCCCGACCACGCCGTGCAGGGCACCGACGACGCGGCCCTGCACCCCGGCCTGCACGTGCCGCACGCCCAGCTGATCCTGCGCAAGGGCTACCACCCGGGCATCGACAGCTACTCGGCCTTCCGCGAGGCCGACCGGCGCACGCCCACGGGCCTGGCCGGCTACCTGCGCGAGCGCGGCATCGAACGGCTGTACGTGTGCGGCCTGGCGACCGATTTCTGCGTCGCCTGGACGGCGCTGGACGCATGCGAGGCGGGCTTCGCCACCACGGTGATCGAGGACGCCTGCCGCGCCATCGACCTGAACGGCTCGCTGGTCGCGGCCTGGCGCGACATGCTCGCGGCGGGCGTGCGGCGCGGGTCGTCGACCGAACTGCTCGACGCCGCGGCGGCCGGCGCGGTGCCGGCTGGTTCACGGGCCTGAAGGAGGACGCCGGCGTGCTGCGCCTCGTCGTCAACGGCGCCGCGCAGACGCTCGACGGCGTCGACCCGGCCACGCCGCTGCTCACGGTGCTGCGCAGCCACCTGGGCCTGAACGGCCCCAAGTTCGGCTGCGGCCTCGGCGAATGCGGCGCCTGCCTGGTGCTGGTCGACGGCCGCGCCGCGCGATCGTGCAGCGTGCCCGCCGGCGTGGCCGAAGGCCGCCAGGTCACCACGCTCGAAGGCCTGGGCACGCGCGAGCGGCCGCACCCGGTGCAGCAGGCGTTCATCGACGAGCAGGCGGCGCAGTGCGGCTATTGCCTCAACGGCATGGTGATGGCGACCGTGGCGCTGCTGTCGCGCCGGCCGCAGCCCAGCGACGACGAGGTGCGCGCCGCGCTGTCGCACAACCTGTGCCGGTGCGGCACGCACGTCGAGATCCTGCGTGCGGTGCAGCGCACGGCGGTGCTGATGGGCGCGAAGCACGGGTCGGCCGCATGAACCCGCACGGTCGCCGCCCGGTGTCCGTCCAAGCGCGCACGGCGCGGCGGTCCGTCCGATGACCGCGCCGGAGGGCGCTCGCCGCGCCGCGCAGCCGCGCACCCGCGCCGACTTCCACGCCGCCCGCGGCGTGCTGCTGGTGGTGCGCGAGCCGCCGCCACCGCCGCCGCCGGCACCCGGGCAGCCGCCCGGCGTGCCGTCCAACCCGGCCGAAGGCGTCGAGATCCTGCTCGCGCTGTGGGACGACGGCAGCGTCACCGCGCTGCACGGCCACGTCGACCTGGGCACGGGGCTCGCCACCGCGATCGCCCAGGTGGCGGCCGAGGAGCTGGACCTCGGCGTCGCCGACGTGCACGTGCTGCTGGGCCACACCGCCGCGGTGCCCAACCAGGGGCCTACCATCGCCAGCGCCTCGCTGCAGGTGCACGCCGCGCCGCTGCGCGCGGCCGCCGCGCAGGCGCGCGCCTGGCGCGACGCGCACGGCCTGCCCCGGGCCGACGACCACGTCGTGCTCACGCTCGACCTGGCCGCGCCGGTGAAGGACCCGGCGCGGTACCGCGTCGTCGGCCAGCCGGTGCCGCGCACCGACCTGCCGGCCAAAGTGCACGGCGAGCCGGTGTACGTGCACGACCACCGCCTGCCCGGCATGCTGCACGGCCGCGTGATCCGGCCGCCGTACGCTGGTTCCGACCACGGCGACTTCATCGGCAACTCGCTGATCGCGGTCGACGAAGCGTCGGTGGCGCACGTCGACGGCCTGCGCGCCGTGGTGGTCATCCGCGACTTCGTCGGCGTGGTGGCCGAGCGCGAGGAACAGGCCGAAGCCGCGATGCGCGCCCTGCACGTGCAGTGGAAGCCGTGGCCCGGCCTGCCGCCGGTGGACGACGTCGCCGGCGCGCTGACCGCGCAGCCGTCGACGCCGCGGCGGCTGGTCGACGAAGGCGATGTCGAGACGGCGGCGGTGGCGACACGGCTCGACCGCAGCTACGCCTGGCCGTACCAGCTGCACGCCTCGATCGGCCCTTCGTGCGCCGTGGCGCACTGGCACGACGACGCCGCAGCCGGTGCGGGCGGCACGCAGGTCACGGTGTGGGCCGGCACGCAGCAGCCGCACGTGCTGCGCGCCGACCTCGCGCGCCTGCTGGGCCTGCCCGACACCGCCGTCGACGTGGTGCGCTTGGAGGCCGCCGGCTGCTATGGCCGCAACGGCGCCGACGACGTGGCGGCCGACGCCGCGCTGCTGGCACGCGCGGTGCGCGCCCCGGTGCGCGTGCAGCTGACGCGCGAGCAGGAGCACGCCTGGGAACCCAAGGGCGCGGCGCAGTGGATGACGGTGCGCGGCGGCCTCGATGCGCAGGGCGGCATCGCCGCCTGGGATTTCGAGACGCGCTACCCGAGCAACGGCGCGCCGACGCTGGCGCTGCTGCTCACGCGCACCATCGAACCGCTGGCGCAGGCCTACCAGATGGGCGACCGCAGCGCCCGCCCGCCGTACCGCGCGCCACACCTGCGCGTGACGGTGCACGACATGGCGCCCATCCTGCGCGCCAGCTGGCTGCGGGGCGTGTCGGCGCTGCCCAACTCGTTCGCCCACGAGAGCTACGTCGACGAACTGGCGCATGCCGCGGGCGCCGACCCGGTGGCCTTCCGCCTGCGCCACCTGCGCGACGACCCGCGCGCCGCCGAGCTGATCGAAGCGACGGCGCGCCGCGCCGGCTGGCTGCCGCACACCCAGCCGATGCAGCGCGGCACGACGGGCGACTGGCTGCACGGCCAGGGCTTCGCCTACGCGCGCTACGTGCACAGCAAGTGGCCCGGTTCGGGCGCGGCCTGGGCGGCGTGGGTGGCCGACGTGGACGTGCACCGCATCAGCGGCGAGGTGCAGGTGCGCCGCGTCGTCGTCGGCCACGACGCCGGCCTGATGGTCAACCCGGCCGGCGTGGTGCAGCAGATCCACGGCAACGTGGTGCAGACGACGAGCCGCGCGCTCAAGGAGCGGGTGGAGGTCGACGCGCGCACCGGCGCCGTCGCCAACCGCGAGTGGGGCAGCTATCCGATCCTGAGCTTCCGCGAGGTGCCGGTGATCGAGGTGCTGACGATCCCGCGCCCGGGAGAGCCGCCGCTGGGCGCGGGCGAGTCGAGCTCGGTGCCGGGCACGGCGGCCATCGCCAACGCCATCTTCGACGCGACCGGCGTGCGCCTGCGCGAGCCGCCGTTCACGCCCGAGGTGGTGCGCGCGGCGTTGGGCGTGCTGCCGGCGCCGGCGTCGTCTCCTGCCGCGCCGGCGTCACCTGCCGAAACGTCATCACATGGCGCGGCGGTATCGGCTCCCGCGTCGGGTTCCCCGGGCGCCGTGGCATCGGCCTCGGCCCATGCCGGCGGCCAGGGGCTGCCGGCAGCGGCGCGCTCCGGCGTGCCGTCAACCCGCGTGCGGCGCCGGCCGTGGTGGGCGGTGGCGGGCGCCGTGGCCGCCGCGGCGGTCGGCTTCGTCGCCGGCCTGCTGGGCGGGCGCGGCAGCGCCGCGCCCATGGCCCCGATGGCGACGCCCACGGGCAGCGGCCTCTACAGCGCCGAGACGCTGGCACGCGGCGCCGTGCTCGCCAGCGCCGCCAACTGCATCCACTGCCACACCGCGCCCGGCGGCGCCGCCGGCGCCGGCGGCCGCGCCATCGAGACGCCCTACGGCACCGTGCACAGCACCAACATCACGCCCGACGCCAACACGGGCATCGGCCGCTGGAGCCTTGCGGCGTTCACGCGGGCCTTGCGCGAAGGGGTCTCGCGCGACGGCCGCCACCTCTACCCGGCGTTCCCGTACACCGCGTTCGCCGGGCTCGCCGACGACGACGTCACCGCGCTCTACGCCCACCTCATGGCGCAACCGGCCGCGCGCGCCGCCGTGCCGGCCAACACGCTGCGTTTCCCCTACGACCAGCGCGCGCTGCTGCCGTTCTGGAAGGCGCTGTTCCACGATTCCGCACCGGCGCCCGCCGCCACGCGCGGCGCCTACCTCGTCGACGCCGTGGGCCACTGCGGCGCCTGCCACAGCACGCGCAACGCGCTCGGCGCCGAGGCCGCGTATCTCGGCGGTGGCTGGGCCGCCGGCTGGCGCGCGCCGGCGCTCACCAGCGCCAATCCGGCACCGCTGGCCTGGACGGTCGACGACTTCGCGCACTACCTGCGCCACGGCTTCTCCGCCCGCCACGGCGCTGCGGCCGGTCCGATGGCGGCCGTGGTGCGCAACCTGCAGCCGCTGTCCGATGCCGACATCCGCGCCATGGCCGGGCACCTGGCCGCGCTGAACACGGCGCCGCGCCCGGCCCTGCGCGGCGAGGACCGCACGCTGCTGCCCGGGCCGGCGCAGCGCCTGTTCCAGGGCGCCTGCGGTGCCTGCCACCACGACGCGGCTTCCGGTGGCGGCCCCGAGGTCTTCGGCCTGAACCTGCCGCTGGCGCTGAACGCCAACCTGCACGCCGCCGAGCCCGACAACGTGCTGCAGGTGATCCTGCACGGCATCGCCGAGACGCCGCTGCCAGGCCCGTCGATGCACGGCACCATGCCAGCGTTCCGCGACAACCTGTCGGACGCCCAGGTGGCGCAGCTGGCCGCCTACCTGCGCCAGCGCTACGCGCCTGACCGGCCGGCGTGGTCGGGCCTGGAAGCCGCCTCGGCGCGCATCCGCCAGCAGCGCTGAGCCGGCCGGCCGGGCCCCGCGGCACGCCACAATCCCGCCCCCGCGCCCCCCGGCTTGAAATGCCGCCGGGTGCCCCCATCGTCAGCCGCGCCGGCCGCCTTCCGCACGCGCCCGGCACCGCATCGAACCCGAACCCCGATCCACTTCCCGCCAGCGCTTTGAGCCCATGGACAAGAAAACGCACGTCTTCCAGGCCGAGGTCAAGCAGATCCTGCACCTCGTCACCCACTCGCTGTACAGCAACAAGGAGATCTTCCTGCGCGAGCTGATCTCCAACGCCTCCGACGCCTGCGACAAGCTGCGCTTCGAGGCGCTGGACAAGCCCGAGCTGTTCGAGGATGCGCCCGGCCTGGAGGTGCGGGTGAGCGTCGACGAGGCCGCGCGCACCATCACCATCCGCGACAACGGCATCGGCATGAGCGCCGACGAGGCCATCGCCAACCTGGGCACCATCGCCAAGAGCGGCACGCGCGAATTCTTGGCCAAGCTCGAAGGCGACAAGAAGAAGGACGCCAACCTCATCGGCCAGTTCGGCGTGGGCTTCTACTCGGGCTTCATCGTCGCCGACCGCATCACCGTGGAAACGCGCCGCGCCGGCGCCAGGCCCGAAGACGGCGTGCGCTGGACGAGCGACGGCAGCGGCGACTTCGAGGTCGAGACGATCACCCGCGCGCAGCGCGGCACCGACGTGATCCTGCACCTGCGCGAAGGCGAGGACGACTTCCTCTCGGCCTGGCGGCTGCGCTCGATCATCGGCAAGTACAGCGACCACATCAGCCTGCCCATCCTCATGCCTCAGACGAAGTGGGACGAGGACAAGAAGGCCCAGGTGGCCACGGGCGAGTGGGAGACGGTGAACAAGGCCGCCGCGCTGTGGACGCGGCCCAAGAGCGACATCACCGATCAGCAGTACCAGGACTTCTACAAGCAGATCAGCTACGACAGCGAAGCGCCGCTGGCCTACACGCACAACCGCGTCGAAGGCCGCACCGAGTACACGCAGCTGCTCTACATCCCGGCCAAGGCGCCGTTCGACCTGTGGAACCGCGACAAGCGCGGCGGCGTCAAGCTCTACGTCAAGCGCGTCTTCATCATGGACGACGCCGAGGCGCTGATGCCGGTGTACCTGCGTTTCGTCAAGGGCGTGATCGACAGCGCCGACCTGCCGCTCAACGTGAGCCGCGAGCTGCTGCAGGAAAGCCGCGACGTGAAGGCGATCCGCGAAGGCAGCACCAAGCGCGTGCTGTCGATGCTGGAGGACGTGGCCCAGAGCGACGATCCCTCCCAGAAGGACAAGTACGGCGCGTTCTGGAAGCAGTTCGGCGCGGTGCTCAAGGAAGGCATCGGCGAGGACCACCAGAACAAGGAGCGCCTGGCCAAGCTGCTGCGCTTCGCCTCCACGCACGCCGACGAAGGCGTGTCGTTCGCCGACTACCTGGGCCGCATGAAGGAAGGCCAGGAGGCGATCTACGTCGTCACCGCCGACAGCCTGGCCGCGGCCAAGAGCAGCCCGCAGCTCGAGATCTTCCGCAAGAAGGGCATCGAGGTGCTGCTGCTGACGGACCGCGTCGACGAATGGATGCTCGCGCACCTGTACGAGTTCGACGGCAAGCCGCTGCAGAGCGTGGCCAAGGGCGGCGTCGACCTGGGCAAGCTGCAGGACGAGGACGAGAAGAAGCAGGCCGAAGCAGCCGCCGAGGCCTTCAAGCCGGTGCTGGACAAGCTTAAGGAAGCGCTCAAGGACCGCGCCAAGGACGTGCGCACGACGACGCGGCTGGTCGATTCGCCGGCCTGCATCGTGGTCGACGAAGGCGACATGAGCTCGCACCTCGCGCGCCTGCTCAAGCAGGCCGGGCAGAGCGCGCCGGCGTCCAAGCCCATCCTCGAGGTCAACCCCGAGCACCCGCTGGTCAAGCGTCTGGACGGCGACGAAGCACGCTTCGACGACCTGGCGCACATCCTGTTCGACCAGGCGCTGCTGGCCGAAGGTGGCCAGCTCGAGGATCCGGCGAGCTACGTGCGGCGGGTGAACACGCTGCTGGCGGCCTGAGCGCGCGAGTCGACCGAAGGCGCGAACGGTCGACGCAGGGCGGCGGCTTCAGCCGCCCGTCATCGCCTCGAGCTGTTCGCGCAGCTGCGTCGTCTGCTGGCTCCAGTAGGCCGCGGTACCGAAGAACGGGAAGTTGAGCGGAAAGGTCGGGTCGCCCCAGCGCTCGGCCAGCCACGCGCTGTGGCGCAGCATGCGCAGCGTGCGCAGCGGCTCGATCAGCGCGCGCTCGCGGTCGTCGAACAGGCTGAACTGCTCGTAGCCCTCGAGCAGGGCGTCGAGCTGGCGCGCCATGGTCGTGGCGTCGCCCGACACCAGCATCCACAGGTCCTGCACGGCCGGGCCCTGCATGGCGTCGTCGAGGTCGACGATGTGCGGCCGGCCGGTGCCGTTCGGGTCCTGGCGCCAGAGCACGTTGCCGAGGTGGCAGTCGCCGTGCAGGCGCAGCGTGGCCAGCGGCTCGGCCGCGGCGAACGCGGCCTCGATGGCCGCCTGCGCCGCTTCAGCGGCCTGCTGCCACGCCGGGCGCTCGGCATCGCTGACGACGCCGCGGTCGAGCAGCAGGGCGATGGCGCGGCGGCCGTCGGCGCGGGCATCGAGCCGGTGCCGATGGTCGAACGGCCGCTGACGCCCCACCGCGTGCAGGCGGCCGATGAAGCGGCCCAGCTGGCGCAGCACCGATGGGTCGTCCAGCGGCGGCTCGCGCCCCGCCGAGCGCGGGCTGACCGCATAGCGGTGGCCGCCGCGGTGCGCGAGGGTGGGCGGATCGCCGTGCAGCGTCGTGGCTAGGCCGCCGTGCGCGCCGCCGGCATCCGCTGAAGCGGTCGACAGCGTCAGCGGTGCGACCACCGGCACTTCGGCGGCCGCGAGCTCCAGCGCGAAGGCATGCTCCTCGACGATCTGCGCATCGCTCCAGCGCCCGGGCCGGTAGAACTTGGCCACCACGGCCGGGTTGCCGTCGAGCGGCTCTTCCAGGAACACCTGGAAGACGCGGTTCTCGTAGGAGTTGAGCTGCAGCACGCGGCCGTCGCCGCGCAGCCCGACGGCGTCGAGGGCGTCCAACACCTGCTGCGGGTCGAGGCCGGCGTAATCCTGCATGGCCCCGATGCTGCCAGCATCGGCTGAATGCAAGGCGCCGAAGCCCTTGCAGCGGCCTCGGCGCGGCTTGCAGGCCTCAGTGGCGCAGCGGTGTCGTCGGCGTGTCGACGACCACGCCGCCGCCGTCGTCGAACGGGCCGCCGGGCACCTCGCGCACCATCACGCCCGAGCGCAGCGAACCGAAGCCGCTGGGGGTGTTGAGGTCGCGGCCGTCGACGCCGAAGAACGAGTCCTGCATGAAGCCCGAGTCCTGCCACAGCGTGGTGCGCTCGCGCCGGCGCGACGCCACGGTGCTCGACAGCGAATCACGCGCCTGGTTCACCGAGGTGGGCGCCGGCTGCGGGCCGCGCGCCGCGGCGCCGCTGTGCGGCACCAGCAGCTGCAGCTCGGGGATCGAGGGCAGGTGGTCGGCCGGGCAACGCAGGTAGCGCACCTTGCACGCCGCCAGCACCGACTGCTTGATCTGCAGGCTGCGCCGGTAGCTGGCGCGCTCGCTGCCGCGTTCGTTGTCCAGGTCGATGGCGGCCAGCACGCGGCCGTTGGCGCTGCACACGGCGAAGGTGACGTTGCTGGAGCCCAGCAGCTCGTACCAGAAGCGCACTTCCTGCGGATCGGTGGGCTGGCAGAAGCGCACCAGCGGCAGCTTGGACAGCACGATGTGGTGCGGCAGCGCCTCGCGCAGCTGACGGTAGATGCGGCGCTCGTCGGTGCTGAAGACGGGGCGTGCCGTCAGCGTCCATTCCGTGGGCAGCGGCCGCTGCTGTGGCGGCCGGCGCCGCAGCAGCCAGAGCACGCCCGCCCCGAGCAACAGGGCGACGGACAAGGACGCGAGGATCCAGGGAAGGTGCTGTTGCATGGACGGCCCGGGCGCGGGTGACCGCCGTCCTGCATCAAGGAGAGCTCACGCCGAAACCTGTCGTTCATCTTACCTTCGGACACCCCACGGGCCATCCCATGATCCGGGGCCGAACGCGGCGCGGCACGGGCTTGTGCGCCCTTGTTCTCGATTGCCTGCGCGGCGGTGTGGCGCGCGTCGGGGCACACCCGGGACGACGCGCTGCGGCACTGCGCTATACTCGCGGGCTTTTCCCGATGTCGGCCGGGAAAGAAGCGCATCCACGATGCCCTCGAGTCTGCGAGCCCGCCACACGAGCGGAGCCAAAGGTGTCAGGGGCGGCCAGGCTGCCGTGCAGCCCGGACCGTGCGTGAGACGCGATGCAACGCCGCACGCCATGCCCGGCACCGTCCCTCATCTCGAGGGCGTCGCGCCGGGCGACTCGAAAGACCCTCATGAAGACCTTCAGCGCCAAGCCGGCCGAGGTGAAGCACGAGTGGTTTGTGATTGACGCCACCGACAAGGTGCTCGGTCGTGTTGCCAGCGAAGCAGCACGCCGTTTGCGCGGCAAGCACAAGGCCATCTACACGCCTCACGTCGACACCGGTGATTTCATCGTCGTCGTCAACGCCGACAAGATCCGCGTCACCGGGGCCAAGGCCACGGACAAGATCTACTACCGGCACAGCGGCTTCCCCGGCGGCATCACCGCCACGCCGTTCAAGGACATGCAGGCCCGCCACCCGGGCCGCGCGCTCGAGAAGGCCGTCAAGGGCATGCTGCCCAAGGGCCCCCTGGGCTACGCGATGGTCAAGAAGCTGAAGGTGTACGCCGGCCCGAGCCATCCGCACACCGCCCAGCAACCCAAGCCGCTGGAGATCTGAAGCGATGATCGGAACCTGGAACTACGGCACCGGCCGTCGCAAGAGCAGCGTCGCTCGCGTCTTCCTGAAGAAGGGCGACGGCAAGATCGTCATCAACGGCAAGCCGATCGACGCCTACTTCGGCCGGCAGACCTCGATCATGATCGTGCGCCAGCCGCTGCTGCTGACGGGCAACGAGGTCGCCTTCGACATCAAGATCAACGTGCACGGCGGCGGCGAGAGCGGCCAGGCCGGCGCGGTGCGCCACGGCATCACCCGTGCGCTGATCGACTACGACGTGGCGCTCAAGCCCGACCTGAGCCGCGCCGGCTTCGTGACGCGGGACGCGCGTGAAGTCGAGCGCAAGAAGGTCGGCCTGCACGGCGCGCGCCGCCGCAAGCAGTTCAGCAAGCGCTGATCCGGGCGGGGCTCCCGCACGACGATGCAAACCGGGGCCATGCCCCGGTTTTTGTTTTGCGACGACAATTCGCCTTCCTGCTGCGGAGACTGCAACGATGAACGCCCTGGCCGAACCGATCACCAGCCTTGCCGACGAGATGCCGCCGCCGCTGATCTTCACCGACAGCGCCGCCGACAAGGTCAAGCAGCTCGTCGACGAGGAAGGCAACCCCGACCTGAAGCTGCGCGTCTTCGTGCAGGGCGGCGGCTGCTCGGGCTTCCAGTACGGCTTCACCTTCGACGAGGTGATCAACGAGGACGACACGCAGATGTCGAAGAACGGCGTCACCCTGCTGATCGACGCGATGAGCCTGCAGTACCTGGGCGGCGCCGAGATCGACTACAAGGAAGACCTCCAGGGCGCGCAGTTCGTCATCAAGAACCCGAACGCCACCACCACCTGCGGTTGCGGGTCGTCGTTCTCGGCCTGACCTGCACACGCCCGTTCCACCTCTCGGGCCCGACCGGCAGTCCACCCCGGCCGGCCGCGACGACGGCCTTCACGCCGCCGGGTACAGCGCGCCCAGCACGCGCGGCCCGGCCGCCCCGGTGACGGCGGGCAGGTTGCCCGGCCGGCGTGCCAGGAAGGCCTGGGCCAGCCAGGCGAAGGCCAGCGCTTCCACCTGATCGGGCGCCACGCCCAGCTCGGCGCTGCTGCGCACGGTGACGCTGGCCAGCGCGCCGATGCGCGCCACCAGGTGGCGATTGAAGGCGCCACCGCCACACACCACCAACTCCTGCGTGCCCGCCGCATGGCGCGCAAGCGCGTCGGCGACGCCGCGTGCCGTCAGTTCGGCCAGGGTGGCCATCACGTCCTGCGGCGCCAGCGTGCTGCCGGCCAGGTGGCCATCGAGCCAGGCGGCGTCGAACAGGTCGCGGCCGGTGCTCTTGGGCGGCGCCTGGGCGAAGAAGGGTTCGGCGAGCAGCCGCGCGAGCAGCGCGTGGTCGACCCGGCCGCCCGCAGCCCAGGCGCCATCCTCGTCGCAAGGCCGGCGGAGGTGGCGCTGCGCCCACAGGTCGATGAGCACGTTAGCCGGGCCGCAGTCGAAGCCCAGCACGCCCCCGCCGTCGCCGGGCAGCAGCGTGAGGTTGGCGATGCCGCCCAGGTTGAGCACGGCGCGCGCCTGGCCCGTGACGCCGAAGCGTGCGGCATGGAAGGCGGGCACGAGCGGCGCGCCCTGGCCCCCGGCGGCGACGTCGCGGCTGCGGAAGTCGCACACCACGTCGATCCCGGTGAGCTCGGCGAGCAGCGCGCCGTTGAGCAACTGCACGGTGTAGCCGGTGGCGTCGAACCCGGTGCCGGGCCGGTGGCGCACGGTCTGGCCGTGGGCGCCGATGGCGCGCGGCAACGCCGCACCCGTCGGCCGCTGCGCCAGCAGCCGGGCCACCACGCCGGCGCAGGCGCGCGCCAGGGCGTTGGCGGCGAGTGCGGCGCGGTGCAGCTCGTCGGCGCCGCCGCGGGTGTTGAGTGCCAGCAGCTCGGCTCGCAGGTCGGGCTCGAACCCCGCGTGCACGTGTGTCCGGGTGACGAGCATGCCGGCGCCATCGAGCTCGGCCAGCACGCCGTCGACGCCGTCGAGCGAGGTGCCCGACATCAGGCCGATGAAGCTGTCACCGGCGGTCATGGCCAGCAGGCGTGAAGGTCGGGGACGGGCAGCGGCGCTGCGGGCGTTGCGGCGCCGGGCGGCCGATGCGGGGCACCGGCCGCGGCCTTATTCGGCCAGGGCGCGGGTCCCGGCCAGGGTTTCGGCGACGTCGAGCTTGGCGCGCAGGCTCTGCACGAGTTCGGCGAAGCGGGCGCGCGAGGCGGCGTCGATGGGCTGCGTCTCCGACGCCTTGGCCACGCGCAGCGGATCCTGGTGCTGGCCGGCGACGCGGAACTCGAAGTGCAGGTGCGGCCCGGTGGCCCAGCCGGTGGCGCCGACGGCGCCGATGCGCTGGCCCTGCTCGACGCGCTGGCCCTTCTTGACGTCGATGCGGCTCAGGTGGGCATACAGCGTGCTGCGCTGGTTGCTGTGCTGGATCTGCACGACGTTGCCGTAGCCGTTCTGCCGGCCCGCGAAATCGACCACGCCGTCGCCCACCGTGCGCACCGGCGTGCCGGTAGGCGCGCCGTAGTCGACACCCAGGTGCGCGCGCCAGGTGTTGAGCAGCGGATGCATGCGCATCGCGAAGCCCGAGGTCACGCGCGAGAACTCCATGGGGCTGGCCAGGAACGCGCGCTTCTTGCTGCGGCCGTGGGCGTCGTAGTAGGCGCCGCGGCCGTCGGTGCCGGCGAACCACACCGCGTGGTGGGCGCGGCCGCCGTTGACGAACTCGGCGGCCAGCACGCGGCCAGCGCCTTCGTTCCAGGGCACCGGCTCGCCGTCGGCCGTGAGCGCCTCGTAGACGACGTTGAAGGTGTCGCCCTTGCGCAGCTCGCGGTGGAAGTCGATCTCGGTCGAGAACATCTCGGCCAGCTGCGCCGCGACGGGATCCGGCAGGCCGGCTTCGTCGGTGGCGGCGAAGAGCGTGTTGCGGATGGTGCCGCTGGCCAGGCGCACCTGGGCGGCGTAGGGCGCGGTGGCCAAGTGGGCCAGCCAGCGGCCCTGGCCGTCGACGTTGATGCGGCTGATCTTCAGCCGGGTGAAATGGGTGCGGGCCAGCTCGCTGCGATCCGACGGGAAGCGCGCCACCAGTTCCTTGAGCGCGCCGGTGCTGTCGGTCTCGGCATGCACCAGCTTGCCGCCGCGGCCGGCCAGCAGCAGGCGCGCGGTGGCGTCGCTGCGCACGAAGCGCGCGGCCTCGGCGTCACGGATGCCCAGGCGGGTGAACAGCGATTCGGCGGTGTCGGTGCCGCGGGTGACGTCGCTCTTCACCAGCGCGAAATCCATCGCCGCCAGCGCGGCGAGCTGCTGGTCCATGCCTTCGGGCACCACGACTTCGCTGACCAGGCGCTGCGGCAGCAGCGCGGCATCGGGCGCGAGCGGGGCCACCGCCACGGCGGTGATGGCGAAGCCGGCAAGGGCCGTCACGACACCGGCGACGATGCCCTTGTGGTGGCGCTGGGTGAACTGGAGGGCGGCGCGAAGCAAGGCTTTGTCGGTCTGCGAGTCCAAGGCCGGCAATGTCCTTCGGTCGGGGCCCGCGCCACATCAGCAAATGTGTGCCGGGCTTCAAACGGTGAAGGAGGCCGCGGGGTCGATGCAGGCCTGCACGGAACGGTGAGTGCAGGAGATCGGCCGCGAGGGCCTCCACTAGAATGCCCGCGGGCTGCCAGCGCACTGCGTGACGTGCAGGACTTCACGCGCGGCAACCCCCGGTCGGGAGTGCCTCGAAGTATAGCGATCGTCCGCAGCCCGAACCTGTGGATTACACGGATGACCGCCCGGGTCGTTACACGAGGATGACAGAGGACCGCAGATTGCAAGCCGAGCGACCGGCAGAAGGGCCGGCGCCGGGCGCCAGGGCCGAGAGGGCGGCCACGCCGACCGCCCACCCCGTCACCGACCGCGTCGAGCACGCCATGGCGGTGACGCTGCGCGGCTGCGAGGAGCTGCTGCCGCGCGCCGAATGGCTGGCCAAGCTGGCGCGCTCGGAAGCCACCGGCGTGCCGCTGCGCATCAAGTTCGGCCTGGACCCGACCGCGCCCGACCTGCACCTGGGCCACACGGTGGTCTTCAACAAGCTGCGCGCGCTGCAAGACCTGGGCCACACGGTCATCCCGCTGATCGGCGACTTCACCTCGATGATCGGCGATCCCTCGGGCCGCAACAGCACGCGGCCGCCGCTGACGCGCGAGCAGATCGAGGCCAACGCGCGGACCTACTTCGACCAGATCGGCCTGGTGCTCGACGTGCACAAGGCCGAGGTCCGCTACAACAGCGAGTGGAGCGACCCGCTGGGGGCGCGCGGCATGATCCGGCTGGCGGCGCGCTACACCGTGGCGCGCATGATGGAGCGCGACGACTTCGCGCGCCGCTTTGCCGCCAACACGCCGATCTCGGTGCACGAGTTCCTCTACCCGCTGATGCAGGGCTACGACTCGGTGGCGCTGAAGAGCGATCTCGAGCTCGGCGGCACCGACCAGAAGTTCAACCTGCTCGTCGGCCGCCACCTGCAGCAGGAAGAGGGCCAGGAGCCGCAGTGCGTCCTGACCATGCCGCTGCTCGAAGGCACCGACGGCGTCGAGAAGATGTCCAAGAGCAAGGGCAACTATGTCGGCATCACCGAGCCGGCGAACACCATGTTCGCCAAGGTCATGTCGATCAGCGACACGCTGATGTGGCGCTGGTACGAGCTGCTGTCGTTCCGGCCGGCCGACGAGGTGGCGCGGCTGAAGGCCGAGGTGGATGCCGGCCGCAACCCGAAGGACGCCAAGGTGATGCTCGCCAAGGAGATCACCGCGCGCTTCCACGACAGGGCGGCGGCCGACGCGGCGGAGGACGACTTCCAGCGCCGCGCCGCGGGCGGCATTCCCGACGTGATCCCCGAGGTGACGCTGGCCGGCGCGCCGCTGGCCATCGGCGCGCTGCTCAAGCAGGCGGGCCTGGCGCCTTCCACGAGCGAGGCGCTGCGCCTGGTCGAGCAGGGCGGGGTGCGCATCGACGGCACCGTGGTCAGCGACAAGGCGCTGAAGGTGGCGGCCGGCACCTGCGTCGTGCAGGTGGGCAAGCGCAAGTTCGCGCGGATCACGCTGCGCTGAGGGCGGGCGGGGCGAGGCGGCCGCCGTGCAGGTCGGCACCTACCTCAAGATCTCGGTCGCGGTGGCGCTGGCCACCATCGGGCTGAAGACCGGCGCGTGGGCGATCACCGGCAGCGTCGGCCTGCTGTCGGACGCGCTCGAATCGCTGGTGAACCTGGCCGGCGCGGTGTTCGCGCTGGCGATGGTGACGGTGGCGGCGCGTCCGCCGGACGACGACCACCCTTACGGCCACCACAAGGCCGAGTACTTCAGCAGCGGCTTCGAAGGCGTGCTCATCCTGGTGGCCGCGCTCGGCATCGTCTGGGCCGCGGTGCAGCGCCTGATCGCGCCGCAGCCGCTGGAGGCGCTGGGGCTGGGCCTCGGGCTCTCGGTGCTGAGCTCGGTGCTCAACGGCGTGCTCGCCTGGTCGATGCTGCGCAAGGCGCGCGCGGTGCGCAGCATCGCCCTCGAAGGCGACGCGCGCCACCTGGTCACCGACGTGTGGACCTCGGTGGGCGTGGTCGGCGGCCTGCTCGCGGCGCAGGCCACGGGCGCGCTGTGGCTGGACCCGGTGCTGGCGATCGCCGTGGCGCTGAACATCGTGCGCGAGGCGGTCTCGCTGCTGCGCCGCTCGGCCTCGGGGTTGATGGACGAGGCGCTGGATGCCGAATCGCGCGCCGCGATCGACGCCGTGCTCGCCGGCTTCGCCCATGCCACCATCCGCTTCGACCACGTCACCACGCGCCGCGCCGGCCAGCGCCGCTTCGTCGACCTGCACATGCACATGCCGGCGAGCTGGACGCTGGGCCGCGCTGCGGCGCTGCGCACGTCGGTCGAGCAGGCGCTGATGAGCGCCGTGCCGGGCCTGCGCGCCAGCATCCAGCTGCTGCCGATGGACGTCGAAGCGCACTTCGGCGACGAGCAGGACCTGCTGTAGGCGAGCGACCCCATGCTGGCACTGGTGCAACGGGTGCGCGAGGCGAAGGTCGAGGTCGGCGGCGCGACCGTGGGCGCCATCGGCGCCGGCGCGCTGGTGCTGGTGTGCGCCGAGCCGGCCGACGACGACGCGGTGGGCGCGCGCCTGCTCGACAAGCTGCTCAAGCTGCGCATCTTCGACGACGGCGCGGGGCGCATGAACCGCAGCCTGCAGGACACCGGCGGCGGCCTGCTGCTGGTGAGCCAGTTCACGCTGGCCGCCGACGTGCGCGGCGGCAACCGTCCCAGCTTCAGCGGCGCCGCGCCGGCCGAGCAGGGTCGCGCGCGCTACGAGGCGCTGCTGCGCCTGGCGCGCGAGCGCCACCCGGTGGTGGCGGCTGGCGTGTTCGGTGCGCACATGCGCGTGACGCTGGTGAACGACGGGCCGGTGACGATTCCGATCACCGTGCGCTGAAACGACGAAGGCCGCCTTGCGGGCGGCCTTCGTGCGGCGGTTGGGGGGAAGCGGTGCTCGGTCGGCCTTGCGGGCCGCGTCCCCCGGAGACGTCAGTCGGCGTACTGGCCGGCGGCCTTGATCGCCGGGCCCCACTTGTTGATCTCGGCTTCGACGAACTTCTTGTGCTCGGCCGGGTTCACGCGGTTGTCGGTGACGACCACGGCGCCCAGGGCTTCCTGGCGCTTGATGAACTCGGGGTCCTTCAGTGCCGTCTTGAGCGCGGCGTTGACCTGGTCGAGCACCGCCTTGGGCGTGCCCTTGGGCGCGTACAGGCCGTGCCAGATGCTCACGTTGAAGCCCTTGAGGCCCTGCGAGTCCAGCGTCGGCAGCTTGGCCAGCGCCGGCGTGGTCAGCGGCTTCATCGTCGTGACGGCGAAGGCCTTGATCTTGCCGGACTCGATCTGGCTCGTGGTGTTGGTCGTCTGGTCGCACATGATGTCGACCTGGCCGCCGAGCAGGTCGGTCATGGCCGGCGCGGTGCCCTTGTACGGCACGGTCGTCATCTCGATGCCCAGGCCCTGCTGGAACAGCAGGCCGCACAGGTGCGACGCCGCGCCCAGGCCGGCATTGGCCAGGTTGATCTTGCCCTTGTTGGCGTTGAGCCAGGTGCGCAGCTCGGCGAAGGTGTTGGCCGGCAGGTTGGCCCGGCCCACCAGCGTCATCGGCACCTCGTTGATCATGCCGACGTACTCGAAGTCGTCGAGCGTCTTGTACGGCAGGTTGCGGTACAGCGCGGGGCTCGTGGCCATGCCGATGTGGTGCAGCAGCAGCGTGTAGCCGTCCGGCGCGGCCTTGGCCACCTTGGCGGCGCCCAGCGTGCCACCGGCGCCGCCGACGTTCTCGATCACGACCGTCTGGTTGTTGAGGCCCTTGCGCAGCACCTCGGCCAGGTCACGCGCCACCTTGTCGGTGGGGCCGCCCGCGGCGAACGGGACGACGACGGTGATCGGCTTGTCCGGATAAGCGGCGAAGACGGCGCCGGCCACCACGGTGAGGGCGACGGCGGTCAGCAGGGTTTTCATCGGGTGTCTCCTGTTGGGCACTGTGACGAGGGGTGCGAGATGGTAGGCAGGCGCCGCCCGCGCGGGGCGGCGGAAACTACGTAGCGGAGGCCCGCACCGGCACCGTCGCCGGCGCGGATGGCGTCTTCAGCCGACGCGGCGCACGTCGTCGATGAGCTTGCCGTCGTTGGGCAGCGAGCCGGGTGCGCGCAGCTCGACGTCGGCACGCAGCTTGGTGAGGTCGCGCACGCTCTGGGCGATGCGCTCGGCCAGGCCGTCGTGGCCCGCGCCGGCGGTGGTGCCGCACTCCACCAGGAGCGTCATGCGGTCGTTGGCCATCTCGCCGTCGACCACGAGCCTGGCCCGTGCCACTTCCGGATGGCGCTTCAGCACCTCGGCCACCTGGCCCGGGTGCACGAACATGCCGCGCACCTTGGCCGTCTGGTCGGCGCGGCCGAGCCAGCCGCGGATGCGCTGGTTGCTGCGCCCGGTGGGGCAGGGGCCGGGCAGCACCGCGGAGAGGTCGCCGGTGGCGAAGCGCAGCAGCGGGTAGTCGGGGTTGAGCGCGGTGACGACGACCTCGCCCACCTCGCCTTCGGGCAGCACGTCGCCGGTGCCCGGGCGCACGATCTCGACGATCACGCCTTCGTCGACGACGAGGCCCTGGCGCGCGGCGGTCTCGTAGGCGATGACGCCGCAGTCGGCCGTCGCGTACGCCTGGTAGGCGGCGATGCCGCGCGCCTGCAGCCAGTCGCGCAGCGCGGCGGGGAAGGCCTCGCCGCTCACCAGCGCCTTCTTCAGCGAGTGGATGGCGATGCCCGCTTCGGCGGCCTTCTCCACCAGGATGCGCAGGAAGCTCGGCGTGCCGGCGTAGCCGTCGGGACGCAGGTGCACAGCAGCCTGCAGCTGCAGCTCGGTGTTGCCCACGCCGCCGGGGAAGGTGGTGCAGCCCAGCGCCTGGGCCCCGCTTTCCATGATCCAGGCACCGGGCGTGAGGTGGTAGCTGAAGCTCACGTGCACCAGGTCGCCGGCGCGGAAGCCCGCGGCGTGCAGCGCCCGTGCGCTGCGCCAGGTGTCGACGCCGCGACCTTCGGGCTCGTAGATCGGCCCGGGCGACTGGTAGACGCGCCGCGCCGCGCGCGTCGTCGACGTCAGCGCAGCCCAGCCGATGGCCGAGAAGCCGCCGAAGGGGTCGCCGCCGCCGGCGTGGGCGGCGTGCTGGCGCTCGAGCAGCTCGTGCTTGCGGATGACGGGCAGGCGCGCGAGCGCCTCGCGCGTCGTGATGGCCGCGGGGTCGACGTCGGCCAGCCGCTCGGCCAGCGCCGGCACGGCCTTGGCCGCGGCCACCTGCGCCGGCAGCGCGGTGGCCAGGGCCGCGGCGCGCTGCTCGGCGCTGCGGATCTCGAGCGCGTCGAGGTGGGCGCTGTCGGCAGGGCTCATGCGCCGCTCACTCCTCGGACTGCCAGCGCTCCAGGCGCTTCTTCACCTGGTCGATCCAGGCGCGCTGCTGCACGGCCGAGCCGATGTCGAACCGGTCCCACTCGGGCGTCAGCATGAGCCGGCGCGCGATGCGGGCGCGGATGACCGCGCCGTCCTGCGCGAGTTCGGCCACGCGCTTGCCGCGCAGCTCGAAGCCGTCGCCGCGCTCGGCCAGTTTCAGGTCGCGCAGCGCGCGCTTCATCTGCTGCAGCGCGGCCGCGGCGTCGAAGGGTGGCGGCGTGAAGCCGGCCAGGGTTTCGTCGTCGGACATGGGGTGTACCGGTGGATCTTGCGGCGGCGGGCAGACGCTGAGCGCGCGCGCCTCAGGACAGCCAGCGCTTGCGGCGCTTGTAGCTCTTCACGTCGCGGAAGCTCTTGCGGTCGCCGCCACCCATGCCGAGGTAGAACTCCTTGACGTCCTCGTTCTCGCGCAGCGCCTGCGCGGGGCCATCCATGACGATGCGGCCGTTCTCGAGGATGTAGCCGTAGTCGGCGTAGCGCAGCGCCATGTTGGTGTTCTGCTCGGCCAGCAGGAAGGTGGTCTTCTCCTTGGTGTTGAGGTCGCGCACGATCTCGAACACCTCCTCGACGATCTGCGGCGCCAGGCCCATGCTGGGCTCGTCGAGCAGCACCATCTTCGGGTTGGCCATGAGCGCGCGGCCGATGGCGCACATCTGCTGCTCGCCGCCCGAGGTGTAGGCCGCCTGGCTGGCGCGGCGCTGCTTCAGGCGCGGGAAGTAGGTGTAGACCTTGTCCAGCGTCTGCATCACCGCGGCCTTGCCGTCGCGGCGCGTGTAGGCGCCGGTCATCAGGTTGTCCTCGATGGTGAGGTGGGCGAAGCAGTGCCGCCCTTCCATCACCTGGATCACGCCGCGCTCGACCATCTGCGCGGTGGAGAGCTTCTCGATGCGCTCGCCGCGCAGCTCGATCGAGCCCTTGGTGACCTCGCCGCGCTCGCCGGCGAGCAGGTTGCTCACCGCGCGCAGCGTGGTCGTCTTGCCGGCACCGTTGCCACCCAGCAGCGCCACGATCCCGCCTTCGGGCACCTGCAGCGAGACGCCCTTGAGCACGAGGATCACGTGGTTGTAGATGACCTCGATGCCGTTGACGTTGAGCAAGGGACTCGTCATGTTGATGTGCGGCATGCCCGCGCGTGAAGCTTCTCTGACCCCTCCCGCTCGGCGGGAGGGGAGGGGTTGAGCAGCGAGTCGGCCCGGCGGCTGCTCAGCTCTGGCAGTCCTGCGGCGTCCGGCGCTCGATCTTCTTCTCGGCCGCGTACTTGTCGGCCGCCGCCTTGATCATCGGCTTGATGATCGCCTCGTCGCTCTGGTACCAGTCGCTGGTGAAGTTCCACTTCCTGCCGTCCCAGGTGTGCACCCGCGCCCAGGTGGCGCCGCGGTGGTCGGCGCAGCTGGTGCTGATGGGCCGCATCACGCCGGCGAAGCCCAGCGCGTCGAGCTTCTTCTGGTCGAGCGCCAGGTTCTCGTAGCCCCAGCGCGCCTGCTCGGGACTGACCCACTTGCCCTTGCCGTAGCGTTCCTGCGCGCGGCGCACGCCTTCCACGGCCAGCATGGCCTGCGACAGGCCGCGCATGTAGAGCACGGTGCCGACCTCGTCGCGCGGGCCGGTGCCCTGGCCCTTGTCGTGCAGCTTGGCGAGCACCTCCTTGACGACGGCCGAGTTGGGCTCGGCGCCGTGCTGCAGCGCCAGCGCGCTGTAGCCCTTGGCGCCGTCGCCCACGTCCTTCACGTCGGGCTCGGCGCCGGCCCACCACACGCCGTACATCTTCTCGCGCGGGTAGCCGGTGGCCTGGGCTTCCTTCAGCGCGGTGGAGTTCATCACGCCCCAGCCCCACAGGAAGACGTAGTCCGGGCGCTGCTGGCGCACCTGCAGCCAGGCCGCCTTCTGCTCGACGCCGGGGTGCGTCACCGGGATCTGCATCAGCTCGAAGCCGTGCATCTTGCTGCGCTCCACCAGCAGCGGGATCGGCTCCTTGCCGTAGGGGCTGTCGTGGTAGACGAGCGCGATCTTCTTGCCCTTGAGCTTGTCCCAGCCGCCGTCCTTCTTGGCCACGTGCTGCAGCAGGATGTCGGCCGCGTCCCAGTAGGTGCCGGTGAGCGGGAAGTTCCACTTGAAGACGTTGCCGTCGGTGCTCTCGCTGCGGCCGTAGCCGGCGGTGATGAGCGGAATCTTGTCGACCGGCGCCTTCTCGGTCAGCGCGAAGGTGATGCCGGTGGACAGCGGCTGGAACACCGTGGCACCGCCGCCCTTGCCCTTCAGCCGCTCGTAGCACTCGACGCCGCGGTCGGTGGCGTAGCCGGTCTCGCACTCCTCCCACGTCACCTTCACGCCGTTGATGCCGCCACGCGCGTTGGTGAGCTTGAGGTAGTCGACGTAGCCGTTGGCGTAGGGCACGCCGTTGGGCGCGTAGGCGCCGGTGCGGTACACCAGCACCGGGAAGAACTGTTCCTTGGGCTGCGCCCAGGCGGCGCCGGTGCCGGCCAGCAGTGCCGCGGCGAGGGTGATGGTCGCGAGTTTCATGCGTGTCTCCGTCGGTCGTTGTCAAGACGATGGAACATGGAAGGCATCGCGGTGGAAACCGCGATCAGGCGAGTGCGAGCTTGGTGGCTGCATCTTCTAGTGCGGGAACGGCCACAGCCGCAGCTTTTCCTTGGCGGTGGACCACAGGCGCGCGAGCCCGTGCGGCTCCACGATGAGGAAGAACACGATCAGCGCGCCGAAGATCATCAGTTCGGTGTGCGCCACCGTGGCGGTGCTGATGGCGATGCCGAACGGCGCGCCCAGCGCCGGCAGCGCCTGGTTCAGCACGATCGGCAGCACGACGATGAAGGCCGCGCCGAAGAAGCTGCCCATGATCGAGCCCAGCCCGCCGATGATCACCATGAACAGCAGCTGGAACGAGCGGTCGATGGAGAACGCCGCCGGCTCCCACGCGCCCAGGTGCACGAAGCCCCACAGCGCGCCGGCGATGCCGACGAGGAAGCTGCTCACCGCGAACGCCGTCAGCTTGGCGTACACCGGGCGGATGCCGATGACCGCGGCGGCCACGTCCATGTCGCGGATGGCCATCCACTCGCGGCCGATGTGGCTGCGCACCAGGTTCTTGGCCATCCACGCGAACAGCACCAGGATCGACAGGCAGAACAGGTACTTGGCCTCGGGGGTGGCGATGGGCAGGCCGAAGACGCTGAGGTTGCTGACCGACACCGAGCCCGACGCGGTGTAGTTGGTGAACCACTTGATGCGCAGGAAGGCCCAGTCGCAGAAGAACTGCGCGGCCAGCGTCGCCACCGCGAGGTACAGCCCCTTGATGCGCAGCGAAGGAATGCCGAACAGCACGCCGACCACGGTGGCGCACAACCCGCCGAGCAGGAGCGCCACGACGAGCGGCATGCCCTCGACGCGGATCATGAAGTTGTAGGCCGCGTAGGCGCCCACCGCCATGAACGCGCCCGTGCCCAGCGAGATCTGGCCGCAGTAGCCGACGAGGATGTTGAGGCCCAGCGCCGCCAGCGACAGGATCAGGAACGGGATGAGGATGGCGCGGAACAGGTACTCGTCGGCCAGCAGCGGCACGCCGACGAAGGCGAAGGCCAGCAGCAACCCGATGGCGACCTTGTCCTGCGCGATCGGGAAGATCTGCTGGTCGGCGCGGTAGCTCGTCTTGAACTGGCCGTTTTCGCGGTAGAGCATCGCCGTACCCTCAGACCCGGTCGATGATCTTCTCGCCAAAGAGCCCCTGAGGCCTGACGAGGAGCACGAACAACACCAGCACGTAGCCGAACCAGATCTCGATGCCGCCGCCGATGATCTGGCCGATGTAGACCTCGGAGAGCTTCTCGCCCACGCCGATGATCAGCCCGCCGATGATGGCGCCGGGCACGCTGGTGAGGCCGCCCAGGATGACCACGGGCAGCGCCTTCAGCGCCAGCAGCGACAGCGAGAACTGCACGCCCAGCTTGCTGCCCCAGATGATGCCGGCCACGAGCGCCGTGAAGCCGGCGACGCTCCAGACGATGACCCACACCCGGTTGAGCGGGATGCCGATGGACTGCGCGGCCTGGTGGTCGTCGGCCACGGCGCGTAGCGCGCGGCCGGTGCCGGTGTACTGGAAGAACATCGACAGGCCGATCACCAGCGCGGCGGCGATGCCGGCGGCGAACAGGTCTTCCTTGTTCACCAGCACCCCGCCTTCGAACACCTTGTCGAACAGGAACAGCGGGTCCTTGGGCAGGCCGATGTCGATCTTGTAGATGTCGCTGCCGAACAGCGTCTGGCCGAAGCCGTCGAGGAAGTAGGTGATGCCCAGCGTGGCCATCAAGAGCGTGATGCCTTCCTGGTTGACGAGCTTGCCCAGCACCAGCCGCTCCACCAGCCAGGCCACCACCACCATCACCGCCAGCGCCGCGGCGAAGGCCAGCAGGTTGGCGAGCAGCTTGCTGTCGAACTTCAGCAGCGCCGGGAACCATTCGGAGAAGCGCGCCATGGCCAGCGCGGCGAACAGCACCATCGCGCCCTGGGCGAAGTTGAAGACGCCGCTGGCCTTGAAGATGAGCACGAAGCCCAGCGCCACCAGCGAATACAGCACGCCGCTCATCAGCCCGCCGATCGCCGTCTCGAGAAAGAAGCCCATGCCGGCAATGCCCTCGCGTCAGTGGCTGGTGCCCAGGTAGGCGTTGATCACGTCGGGGTTGGCGCGCACCTCGGCCGGCGTGCCGTCGCCGATCTTCTTGCCGTAGTCGAGCACCACCACGCGGTCGGAGATGTCCATCACCACGCCCATGTCGTGCTCGATGAGCACGATGGTCGTGCCGTACTCGTCGTTGACGTCGAGGATGAAGCGGCTCATGTCCTGCTTCTCCTCGACGTTCATGCCGGCCATCGGCTCGTCGAGCAGCAGCACCTGCGGTTCCATCGCCAGCGCGCGGCCCAGGTCCACGCGCTTCTGCAGGCCGTAGGGCAGGCGGCCCACCGGCGTCTTGCGCCAGGCCTGGATCTCGAGGAAGTCGATGATGCGTTCCACCGCCTCGCGGTGCGCCGTCTCCTCGCGCTCGGCCGCGCGCGAGCGGATCGCCTGCTGGAACAGGTTGGTCTTCATGCGCAGGTTGCGCCCGCTCATGATGTTGTCGAGCACGCTCATGCCCTTGAAGAGCGCCAGGTTCTGGAACGTGCGCGCCACGCCCATCTCGGCGACCTGGCGGCTGTTCATGCCCTTGAAGGTGCGGCCGCGCAGCGTGATCGAGCCTTCCTGCGGCGTGTACACGCCGTTGATGCAGTTGAGCATGCTGCTCTTGCCGGCGCCGTTGGGGCCGATGATGGCGCGGATCTCGTGCTCGCGGACGTCGAAGCTGATGTCGGTCAGCGCCTTCACGCCGCCGAAGCGCAGGCTGATGTTCTTCACCTCCAGCACCACGTCGCCGCGGCCGCGGCGCGTGGCCTCGGCGCCGGCGGTGCTGGCCTGCGCGGCGCTGGCCGCGACGCCGGGTTCGACGAGTGCGTTCATGCGGCCTGCTTCAGCGCGGGGAAGGTGCGCGCGTCGATGATCTTCAGCGTGGCCGCCACGCTGCCGGTGCGGCCGTCCTCGAAGCGCACGGCCGTCTCGATGAACTGCTCGGTCTTGCCGCCATAGAGCGCGTCGACCAGCACCTGGTACTTCTCGCCGATGGTGCCGCGCCGCACCTTGCGCGTGCGCGTGAGCTCGCCGTCGTCGGCGTCGAGTTCCTTGTGCAGCACGAGGAAGCGGCTGATCTGGCTGCCGGCGAGCATCGGGTCGGCGGCGAGGTCGGCGTTGACCTTCTCCACGCAGTCCTTCACCAGGGCCAGCACCTCGGGCTTGCCCGCCAGGTCGGTGTAGCCGGCGTAGGGCAGGTTGCGCCGCTCGGCCCAGTTGCCCACGGCCTCGAAGTCGATGTTGACGAAGGCGCACACCGTGTCGCGCCGGTCGCCGAAGGCCACGGCTTCCTTGATGAACGGGAAGAACTTGAGCTTGTTCTCGACGTACTTGGGCGCGAACATCGCGCCGCTGCTGGTGCGCCCCACGTCCTTGGCGCGGTCGATGATCTTCAGGTGCCCCGTGCCGTCCAGGAAGCCGGCGTCGCCGGTGTGGTACCAGCCGTCGGCGGTCAGCACCTCGGCGGTGGCCTGCGGGTTCTTGTAGTAGCCCTTGAGCAGCCCCGGGCTCTTGACCAAAATCTCGCCGTTGTCCTGCACCTTGATCTGCACGCCGTCGATCGGCACGCCCACGGTGTCGGCCTTGACCTCGTCGTCGGGCTGCAGGCAGACGAACACCGCGGTCTCGGTGCTGCCGTACAGCTGCTTGAGGTTGATGCCGATCGAGCGGTAGAAGGTGAAGAGGTCGGGCCCGATCGCCTCGCCCGCGGTGTAGGCGACGCGCACGCGCGAGAAGCCCAGCGTGTTGCGCAGCGGGCCGTAGACGAGCACGTCGCCCAGGCGCCAGGCCAACCGGTCCAGCAGCGACACCTTGGCGTGCGTGGCCTTCTCGCCGCCCAGGCGCTGGTCCATCAGCGCCGGGCCGACACGCCGCGCCAGCGCCATGCAGCGCTCGAACAGCCAGCGCTTCAGGCGCGAGGCGTCCTCCATGCGGATCATCACGCTGGTGAGCAGGCCTTCGAACACGCGCGGCGGCGCGAAGTAGTAGGTGGGGCCGATCTCCTTGAGGTCGATCGTCACCGTGGCCGCGCTTTCCGGGCAGTTGACGACGTAGCCGCAGGCCAGCCACTGGGCGTAGCTGAAGATGTTCTGGCCGATCCAGGCCAGCGGCATGTAGGCCAGCACTTCTTCGTCGGCGGTGAGGCGGTCGAAGGCCTTGCCCGCGCTGGCGCGGTCGAGCAGCGTGAAGTGCGTGTGCACGACGCCCTTCGGGTTGCCCGTGGTGCCGCTGGTGAAGAACATCGCCGCCACGTCGTCGGGCTGGCCGCGCGCCACCTCGGCGTCGAAGAAGCCGGGGTGCTGCGCGTCATGCGCCTGGCCCTCGGCGAGCAGCGCGTCCAGCGACGCCAGTCCGCCCTCGCGGTAGTTGCGCAGGCCGCGCGGGTCGTCGTACCAGATGCGCGACAGGGCCGGGCAGCGCTCGCGCACCTCGAGCAGCTTGTCGACCTGCTCCTGGTCTTCGACCACGGCGAACCGCACCTCGGCGTTGTCGATGGGGAAGACGTACTCGGCGGCGACCGCGTCCTGGTACAGCGGCACGGGGATGGCGCCCAGGGCCTGTGCCGCCAGCATCGCGGCATAGAGGCGCGGGCGGTTGTCGCCCACCACCACCAGGTGCTCGCCGCGCTTCAGGCCCGCGGCGGCGAAGCCGCAGGCCAGGTGGCGCACCTCGGTCGCGAGCTCGGCCCACGTCGTGGTCTGCCAGATGCCGTAGACCTTCTCGCGCAGCGCCGCGGCCTGCGCGCGCTGGGCCGCGTGCTCGAGCATCAGCCGGGGAAAGGTGGTCTGCACGGCCGCCATGTCTCCTGTTGCCGTGCATTCTGGACATCGCTTTGACGCCATGTTGTCGTTGTGACGACAATTTGCGGGTTCGCGCTGACAGGCGTTTCCCCTAATCCCTGGCCCATTCCCGGCCCGACCGCCCCGAACCGTGCCCAGCGCCACCTTCCCCTCGGCCCAGGCGGCCAAGGCCGTGCGGCCCTCGCGCTCGCGCCCGGCGATGGCCGACGACCTGCGCCAGATCCCCTGGCTGCGCCACTTGGACGAGCCCGAGCGCCAGCGCGTGCTGGCCGACCTGCGGGTGCTCGCCGTCGAGCCGGGCGAGCTGCTGTGCCGCGTCGGCCGTCCGGTGAGCTACTGGTTCGGCGTCATCGACGGCCTGCTCAAGATGAGCAACGACTCGGCGCTGGGCATCCCCATCACCTTCACCGGTGTCCCGCCCGGCGGCTGGTTCGGTGAAGGCACGGTGCTGAAGAACGAGGTCTACCGCTACAACATCCAGGCGCTGCGCAAGAGCGTGGTGGCCGGCATCACCGCCGACACCTTCCACTGGCTGCTGGGGCGCTCGATCGGCTTCAACCGCTTCGTGATGAACCAGCTCAACGAGCGCCTGAGCCAGTTCATCGCCGCGCGCGAGATCGACCGCCTCACCCACCCCGACGAACGCGTCGCGCGCAGCCTGGCGGCGCTGTTCCACCCGGTGCTGTACCCGGGCGTGGGCGAAGTGCTGCGCATCACGCAGCAGGAGTTGGGCTACCTGGTCGGGCTGTCGCGTCAGCGGGTGAACGAGGCGCTGCACGCACTGCAAGGCGGCGGCGCGATCCAAGTCGAGTACGGCGGCGTGCGTGTGCTGAACCTGGACCGGCTGCGCAGCTGGCGCTCCGGGTCGTCCCCGGCTGAAGCGGCGCAGCCGCGCTAGGCGCACCGGGCGGGAGGCGGGCAACAAACAGCCGCCAGCGCTGGTCAGCGCTTGGCGGCTCGGTGCCGGGTGATGCGGCGGCGATGCGCGCCGTCAGGCGCCGACGACGGACCCTTGCACGAGGGCCGGCTTGCCCCTGCGAAGGGCGGCGCCGAACCCCAGCAGCGCAGCCGCCACCAGCGGCAGGCTGCCGGGCTCGGGCACGCGGTTCACGCACTGCGGGTCGGTCGGGTTGCGGGTGCAGAAGTCGATGACGATCTCCTGAACCTTGGTGTTCAGGAAGTTGGCGAAGAAGGCATCCGGGTTGGCGCGGAACTCGACGATGTTGAAGAACGCGCCGCCGTTGGCCGGCGCCAGGTTGCGGTAGTAGTTGCCCGCATCGTCGGCGGGGTTGCCGATGATGTTGATCAGCTCGTCCTCGGTGGTGGCGTCCAGCGCAGCCTGCAGCGCCGCCCGGTTGCCGGCGTTGTCGTCGTCCTCGTCGGTGACGAGGATCAGGTTGCGCACGGCGTTGCTGCGCCAGGAGGCGGTCTGGATGCCGAGCCGCAGCGCTTCAGAGCCGTCTTCCGTGGCACCGCCGTTGGCCGTCAGCGTGGCGAACGGTCCGGCGGAGAAGAGGGCCGCCGTGGTGAAGTCCTGGATGAGCGAGGCGGCGCCGCCGTAGCGCACGGCCCCGTACATGGCGTCGATGCCATTGCTCGTCATCACGCCCTGGAATTCGGTGATGCGGTTCTTGACTTGGGTGATGTCGCCTCCCATGGACCCGGACGTGTCGATGACCCACAGGATGTCGGCGACGATGGCTGCTTGCGCCGTCGTCGCGGCCATGGCCGCCGTGCCCACGGCGAGCGCGGCCAGGAGCTTGCTCAGTTTCATGTGTCCCTCCGGTCAAGCGTCCAGCGGCCGTCCGCCGGTGTGGCGGACAGGCGCCTCTGGTCCCGGGTGGGGCATGCCAGATCCGCGCCATGGCACCCCCCAACATCCGAAAAGACGAGCCCTGGCAACGAGTTGCGTCCGCCGAACCGACCTGGGCCGACGTGCATCGCGGCGCCGTGTAAGGCGCGGCGACACCTCGGCGGGGGGTCGGACCCGGCCTGGCAGGGCCCTGCAGCAAGGCCTCCTCAGGCGCGCCAGACGACGCCGAAGCGCTGCGCGGCCAGCGTCAGCAGCGACACCGCCGCGGTGAACGACAGGCCCTTGGCGACGGCGCCGGCCGACGTTGCCGCCAGCGCGTTCCACGCGGCGTGCAGCCCGCTCAGGTGCAGCAGCGGAAGCACCACCAGCGCGCCCGCGACGTAGGCCAGCAGTGGGTTGCGGCCATGCGCGGCCAGCCAATGCAGCAGCGGGCCTTTCGCGGCGGCCAGCGCCAGCAGCGTCAGCACGCTCAGGCCGGCGCACACCACGGCGTAGCTGAACGTGGAGGGGTCCTTGCGGATGCCGCCCTGCAGCGGCTCGAGGCACAAGGCGAGCAGCAGCAGCGCAGTGGCCAGCGGCCAGGCGCATGCAGCGAGCGGCGGACCGCGTCGTGCCAGGCGCCAGCCCCCCAGCAGCAGCGCCGCCGTGAGCGCGGCGTTGAGCGCGGTGTGCCGGCCGTACAGCAGCGTCAGGTTGAGCACGACCAGCAGCCCGGCCAGCAGCGCCACCCGCCCATCGTGGGTCGGCAGCGCCGGCGCCGCCAGGGGGCCGGCCGCCGCCAGCGGCGACGCGGCGGCGGGCGGGCGTTGCGTCAGGAGCCAGTCGCCCACCACCAGCCCCGGCACGACCACGACGAGGTGCTTGAGGAAGGCGAACTGGAACAGCCAAGGCCATGGCGAGGTGGTCAGGCCGCGGGTCCACGTGCCCGCCGGCGCCAGCAGCAGCGCCACCACGACGAGCAGTGCCCACCAGCGCCACGCGGGCGCGTGCCGCGTGAGGGCCCACAGCAGCGAACCGAGCAGCGCCATCCACGCCAGCACCAGCAGGATCACGTCGCTGCGCGTGGGCTGAAAGCCGACGTGCGCCCACAGCGCCAGTGCCGCGAGCCAGGCCAGCGCCTTGGCCCGACGCGGCACGCGGCGCACCAGTTGCACGCTCAGCAGCCCGAACGCCGCCAGCGACAGCAGCTGCGCCGTCGTGCCGCCGCCCAGCAGCCAGGCCTTGAAGTGCTGCGTGAAGAAGGCGATCCACAGCAGCAGAGCGAAGCGGCGCAGCACGGTCAGCAGCAGGCGGCGCGGCGGCAGATCGGCCAATGCGAGCGGGATGGCCGCACCGAGCGCGAACAGGAACAGGGGGAACACCAGGTCGACCCAGGTGATGCCGGCCAGCGTCGGGACCAGCCGGTGTGCTGGCGGCGGCAGCTGGGCGTGGTACATCCAGCCGGGCAGCGCGCCGCCGAAGCCGATGCTGCCGCTGAACACCATGCCCAGCACCGCCAGGCCGCGCAGCGCGTCGAGGGCGCCGTCCCGAGGCGCGCGTGGCGCCGCGAGCGGTGCGTCGGCCGTCGTCAAGACACGAGTACCGCGTTGGCGATGCGGCGCTGCGCCGGCTCGTTGGCCGGGCGCTGCATCACCGCCCGGCCGCGCACCAACAGGCTGCTCGAGCCGCCGCCGTCCAGATTGAAGGCGTCGTGCGCGCCGAACGCGCGCAGCCGCTCGGCGGTCTGCGCCAGGGTGAGCCCCGGCACGTCGTGGCGCCGTCCTTCGGCCAGCAGCACGATGAGCGTCTTGCCGTCCGCGCTGAGCCCCAGCGCCGTGCGCGGATGCGTCGCGCCGCACAGTGCGGCACAGCCCGCATCGTCGGCCGCGGTGCGCGCCTGCCCCTGGCGCACCAGCCACGGCGTGCCAGCCACGGCGACGTGCGCGGTCGCCGGCAGCGACACCGGCGGCACGAGCTGCAGCGTGCAGCGCTGGCGAGTGCCGCTGCCCGCGTCGCACGCCAGCAGCGGGCTCGTCGCCGCCTGCAGCGGCTCGGGCCAGGCCTGGCCGGCGCTCACGCTGTGGCCGCGGGTGCGGAAGCTGCGGTCGAAGAAGCTGGCGTTGAACGCGGCCAGAGCCCGCGGCGCGCCGTCGAAGCCGTCGATCGTGCGGCCGCGTTCGGCGTGCGTCGTCAGCGACAGCCGGCGAAGGGCGAGGTCGATGCGCAGCACGTGCAGCCCGGGCTCGCCGCGCCACCAGTCCAGGCCCGGTGCCACGGCCTGCCAGCCGGTGCCGGACGCTGCGTCGGCCGGTGCCGACGTGGCCGCCGGCGTGTCCGCGGTCGACGCGGAGGTGGCGGTCGCCAAGGCCGATGCGGATGCCGCCGTCGCCCGGGTCGCTGCGGACGCTGCATGCGCCGCCGTCGTCGTCGACGTCGCGGTTGGCGAAGGACCCGGCGCCGCATGCCACGTGCACCCGACCAGTGCCGCGCCGCCCAGCAGCGCCAGCAGCAGCGCAGCGCCGCGCCGGTGCGGCGTCACCAGCGCGCCTCCAGCTGGCGCAACGTGGGCGCCACCGCGCCTTCACCTTCGCACGCCAGGGTCGCGTTGGCGAGTGCACAACGCAGCTGGCGCGCCGGCGGCTCGCCGCGTGACAGCGCGAGCAGCAGCCCGGCCACGCTGGCGTCGCCGGCGCCCACGGTGTCCACCAGCCGCACGGGCAGCGCCGGCGCGTGGTGCACCTCGCCGCCCGGCCCATGCAACGACGCCCCTCCAGCGCCGCGGGTGCAGAGCCACGTGGCGTTCGGGTTGAGGCGCTGCAGGTGCTCGAGCGCGGCCTCGGCGGCGTGCTGCGGGAAGTAGCCGCGCAGGTCCTCGTCGCTCACCTTCACCGCGTCGGCGATGGCGATCAGCCGCTCCAGGCGCGGCAGGTCGGCGTCGCGCATCAGCGCGCGGTGGTTCGGGTCCAGGCTGATGCGGCAGCCCGCGGCGTGCAGTTCGACGGCCAGCGCTTCGAGCCGCGTGCCCAGCGGCTCGCGCACCAGGCTGATGCCGCCGAAGTGCGCCCAGCGCACGTCGCGCCGCCATCCGTCGGGCAGCTGCGCGGCGTCGAACTGCAGGTCGGCCGCGCCGCCGCCGACGAAGAAGTAGTGCGGTGGGTCGAGGCGGTCCACGACGGCCAGCAGGGGTGGGGCGTCCACGCGGCGGATGAAGCGCGTGTCGAGGCCGGCCTCGGCGCTGGCGCGCGCCAGCTGCTCGCCGAAGTGGTCCAGGCTCAGGCAGCCGGCCCAGGCGCTCGGCAGGCCGAGTGCGGCACAGGCGCGGGCGACGTTCCAGCCGGCGCCGCCGGGCAGGGCGCGGAAGCGGTCGCCGCCTTGGGTGACCAGGTCGGTCAGCGCTTCGCCGAAGCTCACGATCACCGGGCCGCCGGCAGGCGCGCCGTGGTCGTCGGCCTGGCCGGCCGGCAGCTGCGATGGCGCCGGCGGCGCGTTCACGTCCGCCCCGCCAGCTGCAGCGCGTGCAGCACCTCGTGGCACGCGCCCATGGTGTGGTAGTCGGTCTTGCCGGGTGGCGACTTCACCGGATCCACCCGCCGGTTGTCGGGCGTGAGGATGCGGTACCAGGCGCCGTGGTCGTGGTCGACGAAGTGCTGCCAGCTGTAGGCCCACAGCCGCTCGTACGCCTCGGCGTAGCGCGCTTCGCCGGTGGCCAGGTGCAGCAGTGCAGCCGAGGCGATGCTCTCGGCCTGGACCCAGAAGTACTTGTCGGCGTCGCAGATGCGGCCGTCGCGGCCGAAGCCGTAGACCAGCCCGCCGTGCACGGCGTCCCAGCCGCGCGACCAGGCTTCGTCGAACAGCGCCATCGCGCGCGGAAGCAGCCAGGGCTCGGGCCGCACGCGGTGCAGGATCACCAGCAGCTTGGCCCATTCGGTGAGGTGGCCGACCTGGTAGCTCCACGGCCGGAACAGGTTGGCGGGATCGTGGCGGTTGTAGTCCCAGTCGGGCTGCCACTGCGCGTCGTAGTGCTCCCAGATCGAGCCGCCGCAGCGCTCGGCCTGGCGGCGGCAGACGTGATCCGCGATCAGCGCGGCGCGGTCGAGGTAGCGCGCGTCGCCCGTGGCCTCGTGCGCCGCCAGCAGCGCCTCGCAGGCGTGCATGTTGGCGTTCTGCCCGCGGTAGCCGGCAAGGCGCCAGTCGGCGTCGGCCTCGTCGGCGTAGAGGCCGTGCGCCGGCTGCCAGAAGCGCTGCTCCATCAGATCGAAGGTCTCGCCGATCCCGGCGTGCGCGCCGGTCACGTCGGCCATCGCGGCGTGGGCGTGCGCCAGCAGCACGAAGGCCAGGCCGTAGGCGTGGTTCGTCGGGTCCAGCACGGCCCGGCTGTCGTGGTCCAGCACCCAGGTGTAGCCGCCGTCGGCGCGGCGGTGCACGTCGCGCAGGTAGGCCAGGCCATGCGCGGCGCGGCGCCGGTCTTCCTCGCAGCCGAAGGCGCGCCAGGCCATCGCGTGGTTGAAGACGAAGCGCGTGCTGCTCACCAGGTGGCGCGTGCGCCGGTCGAGCACGGTGCCGTCGTGGGCGTAGCAGTGGAAGAAGCCGCCGCCCGCATCCAGCGCCACCGGCTCGTAGAACGCCAGCGTGTGGCGGATGTGCGCGCGCAGGACGTCGGCGCGCCAGAAGTCGGGCATCGCGGTCATCGGCCGCCCGGGCAGGCGCTGGCGAACGCGCGCGTGACGAGTTCGGTGCGCGTGATGGCGGTGCCCACGGTCACGGCCCAGGCGCCCAGCTCGAAGGCGCGCGCCACCTGCGCCGGCACGTGCATGCGCCCCTCGGCCATGACGCGCGGGTGGCGCGCGGCCAATGCCTGGAGCAGCGGCCAGTCGGGTTCGTCGGGCACCGGGCCGCCGGTGTAACCGGCGAGCGTGGTGCCGACGATGTCAAAGCCCAGGCCCACCGCGGCCTCGCCGTCGGCCAGGCTGGCGCAATCGGCCATCGCGACGCGGCCGATGGCGCGGATGGCCGCCAGCAGCGAGGCCACCGGCTCGGGCCGGGGCCGGTCGGTGGCGTCGACCGCGATCACGTCGGCACCGGCGTCGGCCAGCGCCTGCACGTCGGCTGCCAGCGGCGTGATGCGCACGGGGCTGTCGGCCAGGTCGCGCTTGACGATGCCGATCAGCAGCGCCTGCGGCAGCCGGCGCCGCACGTGGGCCAGCCGCGCCGCGCCTTCGATGCGCAGCGCACACGCGCCGCCGGCCAGCGCCGCCGCGCCGATGCGCGCCACCACCTCGTCGTGGTCCAGCGGCCCGCCGTCCACGGGCTGGCAGCTCACGACCAGGCCGCGCCGCAGGCGCGCATCCAGCTCGGCGTCGGTCACGCGTCGTCCCCCAGGGCACCCTGGGGCGCGCGCATCACGTTCACCTCGAAGCGGTAGCGGTCGGCGCGGTACAGGGTGCGGGCGAACTCGACGATCTCCCCGCCCTGGCCCAGCACCAGGCGTTCGACCAGCAGCGAGGGCGAAAAGGGCGGCACCTCGAGCAGATCCGCCTCCTCCTCGTTGAGCACCGTGGCCTGCACCTGCTGCACGCCGCTGCGGATGACGATGCCGGCCTGCTGCAGCAGTTCGTAGAGCGAGCCGCTCTTCAGCCGCTCGGCGTCGATCTCGGGCACCCGGCCCTTGACGAGGTACACCGTCTCCAGCGCCATCGGCTCGTCGTTGGCCAGGCGCAGCCGGCGCAGCTCGATCAGGCGCGCGCCCGGCGTGAGCTTGAGCTTCTGCGCCAGCTTGGCGTTGGCGCCCAGCTCGGTCACGCCCAGCACCTCGCTGCTGGGCACCAGGCCGCGCTCGCGCATCTCCTCGCTGAAGCTCTTGAGGTGCAGCTGCTTGACGACCGGCTGGCCGCTGACGAAGGTGCCGGCGCCCTGCTTGCGTTCGAGCAGCCCGTCCTGCTCCAGTTCGCGCAGGCAGCGGCGCAGCGTCTCGCGCGCGACGCTGAAGCGCTCGGACAGCTCGCGCTCCGGCGGCAGGCGCCCGCCGCTGTGCTGCTGCACCAGGGCCAGCAGCTGCTCCTTCAGCTGCTGGCGTTTCAGGGCACGATCCGATGGCATGGGGTGCTCGAATGGTCTATTTCTTGGTGCGGCCGGCCGCCGGCAGCGGTGCGGCAATATAGCCGCTGCACAGGGAAGAGGAAAGAGACCATTTGTAGACCATCGGTTGAGAAAGTGGTCCGGTTCGGTTATCGTGCACGCCGTGTCGTCGAAGTGGCTCGCCCTGCTGGTGCTGGTCGTCTGGGGCGTTCTGGCCGACCCGGCGCACGGCCGGCCGCTCGAGTTCTGGACCATGCAGCTGTCACCGCACCTGGACAGTTACGTGCGTGGCCTGATCGGCCGCTACGAGGCGGCCAACCCCGGCGTCCAGGTCAAGTGGGTCGACATGCCCTGGGCCGAGATGGAGCGCAAGGTGCTCACCGCCATCGCCGCCGGCCAGGCGCCCGACGTGGTGAACCTGAACCCGCAGTTCGCCGCCAAGCTGGCCGAGTTCGACGCGCTGGCCGACCCGGCCCGGCACCTGCCGCCGGCGGTGCTCGACGCCTATCTGCCCGCCGCGCTGGCCGGCAACCGGCTGGGCGATCGCGGGTTCGCGCTGCCCTGGTACCTGACGACCAACCTCACGCTGGTCAACCGCCGCCTGCTGCAGCGCGCCGGCGTGGCGCAGGCGCCGACGACGCATGCCGAGCTGCTGTCGCTGGCGCCGCGGCTGGCGGCGCAGGGCGCCTACGCCTACTTCCCGGCGCTGGACGGCTCGCATCCGCTCGAGACGCTGGTGGCGATGGGCGGCACGCTGCTCGATGCGCGCGGCTGCCCCGGCTTCGTCGACGAGCGCGGCGCGGCGGTGTTCCACTTCTACCGCCAGCTCTACCAGCAGCGCTGGGTGCCGCGTAACGTGGTCACCGAAGGGCACCGCAAGGCGGTGGAGCTGTTCGTCGCCGGCGAGCTGACGGTGGTCTCCACGGGCATGCAGTTCCTGAACTTCATCAAGACGAGCAACGCGGCGCTGTACGGGCAGATCGACGTGGCCCCGCCGCTGTCGGCACCCGGCGTGGCACCCAACCTGGCGCTGATGAACCTGGCCGTGCCGCGCGCCTCGCGCGACGTGGCAGGCGCCATGCGCTTCGCCGCCTTCGTCAGCAACGCCGAGAACCAGCTGGCGTTCGCCAAGGCCGTGCCGGTGCTGCCGAGCACGCGCGCCAGCTACGCCGATCCCTTTCTCGCCACCACGCCGGCCAGCGCCGAGCTGGTGGACCGGGCGCGCGCGCTGTCGGCGGCGACCGCGCTGCAGGGCCGCGTGCTGGTGCCGCCGATGCGCCACTACAGCAAGCTGCGCAACGCGTATTCGCTGCAGCTGCAGGCGCAGATGCTGGGCCGCGCCGAACCCGCGGTGGCGCTGCGCACCGCGGGCCGGCAGTGGGCCTCGTTGCTGGGGTGCGCGGGTTGAGCGCCGTGCGTGCCGAGCGCGGCGGGCCGGCGGACGCGCCGCCGGCCGAGCGCTGCGTGCTGGCCGCCGACGTGGGCGGCAGCAAGATGCTGGCCGCGCGCGTGGATGCGACCGGCCGGGTGACCGCGCTGTGCCGGGCGCCGACCCCGGCGGCGGCCGGCGGGCCGGCCGTGGTGGCGCAGCTGCACGCGCTGCTGCAGCAGGCGTGCGGCGAGGCCGCGCCGCTGGCGATCGGCCTTTCGCTCGCCGGCGTCATCGACGCCGAGCGGGTCTGCGTGCGCGACGCCACCGCCGTCATGCCCGGCTGGAAGGGCCAGGACCTGCGCGCCGCGCTCGGGTCCTTCGGCGTGCCCGTGGCCGCGCGCAACGACGTGCACGCGGCGCTGCTGGGCGAAGCCTGGCTGGGCGGCTTGCGCGGCCGGCGCGACGGTGCGCTGGTCACGCTGGGCACTGGCGTCGGCGGCGCGTTCCTCGCCGATGGCCGCCTGCACGCCGGCAGCGGCGGGCTCGCCGGGCACGTCGGCCGCACCGAGGTGATGGACGGCGACGGCCGGCGCACGCCGCTCGACGCGCTGCTGTCCGGCCCGGGCCTGGTGCGGCTGCACGGCGGTGTCGCCGACGGGCCGGCGTTCTTCGCCCGCCTCGTGGCCGGCGATGCCCAGGCGGCGCGGGCGCTCGACGCCTGGCTCGACCAGCTGGCGCTGCTGCTGCACAACCTGCACTGGCTGCTCGACCCCGGCCGCGTGCTCGTCGGGGGCGGCCTCATCGAAACGCGCGAGCACTGGTGGCCGCAGCTGCAGCAGCGGCTGGCGGCGCTGCCGCTCGAGGTGCTGCCGGCCGAGCTCGGACCCCAGGCCGGGGTGCTGGGTGCGGCGCGCATCGCCTGGGACACGGTCGCCGCGGCGCCGGCACAGCGCGCGGCGGAGGGCCTGGCGTGAAGGAAAAGCCGTGGGTCACGCTGCTGTTCCTGCTGCCGGCGTGCAGCCTGCTCGGCGGCCTGGTGCTGTACCCGGCGGCGCAGGCGCTCGCGCTGTCGTTCACCGACCACAACATGATCACGCCGGCGCGCTTCGTCGGCCTGGACAACTACCGCCGCCTGGCCGACGACCCGTTCTTCTGGGCGGCGCTGCGCAACAGCCTGCTCTACCTCGTGGTGGTGGTGCCGCTGCTGGTGCTGCTGCCCATCGTGCTGGCGGTGGCGGTCAACCGCGCGCTGCCCGGCATCCGCTTCTTCCGCGCGCTGTTCTACCTACCGGTGGTGACTTCGCTCGTCATCTCCGGCCTGATCTGGAAGTGGGTGTACGAGGAGAAGGGCCTGCTCAACCACGCGCTGCAGGCGCTGGGCATCGTCGATGCACCCGTGGCCTTCCTCACCGACCCGGCCACGGCGCTCTTCGCCGTGATGGCGGTGACGCTGTGGAGCGGCATGGGCTACTACATGGTCATCTACCTGGCCGGGTTGCAGGTCATCCCCAAGAGCCTGTACGAGGTGGCGCGGCTGGAAGGCGTGAACGCCTGGCAGCAGTTCTGGCACATCACGGTGCCGCTGCTGCGCCCGGCGATGGCGGTGGTGGCGGTGATGTCGTCGATCGCGGCGATGAAGGTCTTCGAGGAGATCTACGTCATGACCCAGGGCGGGCCGATGGGCAGCAGCAAGACGCTGGTCTTCTTCATCTACGAGACGGCCTTCGTCGAGTTCGAGATGGGGCTGGCCGCGGCCGCGGGCATGGCCTTGTTCGCGATCACCCTGGCGTTGAGCCTGCTGCAGCTGCACCTGCTGCGGCGCAAGGCGGTGGCGTGAGCGCACCCTGGAGCCCCCGCGTGCTGCTGGCGCGCACCGGCCACTACGCCGCGCTGCTGGCCTGGGCGGCGGTGACGGTGGGGCCCTTCCTCTGGCTGCTGTCGACCGCGCTCAAGGGCCCGGGCGAGAACCTGTTCGCCAACCCGCCGCAGCTGCTGCCCGAGGTGCCCACGCTCGCCAACTTCGCGCGCGTGCTCGACAGCCAGCCGATGTTCACCTACCTGTTCAACAGCCTGCAGGTGGCGCTGCTGGCGGTGCTGTGCAACTGCATCTTCGCGTCGATGGCCGGGTATGCGCTGGCGCGCATCCGCTTCCGGGCCAAGCCGCTGGTGTTCGTGGCGCTGCTGGCCAGCATGATGCTGCCCTTCCAGCTGCTGACGATCCCGGTGTACCAGCTGGCCATCGAGCTGGGCCTGCGCAACACGCTGGTCGGCCTGGTGCTGCCGCATGCCTGCACGGCGTTCGGCGTGCTGCTCATGCGCCAGGCCTTCGACGGCATCCCGCGCGCGCTGGAAGAAGCCGCGGTGATGGAAGGCGTGGGACGCTTCCGCATCTGGGCGTTCGTCTGCCTGCCGCTGGTGCGGCCGCAGCTGGCGACGCTGGGCATCTTCAGCTTCATGGCCGCGTGGGGCGATTTCCTCTGGCCGCTGATCCTCAACGACGACCCGGCGCGCTTCACGCTGCCGCTGGGCGTGAACCGGCTCGCCGGGCTGTTCTCGCTCGACTGGCGCCTCGTGGCCGCCGGCGCCGTGTTCAGCCTCGTGCCCGTGCTGCTGGTGTTCGCCTTCAGCCAGCGCTTCTTCATCGAAGGCGCCATGAAGGGCGCCGTGAAATCGTGATGAACCTGAACGACGACGCGCCCGACGCCGACGCGCTGCCCCGGCCCTACCGCGTCTCGGTCGTCGTGCAGACGCACTGGGACCGCGAGTGGTACTTCCCGCAGCAGACCTTCGCCGCGCGCCTGCTGGCCGTGATGCAGCGCGTGTGCGCGCAGCTCGACGCCGGGGCGCTGGCGCACTTCCTGTTCGACGGCCAGGCGGCCGCGCTGGACGACCTGCTCGACGAAGCCGAGCCCGATCTGGCGTCGCGCGTGCTGTCGCACGTGCGCGCCGGCCGCATCGCCATCGGGCCGTGGTACGTGATGGCCGACGAGTTCCTGGTGAGCGGCGAATCGTTGTGGCGCAACCTCGAGATCGGGCTGGCGGCCGCCGGGCGCCATGGCGTCGCGCAACGGGTCGGCTACCTGCCCGACAGCTTCGGCCACGTGGCGCAGATGCCGCAGCTGCTGCGCCGCCACGGGATCGCCAGCGCGGTGGTCTGGCGCGGCGTGGACCTGCGCCACGCCGAGTTCCGCTGGGCCGCGCCCGACGGCAGCGAGGTCGACGGCATCTTCATGCCAGAGGGCTACTACCAGCATCCGCTGAACACGCCCGACTGGCAGGCCGCGCTGACGCGCCACCTGGATGCCATCGCGCCGCGCAGCTTCACCGGCGTGCTGCTGCTCACGCAGGGCGGTGACCACCTTGCGCCCAGCGCCGACGTGCCCCGCCGCATCGCCGCCTTCAACGCCGCGCAGCAGCGCTACACGCTGGAGCAGCGCAGCCTGGCCGACCACGTGGCAATGGTGCACGCGGCGCTGGACGCGCTGGCGTCACCGCGGCCGCTGGTGCGGGGCGAACTGCGCGACAACACGCAGAGCTTCGTGCTGCCGGACGTGCTGTCCACCCGGCGGCATCTGAAGGCCGCGCACCAGCAGCTGGAAGACCGCCTGCTCGGCGAGACCGAGCCGCTGTGGGCCTGGCTCGCCGCCGTTCAGCCGCCGCTGCACGCGCTGGAACGCACCTGGCAACAGCTGCTGCTGAACCAGGCGCACGATTCGATCTGCGGCTGCAGCGTCGACGCGGTGCACGACGAGATGGAGAGCCGCTTCGAACGCCTGCAGCAGCGGCTCGACGGCCTGCGCCAGCGTGCGCTGGCCGACGCCGGCCTGGCCGCGCTGCTGCAGCACGGGCCGGACGGCGGCGCGCACCCGTTCGCCGACGATTCGGTCTTCACGCTGTTCAACCCGCTGCCGCTGGCGCGCGAGGGCTGGCAGCCGTTGTCGCTGCTGCTCGCGGGGCCGGCGCCGCAGGCGCTGCGCCTGCTCGACGCCGGCGGCGAGCCGCTGCCGCTGGTGTGGCTCGGCTGCACGCCGGCGCGGCGCCTGGTGTCGCCGCTGGACGACTTTCCCGAGCCCGTCATCGGCCATCGGGTCGAGCTGCGCGCCCGCGTGCCGCAGCAGGGCCTGGCGGCGAGCGCGCTGCGTTTGGACGCCTGTGACGGCGAAGCACCCGGCGCCGTGCGGCTGGCGGCCAGGACGCCGCTCGAAGCCGGCGCGCCGGCGGCGCTGCACTGGTCGCACGGCCGCATCGAGCTCGATGCCGACGGCGCGCTGTGGCAGCACGCGGCCGACGGTGGCCGGGCGCAGTGGCTGCTGCACACCGAGCTCGACGCCGGCGACAGCTACAACCACGCCCCGCCGCCCGAGCCGCACCGGCGCTGGCACGCCACCTTCCGCGCCGTGGCCGTGCAGCACGGCGATGCGGTGCAGCGGCTGCACCTGGAAGCGAGCTTCGAGCAGCCGGCGCGGCTGCGCGACGACCGTGCCGGGCCGGTGCTGGACGGCGTGACCACGCGCGTGGCGCTCACCCTCGACGTGCACGACGGCAGCCCGTGGGTCGAGGCCACGCTGGTGCTGCACCAGGCCGCCGAGGACCAGCGCACGCGCCTGGTGCTCGCCGCCGGCGAGTCGATCGCGACCACCGACGCCGACACCGCGTTCTGCTGGAACCAGCGGCCGGTGGTGCTGGCTGAGGACCCCGCCGCGCCATCCCGGCGCGAGATGCCGGTTGCGGTGAACCCATCGCTGAGCGCGCTGCGCGCCGGCCGCCTGGCGGTGCTGCACCGCGGGCTGCAGGAGTTCGAGGTGCTCGCCGGCGCACCCGGTCACGCGGGGCACGCGCTCGGGCTCACGCTGTCGCGCTCGGTGGGCTGGCTGTCGCGCCGCGATCTGGTCACGCGCGGTGTCGGCGCCGGGCCCGATCTGCCGACGCCCGGCGCCCAGCGCGTGCCGCCGATCCCCACGCCGTTCGCGGTGGCGCTGGATGGCCAGGCCGACGCCGCGGCGCTGCTCAACGCCAGCCTGCTGCGCCGCCGGCCAAGCCTGGTGCTGCAGGGCCGGCGCGCCGACGCCTGGCGGGTGCCGTTCACCTTGCCGCACCCTGGCCTGGTGCCGAGCGCCTTGCGCCGGCGCGCCGATGGCCGGCTCGAACTGCGGCTGTGGAATCCGTCGGAAGACGCGATCCACGCCGCGCTGCCGGGATGGGCACGCGAGGTCCTGCACGAGGCGGATGACGACGCGGCGCACATCGGCCCGCACGTCATCGCCACCTACACACGGAGCGCGGCATGAGCACGGCCGCCCGCCTGCCCATGCGCGGCGCGCCGAAGGCCGTGTGCGGGGTGCACCCTTGAGCGCGCCGCGCCGCATCGTCGGCCTGCCGGTCGACGGCCGCCCGGTGGTGCGGGCCCAGGTGCAGCAGCTCGTCGCGCTGGCCGAGGGTTTCGAGCTGCGCTGCCCCGAGCCGGCACAGCTCGGCCACTTCCGCGAACCGGCCGACCGCGACGCGCTCGCGCAGTGGCTGCTGGCGCAGCGCGACGACGCCGCGGCCTGGGTGCTGAGCCTGGACATGCTGGTGTACGGCGGCCTTGTGCCCAGCCGCTTCATCGATGACGACCTCGACAGCCTGCGCGCGCGCCTCGAACTGCTGCGCGCGCTGCGCCGCCCCGGCGTGCCGCTGGTGGCGTTTGCGGCCACGATGCGCATCTCGAACAACAACGTCGCCGACGAAGAGAAGCCGTACTGGCGGGAGTACGGGCGCGACATCTGGGCGTGGAGCTACCACGGCGACCGCAGCCAGGAGGGATACGAGGCCGATCGCATGGCCGCGGCCGCGGCCGAAGCGCGCATCCCGGCCGAGATCCGCGACGACTACCGCCGGACGCGGTTCCGCAACCACGCCGTGACGGTGGCCGCGATCGAACTCGTCGAAGCCGGCGTCATCGACCGCTTGATCCTGCCGCAGGACGACACCGCGGCGTACGGCTTCAACGTCTGCGAGCACCGGCAGCTGGGCTATGAAGCGGCGGATCGTCACGTGCAGGATCGGGTGCTGTTCTACCCAGGCGCCGACGAAGTGATGCACACGCTGTGCGCCTGGGTCGTCGGCCGGCTGCGCGGTGACGCGCCGCTCAAGCTGGCGCTGCTGCCGACCGATGCGGGGAACTGCCGCTGGATGGTGCCGCGCTACGAAGACCAGTCGCTGGGCGAGACGCTCGAAGCGCAACTCGACGCCGTCGGTGCGGTGCTCGTCGACGACGGCTTCGACGCCGATGCGATGCTGCTGCTGCACACCCAGGGCATGGCCCAGGGCGACTGGGCGATGAACGAGCCGCTGCCCGAGCGCCCGGGCATCGACGCCGCCGTCTGGGCCGCGCTGGCGCAGGACTTGCCGCTGGCCGTGGCCGACGACGCCATGGCCAACGGCGGCGACCCGGTGTTCATCGACCGACTGGCCGCCGCGCTGCCGCTGCCTTCCCTGATCGGCTACGCCGGCTGGAACACGTCGAGCAACCGCCTGGGCAGCCTGCTGGCGCAGCTGGTGCTGGGTCGGCATGCGTGGGCGTCGCCCCGCAACCAGGACGTCGTCGCGCTGCGCCTGGCCGAAGACCTGCAGTGGCAGGCGGTGCTGCGCCAGCGGCTGCGCGCCCGCATCGCCGCGCGCCACGGCGACGAGAAGGCGATGGCGCCCGAGCGGCTCGAAGCCGAGGCCGCGCAGTTGATGCGCGAGGAGGGCAATGCGTGGCTGGCGCAGCACGGCTTCGCCCAGCGCATCGTGCGCGCCTGGCTGCCGTGGGGCCGCACGTTCGAGATCGGCCTGGAGGTCGCGCGATGACGCAGGCCGCGCCGGCTGCGGCGCTCGACGTGCTCGTCGTCGGCGACAGCCTGGGCGGCGTGCTCGCGGCGCACACCGCGCACGCGCTCGGCCTGCGCGTGCTGCTGGTGACGCAGCACCCGTGGGTGGGCGGCCAGCTCACCAGCCAGGCGGTGCCGCCCGACGAACACCGGCTCATCGAACGTGGCGGCTGCAGCGCGCGCTACCGTGCCTTCCGCGACGCGATGCACGCGCACTACCGGGCGCAGCCGGGCTTCCGAGACGCCGGCAGCCTCACCGACGGCTGCAACCCGGGCGACGGCTGGGTGTCGCGCCTGTGTGTCGAGCCGCTGGTCGCGCACCGCCACCTTCGGCGGCTGCTGCAGCGCGTGCCGCAGCGGCCCGGGCGGGCGACGGCCGTGACGCGCGACGGCCGGCGCATCGCGCAGGTGGACATCGACGGCGTGCCGCTGCACGCCGCCATCGTCATCGACGCCACCGAGACCGGCGAGCTGCTGCGCCTGGCCGGGCTGCCCTACCGGCTGGGCAAGGAAGCGCGCGCCGACTTCGGCGAGCCGTTGGCACCCGAGCGCGCCGATGCGCTCGACCAGCAGCCCGTGACCTGGGTGCTGGCCTTGCGCCGCCAGGCCCGGCCGGGGCCGGTGGTGGCGCGGCCGGCGGCGTATGCGTTCTGGCGCGAACGGCGTGTGCCGGGTTATGGCCACCGGCAGTTCAGCGACGCCCTGCCGGGCCACGCGCCGGGCGAGGTGGCGCGGCTGCCGTTCTTCGCCGACGGCGCCACGCTCGACTGGTGGCGCTACCGCCGCGTGGTCGCGCAGCACCAGTGGGACCACGGCCCCGACGAGGTGTCGCTCGTGAACTGGGCGCAGAACGACCACGCGCTCGCCCCGCTGCTCGACGGCCCGCAGCCCGAGGCGGCCGTGGCCGCGGCCGCGCGCGAGCTGAGCCTGTGCTGGCTGCACTGGCTGCAGACCGAAGCCGACGGCCGCGGCCATCCCGAACTGCAGCCCGCCCCCGACGTCACCGGCACGCCCGACGGCCTGGCCCAGGCGCCGTACGTGCGCGAGTCGCGCCGCATCGTCGGCCTCGAGACGCTGACCCAGCAGGACCTCGCCGGCGACGGCAGCGGCGCGCCGATGCAGCACGCCAGGAGCGTCGGCATCGCCTGGTACAACCTCGACATCCACCCCACGACCGGCGGCGGCCCCGGCCTCAACGCCACGTGCCGGCCCTACGTGCTGCCGCTCGGCATCTTCCTGCCCGCCGACGTGGACAACCTGCTGCCGGCGTGCAAGAACGTGTCGGTGACGCACCTGGCCAACGCCAGCACGCGCGTGCATCCCACCGAGTGGCTGATCGGCGAGGTGGCGGCGCACGTCGCCGCCACGCTGCTGCGCGAGCGGCTCACGCCGGCGCAGCTGCACGACGACCTCGCCGCCGTGCAGGCGCTGCAGCAGCGCCTGCACGCCGACGGCATTCCCACGCGCTGGGATCCGGCGCTCTTCGACGCCGCTTCATGATGCGCAGCAACTCCGCCGCCACCGCGCTGCCGGCGTCTTCGCCGCAGGCCGCTGCCGTGCCCGCGCGGCCCGCGACGCTCGAACTGCAGGGCCTGTCCAAGCGCTTCGGCGCCACCACGGTGCTGCACGGCATCGACCTCGTGCTGCACGAAGGCGAGTTCCTGGTCTTCGTCGGCCCTTCGGGCTGCGGCAAGAGCACGCTGCTGCGCCTGATCGCCGGGCTGGAGGAACCGAGCGGCGGCCGCCTGCTCATCGACGGCCGCGACTGCACGCACGCCCACCCCAGCGTGCGGCGCCTGGCCATGGTGTTCCAGAGCTATGCGCTGTACCCGCACATGACCGTGGCGCAGAACCTGAGCTTCGGCATGCGCATGCGCGGCGAGCCCAGGGCCGAGATCGCACGCAAGCTCGACCGTGCGGTGTCGATCCTGAAGCTCGAGCCCTACCTGAACCGCAAGCCGGGCGAGCTGAGCGGCGGCCAGGCGCAGCGCGTCGCCATCGGCCGCGCGCTGGTGCAGCAGCCGCGCGCCTTCCTCTTCGACGAGCCGCTGTCCAACCTGGATGCCGAGCTGCGCCTGCACATGCGCGTGGAACTCGCGGCGCTGCACCGCGAGCTGGGCACGAGCATGGTCTACGTCACGCACGACCAGGTGGAGGCGATGACGCTGGCCGACCGCATCGTCGTGCTGCGCGACGGCCGCATCGAGCAGGCCGGCGCGCCGCTGGCGCTGTACCAGCGCCCGGCGAACACCTTCGTTGCCGGCTTCATCGGTTCGCCTTCGATCAACCTGTTTCCCGCCGCCGCGGCGCCCGCGGTGGCGGCGCTGGCGACCCCGGGCGCGGCGACGCTCGGCGTGCGGCCCGAACACTGGCGCGTGGTGGCGCCGGGCACGCCTGACGCGATCGCCGCGCAGGTGCGGCACGTCGAGCAGCTCGGTGCGCTGGCCTACGTCCATGCGCAGGCCGATGGCCTGGGGCGGCTGTGCGTGCAGATGGCGGGCGGCCAGGCGCTGAAGCCGGGTGACGCGCTGGCGCTGCAGCCCGTGCCCGGTGCGGTGCACGCCTTCGACGCGGCCGGGCGGCGCATCGAGGCCGTGACTGCTCGTTAACGGCGCGCGTCTCGGCGCGGCGCGCCGCGACGCGACGCGTCGATGCCAAGAAAGCGGCGCCCCGCAGGGCGCCTCGTGTGTTCCGACCAGGCGCCTGCACGGCGCCCACGTTCCCGCCGACCCGCGGCCGACGCTCAGAGCTTGGCGCGGAACGTCAGGAAGTACTGCTTGCCGCTCTGGTGCCAGTAGCCCGGCGCGTTGGGCGTGATGAAGTAGGTGTGGCGCACCGGGTCGTTGAGGTTGTTGCCGTCGAGCGTGAGGCTGAAGCGGTCGCTGATCTTCCACGTCACCGACGCCGACACCGTGCCCGAGTCCTCGTAGTAGTGCACGCCGTTGTTCGGCGTGTTGGTGCCGTTGCCGACGAAGCCGATCGGGTAGTCGGTGCGGTGGTTGTAGGCGACGCGCGCCGAGAACATCGTGTTCTCGAACCACAGCGTGGCGTTGCTCGTCACCTTGCTGGTGCCCAGCAGCCGCGCGCCGTCCTCGTCCTCGCCGTCGACGTAGGTGGCATTGACGCCGAAGCCGAAGCCGCCGCCCACCGCCATGTCGAGCGCCGCCTCGGCGCCGCGCACCTTGGCCTTCTTGCCGATGCGGCTGGTCACGGTGTAGATGGAGTTGGTGTTGGTCGAGGTGTTGAAGAACTCCACCTGCGACGTGCCGGTCTTGACGTAGTCCTTCAGGTCCTGCGCGAACAGCGCCACCATGGCGTAGCTCTGCGGCTTGAAGTACCAGGCCCACGACAGGTCGGCGTTGGTCGCGGTGATCGGCTTGAGGTTGGGGTTGCCCGAGCTGCCGGTGAGCAGCGTGTTGTTCAGGCTCACCGCGCCGGCCAGTTCGTTGTAGTTGGCCCGGCCCAGCGTCTTGCTGACGCTGCCGCGCACGATGTGGCCGTTGCCGGCGTCGAAGCGCAGGTTCAGGCTGGGCAGCGTGGTGACGTGGTCGGTCTCCACGCGCTGCGGCAGGTAGGTGGCGAATGCCGAGCCGACGATGGCGCCCGGCACCGAGCACGGCTGCACGGGCGCGCACGAGTTGGCGCCGCTGGCCGGCAGCGCCTGGTACGACAGCGAGTCCACCTTGGTCTGCACCACGCGCACGCCGGCGTTGCCGCTGATGGCGCCCTGCTCGAACTCGGCCATGAAGTACACGGCGTTGTTCTCTTCCTTGACCGTGTAGCCGCTGGTCCAGGTCTTGCCGTAGACCGGGTCCCAGTACACGTACTGGTTGTTGAAGGCCTGGATCTGCGCCGGGTCGAAGCGGAACAGGTTGCGCGGGAAGTTGGCGTTGAGACCCGAGGCGTAGTCGCCCGGGTACATCGCGGCCGGCGCCGGCACCGCGCCGGGCGGCACGATGGGCGGCTGCTGCACGCCGTTCACCACCGGGCCGCGGTCGACCAGCAGGCCGCCGGTGACGCTGAAGAACGGCGACGGCGTCACCGGCTGGCCGTTGGCGTCCTGCGCGCGCCAGCGCGGCGCCACCACGTCGTAGGTGCGCGTGTGCTTGGCGCTGCGCCCGCCGAACTTGAAGGTGTGGATGGGGCCGAGCGCGCGTCGCCATTCGGCGTCGAGGTGCACGTAGTCCTCCTTGTCGGTGGACTGCACCTGCGCGCCGGTGTTGGACAGCTGCGAGTACGAGCTCGTCACGCCGGTGTTCACCGGCGTGCCGTCGGCGTTGAAGAAGCCGTAGTCGGTGGGCCGGCTGGTGTTGATCTGGTACTCGAAGCGCGCGGGGTTCAGCAACGCGAAGGTCAGGCTCGGCTGGGCGTTGGTCTTGCCGCTGCCCTTGGTGGTGCCGATGCGGCCCGCGAGCGTGAGGCTGTCGCTGATGGCGAACTTGCCGTCGATGTCGACGAACTGCGACAGCGACTCGGCGCCCTGGCGCTGGTTGTGGTCGAACTGCAGGCCGACGACGTTGTAGCTGGCCGGCGAGTTGGGGTTGCGCACGAACGTGGCCTTGGTGATGACGTCGCCTTCGATCACCGCGTCCTGGATCAGGTAGCCGTTGGCGCCCTGGTTCACCAGCGTGCCCGGCAGCGCGAAGGCCGAGCTGTTGTAGTTGTCGGCGTTGAGCGTCGAGCGGAAGGCGCTCAGGTTGAGCTCGGTGCCGGCGCTCGGCTTCCACTGCAGGCCGATGGCGCCGCCCTCGCGGTCGCGCACGCCTTCGAAGAGCGCCGAGTTCAGGCTGCCGGGCAGGCGCTTGCCGGCCAGCGCCGGGTTGGCGATGGCCGCGGCCGAGTTGGCGGCCACGTTGTTGAAGCTGAAGGTCTCCTGCCCGTCGCGGCGCAGGTGGCGCTTCTCGCGGTACAGCTGCAGCAGCGCGCCGAAGGTGCGGCTCTCGTTGGTCCAGGCAATCAGGCCCGAGGCCTGCGGGTCGGTCTTGTCCGGCAGCGTGGCGTGCACCGCGCCCAGCGAGAGGTGGGTGGTGAGACGCTCCTTGAAGTCGAGCGGGCGGCGGAACTGGATGTCCACCGTGCCCGAGATGCCACCTTCGGTGATGTCGGCCTGGCCGGTCTTGTAGACGACGGCGCGGCCGATCAGGTGCGACGGCATCAGGCCGAAGCCGACCGAGCGGCCGCTCGAGCCCTGGTCGCCGACGTGCCAGTCGCCGCTCGACAGCGCATGCCCGTTGAGCGTGACGAGGTTGAGGTTGGGGCTCGAGCCGCGGATGGCGATGCGCTCGGCCTCGTCCATCGCCAGCGCGCCGCCGAACTGGATGTTGAGGCCCGGCAGCCGCGCCAGCGAGTCGGCGATGTTCTTGTCGGGCATCTTGCCCACGTCCTCGGCGCTGAGCACCTCGACGTTGGTCTGGGCGTTGCGCTTGGCGTTGAGGCTGGATTCGAGCGCGGCCCGGATGCCGGTGACGGTGATGGTCTGGGCGGCGTCGCCGGGGCGGGCGGGGGCGGTGCTCTGGGCGCCGGCCAGGCCGTGCAGCAGGGCCAGCGAGACGGCGGCGGCCAGGGGGTTCAGGCGGTGCATCGAGGCGGGCATAGGGGCTCCTGGAAGGTCGCGTGGCATGACGGCGCCGGGCGCTGGTCACTAGACCATTATTCATACCAATTGACGTTCCGCCTCCAGACCAACCCTAGGCCGGTGGCGTGACCGCGCAGCCCGCGGGAACGCGCGTTGCCCAGGCGCGTGCCGCAACGTGGTGCACGAGACGTCGGGTTATGGCCTCCGCGTCAAAAGAAATGGTTGACGAGATCTAGGCCAATGGTCTGGAATAGCCGGATCGCCGTCGCCCTGCCATGACCTTCGCTTCCTTTCGTTCGACGCTCATCGCCGCCGCGCTGGCGGCGGCGCTCGCCGCGCCGGCCGCCATCGCCGGTGCCGAGCCGGTGCGCGGCGTGTGGGTCGCGGGCCCGCAGCACAACGGCTTCTGGCACAGCCGCGAGGCGATGCGCGCCGAGCTGCGCGCGTTCAAGGCTGCCGGCCTGAACACGGTCTACCCCGTGGTGCTGGCGTCGGGCCGCACGCTCTACCCGTCGCCGCGCATGCAGGCGGCGACCGGCGTGGCACAGCTCGAGCGGCTGCAGGGACGCGACGTGCTGGCCGAGCTGCTGGAGGAAGCCGCGGCGCTCGACCTGCGTGTGATCGCCTGGCTGGAACTGGGCTTCGCGAGCCACCACCGCCCGGGCACCGCCCAGGGCCTGCTGCACAGCCGGCCCGAGTGGGCGGCGCTCGGCCGCGACGGCCAGCCGGTGGTGAAGAACGGCTTCCACTGGATGAACGCGCTGGCGCCCGAGGTGCAGCAGCTGATGATCGACCTGAGCGTGGAGCTGCTGCGCCGCTACCCCCTGCTCGCCGGCGTGCAGGGCGACGACCGCCTGCCGGCGCTGCCCTCCAGCGCCGGCTACCACCCCGAGCTGCTGCGCGCCTACGGCTGGCGCGACGGGCAGCCGCTGCCCGACGAGCGCGACCCGGCGTGGCTGCAGTGGCGCGCCGACCGGCTCACCGAGTTCCTGGCGCGCTGGCGGGCGGCGGTGAAGGCGGTGCGGCCGACGGCCACGCTGAGCCTGTCACCCAGCCCGTATCCATGGGCGCTGCACGAGTACCTGCAGGACTGGCCGGCCTGGATGCGCGCCGGCCTGGTCGACGAACTGCTGCCGCAGCTGTACCGGCGCGACCTGGCCGGCTATCAGCGCGTGCTCGACGAGACATTGGCGCACGTGCCGCCGGGCCAGCGCGACCGCGTCTTCCCCGGCATGCTGCTGGCGCTGGGCCCCGACGTGATCCCCAGCGCCGACCTGCTGCGCCAGTGGCTGGAGGCCAACCGCCGCGCGGGCATCGCCGGCGAGGTGCACTTCCACAGCATCGGCGTCGTGCCGCGGGCCGAGGTGCTGCGCCAGGTCTACGGGCTGCGCTGAACGGATCGTCCCGCCCAAGCCCACGCACCGGCCGCGGCGGCTGCGGGCGGTGCGCCTCGTCCACCGCCGCCCTGGAGCCCGTCATGCGATCCCTCGTCGTCATCGCCGCCACCGTCGCCGCGAGCCTGTCCGCCGCGGCAGGCCACGCCGCCGTCACCTGGCAGGCCGGCCTGCTCGGCACCAACCAGAAGGTGGCCGACAACCTGCTGCAGCCCTTGTCCATCGGCTTCGGCGGCTACCCCATCTGGAAGAGCAACAACCCGGAGATCTTCCGCGAGACCGGCTGGCTGATGCAGGACGCGCGCACCGACGCCACGCGCGGCGGCAGCAGCTATCCGTTGAGCGGCTGCCACAACGCCTACCTCTTCCACATCAACCAGCGCGGCGCCGGTGCCTGGCTGCACCTCATCGCCACCAACCCCAACAACGCCACCATCACGGTCAGCGCCAAGGGCTCGATGTACACCAACGGCACCAAGCCGCTCAACGGCCGCGGCACGGGGCAGAGCTGGGCGGTGTCCAAGGACTGGCTCGACGGCACCTTCGGCACCAACTTCAGCAACCGCAGCCTGGCGGCGTTCAAGGGCACCGAGATCGCGAAGGTGCAGATGGCCGATCGCAACATGCTCGACGGCCGCTTCGAGGTCTGCGCCAGCCAGCCGATCTACCTCTACAGCGTGGTGACCTCGGCCGGCAGCACCACCGACGCGATCAACCAGACGCAGGCGGCGCCGGCCACGGGCGACATCAAGTCCGAGGGCCCCGGTGCCTACGGGCGCGAGGCCGGCGTCTACGCCAAGAGCCTGGTGGCCGGCACCACGGTGGTGGCGCTGCCGGCCAGCGGCAACGTGCACGCGGGTTTCGCCTTCAACACCTCGGCCAAGTTCAACGCCGCGCTGCAGGAGCAGACCTCGGCGGCGCTGTACCGGCTGGCCGACTCCAGCACGCGCAGCTACGGCAACTACGGCCACAAGTACGACGTCACGCTGCGCCTGGACAACAGCGCACACGCGACGGCCAGGACGGTGCGCGTGTCCTTCGCCTCGAGCCACACCAACAGCGTGGACACGCCGAGCTTCACCTTCAACAGCGCCGCCAAGGTCAACGGCGCCGCGCTCACGCTGTGGACCACGCCGACGCAGCCGCGCCAGGTGCTGGGCACCTGGACCGTGCCCGCCGGCGGCAGCACCGACGTGCGGCTGACGACCTTCATCGCCGGGCTGGGCGTCGCCAACCAGCAGCTGGTCGTCGAAGTGTTGTGACAGCGGGCCGGGGCGCGGCCGGCCGGCCGCACCCCGGAACGCCGGGCGCGCGTCAGCCGCGGCGCAGCCGCCGCCCCAGCAGCGCCAGCCCGCCCAGCATCAGCACCACGGTGCCCGGCTCGGGCACCGGCGCGGGGATGCCGCCCAGCGTCAGCAGCACCGGGTCGTGGTCGGACACCTGGTCGAGGTAGCCGGCGTTGAGGTGCACCACGTCGTAGGCCAGGTCGCCCTTGGCCAGCAGGTTGGCCGACACCCAGATGTGGTCCAGCGCCTGCGCGTTGCCTTCGAAGACGTAGGTGTAGCGGTCCTCCGGCGCCAGCGTGTCGGTCATGTTGACCAGGCCCGCGTCGGCCAGCGGCTGCAGCGTGCCGGCGAACTGGAAGTCGTTGAAGTCGCCGGTGAGCACGATGTTGGCGTGCGGGTTGATCGCCAGCAGCCCTTCGACGAAGCTGCCCAGCGCCTGCGCCTGCTGCAGCCGTTGCGCCGCCGTCAGCTGCTGCGGCGGCTGCGTCGGGCCGTACAGCGGCTGGTCGCCGCCCTTGCTGTTGAAGTGGTTGGCGATGACGATGATCTGCTGGCCGTCGACGCTGAACTCGGTCACCAGCGGCTTGCGGCTGTCGGCCCAGGCGGCGTTGCCGGGGTCGACGCGGCCTGCGCCCAGGTTCAGCACGATCTGGCCGCCGGCGCCGGCGCTGGCCGTCACGGCGTCCATCGCACCGCCCACCACGCCGGCGAAGCTGACGCGCGCGCTGTCGTACAGGAAGGCCTGGCGGATGTTGCCGCCCGGGGCGCCGCCGTCGGCGTTGTTGGCCGGGTTCACGGTCACCCAGGCGTAGCTGCGCCCGGTGGCGCTGTTCAGGGCGCCGGTCAGGTTGTTCAGCGTCACGTCGGCCGCGACCACGCCGTTGTTGGTCGTGCCGTTGTTGTCCTGCACCTCCTGCAGCGAAATGATCTGCGGCGCGCCGAGGCCGCCAGCGATTTGGCCGGCGATCTGCGCGAAGCGCGTCGCCGACGCGTTGCCGCCCAGGTTCTCGACGTTGTAGCTGGCGATGCCGAAGCGGCCGGGCGCGATGGTGGCCGTCTCCTTGGGCAGGTTGTTGCTGACCAGCGTGGCGTTTTCGGTCAGCAGCAGCCGGTAGTTGGCGAAGCTGTAGTCGATGACGCCGGTGATGTTGTCGATGCGCGCACCGGCGCTCACGCTGGGCGTGGCGTTGATGCGGTTGTCGATCAGGATGCGCTGGCCGTTGAAGTGGCTGGGCCCCAGCACCGCCGGCAGCCGGCCGCCGCCGGCCTGCGCGCTGGACACCACGAAGGTGTCGCCGCTGGCCGTAGGGCCGCTGGCGATGGCCGACGGCAGGCTCACGCGCATGCCTTCCAGCGACTCGTAGAAGTCCATGCTGTAGAGGTTGGGCTGCAGCGTGTAGCCGGGTGCCGTCTCGACGTTGCCCACCGCCGGCGCGATGACGCTCGGCGGCAGGAAGCCGCTGCCGATCACGCGCGCCTGGGGCAGGGCGTTGCCGGTGGACAGCACCGTCACCGCGGCGCTGGCGAAGCTGTTCGTGGCGTTGATCTCGGTCAGCGTCAGGTTCAGCGGGTCGTTGCCGGGCCGGAACTCGACCACGCGCCCGCCGACGCTCACCGCCGAGCCCACCGCCGGCTTGCTGCCCGCACTGCCGCGAAAGACGTAGATGGCGTCGCTGGTGAGGGGGTTGCCGTCGCCGGCGTCCTGGATCCAGAAGCCGTTGTTGTCGCGCGCCGTGACGACGCCCAGGATGTTGGCGACGTCGGTGTTGTGGTAGGGGCTGAGGTGCGACGTGCCTTGCAGCGCGCCGATCAGCTGCGCATCCGCTGCGGCCGTGGCCAGCAGCAGCGGAAACGCCGCCAGCACGGCGCGCGGCAGCGCCTTGAGGGGGGATCTCATCGAGGGCCTCCGTGGCGCTGCTTCAGGCGCGGCGGCGGGCGACGGCGCCGACAGCAGCCAGGCCGGCGAACATCAGCGCCCAGGTGCCGGGCTCGGGGATGGGCGCGACCTCGCCGCTGATCGTCACCATGTCGAAGCGCCAGGTGCCGCTGCTGCCGTAGGTCGAGGTGATGGCCGCGTACGCGCTGGTGTTCGGGGCGAACGAGGACACGACGCGCAGCGACAGCGCCGGCACGTTGTTGACGGCCGCGATGCCGCTCAGGTCCACGGCGCGCGGCATGAAGATGTTGGCGCCGGTGATCTCGAACGTCGCCACGTCGACGAAGGTCGTGCCGTTCACCGTGTACTGCACCGTCTCCCAGCGCGAGGCGGTGTTGCTGCCGCGGTGTTCGTAGCTGAAGGTGATGTTGTTCATCATCAGCGTCGAGACCGTGAAGGCCACGCCCGCGGTGTTGTTCGCCTCGCCTTGCGCCGGGAAGCTGCTCATGTTCCAGGCGAAGCCCGTCGGCGCCGGGTCGGTGCTGCCGGCGTCGGAGGCGAACTCGCCCGTGCCGGCCGCGGCGGTGCCGCCGATGTAGGCGGCGCTGCCCGTGCCGACGTCGGCGGCGAGGTTGCTGTCGTTGAAGTCCCATTGCGCCAAGGTGACGGCATGCGCCGGTACCAGGGCAGCGAGGAGGGTGGCGGAAACGATGAGGTGGCGGGTCATGGAAGGCTCCGTGTGGGTGTCGTTCGAGTGAGCGCCCCGCGGCGAGAAGGCCGCGCCACGAGGCGGGGCGGGTGCCGTGGCACCGTAAGTGCCACGCATGAATCGTGCGTGACCCGCCCCGGCGCCCCGCTGCGCGCCCCCCGCGAACAAGGGGTCGGGCAAGCGCTGACCGGCACCGACCTACACTGCGCCCCAACCCGGAGTTCCCCCCGCCATGACCCGTTGGCTCGCTGCCTCACTCGTTGCGCTGACCACCGCGCTCGTCGAACCCGCGCCGGCCCAGGCGCAGGCCCGCAGCCCGGCGCTGCCGCCCGGCATGACCGAGGTGACCAGCGTCGAGGGCATCACCGAATACCGCCTGGCCAACGGCATGCAGGTGCTGCTGGTGCCCGACCCGAGCAAGCCCACGACGACGGTGAACGTCACCTACAAGGTGGGCAGCCGGCACGAGAACTACGGCGAGACGGGCATGGCGCACCTGCTCGAGCACCTCAAGTTCAAGGGCACGCCGACGACGCGCGACGTGTGGGCCGAGTTCACCAAGCGCGGCTTCCGCGCCAACGGCACCACCGGCTTCGACCGCACCAACTACTTCGCCAGCTTCTCGGCCAACGACGACAACCTGCGCTGGTACCTGGGCTGGCTGGCCGACGCGATGGTCAACAGCTTCATCGCGCGCAAGGATCTCGACAGCGAGATGACGGTGGTGCGCAACGAGTTCGAGATGGGCGAGAACAACCCGTCGCAGGTGCTGCTGCAGAAGGTCTTCGCCTCGATGTACCAGTGGCACAACTACGGCAACTTCCCGATCGGCGCGCGCAGCGACATCGAGAACGTCGACATCCCGCGCCTGCAGGCCTTCTACCGCCGCTACTACCAGCCCGACAACGCCACGCTCATCGTCGCCGGCCGCTTCGACCCGGCGCAGGTGCTGCGCTGGGCCGCCGAGACGTTCGGCGCCATCCCGCGGCCGCAGCGCACGCTGAGCCCCGACTACACGCTCGACCCGCCGCAGGACGGCGAGCGCCAGGTCATCGTGCGCCGCGTCGGCGGCACGCCGCTCGTGTACATGACCTACCACGTGCCGCCGGGCTCCAGCCCCGACGCGGCGGCGGTCGAGCTGCTGTCGCTGGTGCTGGGCGACACGCCCGGCGGCCGGCTGCACAAGCGCGTCGTCGAGCAGCAGCTGGCGGCGCAGGCGTTCTCCGGCGCCTGGGCGCTCGCCGACCCGGGCCCGCTGATCCTCGGCCTCGGCCTGGCGCCCGGCCAGGACGTCGACAAGGCGCGCGCCGCGATGGCGGCCGTGGTCGACGGCCTGGCCACCGAGCCGGTCACCGCCGAGGAGCTGGAGCGGGCGCGCACCACCTGGATCAACGGCTGGGAGCAGGGCTTCACCGACCCCGAACGCATCGGCGTGCAGCTCTCGGAAGCCATCGCGCTCGGCGACTGGCGGCTGTACTTCCTGCAGCGCGACCAGGTGCGGCGCATGACGCTGGCCGACATCAACCGCGTCGCCGCCACGTGGCTCAAGCCCGACAACCGCACCGTCGGCCTGTACCTGCCCACGGCGAACCCGCAGCGTGCGCCGCAGGCGGCGCGCGTCGACGTCGCGGCGCTGGTCAAGGACTACAAGGGCGACCCGAACGTCGCCCAGGCCGAGGCCTTCGAGGCCACGCCGGCCAACCTGGACGCGCGCACGCAGCGCTTCACCACCGCCGCCGGCGTCAAGGCGGCGTTGATCCCCAAGGGCACGCGCGGCCGCGTCGTCGAGGCCCGCCTGCGCCTGCGCTACGGCACCGGCGAGAGCCTGATGCACCAGGAGATGGTGGGCGCCTTCGCCGCCGCGCTGCTCGACAAGGGCGGTGCCGGGCTCACGCGCCAGCAGATCGCCGACCGCTTCGACCAGCTGCAGGCCGGCGTGTCGTTCAGCGCCGCCAACCAGGTGCTGCAGGTGTCGATGACGACCAAGCGCGAGCACCTGCCGGCGCTGATCGAGCTGGTGGGCCGGCTGCTGCGCGAGCCGGCCTACGACGCCGCGCCGCTGGAGGAGCTGCGCCGCCAGTACCTGGCGAGCATCGAGCGCCAGCGCAAGGAGCCCGACGCCATCATCGCCCGCATGGTCGAGCGCCACGGCAACCCGTACCCGCGCGGCGACCTGCGCCACGCGCCGAGCTTCGACGAGAGCGAGGCCGACGTGAAGGCCGTCAGCGTCGAGCGGCTCAAGGCGTTTCACCGCCGCTTCTACAGCGGCGCGTTCGGCGAGTTCGCCGCGGTGGGCGACATGGACCCGGCGGCGGTGCGCCGCGCGCTCGACAGCGCCATCGGCAACTGGCGCCAGCCGGCCGCCGGCCCGCAGCCCTACGTGCGCCTGCCGCAGCCGCTGGTGCCGGTGCCGCCGGCGCGGTTCGTCGCGCGCACGCCCGACAAGGCGAACGCCAACCTGCGCGGCCGGCTCGGCGTGCCGCTCAACGACCGGCACCCCGACTACGCGGCGCTGGAGATGGCCAACTACCTGTTCGGCCGCGGCGGCAGCTCGCGCCTGTGGATGCGCGTGCGCGAGCGCGAAGGCCTGTCGTACGACGTGCGCTCGGGCCTCGACTGGTCGAGCATCGACGACCACACGATGTGGAACCTGAGCGCCATCTACGCCCCGGCCAACCGCGCCAAGGTCGAGGCCGCGGTGCGCGAGGAGCTGACGCGTGCGCTGCAGGAAGGCTTCACGCAGCGCGAGCTGGACGAAGCGCGCAACGGCCTGCTGTCGGCGCGCCGGCTCAACCGGGCGCAGGACGGCATCGTCGCCAACACGCTGGCGTCGTACCTGTTCCTGGACCGCACCTTCGCCTTCTCGCAGCAGGTGGACGACGCCCTCGCCAGGCTGACGCTCGAGCAGGTGAACGCCGCCTGGCGCAAGTACATGGACCCGGCCCGCCTGGTGCTGGCCTGGGGCGGCGACTTCACCGAGCCCTGAGCGATCATCAGCGCCCACACCGGGAGGCCCGCCCATGACGACCGCCGACAACCCCGACCAGCGCACCCTGCTGCTGCCGCGCCGCGACGCGGGCAGCGAGCTCAAAGCCGGCAGCCGGCTGCAGGAGTTCGTCGTCGAGCGGCCGCTGGGCGTGGGCGGCTACAGCATCGTCTACCTGGCCCGCGACCTGAAGCTCGACCGCCGCGTCGCGCTCAAGGAATACCTGCCCGCGACGCTGGCGATGCGTGCGCCCGACGGCAGCGTGGTGCCGCGGCTGCCGCGCTTCCAGGAGTTCTTCGACCGGGGGCTCAAGAGCTTCCTCAACGAGGCCCGGCTGCTGGGCGCCTTCGACCACCCGGCGCTGCTCAAGGTCTACCGCTTCTGGGCCGAGAACGGCACGGCGTACATGGTGATGCCGTACTACGAGGGCATCACGCTCAAGCGCTGGCTGGCCGACCTGGGCACGCCGCCATCCGAACAGTGGCTGCGCGCGCTGGCCGATTCGCTGATGGCGGCGCTGCAGGTGATGCACGACCAGGCCTGCTACCACCGCGACGTGGCGCCCGACAACGTGCTGCTGCTGTACGACCGCAGCCACGCCCAGCAGGGCGGCAGCTACCTCGAGCAGCGGCCGCGCCCGGTGCTGCTGGATTTCGGCGCCGCGCGCCGCGTCATCGGCGACGCCACGCAGAACCTCACCGCCATCCTCAAGAGCGGCTATTCGCCGGTCGAGCAGTACGAGGGCGCCGACAGCCAGCGCCAGGGCCCGTGGACCGACGTCTACGCGCTGTGCGCGCTGCTCTACACCGCGGCCATCGGCAAGCCGCCGCTGTCGTCGGTCAGCCGCGTGGTGCGCGACGAGCAGGTGCCGGCGCGCGTCGCCGCCAAGGGCCGCTATTCGCCGGCCTTCCTGGCCGCCATCGACGCCGGCCTGGCGGTGCGGCCCGAGCAGCGGCCGCAGGACATGGCGGCGCTGCGCGCGGCAATGGACGCGAGCGAGCCGGTGTCGGCCGGCGGCGTCGACATCGCGCTGGGCGGCGACAAGGGCGATGGCGGCCGCCCGCTGCTGGCCTACCTGGCGCTCGGCGCCGCGGCGCTGCTCGCGCTGGCGGCCGGCGCGCTGTGGTTCTGGCGCCGCTGAAGGCGGTCGAGCGGTCGCCGGCCGACTGCCGCGGTGCGCCGGTGGCCGGCTTGCGCGCAGGCGCCTAGCCGTTGCTGACGCCGAAGGCCACGTGCCCCGCCGGCACGTGCGGCGCGGCGTTGAGGATGTGGCCGGTCTGGTCGTCGAAGAAGAAGTCGGGCTCGAACTCGCGCAGGAAGCGGCCCTTGGGCAGACCGCCCAGGAACATCGCCTCGTCCACCTCGATCTGCCAGCTGGCCAGCGTGCGCACGGCGCGCTCGTGGGCCGGCGCGCTGCGCGCCGTCACCAGCGCCGTGCGCAGCCGCATGCCCGGCCCGGGGTGCTGCTGCAGCCGGTGCAGCGCTTCCAGCAGCGGCTTGAACGGCCCGGGCGCCAGCGGCGTGTGCGCGTGTTCGGTCTCGTGGTGCTGGAAGACCGTGAGGCCATGCTGCTGGTACACGCGCTCGGCCTCGTCGGAGAACAGCACCGCGTCGCCGTCGAAGGCGATGCGCACCTCGTCGGGGTGCTCGGCCGACGCGCGTGCGCTGTCGGGATAGACGCGCGCCGCCGGCACGCCCGCGGCCAGCGCCTGGCGCACGTCGGCCTCGTTGGCGCTGAGGAACAGGTTGGCCGCCAGCGGCCGCAGGTAGCGCCACGGGCTCTGGCCACGCGTGAACACGCCGCGCTGCACGTCCAGGCCGTAGTGGCGCGCCGAGCGGAACACGCGCAGCCCCGACACCGGGTCGTTGCGCGACAGGATCACCACCTGCACGCGCTCGCCCGCGGGCGGCACGCCACCGTCGCCGCCGCCGGGCGGCGTGTTGAACGCCAGCAGCTTGCGCACCAGCGAGAAGGCGACGCCGGGCTCGGCCGGCTGCTCCAGGCGCTCGAGCTGCAGCCGCATGTAGGCGCGGTCGTCGCCGCCGGCCTCGAAGACGCGGTTCTCGTCCTCGAAGTCGAACAGCGCGCGTGACGAAATCGCGACGACGAGCTGACCTTCGAGCGTGGCGGGCATCGGGCACGCATCCTATGTCACGACGCCGACACATCGGGCACGCAATGTGCCAAGCATCGGCTCCACCGAGCCCCGCCGGATCACCACCATGCACCCGTCACTCGCCCGCCGCCCCGAGGACCGCCATCGCGGTGCCGTCTTCCCGTCGCTCGAAGCCGACAGCCTGCCGCCGCCGGACTGGTCGGACACGGTGCCGGCGTGCTTCCGCAGCGAGGCCTTCCCGGAAGACCTGCCCGACACCGGTGCCGACCTCGTGCTGGTCCTGGGCCAGGGTGGCCGACCCGAGACGCGCCCGGCCCGCTGAAGCGGGGGCATTCGGCGGCGGCACAATCTGCCGCATGAAGCCTTGGTTCCTGGCAGCCGCCGCGGTCGCCGCGGCGACCGCAGCACCCGCGGCCCTGGCCGGCGGGGCCCACCAGCACGGCACGGCGCAGCTCGACATCGCGGTCGAGCCGCAGCGCATCACCTTCACCTTCGACTCGCCGCTCGACAACGTCGTCGGCTTCGAGCGCGCGCCGCGCACCGATGCCGAACGCGAGCGCGCCCGCGTCGCCCTGGCCCGGCTGCGCGACGCGGCAGCGCTGTTCCGCATCGACGGCAGCGCCGGCTGCACGCCGATCCGCGCCGAGGTGCTGGCCCCGCTGCTCGAGCCGGCGGCCGGCGCAGCGCCCGCCGCGGCCACGGCGCCGGCGGCGAAGCCGCCCGCCAAGGACGGCCACGCCGATCTGCAGGCGTACTACGAGTTCAGCTGCCAGGCCGGGGCACGCGCTGGCTTCGTCGAGCTGGGCCTGTTCGACGCCTTCGCCGGCCTGCGTCGGGTGGACCTGCAGGTGGTGACGCCGCGCGGCCAGCTCAAGGCGCGGCTGGTGCGGCCGGCGTCGCGCGTGGCCCTGGTGCGCTAGGGCGCGGGACGGGTTCCGAAGCCGCGTGCTGGCGCTGCGCGACGTCCGCTACCGCTGGCCGGGTGCGCCGGCCGACAGCGTGGTCATCCACCGGCTCGACATCGCCGCCGGCCGCAAGCTCTTCCTGCACGGCGAAAGCGGCTGCGGCAAGAGCACGCTGCTCGGCCTTCTGGCCGGCGTGCTGCTGGCGCGCGAAGGCGAGGTCAGCCTGCTGGGGCAGGACTGGAAGGCGCTCGGCAGCGCGGCGCGCGACGCCCGGCGCGCCGACCACGTCGGCGTGATCTTCCAGCAGTTCAACCTGCTGCCCTACCTGAGCGTGCTGCACAACGTGCTGCTGCCCTGCCGCTTCTCGGCGCTGCGCGCGCGCCGCGCCGGCGATGCCGTGGCCTCGGCGCAGGCGCTGCTGCGCCACGTCGGCCTGCCCGAAGCCACCTGGGGCCGCCCGGCGCGCGCCCTGTCGGTCGGCCAGCAGCAGCGCGTGGCGGCGGCGCGGGCGCTGATCGGCCGGCCGGAACTCGTGCTCGCCGACGAACCCAGCTCGGCGCTCGACGCCGCGCGCCGCGACGACTTCATGGCGCTGCTGCTCGCCGAATGCGACGCGGCCGGCAGCACGCTGGTGTTCGTGAGCCACGACGAGCGCCTGGCCGGGCACTTCGACGAGCGGCTGTCGCTGCCCGCGCTGAACCGGGCTCCGGCTGCGGCCGCGGCGGCGGAGGCCGGCGCGTGAAGCCTCTCCTCGGCATCGCCTGGCGCAGCGCGCTGGACCGGCGGGGCACGCTGGCCCTGGTGCTCTTGTCGATCGCGCTCGGCACCGCGCTGCTGCTGGCGCTGGAGCGGCTGCGCACCGACATCCGCAGCAGCTTCTCGCAGGCGGTGAGCGGCACCGACCTCGTCGTCGGCGCGCGCACCGGGCCGGTCCAGCTGATGCTGTACGCCGTGTTCCGCGTCGGCGGCGCGACGCAGAACATCCGCGTCGACAGCCTGAAGGCGATCGAGGCGCACCGCGCCGTCGCCTGGGTGGTGCCGCTGTCGCTGGGCGACTCGCACCGCGGCTTCCCGGTGCTGGGCACGACGCCGGCGTACTTCGAACGCTACGCCTACGCCGAACGGCGGGCGCTGCAGCTGAACCAGGGCCGCACCTTCGCCGGCACGCTCGACGGGCTGTACGAAGCGGTGATCGGCGCCGAGGTGGCCAGCGCCCTCGGCTACGGGCTCGGCCAGCGCATCGTGCTGGCGCACGGCCTGCAGGGCGTGCAGCGCGGCGGGCTGGCCACCGAGCACGCCGACAAGCCGTTCACCGTGGTCGGCGTGCTGGCGCGCACCGGCACGCCGGTGGACCGCACGGTGCACGTGAGCCTGCAGGCGATCGAGGCGCTGCACCTGGACTGGGTGGGCGGTGCGCCGCTGCCGGCGTCGGCCGGCGTGGCCATCGCCGCCGAGCACGCGCGCAAGTTCGACCTCGAGCCCAAGCAGGTGACGGCCGCGCTGGTGGGCCTGAAGAGCCGCAGCGCGGTGTTCGTGGTGCAGCGTTTCGTCAACCAGTACGAAGGCGAGCCGCTGCTCGCCGTGCTGCCCGGCGTGGCGCTCGACGAGCTGTGGGAAGCCGTGGCGCTGAGCGAACGCGCGCTGCTCGCCATCTCCGGCCTGGTGGCGCTGGTGAGCCTGGCTTCGCTGGTGGCGGTGGTGCTGGCCGGGCTGAACGAGCGCCGGCGCGAGCTGGCCGTGCTGCGCGCGGTGGGCGCCGGGCCGCGCCACGTGCTGCTGCTGCTGGCCGCCGAAGGCGTGCTGGTGACGCTGGCCGGCGCGCTGCTGGGGGCGCTGGCCGCCTCGGCGGCGGTGCTGCTGGCCGCACCCTGGGTGCAGGAGCAGTTCGGCATCACGCTGGCCTTCGGTGCGCCGACCGCGGCCCAGGCGGGGCTGTTCGGCGCCGTGCTGGCCGCGGGTATGCTTGCCAGCCTCGTCCCCGGCTGGCGCGCCTACCGGCTCTCGCTGGCCGACGGCCTCTCGCCCCGCACATGACCCCACGACGCCCCTCCCGCCGCACCCTCCTGCTGGCCGCGCTGGGCGGCGCTGCGCCGGCCTGGCTGGCCGCCCAGCCCAGCGGCGTGCCGCTGATGAAGCCACCCATCGCCGGCGCGGCCGCCCCCGGCAGCTTCAAGACCATCACCTGGGAAGCGCTGGTGCCGCCGGGCTGGGATCCGTTCAAGGAATTCCGCGGCCTGGACATGGCCGCCATGGACGACGGCGACCCGCGCGCCATGGCCATGCTCAAGCGCATGCGCGAAGCCTGGGACAACGCGCCGGTGAACGGCGCGCTGATCGGCCAGGCGGTGCGCATCCCGGGGTTCGTCGTGCCGCTGGAGGACAGCAAGGACGGCATGCGCGAGTTCCTGCTCGTGCCCTACTTCGGCGCCTGCATCCACAGTCCGCCGCCGCCGGCCAACCAGATCGTGCACGTGGTGCCCAAGGTGCCGGCCAAGGGCCTGCGGTCGATGGACACGGTGTGGGTGAGCGGCGTGCTCGACAACGTCACCACCGATTCGTACATGGGTTCGGCGGGCTGGCGCATCGCCGCGCAGGCCATCGCGCCCTACACCGAACCGCCGCCCAAGAAGTGACGATCGGCGCACCCGGCGGCGGCCCTGGCGGCCCGGCAGGCCGCGGCGGTCAGGCGGCCGACATCGCCCGCATCACCTTCACGGTGCTGTTCATCGGCCTGCTGCTCGGCGGCGCGCTGTGGGTGGCCAGGCCGTTCGTGGGCCCGCTCATCTGGGCCGTCACCATCGTCGTCGCCACCTGGGGGCTGATGCTGCGCCTGCAGGGTGCGCTGTGGGGCCGGCGCGCGCTGGCCGTCACGGCGATGACGCTCCTGCTGCTGCTGCTGCTGGTGCTGCCGCTGGCGCTGGCGGTGGTGACGCTGGTGGACGGCGCCGACGAGATGGCCACGCTGGTGCGGCGCGCAACCGAGTTCCACCTGCCCGAGCTGGCACCCCGCTGGCTGGTGGAGCTGCCGCTCGTCGGCGGCACGCTCGAGCGGCTGTGGTCGCAGGTGCAGGACCTGGGGCTGCGCGACCTGTGGCCACGCGTGAGCCCGTATGCCGGCGGCATGACCCGCTGGTTCGTCGGCCAGCTGGGCGGCGTCGGCGCGGTGCTGCTGCAGTTCCTGCTGACGGTGGTGATCGCCGCGGTGCTGTGGAGCACGGGCGAGGACGCGGCGCGCCTGGTGACCCGCTTTGCGCGGCGCCTGGGCGGCGAGCGCGGCGTCGGCGTCGTCGTGCTGGCCGGCGGCGCGATCCGCGGCGTGGCGCTGGGCGTGGGCGTCACGGCCCTTGTCCAGGCGGTCATCAGCGGGCTCGGGCTGGCGCTGGCCGGCGTGCCGCTGGCCGGGCTGCTCACCGCGCTGACGTTCATGCTGTGCATCGCCCAGATCGGCCCGGTGCCGGTGCTGCTGCCGGCGGCGCTGTGGTGCTTCTGGCAGGGCCGCGTCGGCTGGGGCGTCTTCCTGCTGGTGGTGACGGCCGTGGTGGCCACGCTGGACAACGTGCTGCGGCCGCTGCTCATCCGCCTGGGTGCCGACCTCTCGCTGCTGCTGATCTTCGCCGGCGTCATCGGCGGGCTCATCGCCTTCGGCCTGGTCGGCATCTTCGTCGGCCCGGTGGTGCTGGCCGTCGGCGCCACGCTGCTCGAGGCCTGGATCGCCGATGGCGAAGTGGTGCCACCAGCGCCCGACTGGCGCGACTGACCTACCCCAGCCGCGCCGCGCGCGACGCGATCAGCGCTTCGATCTCCTCCACCTGCGCCGGCTTGGTGAGGTGGCCGTCGAAGCCGGCTTCCAGCGCACGCTGGCGGTCGGTCTGCTGGCCCCAGCCGGTGATGGCCACCAGCAGCACGCCCTTGCCGCCGGGCAGGGCGCGGATGTCGCGCGCGGCCTCGTAGCCGTTGCGCCGCGGCATGCCGATGTCGAGCAGCGCCACCGCGGGCAGCGCGGCGGCGGCGGTGGCCACGGCCTGCACGCCGTCGCGCGCCACGTGCACTTCGTGGCCAGACAGGCGCAGCAGCGCGGCCAGCGAGTCGCCGGCGTCGATGTTGTCGTCGGCCACCAGCACGCGCACGCCGCGCATGCGATTGCCTGCGCCGGCGTCAGCCGCCGCCGCAGGCGTGGCGCCTTCGACCGAGACCACCGGCAGCTCGACGCTGAACCGCGCACCGTGCCCGGCGCCGGCGCTGTGCGCGCTGACGCGGCCGCCGTGCAGCTCCACCAGGTTCTTCACCAGGAACAGGCCGATGCCCAGCCCGCCCTGGGCGCGCTGCAGCGCCGGCGTCGACTGCGAGAACAGCTCGAAGACGTGCGACAGCTCCGTCGGTGCGATGCCGATGCCGTTGTCGCTGACGGTCACGACCACCCGGCCGTCGTGGCAGGTGGCGGCCAGGTCGATGGTGCCGCCCTCGTTGGTGTAGCGCGCCGCGTTGTTCAGCAGGTTGGCGAACACCTGCGCCAGGCGCACGGGGTCGGCGTCGACGATCACCTCGGCTTCGGGCAGCGCCAGCGTCAGGCGGTGGCGCGAGCGGTCGATCAGCGGCCGGCTCGTCTCCACCGCGGTCTCGATCACGCTCGACAGGCGCACGTGCTGGCGCCGCAGCTCGAGCTTCTGCCCCGTGATGCGGCCCACGTCGAGCAGGTCGTCGAGCAGGCGCGACAGGTGGCGCAGCTGGCGCTCCATCACGTCGCGCGCCCAGGCCACCTGCGGGTCGTCGCCGGCGGTGCGGCGCAGCAGCGACAGCGCGCTCGACAGCGGCGCCAGCGGATTGCGCAGCTCGTGCGCGAGCGTGGCCAGGAACTCGTCCTTGCGCCGGTCGGCCAGGCGCAGCGCTTCTGCCGCCTGGCGCGCGTCGTGGATGTCGAAGGTGCAGCCGGTGTAGCCCAGGCACCGGCCGTCGGCGTCCAGGCGCGGCTCGGCCACGGTCTGCATCCAGCGGTAGGCGCCGTCGTGGCGGCGGAAGCGGAACTCCTGCTCGAAGCGCCCCCTGGCGTCGCGCGCGCGCAGGTAGCTGCCGACGTAGGCCTCGCGGTCGTCGGGGTGCACGAACTGCGCCCAGTCGAAGCCGCGCACGTCGACCTGGCGCGCGACGCCGACGTAGTCCAGGTAGGCCTGGTTGACGAACACGGCGCCCGAGTCGTCGTTCATCCACATCAGCACCGGCGAGCTGTCGGCGATGGTGCGGAAACGCTGCTCGCTCTCGGCCAGCGCGGTGGCGCGGCGGCCGATCTCCTCGAGCATGCGGTTGAAGGCGTCGGCCAGCGCGCCGACCTCGTCCTCGCTGCTGCTGCGCGCGCGCACGCCGAAGTCGCCGCGCTGCAGCACGCTGCGTGCGGCGTCGGCCACCTCGTGGATCGGGTCGGTCACCGCGCGCTGCAGCCAGCGCGACAGCAGGAAGGCGCTGGCCAGCGCGGCGGCGGTGACGGCCGCCAGGATGACGAGGAAGTCGAGCAGGCGCTGCGCCAGGCTGTCGACGGCGTTGAGGTACACGGTGCCGATCAACTCGCCCCGGTCCATCACCGGGTGGCTGAAGTGCACGCGCCCGCCCTCGATGCGGTGCCCGGGCGCCGCCGCGCGCGCCGGCACGCCGTGGTGGCCGTCGCGCAGCGCGACGAACAGCGTGCCGTCGGCGCGGTACAGCGCGGCGGCGTCGATGTTGGCCACGGCGCGGAAGGTGTCGACGATGGCCTGCGCGTCCTTGCGGTCGTCGAACACCAGCGTGGCGATGCTGGCGTTGGCGATGACGCTGGCCGTGCTGTGCAGCGACTCGAGGTTGGCCGCGCGGTAGCGGATGGCGTCGTAGTAGACCATCGCCGCGCCGCTGACCAGCAGCGCGGCGAAGGTGGTGGCCATCGTCAGCGCCGTGACGCGGCGGCGCAGCGAGCGGCGCAGGAAGCCGGGCAGCCGCATCATCACGGCCTCCCCTTCACCTGGCGTGCCACGGCCAGCATGCGCGAGGCGATGCGCACGCGCGCGCGTTCGGCCGCGGGCAGCGAGACGTCGAAGCGCACCCGACCTTCGTCGAGCACGAAGTTGATGGCTGCGCCATGGTCGAGCGCGCCTTCGGCCTCGCCCACCACCACCGTGCCGGCGCGCACCAGGTTCGGGATGCGCTCGACGTGCTCGCGGCCCACCATGAGCACGTGCGCGGTGGAGGCCGCCGCCTCGCCGGCCTTGAGCCGGCGCACGGTGACGGGGCGGCCGTTGACGTTGCGCCCGGGCACCACGCGCTCCAGTTCCGACGCGACGTCGTCGGCGCCGACGATGCCGATCACCAGCGCATCGCCAGGCGCCCCGGCGGTGGCCGACGCGGTGGCGGTCGGCGTCGCGGCGCTCCACTCGATGAACGCCAGGAAGCGGTAGAGGAAGGCCGCCTTGACCTCGTGCTCCTGCACCGTCTGCGCGGCCGCGGGCGCACCGAAGCCCAGTGCCAGCCCGGCCAGGAAACCGACGATGACGCTAGTGCAGCGCAAGACGCAGGCTCAGCAGCAGCGAACGTGGGATCTCGGCACGCGTCGCCACGCTGCCGAACTCGGGGTGGCCGCGGTCGCCCAGGTTGCGGCCGGTCAGCGCCAGCTCCAGGCGCGGGTTCGGCCGCCAGGCCAGGCGGGCGTCGAGCGCGGTGTGCGCCGGCACCTGCGGGCTGGGCAGCTCGCCCATGCGGCGCACGGTGAGGTCGAACTCCGCCTGCGGCCCGAGGTCGAGGCTCGAGCGCAGCAGCCAGCGGTGCGACGGATCGTTGGCTTCCACGAAAGGGTTGCCGGTGGAGCCGGGCTCGGGATGCAGGCGCTGCTCGATGAGCGCGAAGCCGCCCGACAGGCGCCAGTGGGGCAGGGCCTGCCAGTGGCCCCAGCCTTCGACGCCGCGCGTGCGCCCTTCGAGCCGGTTGCCCAAGGTCGACACGCCCTGGCGCGTCTCCACGCTGCGCAGCCGGTCGTGCTGGTGCACGAAGCCGGTGATGGAGTACGACAGCGTCGGCGCCGGCTGGGCGCGCCAGCCGACTTCGAGCACCTTGGCGATCTCGGACTGGAAGTCCGAATTGCCGATGAGCGTGAACGGCGCCTGCCCCGGCTGGTAGAAGTCGCGGTCGATGCGTGAAGGCGAGCGCAGCGCGCGCGACGCCGAAGCCCACAGCAGCCGGCCCGGCCCCGCGTGCCAGGCCAGGCGCGCGCCGGGCATGGTCTCCCAGCCGGTGTAGCTGTTGCGCTCGGCGCGCACGCCCACCGTCAGCCGCAGCGCCGGCGCCAGCGCGATCTCGTCCTGCAGGTAGACGTTGAGCCAGCGCAGCCGGCGCCGCTCGGGCAGGAAGACGAAGGCCGTGCCGCTGACCGTGCGGTCGTCGGCCTCGCGCCAGCCGGCGCCCGCGGTGAAGCGGTGCGCGCCCATGGCGTCGGTGGCGACCTGGCCTTCGACGTCGACGATGTCCATCGTCTGCGTCAGGCCGCGGTCGGCACGTTCGGCGCGGTCGGCGTAGGCCTGCAGCGACAGGCCGGCGCCGCTGTCGTCGAAGCGGATCCAGCGGCCCAGCAGGTTGATGCCGTTCAGTTCGCGCGGGCCGTCCAGCGACGCCCGCCGCGCCTGGTAGACGTCGCCCTGCACGGTGATGCCGCCGCCCAGCGCCGGCGCGTCGGCGCGGAAGCCGGCCTGGCGGCGCCAGCCGCTGTCGGGCACCTCGCTGCCGTCGGCGCGCCGGAAGTTGTCGCGCTCGGTGGCCTTGCCGTACACCCGCACGTCGGCCCGGCCGGCGGGGCCGCCCCAGCGCGCCGCCAGCGCGGCATCGCCCCGGCCGCCGTGCGCGGCGAGCAGCGCACCGTGCGTGGCCGCGGCCGAGCGCGTGACGACGTTGATGATGCCGGTGACGGCATTGGTGCCCCAGGTGGTGCCGCCCGGGCCGCTGATGACCTCGATGCGCTCGACGTCCTCGAGCATCAGGTCGTGCGCCTCCCACAGCACGCCCGAGAACAGCGGCGTGTAGATGCTGCGGCCGTCGATCATCACCAGCAGCTTGGCGCCAGCGCCCGACAGGAAGCCGCGGCTGCTGCTGACCACGTGGTCGTGGCCGTTGATGCGCGCCACCAGCAGGTTGGGCGCGAGGCGCAGCGCCTCGGGCAGCGTGGTCGCGCCCGAGCGCCGGATCTCCTGCGCGCCGATGACGAACACCGAGGCCGGCGCCTGCGCGGCCAGCTCGCTGCGGCGCGAGACCGAGGTGATCCGCAGGTCGGACAGCTCCTCGAGCGAAAGGTCGGCCAGCGTGCCTTCGGACGCCGCCGACACGGCCTGCACCAGCACGGCCGCCAGGGCCGTGCAGGCCCAGCGTTGGCGTCGTCCCATGAGCAGCGTTCCTTCCTCCTCGCCGCGCGGCGCGTGGCCTTCAGCCCGGCGATGGCAACGGGCGTTCCCCGTCCTGCCGGCCCGCGCGGGGCGGCGCCGATGATAGGCGGCGGGCACGCGGCCGCCGCCACGGCGATGCCACGTCGATGCCGCGTCGATGCAGCGGGCCGGCCCGCTCAGGCCAGCCAGCCGTGGCGTTCGCAGTCGGCCCGGGCCGCCGCGGCGGTGGTGAAGTGCAGCGCCTGCCAGCCGAGCGCCCGCGCCGCCTCGACGTTGGGCGGGTGGTCGTCGAAGAACACGAGCCCGGCGGCATCGCCGCCGAACATCCGTGCCGCGTGTTCGAAGATCGCACGCTCGGGCTTGATGTGGCCGACGCGCGAGGAGAACACGCCGCTCTCGAACCAGGCCATGAAGGCGTGTGTGCGCTCCAGGTGCAGCGCGTAGCTGGCGGGCATGTTCGACAGGTAGTGCAGCGTGTGGCCGGCGTCGCGCAGGCGCTGCATCAGCGCGACCGTGCCCGCGTCGGGCTGCAGCGCGTGCGGCACGGCCTCGACCACGCGGCGCGCGTCGTCGGGCGCAAGGCCGGTGCGCGCCGCGATGCGCGGCACCAGCGTGTCCACGTCGAGCGTGCCGCGGTCGAACTCGCCCCAGTCGCCGCCGTAGGCCTGGAAGACGCGCGCCGCCCAGGCCTCGGCGTCGGCGTCGTCGCCCACCACGTGCGGCAGCTGCGCGCGGACCACCGCCGGCGGGTGCCAGTCGAAGACCACCTTGCCGAAGTCGAAGACGAAGCGCCGGCGCGGGCTCATCGGCGCACCCCGGAGGCATCACGCCAATCGCAGCGCACGCGGTCGCCGGCCGCGTGGTGGTGGTGCGGCCTCATGCGCCGCGCAGTCGCGCCAGCAGGCCGGCCGTGCTGGCGTCGAGCCCGCTGGCATCGCCGCTCGCCAGGCGCGGCAGCAGCGCGCTCGCGAGCGCCTTGCCGAGCTCCACGCCCCACTGGTCGAAGCTGTTGATGCCCCACACCGCGCCGCTGGTGAACACGCGGTGCTCGTACAGCGCGATCAGCGCGCCGAGCGAGCGCGGCGTGAGCGCGTCCAGCACGAACGTCGTGCTCGGCCGGTTGCCGGGAAAGCTGCGGTGTCGCGCCACCACGTCCGCCGGCAGCCCGGGCGCGGCGGTGGGTGCCGCCTCGCGCGCCGCCTCGTCGGTGCGCTTGCCGAGCATCAGCGCCTGGCTCTGCGCCAGGCAATTGGCCAGCAGCTTGGCGTGCTGGTCGGCGAGGCCGTGCGCCGGCGTCTTCACCGCGATGAACTCAACAGGGATGACGTCGGTGCCCTGGTGCAGCATCTGGAAGTAGGCGTGCTGGCCGTTGGTGCCCGGCTCGCCCCAGACCACGGGGCTGGTGGCGCAGGGCAGCGGCTCGCCGTCGAGGTCGACGCCCTTGCCGTTGCTCTCCATCTCCAGCTGCTGCAGGTAGGCCGGCAGGCGCTTCAGCCCCTGGTGATAGGGCGCCACGCTGCGGCTGGTGAAGCCGTGGAAGTTGCGGTACCAGACGTCCAGCAGCCCCAGCAGCAGCGGCAGGTTGCGCGCCGCGGGCGCTTCGGCGAAGTGCCGGTCCATGGCGTGCGCGCCGGCCAGCAGGGCGCGGAAGTTCGCCTCGCCGATGGCGATGGCGATGGGCAGGCCGATGGCGCTCCACAGCGAGTAGCGGCCGCCCACCCAATCCCAGAAGCCGAAGGTGTCGGTGATGCCGAAGTCGGCCGCGGCCTCGACGTTGGTGGTGGTGGCGGCGAAGTGGCGCGCGATGTGTGTGCCGCCTGCGCGCTCGAACCAGGTCTTCGCGGCGTGCGCGTTGGCCATCGTCTCCTGCGTGGTGAAGGTCTTGCTGGCGACGATGAACAGCGTGCGCGCGGGCTCGAGCGTCTTCAGCAGCGGCGCGATGTCGTGGCCGTCGACGTTGCTCACGAAGTGCAGCCGGCGCCCGGCCTGCGCGTACGGCTCCAGCGCGGGCACCACCATCTGCGGGCCGAGGTCGCTGCCGCCGATGCCGATGTTGACCACGTCGGTGATCTCGCCATCGGCGCGCACGCGCTCGGCGTAGGCCAGCATGGCGTCGAGCACGCCGTGCACCTCGTCGCTGAACGGCCCGGCGCCGCGCGGCGCGCGCAGCGCGGTGTGCAGCACGGCGCGGCCTTCGGTGGTGTTGATCGGCGCGCCGGCGAACATGGCGTCGCGCCGCGCCTCGACGCCGCACTCGCGCGCCAGGTCCAGCAGGAAGTGCACCGTGGCGGTGTCGAGCAGGTTCTTGCTCAGGTCGGCGAAGACCTCGGGCGCCTCGAACGACAGCGACGCGAAGCGCCCCGGATCGCGCGCGAACGCCTCGCGCAGGTCGAAGCCACGGCCGTGGGCCTCGAAGTGGCCGGCGAGCGCGGCCCAGGCTTCGGTGCGGTCGCCGCGTGTGAGGGCCGGCGGCGCCAGCCCCGCCCGCCCGGTGGTGTCGGCAGCGGGCGCGCTCACCGCGCGCCCCCGGCAATCAGCGCGTCGAGCTTGATCGCATCGGCGGCGAAGGCACGGATGCCCTCGGCCAGCTTCTCGGTCGCCATCGCATCCTCGTTCAGCGCCCAGCGGAAGGAGGTCTCGTCGTGGTGCACGGCGGGCAGGTCGAGCGCGCGCGCGGATTCCGGATCGAGCCGGCGCGGCACCGGCTCGTCCGAGGCCTGCAGCTGCGCCAGAAGATCCGGGCTGATGGTGAGCAGGTCGCAGCCGGCGAGCGCCAGCACCTGGCCGACGTTGCGGAAGCTGGCGCCCATCACCTCGGTGGCGATGCCGTGGCGCTTGTAGTGGCGGTAGATCGCGGTGACCGACTGCACGCCCGGGTCGTTCGCGCCGGCGCGCGCGGCGTCGTCCCAGGCGGCGCCGGCCGCCTTCTTGTGCCAGTCATGGATCCGGCCGACGAACGGCGAGATCAGGCGCACGCCGGCGTCGCCGCAGGCCACGGCCTGGGCGAAGGCGAACAGCAGCGTGAGGTTGCAGTGGATGCCGTCGCGCTCCAGCCGCTCAGCCGCGCGGATGCCTTCCCAGGTGGCGGCCACCTTGACCAGCACGCGCTCGCGCGTATCGATGCCGGCCGCCTGGTACAGCGCGACGATGCGCTGCGCGCGCGCCACGGTGGCCTCGGTGTCGAACGACAGCCGGGCGTCGACCTCGGTGCTGACGCGGCCCGGCACCACCTTCAGGATCTCGAGGCCGAAGCGCACCAGCACCTGGTCGACGATCGCCTCCAGCGGCTGGCCGCGGTGCGCCGCCACCGTCTCGGCCAGCAGCGGCGCGTACTCGGCCTGCTGCACGGCCTTGAGGATCAGGCTGGGGTTGGTGGTGGCGTCGCGCGGTGCGAAGGCCGCGAGCTGGCGGAAGTTGCCGGTGTCGGCGACGACGGTGGTGTATTGCTTGAGCTGCTCGAGCTGGTTCATGGCTGCTGAAGGCGGTGGGGCGGACGGGCGAAGGTCGGCGGCGATGCGGAAGGCGGGAGGCCGGCGAAACGGGACGCCGGGCGGGCGGCGAATCGAACAACCGGCCATCGATGGAACGCGACGCCGGGGAAACGAGGGCGCGGCAGGGCGCTTGTCGGCGCTTCGCCCGGGCCGGTCCGCGAGGATACTTGGCCCCCATGGACGCCCAGGCGCTGCTGCCGGCACCACTGCCGCCCGTGCTGCAGCGGCCGCTGGCCGACCGCACCTTGCGCCAGTGCGTGCTGCTGGCCGCGCTGCTGCACCTGTGGCTGATCGTGCTGCTGGGCAGCGCGCCGGGCGGCACCGCGCTGCCGGGGCAGGGCGTGTGGGGGGCGATCAACGTCACCCTGCGCGGCCCGCTGGCACGCCCCGGCGAGCCCGTGGCGCCGTCGCAGCCCACGCCGCTGCCGGGCGGCCGCGCCGGCAGCGCCGAACAGCCGCGCTGGGGCGGGCAGGTGCGCGACAGCGCCCCGGCGCCCGACGCCGACCCCGGCGCGGCGCGCCTGGGCACGCCGGCGCCGCCGCAGGCCGCCCTGCCACCGCCGCCCGCCGCACCCCAGGCTGCCGCCGACCCCGCGCCGCCACCGCTGCCCACGCTGCCGGCTGCGCCGGAGGCGGTGCCCGAGCCGGCACCGCCGCTGATGGCCGCGCCCGACCCGGTCACCCTACCGCCGGCGCTCGCCGACGCACCGCCACCGACGCTGGCCGCGCCGCCGAGCCGGGTGCTGCAGGCCAGGCCCGCGCCGGCGCCGCTGCCGCAGGCACCGGCCATCGCGCCGCTGGCCAGACCCGCCGCGCCGACCGCGCCGGCGCTGGACCAGCCGCTGCCGGCGCTGCAGGGCGCGCCGGCGGTCGTCCGCCAGCTGCAGGCGGCGCCGCTGCCGCGTGCGCTGCCGACGCCGGCGGCGCCGCTGGCGGCGATCGACTCCGCCCCTGTGCCGGCTGCGCCGCTCACGCTCCCGATGCCCACGCCGTCGTTGGCGCCGCCGGTGCCGGCACCCTTGCCGACGCTGCGCGCCGCGCCCGCCGCGCCGCGCGCCGCGGCGGTGCCCGGCATCGCGCCGGCCGCACCGGCGCCCCCGCTGGCGCCGCCGCGCCTGCCCGAGCTGCCGCCGGCGCCCACCCAGGCGGTGGCCGAGCCGCCGGTGCTGCGGCAGCTGGCGCCGCCGACTGCGCCGGCCGCTGCGCCGGCCCTCCAGGCGCCCGCGGCGATCGCGCCGGTCGAACGCGCCACGGCCGTCGAAGCACCCCGGCCGACCGCGCCGGCGCTGGCGCCACGGCTGGCCGAACCGGTGCCGCCGCCTGCCGCGACGGGCGCAGCGCCGACGCCTGCGGCGACGGGTGCAGCGCCGCCTGTGGCCACGGGCGCGGCAGCGACCCCTGCGGCCACGGGTGCGACAGCGACCCCTGCGGCCACGCCCGCGGCGACCCCTGTGATGCCCGGTGCGCCGACGCCTGCCGCCCCTGGCGGCGTGGCAACGCCAGCGCCATCCGCCGGCACGCCGGGGCCGACCGCTGCGCCGGCGGCGGCCACGCCGGCGACTCCGGTCCCCCTGCCACCCGGCGCCGGCCTGCCCGACGCCGGCGCCCGCGTCGGGCACGACGTCGCCACGCCGCCCGGCGCGGCGGCCAGCGCGCCGCAGCCGCTGAACCTGAGCCTGCCGCGCATGCGCGGCGGGGAGCTGTCGCGTGGCATGGCCAGCGGCGTGCTGCCGCTGCTGCCGCGCCCGCCCGAGACCATGGACAAGCTGGGCCGCGACATCCAGAAGTCGGCGCGCGCCGACTGCCGCGAAGCCCACGCCGGCCTCGGCCTGCTGGCCGTCGTGCCGCTGGCCGTGGACGCCGTGCGCGGCGACGGCTGCAAGTGGTAGCCGTCGCCACGCGCGCCGGCCATCCGCCGACGCGTCGTCCACCGTCGCCCCCAGCGTGACGGGGTACCGATGCACGCGCTTGGTGCACTGTGGGTGCGCCGCGCAGCGCCGATAGTCACGCCATGTCTGCAAGCGCTTCTTCGCCGCTGCTCGCCCGCCTGTGGCCGCGCAGCGTCCGCCACCAGCTCGCCGGTGCCGTGGCGCTGCTCGTCGGCGTGCTGGCGGTGACGCTGGCCCTGCTGGTGGGCGAGATCGGCGCCCGCCACGGCCGCAGCAGCGCCGGGTTGCGGCTGCACACGGTCGCCGACAACGCCGCACGGCTGCTGGGCGAAGGCCTGCTGGTGCGCGAACGCGAAGTGCGCGTGCTGGCCGAATCGCCCACCCTGTGGAGCGACGGGCTGGCCTCGGAGCGCGTGCGCCAGGTGCTGCACCGCAGCCAGGTGATCCACCCGCACAGCGTGTGGATCGGCGTCACCGATGCCGCCGGCACGGTGCGCGCCGCGACGCAGGACATGCTGGTGGGCGCCGACGTGAGCCAGCGGCCCTGGTGGCAGGCCGGCGCCAAGGGCGTGCACGTGGGCGACGTGCACCCGGCCAAGCTGCTGGCCAAGCTGCTGCCGCCGGGCAGCGACGGCGGGCCGCAGCGTTTCGTCGACTTCGCCGCGCCCATCGTCCAGCACGGCCGGCTGCTCGGCGTCATCGGCATCCACGGCAGCTGGGACTGGACACGCGCCACGCTCGAAGGCCTGCTGCCCGAGGACGCGGCCGCGCGCGGGCTCGAGGTCTTCGTCTTCGACCGGACCGGACAGCCCATCTACGCCAGCGCGCGTGGCGAGGACGTGCATCGCCGGGCCGGTCAGCAGCTGCCGACGCTGCCGGCGGCGGGGACTGCCGGCGCAAGCGCGCACGTCGTGCGCTGGGCCGACGGCCAGGACTACCTCACCAGTGCCGCGCCGCTGCGCGGCCCGGTGGACGACAACGACCTGGGCTGGACCATCGTCACGCGCGAACCGCTGGCGGTGTCGTACGCCGGGGCACGCCACATCGCGACCGTCGCCCTGCTGCTTGGCCTGTCGGCGGCGTTGGTGGCCAGCATGATCGGCATGCTCGTCGCCCGCCGCCTGACCGCGCCGCTGCGCCGCATCTCGCAGGCGGCGGCGTCGTTCGAGCGCGGCGCCGCGGCGCTGCCGGCCGAACGCGGCTCGATCGAGGTCGAGCGGCTGTCGAGCGCGCTGTCGGCGATGGCCGGCCGGCTGGTGGCGGCCAACGCCGAGCTCGAGCAGCGCGTCGCCGAGCGCACGGCCGAGCTGGAACAGGCCAACGCCCGCCTGGCCGATCTGGCGCGCCACGACCCCATGACCGGCCTGCTCAACCGCCGCGGCCTGGACGACCGCCTGGCCGACGTGCTGGCCAGCGCCCGCCGCCGCGCCGCGCCGGTGTCGCTGCTGGTGCTGGACGCCGACCACTTCAAGCGCATCAACGACCGCCACGGCCACGACGCCGGCGACCAGGTGCTGCGGGCGCTGGCCGAGCAGATGCGCCAGCGGCTGCGCGCGATCGACGTGGTGGCGCGCATCGGCGGCGAGGAGTTCGTCGCCGTGCTGCCCGACACCGACGCCGCCGGCGCGCTGCAGGCGGCCCAGGCGCTGGTGGCACGCGTCGCGGCGCAGCCGCTGCCCGTGGTGGGGCACGTGACGGTGAGCATCGGCGTGGCCACGCTGGCGCTCGGCCGCGAGACGGTGCAGGACGCGCTGCAGCGCGCCGACGAGGCGCTCTACCGCGCCAAGGCGGGCGGCCGCAACCGCGCGGAAGCGGCCGCAGCGCCGGCGCACGCTTCGGCGCAGGTGCCGGCGACCGAAGCGGCCGCCGCCGAGGCCGCCCCGGCCTGACGCAGCCGCCGGTGCCTCAGGTCACCAGCAGCGCGCGGAAGTCGTTGACGTTGGTGTACGTCGGCCCGGTGACGACGAGGTCGCCCAGCGCCGAGAAGAAGCCGTAGGCGTCGTTGCGGTCGAGGTGCTCCTGCGCCTTCAGGCCCATGGCGCCGGCGCGGTGCAGCGTGCTGGGCGTGACGATGGCGCCGGCGTTGTCCTCCATGCCGTCGATGCCGTCGGTGTCGGCGGCCAGCACGTGCACGCCCGGCTCGCCCTGCAGGGCGATGGCGCAGCCGAGCAGGAACTCGGTGGCCCTGCCGCCCCGGCCCGGGGCAGCCTGCCGGCTCGCGCCGCCGCCACGCGGCTCGCCCGGCTCGCGTGGCTTGACCGTCACCGTCGTCTCGCCGCCGGAGAGGATCACGCAGGGCCGGGCGAACGGCTGGCCGCGGCGCGCCACGGCGCGGGCCAGCGCGGCGTGCACGCGGCCCACCTCGCGGCTCTCGCCTTCGATCTCGTCGCTGAGCACGTGGGCCTCGATGCCCATCTCGCGCGCCACGGCCGCGGCGGCCTCGAGGCTTTGCTGCGGGGTGGCGATCAGGTGCACGGCGTGGCCGGCGAACCGCGGGTCGCCCGGCTTGGGCGTCTCGAAGGCGCCGCTCTCCAGCCCGGCCAGCGCCGCCGGCGGCAGGGCGATGCGGTGCCGCCTGCAGATGGCCAGTGCCTGGGCGCAGGTGCTCGGGTCGGGCACGGTGGGCCCGCTGGCGACGACGGCCGGGTCGTCGCCGGGCACGTCGCTGATGACGAGCGTCACCACCCGTGCCGGCGCGCAGCGCGCGGCGAGCCGCCCGCCCTTGATCGCCGAGAGGTGCTTGCGCACCGTGTTCATCTCGTCGATGGCCGCGCCGCTGACGAGCAGGGCGCGGTTGATCGCCTGCTTGTCGGCCAGCGTCAACCCCGAAGCCGGCAGCGACAGCAGCGCCGAGCCGCCGCCCGAGATCAGGCACAGCACCAGGTCGTGCTCGGTCAGGCCCTCGGTCAGCTGCAGCATGCGCTCGGCGGCGCGCTGCCCGGCCGCGTCGGGCACCGGGTGCGCCGCTTCGACCACCTCGATGCGGCGCGGCGCGTCGGGCCGGCGCGGCGGCACGTGGCCGTAGCGCGTGATCACCAGGCCCGAGATCGGATGGTGCTCGGGCCACAGCGCGTCCAGCGCCGCGGCCATCGCGCCGCCGGCCTTGCCCGCGCCCAGCACCAGCGTGCGGCCGCGCGCCGGGTCGGGCGGGCTCGGCAGGTGCGCGGCCATCACGTGCGCCGGCAGCGCGCGCTGCACCGCGGCGTCGTACAGGCGGCGCAGCAGGGCGCGCGGGTCGTTCACGCCGGGGGCGGGGGCCGTCACGGCGCCGGGTGGGTCGGGTCGACCCAGGGCACGTCCTCGGGCTTCTCGACCGGTTCGATGTCGAGGTTGATCGCCACCGCCTCGCCGTCGCTGCGCACCAGCACGCACTCGAGCGTCTCGGTCGGGCTGGCGTTGATCTCCTGGTGCGGCACAAACGGCGGCACGTAGATGAAGTCGCCCGGGCCGGCCTCGGCGGTGAACTCCAGCCGCTCGCCCCAGCGCATGCGCGCGCGGCCCTTGACGACGTAGATGACGCTCTCCAGCGGGCCGTGGTGGTGGGCGCCGGTCTTGGCCCCGGCGTGGATGTGCACGGTGCCCGCCCAGAGCTTGCTGGCCCCGACGCGCGCGAAGTTGATCGCCGCCTTGCGGTCCATGCCCGGCGTCTGCGCCGTGTTCGGATCCAGGCGGTCGCCGGGCACGACGCGCACGCCGTCGTGTTTCCAGGGCGGGTCGGAGGTCGCCATCGCTTCGGGCTCCTGGCGGCGCTGCCGCCTCTTGGGTGCGGCCGGGCGATGCGGCGCCCGGACCTCGTCGATGGCGGCGATTGTGGCGCGTGGTCGAGAGCCGCACCGGGCCCCGCCGCCGCGATGCACGTTGCGCCCCGGTGGTACCGTGCCGCACATGTGCATGCGCAGCCGCTGGTGCGACGTTCTCGTGCGCGATCGGCGCTACCTCGCGGCCCTGCGGCCGATGCGCCCGCATTGATGAGCGCACCGGTCTTCAAGAGCCGCGGCGGCTGGGGCCGGCTGCTGGGTGCCACGCGCAACTCGCTGGCCGGCCTGCGCGCGGCCTTCCGCCACGAGGCGGCGTTCCGGCAGGAGCTGGCGATCGGGCTGCCGCTGCTGCTGGCCGTGCCCTGGCTGGCGCCCGGCCGCTGGCAGGCGCTGGCGATGGCGGCGAGCATCGTGCTGGTGTGGATCGTCGAGCTGCTGAACTCGGCGCTGGAGGCGCTGGCCGATGCGGTCAGCGTCGACCACCACCCGCTGCTGGGGCGCAGCAAGGACATCGGCAGCGCGGCGGTGATGCTGTCGCTGCTGCTGGCGCTGCTGGTGTGGCTGGTGTGCCTGTGGCCGGGGTGATGGCAGGCTGCGCCGCGACGGCACGCTACTTCGGCCGCGGCCGGGGCAGCCGGCGCCCGGGCCGTGCGAGCCGGCCTTCACGCAGCAGGGCCACGGCCTGCAGCACCGTGCGCGCGACGTCGTCGGCTTCCTGCTGCACGGCGGTGTCGCGATCCAGCGTCTCGTGGCTGTCGAAGTAAGGCTCGTAGTAGCCGATGTGACGGTCGATGGTGGCGCGCGTGCCGGCGGCCACGAGGCCCATCCAGTCGAGCCAGTCGGCCAGGGCGCGCCGCTGCGCCTCGATGCCCGCGACGTCGCCGTGCACGATGAGGCCGTAGACGCGGCCGGCGAGGTGCTGCGGGTAGTCCCAGCCGTCGGCCTCGATCGCCTTGGCCTTGGCCGCGTCCTTGCCGGCGGTGCGCGTGGGGTCGGGGTTGCCGCCGTCGGCGCACACCAGGCGGTCGATCATCACCTTGAGCACGGCCGGGCTCTGGTACCAGTAGGTGGGCGCGACGATGACCACGCCGTGCGCCGACACCCAGCGCTCGTAGATCTCGTTCATCCAGTCGTCCACCTGGCCCAGGCCGTGGTTGGGGTAGCAGCTGCAGGGCCAGTGGCACAGCGGCATGGCGGTGCTGACGCAGCCCTTGCACGGGTGGATGCGGCGGCCGTAGTGCGACGTGAGCTCGCTCAGGTCGAGGAAGTCGGCCTGCACGCCGCTGGCCTCGACGCGGTCGGCGACGATGCGTGCCAGGCGCCAGGTCTTGGACATCTCGCCCGGGCACGTGCCGTCGTTGCGCGCGCTGCCGCACACCACGAGCACGCGCGACGGCGTCTCCGGGCGCCCCCAGCGCACCTGGGCGCGCTGAAGCCGCTCGTGCGCCTCGCGCCACTCGTCGCTGAGCGCGTAGTCGGGATCGGCGAAGCCCGGCCCCGCGGGACGCGTGCGCGGCGCCTTGCGGCCTTCGGTCATCGCGTCGAAGGCGATCTGCTCCAGGCGGGCCAGGGCCTCGCGCTCGGCGTCGAACGCCGGGTCGGAGAAGCGGTGCATGAAGCGCACGTGGAAGGTCGCCCGGTCCACCGGCGGGCTGGCCTGGCCCTCGCGCGGCGGCGGCGGGCGGCGCTTCATCGCCCGCTGCGGCAGGGGCGTGCGAACAGCTGCACCGCGTAGTGCCGCCCGCTCGACGCACTGGCCGCGATGGCGATGCCCACCTCGGCGGCGCGCGGGTCGAGCAGGTTGCGCCGATGCGGCGGCGAGTTCTCCCAGCCGGCGGAGAGGCGGCGCGCCAGCGTCGCGGCGTCGAAGCCTTCGCTGCTGTACTGCCAGGCGATGTTCTCGGCGACCATGCACCAGTGGCGGTAGCCGGCGGCCTCGGCGCGGTCGACGGGCTCGCGGCCATCGGCCTGGTGGCCGTAGCGGTCGGTCTCGGCCATGTGGCGCGCGAACGCCAGCGCGGCCTGCGACAGCCGCGCGTCGACCGTCAGCGGCCGCAGCCCCGCCTGCGTGCGCAGGCGGTTGGTGTGCGCCAGCACCTGCTCGGCGGCGTTGCCTTGCGCGGCCGCGGCCGCGGCGGCGGCGTGCGCCGGCGCCACCGGCAGTGCCGTCGAGGCCAGTCCCACGGCCAGCGCCAGCACCAGCGCGCCGGCGGCGCCGGCCGTGCGCACCGCCTGGCCGCCCGGCCGCGTCGCCAGCGGCATGCCGGTCAACCCGTCGCCTGCTCGGCGAGGAAGATCTCGACGCGGCGGTTCTGCGCCCGGCCGGCTTCGGTGTCGTTGCTGGCCACGGGCTCGCGCTCGCCGCGGCCCTGCACCACGATGCGCTGCGCCGGCACGCCGCGCGCCGCCAGGTAGTCGCGCACCGCCTGGGCACGGTCCAGCGACAACGGGTCGTTGATCGACGCACTGCCGGTGCTGTCGGTGTGGCCGACGACGGTGACGCGCACGTTGCCGTCGAGGTTCTTGCTCAGCTCGTCGAGCACGGGCCGCATCTCGGGCTTGATGTCGGCGCGGCCGACGTCGAAGCTGATGTCGCTGGGCACGTTCACCTTGAGCCGGTTGTCGTCGGTCTTGGCCACCTGGATGCCGGTGCCGGCGGTGGCGGCGGCCATCTCGCGCCGCTTGTCCTCCATGCGCTTGGACCACAGGTTGCCGGCCACCGCGCCGATGGCGCCGCCGATCACGGCACCGCGGCCCGGGCTGTCGCCGCCGACCTTGCCGATCACCGCACCGGCCGCCGCGCCGACGCCGGCACCGGTGGCCGTGCCGCGCTCGCGCTCGCTCATGTTTTCGCAACCGGCCAGCACCAGCGCCGCGCAGGCGAGCGCGAGGGTCGCGGGGCGCAACAGGGCGGTGGGCCGACGGAGGGTGAGGGTGGCGTGTCGCATGTGGGTCTTCTCCTGGGCAAGCGCGGCCACGAGCCGCGGCCGCTGCGTGCTGCATGCTGTGGCCGCGGATGCCGGCAGCGTGTCGGCGATCGCCGACGGGCGTTGCGCGACAGGCGGCTGCCCGGCAGTCGGGCGATTCCTACAGCGTGGCGACGATCGCGTTAGTGGCACGGCGTCGCCATCGCACGGCGACCGGCATCGCGTACCGTCGCACCATGGAATCGACATCGTCCACCGATCTCGACACCGTGCTGCTCACCGGCGCGGCGGGCACCCTCGGGCGCGTGCTCGTCCCATCGCTGCGCGGCCTGTGCCGGCGCCTCGTGCTGTCGGACCTGCCGGCGGCGTGCGCGGGGCTGTCGGCGGCACCAGCTTCCGGCGGGCTGGCCGAGGTCGTCGTCACGCCGTGCGACCTGGCCGATGGTGCGGCCGTGCATGCGCTGCTGGCCGGCGTGCAGGCCGTGGTGCACCTGGGCGGCGTCTCGACCGAGCAGCCGTTCGACGTCATCGCGCCGGCCAACCTGCACGGCGTGTTCCACCTCTACGACGCGGCGCGGCGCCAGGGCACGCGGCGCATCGTGTTCGCCAGTTCCAACCACGTCAGTGGCTGCCGTGCGACCGGCGAGACGGTCACGCCCGAGCACCCGCCGCGGCCCGATGGCCTGTACGGCGTGTCCAAGCTGTTCGGCGAAGGGCTGGCGCGGCTGTACTGGGACCGCGCGGGCATCGAGAGCGTGTGCCTGCGCATCGGCAGCGCGCTGCCGCGGCCGGTGGACCGGCGCGGGCTGTCCACCTGGCTGAGCTGGCCCGACCTGGCGCGGCTGGTGACGGCGTCGCTGACCACGCCCGACGTCGGCTTCGTCGTCGCCTACGGCATCAGCGCCAACACGCGCCGCTGGTGGGACACCCAGGCGGCGTGGGACCGCATCGGCTACGTGCCGCAGGACGACGCCGAGGCATACGCCGCCGAGGTGGCGCACGTCGCGCCGCCCGACGATACGCCCATGGCCCGGCTGCAGGGCGGCGCCTTCCTCGGCATGGGCGACTTCGGCCCGGACTGATGCGAGGTGGTGGCCATCACGGCCACGCGACCACTTGATACTGCGCCTTCGCGGCGTGCAACGCTGCCGCGCCACGCCAACGATGGAGGAAGACCCGCCGTGCCCACGCCCCTGCCCGCCAGCGCCGCCCCCGGCGTCGCCTTCACGCCCAGCACGCGCTACCCCGACCCGGCCATCGAAGTGCTGCACGAGTCGTTCGCCAGGCTGCGCGTGTACAGCACCGGCGTCGAGCAGCTCGCGACCGGCTTCCGCTGGGCCGAAGGGCCGGTGTGGTTCGGCGACCTGCGCTGCCTGCTGTTCTCCGACGTGCCGGGCAACACGATCTACCGCTGGGACGCATGCTCGGGTGCGACAAGCGTGTTCCGCAGCCCCTCGCAGCACGCCAACGGCCACGCGCGCGACCGCATGGGCCGGCTGGTGAGCTGCGAGCACCACACCCGCCGCATCACGCGCACCGAGCACGACGGCACCATCACCGTGCTGGCCGACCGGTGGCAGGGACGGCGTCTGAACTCGCCCAACGACATCGTCTGCGCGCGCGACGGCAGCCTCTGGTTCACCGACCCCAGCTTCGGCATCGACAGCGACTGGGAAGGCGACCGCGCGCCGAGCGAGACGCCGCATGCCGTGTACCGCTGGTCGGAAGGCGGCGAGCTGCAACGCGTGATCGACGACCTGTCGGCCCCCAACGGCCTGGCCTTCTCGCCCGATCAGCGCGTGCTCTACGTCGTCGAGAGCCGCGCCGAGCCGTGGCGGCGGCTGTGGGCCTACGACGTGGGCGCCGATGGCGCGCTGGCCAACAAGCGCCTCTTCGCCGAAGCCGACGACGGCGGCGCCTACGACGGCATCGCGGTCGACGTCGAAGGCAACGTCTGGTGCGGCTACGGCAGCAACGGCCGCGCAGGCGTGGCGTCGGCGGGACTCGACGGCGTGCGCGTGCTCGATGCAGGCGGGCGGGCCATCGGGCACGTGCATCTGCCGGAGCGGTGTGCCAACGTGTGCTTCGGGGGCGAGAAGGGGAATCGCCTGTTCATGGCGGCGAGTCATTCGTTGTATGCGTTGTTCCTGAATACGCGGGGGGCTTGACGAGGCGGTTCGGTCGATGCGCGACGGCGCAATCGCGCTCCTCGCTTGTGTGTGCGCCTGGGTCGTCGAGGCGGCAAAGGCGCGTGGGGGTGGCCGGCGTCGGCCGACATTCGGCGGTGGGCGCCCTGGGGGCGCCCACTCCCCTGGCCCTGCAGGCCGCGCCCAGCCTTGCGGCTGGGCCGCTCGCCAGGCACGAACAGTCCACTGGACTGTTCGTGTCCGGGCTCGCCTGCTCGAAAGCCCGGCCCGCGGATAGCTCGCTGCACTCGCTTCGCTCGTTACGCTCAGACAACATCCGCGAGTCAGATGTTGAAGCGCGCGAGTACGCGCGCGGCCGGGCTTCCTGCGCTGCTCGGCGCCTCATCACGGCCGCCGCCGGCCACCCCCACGCGCCTTCGCTGCACCACCGGTGGTGCGCCACCGCAGGACAACAGCGAGCAGTGGTTGAGCGGCAGGCGGTGCCCGGTGCGATCGCCGCAAGAGGCGGCAGCGAGCCCGGACACAAACAGTCCAGTGGACTGTTTGTGCCTGGCGAGCGGCTGGGCCACTGGCCCGGCCTTGAGCGCAGGGCCAAGGGCGGCGCGTGTACTCACGCGCTTCAAGAACTGACTCGCGGATGCTGTTTGAGCGTCACGAGCGAAGCGAGTGAAGCGAGTGATCCGCGCGCCCTTGGCCCGAGCACCGCAGCGGAGTGGGCGCCCCAGGCGCCCACCGCCGACAGCGGCGAGCGCACCGGGCACCGCCTGCCGCGATCGCTTCAGCGGTTCTTCAAATCCGCAACAGAGAGCCACGCTCCACAAAGCGCACCACCAGGGCGAATTGCCCACGTCCCCGAACGCTGACGCACACTCCGCGCCATGACGCATCCCGTCCTCATCCGCATGCACCCCGCCGACAACGTCGCCATCGTCGGCAACGAAGGCGGCCTCCCGGCGGGCACCCGGCTGGCGGAAGAAGGCATCACCTTGCGCGAGAAGGTGCCGCAGGCCCACAAGGTCGCGCTCGCGTCCCTGGGCAAGGGCGACCCGGTGCTGCGCTACGGCGTCACCATCGGCCGCGCCATCCGCGACATTCCGGCGGGCAGCTGGGTGCACGAGCGCCTGCTGGAGATGCCGCCGGCGCGCGAGCTGGACGGCCTGCCGATGGCGACGATCCAGCGCCGGCTGGAGCCGCTGGACGACTACACCTTCGAGGGCTACCGCAATCATGACGGAAGCGTCGGCACGCGCAACCTGCTGGCGGTGACGACCACGGTGCAGTGCGTGGCCGGCGTGCTGGAGCACGCGGTGCAGCGCATCCGCAGCGAGCTGCTGCCCCGGTACCCGAACGTCGACGACGTGGTGGGGCTGGAGCACGGTTACGGCTGCGGCGTTGCCATCGACGCGCCCGATGCGGTGGTGCCCATCCGCACGCTGCGCCACATCAGCCAGAACCCGAACTTCGGCAACGAGGTCATGGTGCTGAGCCTCGGCTGCGAGAAGCTGCAGCCCGAGCGGCTGCTGCCGCCCGGGTCCGTCGAGATCGGTGGCCCGATGGGCCACGTGCGCCTGCAGGACGAGCAGCACGTGGGTTTCGCGAGCATGGTCGAGTCGATCCTGTCGACGGCCGAGCGCCACCTGCAGCGCTTGAACGAGCGCCGGCGCGAGACCGTGCCGGCCGGCGAGCTGGTCGTCGGCGTGCAGTGCGGCGGCAGCGACGCCTTCAGCGGCGCCACGGCCAATCCGGCGGTGGGTTTCTGCACCGACCTGCTGGTGCGCGCCGGCGCCACCGTGATGTTCAGCGAGACCACCGAGGTGCGCGACGCCGTCGAGCAGCTGACCGCGCGCGCAGCGACGCCCGAGGTGGCGCAACGCATCGTCGACGAGATGGCCTGGTACGACGCCTACCTGCAGCGCGGCGGCGTCGACCGCAGCGCCAACACCACGCCGGGCAACAAGGCCGGCGGGCTGTCGAACATCGTCGAGAAGGCGATGGGCTCCATCGTCAAGAGCGGCAGCGCCAACATCGCCGCGGTGCTGTCGCCGGGCGAGAAGGCCACGACGCGCGGGCTCATCTACGCCGCCACGCCGGCGTCGGACTTCATCTGCGGCACGCTGCAACTGGCGGCGGGCATGAACCTGCACGTCTTCACCACCGGCCGCGGCACGCCCTACGGCCTGGCGGCCTGCCCGGTGATCAAGGTGGCCACGCGCAGCGAACTGGCGCGGCGCTGGCACGACCTGATGGACCTGGACGCCGGTGCCATCGCCGAGGGGCGCGCGACCATCGAGGACATGGGCTGGGCGCTGTTCCGCCTGATGCTGGAGGTGGCCAGCGGCCGGCAGCGCACCTGGGCCGAACGGCACCGGCTGCACAACGCGCTGGTGCTGTTCAACCCCGCCCCGGTGACCTGACGCGCGCCGCCGCGGGCTGCTGACAGCACGTTGGCAGCGTCGGCCCCGACACTGCCGCCCGCAGCGCCGACCGCGGCGGCCACCCGTGTCGAAAACGGCCGGGCTCGTCCGTCGTGCGTCCGTGGGCCGTCCGCGGCACGCCGCGTCGGCGCGACAAGACCGCGTTGCTCAGTGTGGTTGCTTGCTGCACTGCACACAATGCGCGCCAGGACACGGCCATCGCAGGCCTGGGTGGGATCAAGGGACAAGAGGAGCGATTCGATGTGGCGTCGAAGGGAGGCGGCTGTGCCCGCCATGGTGGCGGCGTTGGCCGCGGTGTCGGCCGTGCTCGTGGCCTGTGGTGAATCGGGCGCCGGCGCGGCACCGGGCGGGGGCGCGCCGCAGGCGCCGCCGGTGAGCGTCGCCCCGGCGGTGCAGCGCCAGGTGCAGGACAACGAGGAGTTCAGCGCCCGGCTCGAGGCGGTGCAGACGGTGGAGCTGCGTTCGCGCATCGCCGGCACGCTCGAGCAGGTGCACTTCCGCGAAGGCCAGCGCGTCGCCAGGGGCGCGCTGCTGTTCACCATCGACCCGCGCCCGCTGGCCGCCGAGGTGGCGCGTGCCGAGGCCCAGCTGGCGGCGGCGAGCAACACGCTGGCGCTGTCGCGCAGCGAGGTCGCCCGCGCCGAGAAGCTGGTGCCCATCAACGGCATCAGCGCGCAGGAGCTCGACCAGTTGCGCGCCGCCGTGCGCTCGGCCGAAGCCGGCGTGCAGGCGGCGCAGGCCGGCGTGACGAGCGCGCGCCTCAACCTCGGCTACACGAGCATCACCGCGCCCATCGCCGGGCGCGTCTCGCGCGCCTACGTCAACGCCGGCAACCTGGTGGCCGCTGGCGACCCCGTGCTGACCACGCTCGTGGCCAGCGACAAGGTGCACGCCTGGTTCGACGCGCCCGAGGCGCTGTACCTGCGCTTCCAGCGCGCCGCGCGTGCCGGGCAGCCGGCGCCGGTGCAGCTGGGGCTGGTCGACGAGCCCGGCTTCCCGCACACCGGCAAGGTCGACTTCGTCGACAACCGCCTCAACCCAGCCACGGCCACGATGCGCGTGCGCGCCGTGTTCGACAACGCCAACGACCGCTTCACGCCGGGGCTGTCGGCGCGCATCCGGCTGGCGGGCAACGCACCCTACCCGGCGGTGCTGGTGCCCGAACGCGCCATCGGCACCGACCAGACGCGCAAGGTGGTGCTGACGGTGGGGCCGAACAACATCGTCGCGCCGCGCGAGGTGAAGCTGGGCGCGCTGATCGACGGCATGCGCGTGGTGCAGGGCATCGACGCCGGCACGATGGTCATCGTCGACGGCACTCAGCGCGCGTTCCCCGGCGCGCCGGTGGCGCCGACGGTGCTGAAGGTCGACGAGCGTGGCATGCCGATCGCGGCCGCACCACCGGGCGCGCCCGGCGCGGCAGCGGCGCCTGCAGCGGCGGCATCGAAGCCCGCGGCGGCGTCGGCCTCGGCCGGCAACGCCGCCGGCAAGTAAGGGCGGGCGCACACGTGGACATCTCCCGCTTCTTCATCGACCGGCCGCGCTTCGCGGCGGTGCTGTCGATCGCCATCTTCCTGGCCGGCCTGTTGGCCATGCTGCGCCTGCCGTTGTCGGAATACCCCGAAGTGGCGCCGCCGCAGATCGTGGTGCGCGCGCAGTTCCCCGGCGCCAACCCGCGCGTCATCGCCGAGACGGTGGCCACGCCGCTGGAAGAGACGATCGCCGGCATCGACAACCTGCTGTACTACGAAAGCCAGGCCACGGCCGACGGGGCGATGGCGCTCACCGTCACCTTCAAGGTGGGCACCAACGTCGAGGCGGCCGAGACGGCGGTGCAGAACCGCGTCAACCGCGCGCTGCCGCGGCTGCCCGAGATCGTGCGCCAGATCGGCATCGTCACCGAGAAGCAGGTGAGCAACCTGACGATGGTGGTGCACCTGCTGTCCAGCGACCCCAAGCTCGACGCGCTGTACCTGCGCAACTACGGCCAGCTGCAGCTGCGCGACGAGCTGTTGCGCATCCCCGGCATGGGCAGCGTGCTGATGTTCGGGGCCGGCGACTACGCGATGCGCGTCTGGCTCGACCCCGACAAGCTCGCCGCGCGCAACCTCACCGCCGCCGACGTGGTGGCCGCCATCCGCGAGCAGAACGCGCAGGTGGCCGCGGGCGTCCTCGGCGCGCCGCCCACGCCGCGTGGCACCGAGTTCCAGCTGGCCATCAACACCCAGGGCCGGCTGAATTCGGAAGAGGAGTTCGCCCGCATCATCGTCAAGAGCGATGCCACGAGCGGCGCGCTGGTGCGCCTGTCGGACGTCGCGCGGGTGGAGACCAGCGCCAACACCTATGCGCTGCGCAGCCTGCTCAACAACAAGGAAGCGGCGGCCATCGCCATCTTCCAGGCGCCGGGCAGCAATGCGCTGGCCATCTCGCGCGACGTGCGCGCGACGATGGAGCGGCTGAAGCCCAACTTCCCCGCCGGCGTCGACTACGCCATCGTCTACGACCCGACGCGCTTCGTGCAGACCAGCATCGAGAAGGTGGTGGTCACGCTGTTCGAGGCGATCGCGCTGGTGGTGCTGGTGGTCATCGTCTTCCTCCAGACCTGGCGCGCGTCGATCATCCCGCTGCTGGCGGTGCCGGTCTCGATCGTCGGCACGTTCGCGGTGCTGCTGATGCTGGGCTTCTCGATCAACACACTGAGCCTCTTCGGCCTGGTGCTGGCGATCGGCATCGTGGTGGACGACGCCATCGTCGTGGTCGAGAACGTGGAGCGCAACCTCGAGCGCGGGCTCACGCCGCACGAGGCCACGGTGGTGGCGATGCGCGAGGTGAGCGGCCCCATCATCGCCATCGCGCTGGTGCTGTGCGCGGTGTTCGTGCCGCTGGCGCTGGTGCCGGGCCTCACCGGCCAGTTCTACAAGCAGTTCGCGGTGACGATCGCCATCAGCACGGTGATCTCGGCCTTCAACTCGCTGACGCTCAGCCCCGCACTGGCCGCGTTGCTGCTGCGCCCGCACGATGCGCCGAAGGACCGGCTCACGCGCGGCATGGACCGCGTGTTCGGCCGCTTCTTCCGCTGGTTCGACCGCGGCTTCCGGCGCAGCGGCGACCGCTACGCGCGCGGCGTGGGCGGCGTGCTGCGCCACAAGTCGATCGCGCTCGTGGTCTACGCCGCGCTGCTGGGGCTGACGGCGCTGCTGTTCGCCCGCGTGCCGGCCGGCTTCGTGCCGGCGCCCGACAAGCAGTACCTGATCGGCATCGCCCAGCTGCCGGCGGGCGCGTCGCTCGACCGCACCGAAGCCGTGATGCGCGAGATGAGCGCCATTGCGCTCAAGGTGCCGGGCATCGTCGATTCGGTGGCCTTCCCCGGCCTGTCGATCGCCGGCTTCTCGGCCGCGCCCAACGAAGGCATCGTGTTCTTCGGCCTGGAGGGCTTCGACCAGCGCACGTCGCCCGAGAAGAGCAAGCTGGCCATCCTCGGCCAGGTCAACGGCGCCATCCAGCAGATCCAGGGTGCGCGCATGTTCGTCGTGCCGCCGCCGCCGGTGGACGGCCTGGGCGCCGCCGGTGGCTTCAAGCTGCAGGTGCAGGACCGCGCCGGCCTCGGAGAGCAGGCGCTCTACGGCGCGGTGTGGGGCACGCTGGGCCGCGTCTACGGCAACCCGCAGACGGCCATCGGCACGCCGTTCTCCACCTACGACATCAACGTGCCGCAGCTCGACGCGGTGATCGACCGCGCCCGCGCCAAGCAGATGGGCGTGGCGCTCGCCGACATCTACGACACGATGCAGATCAACCTGGGCTCGCTCTACGTCAACGACTTCACCCGCTTCGGCAAGACCTACCAGGTCATCGTGCAGGCCGACGCGCCGTTCCGCGCCGACGCCGCGGCCATCGCCAAGCTCAAGACGCGCAACGCCCGCGGCGAGATGGTGCCGCTGGCGGCGCTGATGAAGGTCGAGCCGACGTTCGGCCCGACGCGTGTGACGCGCTACAACGGCTATCCCGCGGCCGACATCAACGGCGCGCCCAATCCGGGCTTCAGCTCGAGCCAGGCTGAAGGCGAGATCGAGGCGCTGCTGCGCGACCTGCCGCGCGGCATGAGCTACGAGTGGACCGACCTCAGCTACCAGGACCGGCTGACGCGCGACTTCGTCGTGCCCGGCACCAACGTGCGTGTGCCGACGCTGGCGGCGGTGCTGCTGCTGTCGGTGGTGCTGGTGATCCTGGTGCTGGCGGCGCAGTACGAGAGCTGGAGCCTGCCGCTGGCCATCATCCTGATCGTGCCGATGTGCATCCTGTCGGCGCTGTTCGGCGTGTGGCTCTCGAGCTTCCCGCCGTTCATGCAGCCCGGCGACCTGAACATCTTCACCCAGGTGGCGCTGGTGGTGCTGGTGGGGCTGGCGTGCAAGAACGCGATCCTGATCGTCGAGTTCGCCAAGCATCTCGAAGAGCAGGGCCGCAGCCTGCGCGACGCCATCGTCGAGGCCGCGCGGCTGCGGCTGCGGCCGATCCTGATGACGAGCATCGCCTTCTGCGCCGGCGTGATCCCGCTCATCCTCGGCAGCGGCGCGGGCAGCGAGATGCGCCGCGCCATGGGCATCGCCGTGTTCAGCGGCATGGTCGGCGTCACCATCTTCGGCATCTTCCTCACGCCGGTGTTCTATGCGCTGCTGCGCCAGGGCACCGAGAAGCGCCGCGCGCGCGCGGCACAGCTGCGCGCGGCGGTGGACGCCGCGGCCCATCCCCCGGTGGCCACGGCCGAAGGGGAGGGCGCACGATGAGCACCCTGCACCTTCGGAGCCGCGGCGTGCGCGGCGCCTGGCGGCTGGTGATGCCGACGGTCGCGGCAGCGGCGCTCGCCGCCTGCGGCAGCGCACCCGTGCTGCAGCAACCACAGGCCCCGGCGCTGCCCGCCACCTTCGCCCAGGCACCGGCCAACGCCGTGGCAGGCAGCGAACCGGCGGCCGCGTTCTGGCGCGGCTTCCAGGACGCGGAGCTCGACGCGCTGATCACCCGGGCGCTCGCCGCCAACGGCGACGTGCGCATCGCCCGCGCCCGGCTGCGCGAGGCGCGGGCGCTGGCGCGCGAGGCCGACGCGGCGAACCTGCCGACGCTTGCCGCCACGGCGCAGGCCGGGCGTGCGCGGGTGCAGACCGAGACCTTCGGCACCACCGCCGGCAACAGCGTCGGCGGCGGCGTGCAGGCAAGCTGGGAAGTGGACCTCTTCGGCCGCCGCGGCGACGAGCAGGCCGCGGCGCGGGCCGACGTGGCCGCCGGCGAAGCCGCCGTGCAGGGCGCGCGGCTCGCCGTGGCCGGCGAAGTGGCGCGCACCTACTTCGAGCTGCGCGGCCTGCAGGAGCGGCTGCGCGTGGCGCGCGATGCGCTCGTCACCCAGCGCGACGCGCTGGGCCTGGTGCAGGCGCGGCTGGAGGCCGGCCGCGGCACGGCGCTGGACACCGAGCGCGCCCGCGCCCTGGTCCTGGCCACCGAGGCCAGCGTGCCCGCGCTCGAACTGCAGGTGGTGCTCGCGCGCCAGCGCCTGGCGGTGCTGACCGGCCAGCTGCCGAGCGCGCTCGACACCCAGCTCGCGCCGGCCAAGCCGTTGCCGGGCATGGGTGCGCTGTCGCTCGCCGCCATCGGCTCGCCCGAGGCGCTGCTGCGTCGCCGGCCCGACCTCATCGCCGCCGAGCAGGCCGCCGTGTCCGCAGCGGCGCGCGCCGGTGTCGCGCACAAGTCGCGCTGGCCGCGCATCACGCTGGCCGGTGCGCTGGGCTTGAACGCGGCGCGCCCGGGCGACCTGGGCGACGGCGCCTCGTTCGTCTACAACCTGGGCGCGCAGCTGCTGGTGACGGTGTTCGACGGCGGCGCCCTGCGTGCCCGCGCCGACGCCGCCGCCGCGCGCAACGACGCCGCCGTCGCCGCCTACGACCAGGCCGTGCTGCTGGCGCTGGAAGACGCCGAAGGCGCGCTCGCCGGCTACACGCGCACGGCGCAGCAGGCCGAGGCGCTGTACGGCGCCGCCCAGGCCGCCGAACGCGCCGCCGAGATCGCCCGCGGCCGCTTCCGCGCCGGCGTCAGCGACTTCCTGGCCGTGCTCGACGCCGAACGCGAGCGCCTCAACGCGCGCGACCGCCTGGTGCAGGCGCAGACCGCCGCCGCGGTGTCGGTGGTGGCGGTGTACAAGGCGTTGGGCGGGGTGGAGGCGGAGCCGGCGACAGCGCCGGCAGCGGCCGCTGCGCCGCGTTGAGCGGTTGAGGCGGCCGCCGGAGCTTGGACTCGCGCTGAGGCCTTGGCGTCGAGAACACCTCGACGCAGCACTGGTTTTCCGCGACGCTGGGTCGTGGCTGGCGGCGAGGGGACCCGCTCCCCGTACCAGCGGCAGCGCTTCAGCCGCGCGCCACCGCGAGGCAGCCCAGTAGCCCCGCGACCGGCTGGCGTTGGTCCAGGCGCAGCGTGGCGGCCTCGAGCGCGCGTTCGGCCAGGCCGTGGCGGGCGGCCAGCGCGCGCACGTAACGGGCCGAGTGGGCGTAGCGCGAACTGGCGCGCAGCTCGAACGCCTGCCCGTCGGCGGCCTGCTCGACCGAGAAGCAGAACAGCCCGCCCGGCTTGAGCACGCGCCTGACGCCCGCGAAGACGGCGTCGAGGTCGCCGAGGTAGATGAAGACGTCGGCTGCCACGACGAGCGCATAACGTTCGTGTGAGGTGGCGAGGTGCTCGACCAGGTCGGCCTGCCACAGCCGCTCGTAGTGGCCGCAGCCGGCGGCGTGTTCGATCATGCGCGGCGAGAGGTCCACGCCGTGCAGCCGCTGCACCGCCGCGCGCTTGAGCGGCGCGGCCGCGAGGCCGGTGCCGCAGCCCAGGTCGAGCGCGCAGTCGATGGCGCGGCCGTGGCGCAGCGCCAGCTGGGCCAGCAGCTCGGGCACGCGGTACTCCAGCGTCTCGACCAGGTGGCGGTCGAACTGCGGCGCGTAGGCGTCGAACAGCTGCTGCACGTAGGCGGCGGGCGCCCGCGGCGGCGCGGCGCGGCCGCCCAGCGAGGCCAGCAGGTAGCCGTGGGTCTGCGCATCGGCGCCGAGTTCGATGCCGCGCTGCAGCGAGGCGATGGCCTGCGCCGGCCGGCCCATGTCCTTGAGCAAGCCGCCGCGGCGTGCCCAGGCTTCGGCGAAGTTGGGGTCCTGGGCCAGCGCGGCGTCGAATGCGGCCAGGGCGTCGTCGGCGCGCCCCAGCCGGGCCAGGCACAAGGCACGGTGGTGGTGCAGCGCGGGGCTCGCCGTCGCGGCGTCGGCGGCCAGCGCATCGAAGGCGGCCAGCGCCTCCGCGTCGCGCCCCAGCTCGGCCAGCGCCAGGGCGCGGTGCGAGGCGGCCTCGGGGTTGGCGCCGGGCTGCGCCGCCAGCGCCTCGTCCAGCAGCGGCAGCGCCTCCGCGGCGCGGCCCTGCTGCAGCAGCAGCGCGCCGAGGTTGGTCAGCGTCGACGGGCGGCCGGGCAGCCGGGCGAGCGCCTCGCGGTAGCTGGCCTCGGCCTCGTTTAGCCGGCCTTCGCCGTGCAGCGCGAGGCCGCGCTCGAAGTGCTGGCGCGCGGCCTGGAAATCGGTGTCGGATGGCATCGGCGGCACTGTATCGCCGGGCCGCGACGGCCTCGATGCCCGGCCTTGGCGGCAGCGCGGGGATGGGACCTCAGCGCTCGGCGATGTAGTGCTGCAGCTGCGGCTCGGTGCCTGGCTGCAGGTGCTGGCGCAGCCGGCCTTCGAGTTCCAGGTCGGCCAGCGTGGCGCGGGCGCGCTGGTGCAGGTAGTCGGCCCAGCGCGTGACGATGAAGCGCTCGACGTAGCGTTCGGGGTCGCCCAGGTCGCGGTAGACGCGCCAGAAGGTGGCGCCGTCGCGGCGGCGCGGGCCGCGCAGCTGCGACACGTCCTCGAGGAAGGCGGCGGTGGCCTCCGGGCGCACGCGGTAGCCGATCTCCACGGCCACCGGCCCCGCCTCGGGCTCGGGCTGGTGGGTGACGGTGCCGGCGAAGAGGTCCTGGCTCAGCGGCACCTGCGTCACCTCCTGCAGCCCGCCCATGCGCAGCGGGAAGGGCTTGATCAGCAGCAGGCTCGCCGCCATCGCGCCTGCCGCCAGCACCAGCGCCGCGGCCAGACCCAGCAGGTCGGACAGCGCGCCCCAGAAGGCCGAACCGATGGCGAACGAGCCTAACGCGCAGAGCGTGTGCATGGCCGTGGCACGGGCGCGCACCCACGGCGGCACGCTGGTCTGCGTGGCGGTGTTGTAGGTGCTCATCACGCTCATCCAGCTGCCGCCCGCCGCCACGAGTGCGAGGTACGTCAGCCAGGGCGTGCGCGACAGCGCGGCGATCAGCATCGCCAGCGCGAAGATCACCGTGCCCAGGCCCACCAGCCGCTCCAGGCCGAGCGTGGTGCGCATGCGGCCGATGAAGAGGCCCGCGGTGACCGCGCCCGTGCCCAGGCAGCCCATGAGGAAGCCGAAGCCGGTGGCCGCCAGCCCCAGGTGGCGCTGGCCGATCACCGGCAGCAGCGCCCACAGCGCCGAGCCGGCGGCGCTGTAGGCCACGGTGCGCACCAGCTGCGCCAGCACGGTCTCGGAATGGCGGGCGAAGCGCAGCGCGGAGAGCATGCCGCCCCACAGCCGCTCGGCCGGCAGGCGCGACGGCGGATGCGGCCGCGGCGGGTTGCGCCGCATGCACTCGAAGAGCACCAGCACGCCGGCGAGCGTCAGCACGAACACCCAGCCCGGCCCGGCCTGCGCGTAGACCCAGCCCGCGAACGCCGGGCCGAGTGCGCGCGCGCCGTTGTACGAGATGCCGATGGCGGTGATGGCCTGCGGCAGTTCCGGCCGCGGCACGACGTCGACGATGGCCGAGTTCCAGCTCGGGCTGAGCATGGCGGTGCAGCAGCCGGCGGCGAAGGTCAGCACCAGCAGCGTCGCCGCGCCGGCCCAGCCGCCCAGGAACAGCAGCGCCATCAGCGCCACGAGGCCCGCCTGCACGCCCAGGCTCCACAGCAGGATGCGGCGCCGGTCGGTGGTGTCGGCCATCACGCCGGCCGGCAGCGCCAGCAGGAACATCGGCAGGAACACGGCCGTCTGCACCAGCGCTGCCAGGAACGACGAGCCGGTGATCTCCACCATGAGCCAGGCCGCGGCCATGGCCTGCATGGCGTTGCCGATGAAGTACACCGAGCCGCCGCCCAGCAGCGCGCGGAACGGCCGGTGGCGCAGCGTGGCGCGGATGGACGGCGCGGCCGCGGCGGCCGACGCGCCGGCTCTGGCGGGTTCGCTCATCCGCGCGATGATGGCATCGCGCGTGCCCTGGCCCGTCTGCACCTACGATCGTGCCCTTCCCGAGGGTCGCGCCGTTCGCGCCCGAGCACCGACCACGACCACCACACGCCCACGATGGAACTGCTGACCGACCCCGCCGCCTGGATCGCCTTCCTCACGCTGACCGCGCTGGAGCTGGTGCTGGGCATCGACAACATCATCTTCATCTCGATCCTCGTCGACCGCCTGCCCAAGGCGCGGCAGGAGTTCGCGCGACGGCTCGGCCTGTTCATGGCGATGTTCATGCGCATCGGGCTGCTGCTGGTGCTGGCCTGGATCGTGGGCCTGGTGGCGCCGCTGTTCACCGTGCTGGGCGAGGAGATCTCGGGCCGCGACCTGATCCTCATCGGCGGCGGCCTGTTCCTCATCTGGAAGAGCACGGTCGAGATCCACCATGCCGTCGAAGGCGAGGCCGAGGGCGGCAAGCCCAAGGTGGCAGCCTCGTTCGGCAGCGTCATCGTGCAGATCATGCTGGTCGACCTGGTGTTCTCGCTCGACTCGATCATCACGGCCGTGGGCATGGTCGACGACGTGCGCGTGATGATCGCCGCGGTCATCGCCAGCGTCGGTCTCATGATGCTGTTCGCCGGGCCCATCGGCCGCTTCGTCAGCGCCCATCCCACCATCAAGATGCTGGCGCTCAGCTTCCTGGTGGTGGTCGGCGTGGTGCTGGTGGCCGAGGGCCTCGACCACCACGTGCCGAAGGGCTACGTCTACTTCGGCATGGCGTTCTCGCTGGTGGTGGAGATGCTCAACATCCGCATGCGCGGCCGCGCCGCGCGGCCGGTGCCGCTGAACCCGCCGCGCATGCCGGGCGCGGACTGACGGCCGGCGCGGGTGGCGCGGGCGGCCCCGCGTCGCGTCGCGCGCGGCTGCCGGGTCGCGCCGGTACCGCGTGCCCGTCGCAGGCGCCGGAACGGCGCTTGCTGCGGGCACCGTTCGCATCGCCGCCATGCCCGCCACGCCTGCCACGCCCCACGCCGCGCCGCTGCGCCAGCGCGTGCTGCGTGCGTTGTGGCAGGCGGCATGGCAGTACCGCGGCCGCACGCTGGCGGCGCTGGCGCTGCTGATCGCCGCCAAGCTGGCGGCGGTGAGCGTGCCGCTGCTGCTGAAGGCGGTGGTCGACCGCTTCAGCCGGCCGGAATCGATGGCGCGCAGCGTCGAGCCCGCGGCCGCGCCGCCGGGCGTGGAGGTGGCGCTGGTGGTGCCGGTGGTGCTGCTCGTCGGCTATGCCGCGCTGCGCTTCGCCGGCACCTTGTTCACCGAACTGCGCGACCTCGTCTTCGCCCGCGTCACGCAGCGCACGGTGACCGGTTTCGCCGAGCGTGCCTTCGCCCACCTGCTCGCGCTCGGGCCGCGCTTCCACACCCGGCGCAGCACCGGCATGCTCATCCGCAGCGTCGAGCGCGGCACCGCGGGCATCGCCTTCCTGCTGGGGGCGGGGCTGTTCACGGTGGTGCCCACGCTGGTGGAGTTCGGCGCCGTGGTGGCGGTGATGGCCAGCGGCTACAGCCTGTGGTTCACGCTCATCATCATGCTCACGTTCTTCGTCTACGCCGGGCTCACGATGAGCCTGACGCAGACACGCGCCGTGCGCCAGCGGCGCGTCAACGAGCTCGACTCGCGCGCCCACGGCCGGTTGGTCGACAGCCTGCTCAACTACGAGGCGGTGAAGGCCTACGCGCGCGAAGGCTGGGAACGCCAGCGCTACGCCGCGGACCTGGCGGCGTGGGTCGAAGGCAGCGTGGCCAACCAGCGCTCGCTGTCGCGCCTGCACATCGCGCAGAGCGCGGTCATCGCCTTCGGCGTGGCCGGCGTGATGCTGCTGGCCGCCGAGCAGACCGTGTCGGGCGCCATGAGCGTGGGCGACCTGGTGCTGGTCAACGCCTACGTCATCCAGATCTGCCTGCCGCTCAACGCGCTGGGCTTCGTGTTCCGCGAGGCCAAGGACGCGCTCGTCAACACCGAGCAGCTGTTCGCGCTGCTCGACGAACGTGGCGACGTGCAGGAGACGCACGCGCTGCCGCCGCTGGCCGTGCAGGGCGCGCGCATCGTCTTTGACCGCGTGAGCTTCGGCTACGAGGCCGGGCGCCAGATCCTCGACGGCGTGAGCCTGGTGATCGAGCCCGGGCAGACGGTGGCCGTGGTGGGCGGCAGCGGCTCGGGCAAGAGCACGCTGGCGCGGCTGCTGCTGCGCCTGTACGACCCCGACAGCGGGCGCATCACCATCGACGGCCAGGACCTGCGCGGCGTCGACAGCGCCAGCCTGCGCCAGGCGATCGGCCTGGTGCCGCAGGACACTGTGCTGTTCAACGACACCATCGCCGCCAACATCGGCTACGGGCGCAGCGGCGCGGGGCTGGCCGAGGTCGTGCAGGCGGCGCAGGCGGCGCAGGTGCACGAGTTCATCCAGTCGCTGCCGCAGCAGTACGACACGGTGGTCGGCGAACGCGGCCTGGCGCTGTCGGGCGGCGAGAAGCAGCGCGTGGCCATCGCCCGTGCGTTCCTCAAGAACCCGCCGATCATGATCTTCGACGAGGCCACGTCGGCGCTGGACACGCGTGCCGAGCGCGCCATCCAGGGCGAGCTCGACCGCATCGCCCAGGGGCGCAGCACGCTCATCATCGCCCACCGGTTGTCGACGATCGTGAACGCCGACCAGATCGTCGTGCTCGACAAGGGCCGCATCGTCGAGCAGGGCCGGCACGACGCGCTGCTGGCGCACGGCGGCCTGTACGCGCAGCTGTGGAACCTGCAGCGCCAGCAGCAGCAGGTGGAGCAGCTCGAGAGCCGCCTGGCGCGGCGCCCGCTGAACCTGGTGCCCTTGGTCGAGAGCGTGGTGCAGGGCCTGCGCGCCGCCTTCGAGCCGCGCGGCGTGGCCATCGAGGCGGCGCTCGACAGCCTGCCCGGCGCGCGCATCGCCGCCGACCCGAGCGCGCTGGCCCAGGTGCTGTGGACGCTGGGCTCGGCGGCGCTCGACGCCACGCCCGCCGGCGGCCGCATCGGCTGGGTGCTGTCGCGCGCCGGTCCCTTCGCGCGGCTGGTGCTGACCGACGGCCGCCACGCTGCCGGCGCCAGCCCGCGCGCCGACAGCGGCGCCGACCACGCTGCCGGCCACGCTGACCCAGGGGCCGAGCCGCCGATGGACCCGATGCAGCTGCGCGCGATCGTCGAGCGCCAGGGCGGCCGCTTCGCCATCGAGCCGGCGACGGACGGCGGCGGCATGCGCTTCATCGTCGAGCTGCCCCTGCACGCGCTGGCCGACGTGCCGGCGGCCGATGCCGCGCCGGCCGAGCGCGCCGCCGACGCCGACGTGCACGGCACGGCAAACGACCCAGGCAGCGAGGCGGCGGCCGCGGCCACGGCGGCCGCGATGCCGGCGCCCGACGGCCCGGCGGGCGCCGCGCCGCTGGCCGGCGCGCACGTCGCGGTGGTCGAGGACGACGACGATGCGCGCGATGCCCTGGCGGCGCTGCTGCGCGCCGAAGGTGGCGTTGTCACCGCCTTCGCCACCGGCCGCGACACGCTGCGCTGGCTGCAGGGGCAGCCGCCAGAAGGCTGGCCCGAGGTGCTGCTGTGCGACATCGGCCTGGCCGACGAGGACGGCCACGACGTCGTGCGCGCGCTGCGCCAGCTCGAGCTGGCCCGAGGCGCGGCGCAGCCGCTGCCGGCAGTGGCCTTGACCGGCCTGGCCGGCGAGGACGACCGCCGGCGCGCGCTGGACGCCGGCTTCCAGCAGCACCTGGGCAAGCCGGTGCCGCCGGCGCAGCTGCTGGCCGAGCTGCAGCGCCTGACGCGCCGCGGCTGACGCCGCCGCAAGGCGCGGGTTCAGCCTGCGGCCGGGCCGGCCCGCGTGCCGGCCTGGGCCTGCAGGTGGCGGCGCACGCGCGCGTCGGCGGTCAGCCCCACGGCGCGCGACAGCGCGGCGTCGGCCGCCGCCACGTCGCCGGCCATGCGCAGCAGGTGGGCGCGCGCCGTCCAGAACGGCTGGTGGCTGCGCACCCGTGCTGCATCGAGCGCATCGAGCTCGGCCAGGCCTTCGGCGATGCGCCCGGCTTCGGCCAGGGCGACGGCGTGGCCGATGCGCGCGCCGATGCCCGGATGCTGCTGCAGCAGCAGCGCGTACAGCGCCGCGATCTGCGCCCACGGCGTGTGCCCGGTGGCGGCGCGCTGCATGTGCGCCGACTGGATTGCCGCCTCGATCTGCAGCGGCCCCGGCGCGCGCAGCGCGGCCGCCTGCCACAGCGTGCGCTCGGCCTCGGCCGCCAGCGCGTGCTGCCAGCGCGCCGGATCCTGGCGCGGCAGCGGGACGAAGTCGCCGGCGGCGTCGAAGCGCACCGGCCGGCGCGCTTCGCAGAACAGCAGCAGCGCCAGCAGGCCCAGCGCCTCGGCGGCCTGCGGCTGCAGGGCGGCGACCAGCCGCGCCAGGTAGAGCGCCTCGTCGCACAGCGCCGGTTCGGCCTCGGGCGCCGGCGAGGCGAGGTCGCTGGCCACGGTGTAGGCGCCGTAGATCGCCTCCAGCACGGCGTGCAGGCGCGGCGCCAGGTCGTCGGCCTCGGGCAGCTCGAAGCGGATGCCCGCGTCGCGGATCTTCGCCTTGGCGCGCACCAGGCGCTGCGCCATCGTCGCCGGCGCCACGAGAAAGGCGCGCGCCACCGTGGCGGCGTCCAGGCCCAGCACGGTCTGCAGCATCAGCGGGGCGTGCACCTCGGCGGCGATCGCCGGGTGGGCGCAGGCCAGCAGCAGCTGCAGGCGGCGGTCGGGGACCGCCCCGGCTTGGCTGTCGTCGGCCACCGGCTCGGCTTCGAGCAGCGCCTGCACCTCGGGGCTGGCTTCGAGCCGGCCGCGCCGGTGCCGCTGCAGCAGCTGGCGCCGCGCGGTGGTCAGCAACCAGGCGTCGGGCCGGTCCGGCACGCCGTCGCGCGGCCAGTACGTCAGCGCCGCGACGAAGGCATCGGCCAGCGCGTCCTCCGCCGCCGCCAGGTCGCGCCACTGCCAGGCCAGCCAGGCCACCAGCCGGCCGTAGGCGTCGCGCGCCACGCGCTCGGCGGCGTTCCAGCCCGGCGCGGACGCGGCGGCCGGCGCCTGGCGCGCCGCGGGCGGCGGGTTCAAGCCGTCGCCAGGCCGGGTGGCGGCGGCAGCACCGGGCGCACCTCGACGCGACCGGCGGCAGCGCAGGGCGCGCGCGCGGCCCATTCGAGCGCGGTGTCGAGCGAGGGCACGTCGATGACGAAGTAGCCGCCCAGGTGCTCGCGCGTGTCGGCGAACGGGCCGTCCTGCACCTGGCGCCGCCCGCCTTCGACGCGCACCATGGTGGCGGTGCGCGGCGGCTGCAGGCCGTGGCCATTCTTCACGTGGCCGCTGGCGTGCAGGGCGCCGACGTAGGCCTGCCAGGCACCCCAGTAGGCCGGCGCCTCGGCCGGGTCGTCGCGGCGCGCCTGCTCGGCGCCGTTCTCGAAGAAGAGCAGCATGTAGTCCATCGGTGAACTCCGGTTGGCGGGCCCGCAACCGCTGCGGGCCTCACCTTGCAGATGCGCGGGCCGCGCGCCGATCGACAGCCCGATGGAAAAAGACTGGCGGCCGCGGGGCGCCGCCCGGCGGCGTCAGGCCGTCGGCAGCCGGTGGTCCTTGAACTGCTCGCGCAGCTTGTTCTTCTGCATCTTGCCGGTGGCGCCCAGCGGGATGGCGTCGACGAAGACCACGTCGTCGGGCGTCCACCACTTGGCGATCTTGCCCTCGTAGAAGGCGAGCAGTTCGTCGCGGGTGAGCTCGGCGCCCGGCTTCTTCACCACCACCAGCAGCGGCCGTTCGTCCCACTTGGGGTGGCGCGCGGCGATGCACGCCGCCATCGCCACGCCGGGGTGGGCCATGGCGATGTTCTCCAGGTCGATCGAGCCGATCCACTCGCCGCCGCTCTTGATGACGTCCTTGCTGCGGTCGGTGATGAGCATGTAGCCCTCGCCGTCGATCTTGCAGACGTCGCCGGTGGGGAACCAGCCGTCCTTGAGCGGGTTGCCGCCCTCGCCCTTGAAGTACTCGCTGACGATCCACGGGCCCTTGACGTAGAGGTCGCCGGCGTGTTCGCCGTCCCAGGGCAGCTCGGCCATCGTCTCCGGGTCGACGATCTTCATGTCGACGCCGTAGATGGCACGGCCCTGCTTGGCCATCACCGCGTACTGCTCGTCCTTGCTCAGCTTGTGGTGCGCGGGCTTGAAGCCGGCCACCGTGCCCACCGGGCTCATCTCGGTCATGCCCCAGGCGTGCAGCACGCGCACGTCGTACTTCTCGCCGAACAGCCGGATCATCGCCGGCGGGCAGGCCGAGCCGCCGATGACCGTGCGGCGCATGGTCGAGAACTTCAGGCCGTTGGCCTCGGTGTGGGCGAGCAGCCCCTGCCACACGGTGGGCACGCCGGCCGAGACGGTGACCTGCTCGGCTTCGAACAGCTCGTACAGGCTCTTGCCGTCGAGCCCCGCGCCGGGGAAGACGAGCTTGGCGCCGTTCATGCACGCGGCGTACGGCAGGCCCCAGGCGTTGACGTGGAACATGGGCACCACCGGCAGGATGCTGTCGGTGGCGGCGACGTTCAGCGCGTCGGGCAGGCTGATGGCGAAGGTGTGCAGCAGCGTGCTGCGGTGGCTGTACAGCACGCCCTTGGGGTTGCCCGTGGTGCCGCTGGTGTAGCAGAGGCTTGAGGCGGTGTTCTCGTCGAACTCCGGCCACGCGTAGCGGTCGTCCTGGCCGTCGATCAGGTCCTCGTAGCACAGCAGGCTGGGGATCTTGCCGTCGGCGGGCATGTGGCTCCGGTCGGCCATCAGCACGAAGTGCCTGACCGTCTTCACGCGCTGCGCCACCGCCTGCACCAGCGGCAGGAAGGTGAGGTCGAAGCACAGCACCTTGTCTTCTGCGTGGTCGGCGATGTAGGTGATCTGGTCGGGGTGCAGGCGCGGGTTGAGCGTGTGCAGCACGGCGCCCGAGCCGCTGACGGCGTAGTACAGCTCCATGTGGCGGTAGCCGTTCCAGGCCAGCGTGGCGACGCGGTCGCCGAAGCCGACGCCGAGCGCCGCCAGCGCCTTGGCCATGCGGCGCGAGCGCGCCGCCAGCTCGCGGTAGGTGGTGCGGTGGATGTCGCCCTCGACGCGGCGCGACACCACCTGCTGCTCGCCGTGGAACTTCTCGGCGTGCACGATCAAGGACGAGATCAGCAGGGGCAGCTGCATCATCTGGCCGTTCATGGGTCTCCTCTTTCGGGTCGTGGGGGGTTCGGTTGCATTCTGGATCACGAAAGCGGCGATTCGTAACGCTTGGCGGCTTTGCCTCGGTTGTTCCGCGCTTGGCAGCGCCGCCTTCGCGCCGAAGATGGCGGCATGCCGCACGCCGAACTGCCGCCCGAGCCCTCGCAGACCCCGGACCGCCCGCGCCAGGCGCCCGGCGTCGAGCCCGACTTCGCCTTCGCGCTGGACTTCGACGACCACCGCGGGCGCCGCCGCCACCGCTTCATGGAGTCGGCCGACATCAACACCGCGTTCCGCGAGCTGTTCGAGCCGCTGCGCACCAACATCCGGCGCGGCAACAGCAACCACGGCCAGGTGTACGCCATCGAGATGGACACCTGCATCCCGGGCGAGCTGCTGGGCACCGACTGGATCCCGCCGGCCACGCGCGGCTTCGAGCATCCCAAGCAGTTGTCCGAGCTGCGCCGGCGGCGCGCGCTGTACGAGCAGCTGTTCGCCGAAGGGCGCGGCGAGCAGCTCTTCGCCTACGTCGCCGAGCGCCGCGCCGGGGCCGACGGTCCCTCGCACCTGTACCTGGAGATCTGCTCGGAAGACGGCGTCTACGGCGCGCGCTACCCGATCCGCCCGGGCCGCGAGTCGTGGCACAAGCGCGACCTGGACGAGGCGCCGCACCGCCGCATCGACGCGCCCGTGCAGGCCTGAGACCCTCGTTCGCCCCCGCGCCGGGGCGAGCTGGCCGACATCGGCCCACCACCGCCTGAAAAGGCCCTTCGCCAACTGTAGGTAGCGTCCTACCGCGGGCGATGGCCCGCGCCGGCATCGCCGGCTGCACCGCACCCCGACGATTCGCTTCGCCGCGCCGCCACAGGCGGCGGCGCGCGCGAGCATCAGGGGACGACGATGGCGGATGGCAAGAGGGCCTCGAGGGGCCCGGCGTGGCACCGGTTCCGGCAGGGAGCGCGCATCGGTGCGCTCGTGCTGGCGGTGCTGATGGTGGCGGCGATCGCCTGGGCGGCCTGGCTGGCCTCGACGGCGCCCACCGTCACCCACCTGCGCCAGGCCGAGTCGGCGCGCCCGAGCGTGGTGCTGTCGGCCGACGGCCAGCTGCTGGCGCGCTTCTCGCAGGCGCAGCGTGAGTGGATCACGCTGGACCAGGTGGCCAAGCCGGTGCTCGAGGCGCTGATCGCGACCGAAGACCACCGCTTCTACGAGCACGCCGGCATCGACGTGAAGCGCACCCTCGCGGCCATCTGGCACACCACCACCGGCAGCACGCAGGGCGGCTCCACCATCACCCAGCAGCTGGCGCGCAACCTGTTTCCGCAGGCCATCGGCCGCGAGCGCACACTGTCGCGCAAGGTGCGCGAGATGGCCACGGCGCTGCGCATCGAACGCGCCTTCGACAAGCGCCAGATCCTCGAGGCCTACCTCAACAGCGCACCCTTCCTCTACAACGTCGTCGGCATCGAGATGGCCGCGCGCACCTACTTCGACAAGCCCGCGGCCGAACTCGGCACGCTGGAGGCGGCCACGCTGGTGGGCATGCTCAAGGGCACGGCGTACTACAACCCGGTGCGCTACCCCGAGCGCGCGCAGAAGCGGCGCAACGTGGTGCTGGGCCAGATGGCGCGCCACGGCGTGCTCCCGGCCGACGAGTTGCAGCGCCTCTCCGCCGCGCCGCTGGCGGTGCGCTTCACGCGCCAGAGCGACCCGGCCGAGGCCGCGCCGCACTTCGTCGCCCAGGTTCGCAAGGACGTGCTCGAGTGGGCCGACCGCCACGGCCGCGACCTCGACACCGAAGGCCTGGTGATCCACACCACGCTCGATTCGCGCCTGCAGGCCGCGGCCACCCGCGCCGTCGAGGTGCAGGGCCAGCTGCTGCAGGCGGTGGCCGACGTGGAGTGGTCGTCGGCGTCGCTGCGCGGTGCCGGCGCGCTCGAGTCCTATCCCAAGCTGGCGAAGAAGGTCGAGCCGTTCGGCCACTTCTGGCAGCGCCATGCCGGGCTGCTGTCGGAATTCGCCAGCACCACGCCCGAGTACCGCGAGGCCGTCGCCGCCGGCCAGCCGCGCGCCGCGGCGCTGAAGACGCTGCTCGCCGACAAGGCCTTCGTCACCCGGCTCAAGCGCGAGCGCACGCGGCTGGAGGCCGGCCTCGTCGCCATCGACCCGGGCAACGGCGCGGTGCGCGCCTGGGTCGGCAGCCGCGACTTCGACCTCGACCAGTTCGACCACGTGGTGCAGGCCGCGCGCCAGCCCGGGTCGACCTTCAAGCCCTTCGTCTACGCCGCGGCGCTGGAGAGCGGCATCCCGTCGTGGCAGTCGTACCTGGACGCGCCGGTGGCCTACGACCTGGGCCAGGGCAAGACCTGGCGCCCGACCGACATGAAGGGCTCGAGCGGCATGCCGATGTCGCTGCGCAGCGCGCTCGTCTATTCCAAGAACACGATCACGGTGCAGGTGGCGCAGCAGCTCGGCGCGCAGCGCGTCGCCGACACGGCGCGCGCGCTGGGCGTCGAGAGCCGGCTCGACGTGGTGCCGTCGCTGGCGCTCGGCACGAGCCCGGTCACGCTGCTGGAGATGGTGGGCGCCTACACGACGCTGGCGCGCCAGGGCGACCGCGTCAAGCCGCTGCTGGTGCAGCGCATCGAGGACCGGCACGGCATGGTGCTGGCGGACTTCGCCGCCGAGCGGCCGGCGCCGCAGCGCGTGCTGTCGGCCGACACCGCCATCGAGCTCACCGACATCCTGCGCGACGCCGTCAACCGCGGCACCGGCACCGGCATCCGCAACCGCTTCGGCATCACGGCCGACGTCGCCGGCAAGACCGGCACGACGCAGGACAACACCGACGGCTGGTTCATCCTGATGCACCCGCAGCTGGTCACCGGCGCCTGGGTCGGCTTCAACGACCAGCGCGTGAGCATGCGCAGCAACCACTGGGGGCAGGGTGCGAACACGGCGCTGCTGATGGTGGGCGATTTCGTGCGCAGTGCGCTGCGCGAGAAGTGGCTCGACGCCAAGGCCAGCTTCCCGCCCGGCCGCCGCCCGGTGATGCCGGTGGAGGAGCCGCCGCTGCCGCCCGAGGCCGAGCTGCCCGGCGACGCCGGCTGGAGCTGGACCGACGCTCAGGCGCCGGCCGCCCCGACCCAGGCCGCGCTGGCCGCCGCCCAGGCGGTGAGCCACGTCGCCTCGGCGCCGGCGGGCGGCAGCATCGCCTTCGGCGACCGGGCCGGCGTGGCAGCCCTGCAGCGCGACGCCGCCGGCAGCGCCACGGCGCCGCCGAAGACGGCGCTGGAGCTGGAACGGGCGCTGGCCAACATGGCGGCGGCGCGCGATGCGATGGGCACGCCGCGCCCGGTGCGCAGCGCCCGCGACGACGCCGGCGCGCCGCCGGTGGCGTCGGTGCAGATCGTGCTGCCCGCGCCCATCCCCGTTGCCGCACCGGCGGTGACGCCGGCGGTCGCCGTGACCGAGCCGGTGTCGCGCAGCGCAACGCCTTCGAGCGGCGAGCCGAGCGCCGGAGGCACGGAAGCGCGCGCCGGCGACTGAACCCGGCGCGCCTGCGCCACGGGCCGCGTCAGTCGGCCTTGGCGCCCTGGGCGAACCAGCGGCCGATGAGCGCACGCTCGTCGGCCGTCATCTGGGTGGCGTTGTTCAACGGCATCAGCCGCGTGAGGTTCACCTGCTGGTGGATGGCTTGCGCCTGCGCCAGGATCGCGTCGGGCGTGTCGAGCCGCACGTTCTTGCTGGGCAGGGTGGCGTTGTGGCACATCACGCAGCGCTGCGCGATCACCGCCTGCACCTGCGACCACGTGCCGCCCGGCGTGGCGCCGGGCGCCTCGGCAGCGGCGGCGGGTGCCGAAGTCGCCGAGGGGGTGGTCGATGCCGGCGGCGGCCTCAGCCCCCACACCAGCGCCGCCAGCACCACGCCGCTCGCCACCACGAGCCCCCAGCGTGGCGGTGCCTTGTGGCGCAGCACGAAGAAGGCGCGCACCAGCGCGCCCAGCAGCATCAGCCCGATCAGCACCAGCCAGTTGTGCGGGTGCTGCCACAGCATGCCGTAGTGGTTGGACAGCATCGCCACCAGCACCGGCAGCGTGAAGTACGTGTTGTGCACGCTGCGCTGCTTGCCGCGCTGGCCGTGGATGGGGCTCGGCTTGCGCCCGGCGCCGATGTCGGCCACCACCGTCTTCTGCCCGGGGATGATCCAGAAGAAGACGTTGGCACTCATGATCGTCGCCAGCATCCCGCCGGTGAGCAGGAAGGCGGCGCGACCGGCGAACAGCTGGCAGGCCAGCCAGGTGGCGGCGCAGACGTAGACGAAGATCAGCACGCCGACGCGCAGGTCGGCCTTCGGCCCGCCGACCGAGCCGTCGGCGTTGCGGCCGAAGCGGCGCACGATCAGGTCGTACACCACCCAGCCGGCCGCCAGGTAGGCCAGCGCCGCGGCCACGGCCCAGCCGGTTGCCGGCCAGGCGAACACGCGCGTGTCGATGAGCCAGGCCTCGGCGTTGACCAAATACAGCACGGCGAACAGCGCCATGCCCGACATCCACGTCCAGTAGCTCTCCCAGTAGAACCAGTGCAGGTGGCCCGCCGGCCCCGTGGGCAGCTGCTTCGGGCCGACGGCGTACTTCTGCGGGTTGTAGAACCCGCCGCCGTGCACCGCCCACAGCTCGCCGGTGACGCCCGCGTCCTTGAGCTTCGGGTCCTCGGGCGGCACCAGGCTGTTGTCGAGCAGCACGAAGTAGAACGAGCTGCCGATCCAGGCGATGGCCACGACGACGTGCAGCCAGCGCAGCAGCAGGTTGGCCCAGTCGAGCAGGTAGACGTCCATCGCCGGCGCGCGCCTTCGGCCTTCAGGAACCGCGGTAGGTGCTGTAGCTCCAGGGGCTGACGAGCAGCGGCACGTGGTAGTGGCTCTGCGCGTCGGCGATGCCGAAATCGAGCTGCACCACGTCGATGAAGGGTGGCTCGGGCAGGTGCACGCCCTGGGCGCGGAAGTAGTCGGCCACCTGGAACAGCAGGCGGTAGCGGCCGGGTCGCAGCGCCTCGGTGCTGATGAGCGGCGCGTCGGCGCGGCCGTCGGCGTTGAGCTGCACGCGCTGGAGCATCGTGGCCTCGCCGCCAGCGTCGATCTGCTGCAGCGTCACGTGCAGGCCGGCCGCGGGGCGGCCGTGCGCGGTGTCGAGGACGTGTGTGGAAAGGCCCATGGGGGCGGGAGTGTAGGGTCGCGTGTCGCCCATGGCGCTCGCCGAGGGGCGCCGCGTGCGCGCTCCGCGCGACCAGCGCCGCGCCCCGGCCTCGCACCCTGGCCTCACCCTGGGCTCGCCCCTGGCGGCGGCCACTAACGCCGTCCTAACGCTGGCGTCAGCACACTGCGGCGCGTTCGCAGAACTGTGAGGAGCGACGGCATGTATGGACGACACCCTTCAAGCCACCACCACCCGACGCCCGCCCCGCAGCGGTGGCGAAGGCACGCCACCCGGCAGACGGCCGACGCGGCGGCTGCCCCGACGGTCCGGCCGGCACGTCTCTGCCGCCCCTGGACGCTGGCCGCGGCGGTGGTGGGCGCCATCGCCGTGCACCCTGCCGCGCACGCCGCGTTGAGCTACACGGGCAGCTTCACCGTCGGGGCAGGCGGGCAGTACGGCGAAGCGGTGTTCGGCTCCAACGCCGAGGTCTACAACTTCTCCGGACCCAACCCGCACCGGTCGCAGGTGGCCAGCCACACCGAGGCGATCGCCACCGTCACCGGGCTGGCGCAGGGCAGCGCCGGGGGCTACGTGTCGGTGCAGACGGGGATGATCCGCGCCGCCGCCCAGGCCCAGGCGACGGCCAACGAGGCCGTGGGCGCCAGGGTGGTCTACGGCGTGGCGAGCGCCGGGGCCCGGGCGCAGTTCCAGGACAGCGTCATGATCGACGTCCCGGGCCTGCCGCACTACGCGCCGGTCACGGTCAACGCCCTGCTGCGCGTGCACGGGTTGACGCTGGCCGAAGGCACGGCCCCGGACACCTGGGCCAGCGTCAGCGGGCAGGCGGTCGGGTCCATGTCGATCCAGATCGGCAACTACGGCAGCGACGGCTACGTCGGCTACTGGCAGTGCCGCGTCGATGCCCCGGGCCAGCCACGCTCCTGCGGCGGCAGCACGGCCGTGCCGCTCGGCGGCTGGCTGCCGGTCAGCTTCACCATGTTCAACCAGAAGCCCTACGACTTCTACCTGAGCCTGGACCTGTACGCCGGCGCCAGCGCCATGGTGCAGTACGTCCCGGGCCTTCAGATGGCTTCGGCACTCGCCGACTTCGGCACCACGCTGGGGTGGGGTGGCGTCACCTCGGTCCTGGGCGGCCAGGGCCAGAACCTGCAGGGCTATACCCTGCTCAGCAGCGCCAGCGGCTTCGACTACGTCACCAGCGCCGTGCCGGTGCCCGAGCCGCATGCGGCCTACCTGCTGATGGCGGGCCTGCTGACCATCGGCACGCTGCGCCACCGGCGGCGCAGCGCCGCCGCGCCAGCGGCGGCCTGAGCGCCGGCCGCGCTCGCCGCACGCCGGGGCCTTCGAGCCCCGCGTCCGGCGACCGAGCGGCCTCGGGTCACGGCGGCGCCGCGCCTACACTGCCGGCCGACCCATGCACACGCCGCCCTACCCCCGAGACCTGCGCGGCCACGGCCGCTGCCCGCCGCATCCGCGCTGGCCCGGCGATGCCCGGGTGGCGCTGCAGTTCGTGCTGAACTACGAGGAGGGCGGCGAGAACAGCGTGCTGCACGGCGACGCCGGCAGCGAGCAGTTCCTCTCCGAGCTGTTCAACCCGGCGGCCTACCCGGCGCGGCACCTCAGCATGGAGGGCATCTACGAGTACGGCGCGCGCGTCGGCGTCTGGCGCATCCTGCGCGAGTTCGAGCGCCGCGGCCTGCCGCTCACCGTCTTCGGCGTGTCGATGGCGCTCGAGCGCTGCCCCGAGGTGACGGCGGCCTTCGTCGAGCTGGGCCACGAGATCGCCTGCCACGGCTGGCGCTGGATCCACTACCAGACCGTCGACGAGGCGACCGAGCGCGAGCACCTCCAGCGTGGCGTCGAGATCATCCAGCGCCTCACCGGCGAGCGGCCGCTGGGCTGGTACACCGGCCGCGACAGTCCCAACACGCGCCGGCTGGTGGCCGACTTCGGCGGCTTCGCGTACGACAGCGACTACTACGGCGACGACCTGCCGTTCTGGCTGCAGGTGCAGCGCAGCGACGGCACGCGCGCGCCGCACCTGGTGGTGCCGTACACGCTGGACAACAACGACATGCGCTTCGCGCTGCCGCAGGGCTACAGCCACGGCGACGAGTTCTTCCAGTACCTGCGCGACGCCTTCGACGTGCACTATGCCGAAGGCGCGCGCGACCCGGCCGAAGGACACGGCGGCCCCGCGATGATGAGCATCGGCCTGCACTGCCGCCTGCTCGGCCGGCCGGGGCGGATGCGCGCGCTGCAGCGCTTCCTCGACCACGTCCAGTCGCACGACCGGGTGTGGATCGCGCGCCGCATCGACATCGCGCGCCACTGGCAGGCGGTGCACCCCTTCGACGCGGCCACGGCGTTCGTCTGGCGCTGACCCCCCACCGACGATGACGACGATGCTCACCCTCGACGCCCTCAACCGCGCCGCCGACGCCACGGCCTTCGCCGCGCTGCTGGACGGCATCTACGAACATTCGCCCTGGGTCGCCGAAGCCGCTCACGCCGCGGCACCGTTCGCCACGCCCGCGGCGCTCAAGTTCGCCTTAGCGCAGGCGGTGCGCCAGGCCGGGCGCGAACGCCAGCTGGCGCTGCTGCGCGCCCACCCCGAGCTGGCCGGCAAGGCGATGGTGAGCCGCGCGCTCACCGCCGAATCGACCAACGAGCAGAGCACCGCCGGCCTGACCCACTGCACGCCGGAGGAGTTCGCGCGCATCCAGCAGCTCAACGCCGACTACGTCGCGCGCTTCGGCTGGCCGTTCATCCTGGCGGTGCGCGGGCCGCGCGGCACCGGCCTGTCGCGAAGCCAGATCATCGAGACCTTCGCGCGGCGGCTGGCCGGCCATGCCGACTTCGAGTTCGCCGAGTGCCTGCGCCAGGTGCACCGCATCGCCGAGATCCGCCTCAATGACCGCATGGGCCTCACGCCGACCGACGGCGAGCGCGTGTGGGACTGGGCCGAGCAGGTGGCCGCTCACAGCGACCCGGGCTACGCCGAGCAGGGCCAGCTCACGGTGACGTATGCCACCGCGGCGCACCAGGCGTGCTCGCGCGACCTGCAGCGCTGGATGCGTGACTGCGGCTTCGACGACGTCGGCGTGGATGCGGTGGGCAACGTGGTCGGCGTCTACCACGGCAGCGACCGCGGCGCGCGCCGCCTGCTCACCGGCAGCCATTTCGACACCGTGCGCAACGCCGGCAAGTACGACGGTCGCCTGGGCATCTTCGTGCCGATGGCCTGCGTGGCGGCGCTGGCCCGGCAGGGGCGACGGCTGCCGTTCGGCATCGAGGTGGTGGGCTTCGCCGAGGAGGAAGGCCAGCGCTACAAGGCGACCTTCCTCGGTTCGGGCGCGCTCGTCGGTGCCTTCGATCCGGCGTGGCTCGACCAGGCCGACGCCGACGGCGTGACGATGCGCGAGGCGATGCGCGCGGCCGGCCTGCCCGGCACGCTGGAGGCGATTGGCGAACTGAAGCGCGACCCGGCGCGCTACCTCGGCTTCGTCGAGGTGCACATCGAACAGGGGCCGGTGCTCAACGAGCTGGACATGCCGCTGGGCATCGTCACGTCCATCAACGGCGGCCTGCGCTACGCCGGCGAGGTGCAGGGCCTTGCCAGCCACGCCGGCACCACGCCGATGGACCGGCGCCGCGACGCCGCCTGCGCCGTGGCCGAACTGGTGCTGGCGGTGGAACGCCTGGCGTCGGCCCAGCCGGATCTCGTCGGCACCGTGGGCATCGTCCACGTGCCGGGCGGCTCGATCAACGTCGTGCCGGGGCGCTGCCACTTCACGCTCGACCTGCGTGCGACGAACGACCCGGCGCGCGACCGCCTGGGCGAGGCGGTGCGCGCCGAGCTGGCGCGCATCTGCGAGCGGCGCGGCCTGCGCTACACGCTGGAGCCGACGATGGCCGCCTCGGCCGCGCCCAGCGACCCGGCGTGGCAGCGCCGCTGGGAAGCCGCCGTGCAGCAGCTCGGCCTGCCGCTGCACCGCATGCCCAGCGGCGCCGGCCACGACGCGATGAAGCTGCACACCGTGATGCCGCAGGCCATGCTGTTCGTGCGCGGCGGCAACTCGGGCATCAGCCACAACCCGCTGGAAACCATCACCGCCGACGACGCCGAGCTGTGCGTCGCGGCGTTCACCCATCTGCTCGAAGGGCTGGCCGCGGCATGAGCACCCAGGACCCGTCCCACGACCGCCTCGACGCCTCGATCGACGCCCACTTCGACGACGAGGTGCGCTTCCTGCAGGCGCTGGTGCGCGTGCCCACCGACACGCCGCCCGGCGACAACGCGCCGCACGCCCAGGCCACCGCCGGGCTGCTGGCCGGCCTGGGCCTGCAGGCCGAGGCGCACCCGGTGCCCGAGGCCGAGGTGCGCGCCCAGGGCATGCGCTCGATCACCAACCTGATCGTGCGCCAGCGCTTCGGCGACGGCGGCGGGCCGACCATCGCGCTCAACGCCCACGGCGACGTGGTCCCGCCGGGCGAAGGCTGGACGCACGACCCCTACGGCGGCGAAGTCGTGGGGGGCAAGCTCTACGGCCGCGCCGCCGCGGTGAGCAAGAGCGATTTCGCGACCTACACCTTCGCGCTCGAGGCCCTGCGCGCGCTGCACGCCGAAGGCGCGCCGCTCACCGGCGCGGTCGAGCTGCACTTCACCTACGACGAGGAGTTCGGCGGCGAACTCGGGCCCGGCTGGCTGCTGCGCCGCGGCCTGACGAAGCCCGATTACCTCATCGCCGCCGGCTTCAGCTACCAGGTGGTGACGGCGCACAACGGCTGCCTGCAGCTGGAGGTGACGCTGCACGGCCTGGCCTCGCACGCCGCGTATCCGCACACCGGCATCGACGCGCTGCAGGCCGCCAACCGCCTGCTCACCGCGCTGTACGCGCACAACGACGTGCTGAAGACGCGCCGGTCGGCGGTGCCCGGCATCACCCACCCGTACCTCAACGTCGGCACCATCGAAGGCGGCAGCAACACCAACGTGGTGCCCGGCCGCGTGGTGCTCAAGCTCGACCGGCGCATGATTCCCGAGGAAGACGCCACCGCGGTGGAAGCCGAAGTGCGGGCGCTGATCGAGCAGACGGTGGCGGCGAGCCCCGGCATCCGCCTCGAGGTGCGCCGCCTGCTGCTGGCGCACGCGCTGAAGGCCGACCCGCGCAACGCGCCGCTGGTGCAGGCCATCCAGCGCCACGGGCAGGCGGTGTTCGGCGAGCCCATCGCCGAGAGCGGCACGCCGCTCTACACCGACGTGCGCCTGTACGGCGCGCACGGCGTGCCGGCGGTGATCTACGGCGCCGGGCCGCGCACCGTGCTTGAGAGCAACGCCAAGCGTGCCGACGAGCACCTGGTGCTGGACGACCTGCGCCGGGCGACCAAGGTCGTGGCGCGAACGCTGGCCGACCTGCTGCGCGGGTGACGCGCCGGGCGGCGCCGCCGCCGCCCCATCGCGGGACGATGGCCGGCGCGCCGCACGATCACGGCGCGCGCCGCCGCGATCTGGTGCAAGCCACTAGCGGATCGCGTGCACGGAACTTGCAGAATCGGCGCACCGACCCCTTTGCATCTCGTTTTCCACCGGTTTCGGAGCCGTACCCCGTGAAGACCTCTTCCCTGCTTGCCCATCTGCCGCGCCGCGCCGTCCTGGCCGCGGCCGCCCTGCTGGCCGCGCCCGCCCTCGCGCTGGCGCAGACGCCGATCAAGTTCCAGCTCGACTGGCGCTTCGAAGGCCCGGCCGCGCTGTTCCTGGCCTCGGCCGCCAAGGGCTACTACAAGGCCGCAGGCCTGGACGTGACCATCGACGCCGGCAACGGCAGCGGCGGCACCGTCACGCGCGTGGCCTCGGGCAGCTACGACATGGGCTTCGCCGACATGGCGGCGCTGATGGAGTTCCACGCCAACAACCCCGACGCGCCGAACAAGCCGGTGGCGGTGATGATGGTCTACAACAACACGCCGGCGGCGGTGCTGACGCTGAAGAAGAACAACATCGCCAAGGCCGCCGACCTGAGCGGCCGGAAGCTCGGCGCGCCGGGCTTCGACGCCGGCCGCCGCGCCTTCCCCATCTTCGCCAAGGCCAACGGCGTGAACAACGTGCAGTGGACCAGCATGGACCCGCCGCTGCGCGAGACGATGCTGGTGCGCGGCGACATCGATGCCATCACCGGCTTCTCGTTCACCAGCCTGCTCAACCTCGAGGCGCGCGGCGTCAAGACCGAGGACATCGTCGTGCTGCCCTACGCCACGCACGGCGTGAAGCTCTACGGCAACGTCATCATCGCCACGCCCAAGATCCTCAAGGAGAACCCGCAGGCGGTGAAGGCCTTCCTGACCGCGTTCGCCAAGGGCGCCAAGGAGGTGATGGCCAACCCGGACCCGGCCATCGAGTACGTCAAGGTGCGCGACGGCATCATCAACGTCGACCTCGAGAAGCGCCGCCTGCGCATGGCCATCGATTCGGTGGTCGCCAGCCCCGACGCGCGTGCCGAAGGCTTCGGCGCCGTGGTGCCCGGGCGCCTGGCGCTGATGGCCTCGCAGGTGTCGGATGCCTTCGGCACCAAGACGCGCGTCGACCCCAACGCGGTGTGGACCGACGCCTTCCTGCCGAGCAAGGCCGAGCTGAACATCCTGCCGCCGGCCAGGAAGTGAGGGCCGCGCCGGCCGTGCGCCGGGCCGCATCGGGCCCGGCCGGGCGTCGCGACCGACGTTCGAAAGGCTAGGACATGGCGTTCGTCGACTTCGACCAGGTCTGGCTCGCCTACAACGACGAACTGCTGGCCGCCGGCGCGTTCGCCGTCGAGGACATCACGCTGTCGGTGGGCGAGGGCGAGTTCATCGCCATCGTCGGCCCCAGCGGCTGCGGCAAGAGCACCTTCATGAAACTGGCCACCGGCCTGAAGATGCCCAGCCGCGGCTCGATCCGCATCGACGGCCAGCCGGTGACCGGCCCGCTCAAGATCAGCGGCATGGCCTTCCAGGCGCCGAGCCTGCTGCCCTGGCGCACGACGCTGGCCAACGTGCTGCTGCCGCTGGAGATCGTCGAGCCCTACCGCTCGAACTTCAAGGCGAAGAAGGCCGAGTACGAAGCCAAGGCGCGCGAGCTGCTGAAGAGCGTGGGCCTCGGCGGCTACGAGGACAAGTTCCCCTGGCAGCTCTCGGGCGGCATGCAGCAGCGCGCCAGCATCTGCCGCGCCCTGGTGCACGAGCCCAAGCTGCTGCTGCTGGACGAACCCTTCGGCGCGCTCGACGCCTTCACGCGCGAGGAGCTGTGGTGCGCGCTGCGCGACCTGCACGCGGCCAAGCGCTTCAACGTCATCCTCGTCACGCACGACCTGCGCGAGAGCGTGTTCCTCGCGGACACCGTCTACTGCATGAGCCGCAGCCCGGGGCGCTTCGTCGTCAGGCGCGAGATCGACCTGCCGCGGCCGCGGGATCTGGAAGTGACCTACACGCCGAAGTTCACGGACATCGTGCATGAGCTGCGCGGGCACATCGGGGCGATGCGGAAGTCGGGTGTGGTGGTGCCGCAGTGAAGCGGTCGGCTACGTGTGTTCGAGCGTCCAGGGTGCTCGCTGGGATCGTCCGGCGCGGCCGCTGCGGCAGCGCGCTGGCGGTGCCCGCGTTCTCCGGCCGACCGCGCGGACGCTCGCTCGCTGGTGTCGAAGCGGGGCGCGGTCCTGTGCCGGCGATGGTTCTCCGCTTGCGGGTGCCGCGCGCATGCTGCCTGCGCCCGCGGACACCACCACCACGCTGCGACGTGGGCACAGGCGTCCGAGCACCCGCGTCGGGCCGGCGGGTGCCACTTTTCGTCCTCGAGATTGCTTCTGCTGAACCGGCGCGCGCCGCTTCGGGCCCTCAGACGGTGAGAGGGCGTGTGGGGTGCGGGCAGGCGGGCGCAGGCCCCATGCGCGTCGCACCCGAAAGCCGAGAACCCCAGCCGGCCATCAGCGCGACCCCGGTCCGGCACCACGGGCACATGTCCGCGCGGCGGGCCGGAGAACGCCTGCCCGCACCCCGCGCGCCACGTTGAACGGCAGCCTCCCAGCCACCACAGCGCCCGACCACCCTCACAGCACCCCCCGCCGACACAGCCCCCACGAAGCGGCCATCGACAAAGCAGCCTTCGCGAACCCGAGCCCCAAGCCGCCGAACGCATGACCACCGCCGCCACCAAGCTCCTCTCGTCGCGACAGTTCGAGCGCTGGTCGCCCTTGATGCTGCTGGCCGTCGTGCTGCTGCTGTGGCAGCTGATCGTCGTCGCCTTCGCCATCCCGGAGTACATCTTCCCCAGCCCCTGGCAGATCGCCCTGCAGTTCGTCGAATTCAAGGGCCCGCTGCTCGAGGCCGCGTGGAAGACCTTCTGGGTGACGATGCTGGGCTTCGGCCTCTCCATCGTCGTCGGCGTGCTGCTGGGCTTCCTCATCGGCTCCAGCCGCCTGGCCTACACGGCCATCTACCCGCTGATGGTGGCCTTCAACGCCGTGCCCAAGGCCGCCGTGGTGCCGATCCTCGTGGTGTGGTTCGGCATCGGGCTGGGGCCTGGCATCCTCACCGCGTTCCTCATCAGCTTCTTCCCGATCACGGTGAACATCGCGACGGGCTTGGCGACGCTCGAGCCCGAGCTGGAAGACGTGCTGCGCGTGCTCGGCGCGCGGCGCTGGGACGTGCTCGTGAAGGTGGGCCTGCCGCGCTCGCTGCCCTACTTCTACGCCAGCCTCAAGGTGGCGATCACGCTGGCCTTCGTCGGCACCGTGCTGGCCGAGATGACGGCCGGTGACTCGGGCATCGGCTACCTCATGCAGACCGCGGGCAGCCAGCAGCGCATGCCGCTGGCCTTCGCCGGGCTGGTGACCATCGGCGCCATGGCCATGGCGATGTACGAGCTGTTCTCGTGGATCGAGCGCCGCACCACCGGCTGGGCGCACCGCGGCAGCCAGGCCGCGTGATGCCGCGGCCGGTGCCGTGAGCGGCGGCTGGCGCGGCGAGCTGGCGCTGCACTACCGGCGCGATGCCGCCGGGCGCTGCGTCGCGCACGACCGCCACCACGGGCCGCTGCGCGTGCTGCAGCCGCTGTACCCGGAAGGGCCGGGCATCTGTCACCACGTCATCGTGCACCCGCCCGGCGGCGTGGTCGGCGGTGACGAGCTGGCGATCGAGCTGACGCTCGAACCCGGCACCCACGCCGTGGTCACCACGCCCGGCGCCACGCGCTTCTACCGCAGCGATGGGGCACGGGCGCTGCAGCACGCCCGGCTGCGCATCGGCGGCGGCGCGCGGCTCGAGTGGCTGCCGCTCGAGACCATCGCCCACCCGGGCTGCCGGGCCGAGAGCCGGGTCGAGATCGCGCCAGAACCCGGCGCCGAGGCGATCGGCTGGGAGGTGCTGGCGCTGGGCCTGCCGGCCTCGGAGCAGCCGTTCGACGACGGCGCGTTCACCACCCACCTGGCGCTGCCCGGCCGCTGGCTGGAGCGCGGCACCATCGCCGGTGACGACCACGCCCTGCGCCACGGCCCCGTCGGGATGGCCGGGCAGCCGGTGCTGGCCACGGCGTGGATCGTCGCCGGCACGCCCTGGCCGGCGCCGCGGCGCGATGCCCTGCTGGAGGTGGCGCGGCAGGCCATCGACGCCGATGCGCTGCTGGCGCCGAGGGCCGGTGCCACGTCGCCGCAGCCGGGCGTGATCGTCGCCCGCGTGCTGGCACCGCGCGTCGAGCCGGCGCTGGCGCTGCTGCGCACGCTGCGCGCCGCGTGGCGCCGGACGGCGTGGGGGCTGGCGCCGGTGCCGCCGCGCATCTGGCGCACCTGAGCCCCGGCCCTGCCCCCCGACCGCGACACCGCCGGGCCGTATCCTTCGCCGCCATGTACGCGCCGTACTTCGGGTTGAGCAAGGAGCCGTTCTCGATCGCGCCCGACCCGCGCTTCCTGTTCATGAGCGAGCAGCACCGCGAGGCGCTGGCGCACTTGCTCTACGGCCTGGGCGGCGGTGGTGGTTTCGTGCTGCTGACGGGCGAGGTCGGCGCGGGCAAGACGACGGTGTGCCGCTGCTTTCTCGAGCAGGTGCCGGCGCACTGCGCCGTGGCGTACGTCTTCAACCCGAAGCTCACGGCGGTGGAGCTGCTGCAGACGGTCAACCACGAGTTCGGCATCGCGCCGCCGGCCGACGCTGCCAGCCTGAAGGCGCACGTCGACGCCCTCAACGCCTTCCTGCTCGACGCCCATGCCGCTGGCCGCCAGGCGGTGCTGGTGATCGACGAAGCGCAGGCGCTGTCGGCCGACGTGCTGGAGCAGCTGCGCCTGCTCACCAACCTGGAGACGGCCGAGCGCAAGCTGCTGCAGATCGTGCTCATCGGCCAGCCCGAGCTGCGCACGATGCTGGCGCGGCCGGACCTGGAGCAGCTGGCGCAGCGTGTCATCGCGCGCTACCACCTCGGCCCGCTGAACGCCGCCGAGACGGCGGCCTACGTGCGCCACCGCTGGGCCGTCGCCGGGCCGGCCGCCGCCGCGCTGCCGTTCGAACCGGCGGCGCTGGCGCGCATCCATGCGCGTTCGGGCGGCGTGCCGCGGCGCATCAACCTGCTGGCCGACCGCGCGCTGCTGGGCGCCTACGCGCAGGGTCTGCAGAAGGTGGACGTGCGCACCGTCGACAAGGCCGCCGGCGAAGTCTTCTTCGGCGCCGCGGCCCAACCGCAGGCCGCGCTGCAGCGCCGCTGGGCCGCGGCCGCCGCGCTGGGGCTGGGCGGCGTGGCCGTGCTCGCGCTGGCGTGGCAGGGCTGGCCGGGCGGGCGGGGCGGGCAAGGCGCATCGGTGGCGGCGACAGCGCCGGCGCCCGCCGCAGCAGGTTCGGACGCAGGGCCGACGGGCGCCCCGCGGCCGGCAGCGCTCGGGGCGGGCTCGTCGCCGCCGTTGACCTCGGCCCATGCCGGCACGGGCGCAGCGGCATCGGCCGCCGCGGGCGCGACGCCACCCGCCACCGTGCTCGACGACCCGGGCCCGTTGCTCGCCGCGGCGCATGCCGACGTGGCCACGGCCTGGCGCGAGCTGGCGCTGCACTGGCACGTCGCCATCGGCGAAGGCGATCCCTGCGTGGCGGCGCGCCAGGCGCAGCTGGCCTGCTTCCGCGCGCCGGCGGGCGCCGGGCTGCCGGCGGTGCAGGCCCTGGCGCGGCCGGGTGTGGTGGCGTTGCGCGACGGCTCGGGCGGCGCGTCCACGGTGCACGCGCTGCTGCTCGGTGTGCACGAAGGCCGCGCCACGCTGGCTGCCGGGCAGCAGCGATTCGTGCTGGCACTGCCGGCGCTGGCCGCGGTGTGGCGCGGCGACTTCGCCACCTTCTGGCGCACGCCGCCGGGCTGGCGCGGCGACGGCGACGATGCCGCGGCGTGGGTCGAGCGGCAGCTGGACGACGGCGTCGGCGGCCCGGCAGCCGCCGGCGCGGCGACGCGCCCGTTGCGCGAGCGCATCCGCGCCTTCCAGCTCGCCCAGGGCCTGCCGGCCGACGGTGTCGCCGGGCCGATGACGCTGATGCGCCTGAACCGCGCCACCGGCATCGACGAGCCGCGCCTCGAGGGCCCGCGCTGATGTCGTACATCCTCGAAGCACTGCGCCGCTCGCAGGCCGAACGCGAGCGAGGCCGCGTGCCGGGGCTCGACGCCCAGCCGCTGGCGCCGACATCGGCCGCGCCGGCACGTGGCTGGCCGACGGCCTGGGTGGCCGGCGCGCTGGGCCTGGCGCTGGTGCTCGTCGTTCTCGCCGCAACGGCCTGGTGGGGCCGCCGCCCGCCGCCCTCGACGGCGCCGGCCGGCGACGCGAGCGTGGCGTCGGGCGGCGCGCCGGGGTCGACGGGCGCGGCACGTGGCCCGGATCTCACAGCGCCGGCGTCGCCGCCGTCTGCGCAGGCCACGTCGCGCCAGCCGCTGCCGCAGGTGGTGTCGGTTGCCCCACCTCCGCCTGCGCCCGTGGTGACCGCGCTACCCGCGCCCGTGGTGAACGCGCCGCCGGCACCGCCGGTGGCCACGCCGCCCGCAGCGCAGGTGCCGGCACCGCCGAAGGCGGCGGTGACCGCCGCGCCGCCGCACGCTGCGCGTGCCCTCACCCTCGCCGAACTGCCGGCCGAGCAACGCCGCGAGCTGCCGCCGCTCGTCGTGGGCGGCTCGGTGTGGTCGGACCACGCGCCCAACCGCTTCGTCATCCTCAACGGCCAGGTGGTGCGCGAAGGCGAGGCCGCCGCGCCCGGCGTGGTGCTGGAGCGCATCGGCCCCAAGGCCGTGGTGCTGCGCTGGCGTGAGCAGCGCATCGAGCTGCCGCTGTAGCGCGTGATGGATTCGACGCCTGCGCCGCGCGCCGCGCCGGGGTTCCCCGGGTCATGGGCCATGGCCTTGCGCGGGCCGCACGCCACAATCGACCGACTGCCGTTCCGCACCATCACCGCGCCGCCGATGCGACCCCCCGTTGCCACCCCGATGCACCCGCTCGCGCTGTGCCGTCTCGCGCTCTTGCGTCTCGCGCTCCTGCTCGCCGCCTCGCTGCTGGCCGCCACGGCGCAGGCCGAGACGCTGATCGCCGGCCCCGACGGCGCGCCGCTGGCGCTGGCCCGCGCCGTGGCCCAGGCCCGCGATGGCGACGTGATCGAGCTGCTGCCCGGCGAGTACCGCGGCCCCATCGTCATCGAGCAGCGCAAGCTCACGCTGCGCGGCATGGGCAAGGTCACCGTGCGCGGCGAGACGCCGCGGCCCAACAACGGCCCGCAGGCGGCCAAGGCGCTGTGGACCGTGCGCGGCGGCGAGGTCACGGTGGAGAACGTCGAGTTCCGCGGCGCGCGCAGCGCCGACGGCGCGGGCGCCGGCATCCGCCAGGAAGGCGGCGCGCTTACGGTGCGCGAATGCCGCTTCTTCGACAACGAGCACGGCCTGCTCGCAGCCGCCGACGAACGGGCCACGCTCACCATCGAGCGCAGCGTGTTCGGCTCGGCGCCCAAGGTGGTGGGCGGACTGCACCACCTGCTCAACGTCGGCCGCATCGCCCGGCTGCACGTCACCGGCAGCCGCTTCCAGCAGGGCTTCGAAGGCCACCTCATCAAGACCCGGGCGCGCGAGTCCTTCATCGGCTACAACTTCATCCACGACGGCGTGCGCGGCGGCGCCTCGTACGAGATCGAGGTCGCCAACGGCGGGCTGGCGACGATCATCGGCAACGTCATCGCCCAGGGCGTGGACAACCAGAACCCCACGCTCGTCGCTTACGGCAGCGAGGGCCGCGCCTGGGAGGTGAACCAGCTGCTGCTGGCGCACAACACGCTGGTGAACTACGGCTGGACGCCGGCGTGGATGCTGCGCACCTTCCTCGACCGCCTGCCCGCCGGGGCCGAGGTCCACGCGGTGAACAACCTGCTCGTCGGGCCGGGCGTGTTCGCCTGGGGCGCGTCGGGCCGCTTCGCCGGCAACCGCCACGTCGTGGCGCGCATGCTGGCCGACATCGACACCTACGCCTTCGAGCTGCCGCCCGATTCGATCTGGCGCGGCAGCGGCATCGACCCGCGCAACGTTGGCGGCCACGACCTCTCGCCCAAGTTCGAGTTCGAGTGGCCGCTGGGCGGCCGGCCGATCGAACCAGGGCGCACGAGCTGGACGCCGGGCGCCTACCAGCGCTGACGCCGGGACCCGCGATTCCCGTGGCGGCCGCGCCGGTCGGTGCAGCGCGCGCCGGCGCTTAGCATGGCTGCATGAACGACGACCACGCCAAGACCCGCCTGCACCCCGACAGCATCGCCGCCCAGGGCCTGGGCTGGATCGACGAGGCGACGCGCGCGATCACGCCGCCGATCCACGTCTCCAGCACCTACCTGCGCGACCCCGACAACCAGTACCGCTCGGGTCGCGTCTATGCGCGCGACCACAACCCGGCGTTCGACCAGGCCGAGGCGGTGATCGGCGCGCTGGAAGGCGCGAGCCAGACGCTGCTGTTCGCCAGCGGCATGGCCGCGGCCACGGCGGTGTTCCAGGCGCTGCAGCCCGGCGACCACGTGCTGGCGCCCAAGGTGATGTACTGGTCGCTGCGCAACTGGCTGCTGAGCTTCGCCGTGCCGTGGGGGCTGGAGGTCGAGTTGATCGACATGACCGACCCGACGGCGCTGCGGCAGGCGCTGCGCCCCGGCCGGACCAGGCTGGTGTGGCTGGAGACACCGGCCAACCCGATGTGGACGGTGACCGACATCGAGGCCAGCGCCGGCCTGGCGCACGCCGCGGGCGCGCTGCTGGCGGTCGATTCGACGGTGCCCACGCCGGTGCTCACGCAGCCGATCGCACTCGGCGCCGACATCGTGATGCACGCCGCCACGAAGTACCTCAACGGCCACTCCGACGTCATCGCCGGCGCCTTGTGCGTGCGACCCGGGCTGGAGCAGGGCGAGCACTGGCAGCGCGTGCGCAAGGTGCGCGCCCAGGTCGGCGGCACGCTCGGCTCGTTCGAGGCCTGGTTGCTGCTGCGCGGCATGCGCACCTTGCCGCTGCGCGTGCGCGCCGCGAGCGACGGTGCCCTGCGCATCGCGCGCCACTTCGAGAACCACGCGCAGGTGGCGGAAGTGCTGTACCCCGGCCTGCCGGGCTGCCATGGCCATGCCATCGCCGCGCGCCAGATGCGCGGCGGCTTCGGCGGCATGCTGTCGATCCGCGTGGCCGGCGGCGAGGCCGCGGCCATCGCCGTCGCGGCGCACACCCGGCTGTGGAAGCGCGCCACGTCGCTCGGCGGCACGGAGAGCCTGATCGAGCACCGGGCCAGCGTCGAAGGCGCGGGCACGCCGGCGCCGGCCGACCTGCTGCGGTTGTCGGTGGGGCTGGAGCACGTCGACGACCTGATCGCCGACCTCGAGCAGGCGCTGGCGGCCGCGCAGCACGCGGCGCGCTGACGCCCGAGGTCGAGCGGACGCGGGCGGACGGCACGCACCGCACCAGCGCACTGCATGCGTGCCGCATGACGCGCGTCGCACGACGCGCGCAACACGACGCGTGCAACACCACGCGCCGCACGCGTCGCACGACGCTCCGCCCGACGCTCGCGCGCCAAGCCGGAACCCGAGCGTTGCCCGCCGCCTGAAACTGCTGCATCATCGCGGCCGTAACTGAATTACAGACCATGTCCTTCGACCTCGTCCTGTTCGGCGGCACCGGCGACCTCACCTGGCGCAAGCTGATGCCCGCGCTGTTTCAGGCCTGGCGCCACGGCAAGCTGCCGGCGGGCGGGCGCATCCTGGCGGTGGCGCGCGACGAGCGCAGCGACGAGGAGTACCGCGCCTTCATCCGCGAGAAGTTCACCGGCGTCGACGAGGCCAAGCAGCCGAGCGACGACGAGTTCGACCGCTTCGCCCAGCTGCTGCACTACCGCCGCATGGACCTGTCGCAGGCCGAGCACTACGCCGGCCTGAAGCACTGGCTCGAGCAGCGCAATGCCGACACGGTGGTGCTGTTCCTGGCGATCAGCCCGCAGCTGTTCCCGGTGGTCTGCCGCGAACTCGGCGCCGCCGGCCTCAACGGACCCAAGGTGCGGGTGGTGCTGGAAAAGCCGCTTGGCCACGACCTGCCCAGTGCCCAGGAGATCAACCGCGTGGTGCGTGCCTCGTTCAGCGAGGAGCAGGCGCTGCGCATCGACCACTACCTGGGCAAGCCGGCGGTGCAGAACCTGATGGCGCTGCGCTTCGGCAACGCGCTGTTCGAGCCGCTGTGGCGGCGCGAGAGCATCGCCTCGATCCAGATCACCATTGCCGAGAGCATCGGCGTGGGCACGCGCGGCGACTTCTACGACGCCACCGGCGCGCTGCGCGACATGATCCAGAACCATGCGCTGCAGCTGCTGACGATGATGGCGATGGAGCCGCCGTCGACCAGCGACGCCGACGCCATCCGCGACGAGAAGCTCAAGGTGCTGCGCTCGCTGAAGCCCTTCACGCCCGAGGCGGTGGCCAAGGACGTGGTGCGCGGCCAGTACAAGGCCGGCACCGTCGACGGCAGGCGCGTGCCTGGCTACCTGGAGGAAGCCAAGGTGCCGCCGGCGAGCACCACCGAGACCTTCGTCGCCCTGCGCACCGAGGTGCAGAACTGGCGCTGGGCCGGCGTTCCGTTCTACCTGCGCACCGGAAAGCGGCTGCCGGCGCGCGACGCCCAGATCGTCGTCAACTTCCGTGAGGTGCCGCACCCCATCTTCCCCGGGCCGAGGCGCGCCAACCAGCTGGTGATCAAGCTGCAGCCGGAGGACGGGCTCGAGCTGCACCTGCTGGCCGCCAAGGGCAGCAGCTCGTCGACCGGCGCGCCCGAGGCCCTGTCCCCGGTGGCGCTGGACCTGGACTTCGACAAGGCCTTCGCCACCGAACGCGTGGGCGGATACGAGCGCCTGCTGCTCGACGCCATCGCCGGGCGGCTGAACCTGTTCGTCCGCAGCGACGAGCAGGAGCAGGCCTGGCGCTGGGTCGAACCCATCCTGCAGTGCTGGGCCACCGACGGCAGCGCGCCGCGGCCCTACGCCGCCGGCAGCTGGGGCCCGGCCGCGGCCAGCGCGCTCGTGGCGCGCGACGGCAGCGTCTGGGCCGAGGAGCAGTAGCCCCCCTGGGCACGGCTGGCATGCTCGAACGCATCAAGGCTTCCATCCCGGCGCTGCCGCCGGCCGAGCAGCGCGTGGCCAAGCTGCTGCTGGCCGACCCGCGCAGCTTCGCCACGCTGCCGGTGGCCGAGCTGGCCGAGCGCGCGCACGTCAGCAAACCCACCGTGGTGCGCTTCTGCCGCAGCGTGGGCTACGACGGGCTGGCGGACTTCAAGCTCAAGCTCGCGGGCAGCGTCAACGAAGGCGTGCCCTTCGTGCACCGGGCCGTGGACGACGACGACAAGGCCGGCGACATCGTCGTCAAGGTCATCGACAACGCCGTGGCGGCCATGCTGCGCTACCGCAACGCCGCTGCCAGCCAGGCGGTGGAGCGGGCCATCGCCGCGCTGGCCGAGACCGGCCGGCGCAGCAGCGAAGGCCGGCGCATCGAGTTCTACGGCGTCGGCAACTCGGGCATCGTGGCGCAGGACGCGCAGCACAAGTTCTTCCGCCTGGGCGTGACGGCAGCGGCCGTGTCCGACGGCCACATGCAGGTGATGAGCGCGACCATGCTCAAGCCCGGCGACTGCGCGGTGGTGATCAGCAACTCGGGCCGCAGCCGCGACCTGCTGGACGTGGCCGACATCGCGCGGCGCAAGGGCGCGACGGTCATCGTCATCACCGCCAGCGGCTCGCCGCTGGCGCGCGAGGCGCTGGGGCACGCCGGCAGCATCCTGCTGGCCGCCGACCACCCCGAGGACGCCGACCGCTACAGCCCCATGGTGTCGCGGCTGCTGCACCTGCTCATCGTCGACATCCTCGCCACGGGCGTGGCGCTGCGCCTGGGCGCCGAGCAGCTGCGGCCGATGCTGCAGGAAATCAAGCGCAACCTGCGCCAGCGGCGCTACGCCGAGCCGCAGCCGCGCTTGGCGCGTGATGCCGCAAGCGATGGTGGTGGCGAGCGCGGCGGGAGCAGTGGCCGCGCGGTGGCAGCAGCGGCTGCCCGTGGGGCTGGCGTCGGTGACGCAGCAGCAGGCGCTGCGGGCAGCAGCGCCCGGGGCGATCAGCCGCTGGCGTCGGCCGGGCGCGGCGTGGCGCCCAGCGACAGCAGTTCTTCCACGCCGTAGAGGCGCGCCAGCTGGCCCAGCCGCGCCGGCGCCCCACGCACTTCGAACCCCCGCCCGGCGGCCTGCGCCAGCCGCCGCGCCTGCAGCAGCAGGGCGATGGTGGCGGTGTCCAGTTCGACCAGGGCCGAGGCGTCGATCGCCAACGGGCCGCTGCCTTCGGCCACGGCCGCCGGCAGCCGCGATGCCAGTTCGGCGGCGTGTTCGAGCGTGGCGTTGGCAGGCAGCTGCATGGCGCGGCAGGCGTCTGGGCAACCTTGGGCGGCGATCAGGACTTGGCGGCCGCCTTGTTGCGCTCGGCCAGCGCGGCGATCAGGCCGTCGATGCCGCCCTTGCCGAGCTCGGTCGCGAACTGCGAGCGGTAGTTCTGCACCAGCCAGATGCCGCCGACGTTGACGTCGATGATCTTCCAGGCCGAATCGTTGGCGCCCTTGTCGAGGCGGTAGTCGAGCTTGATCGGCTCGCCCTTGCCGCGGATCTCGCTCTGCACCACGACTTGCGTCGAGCCCTGCACGGGCATCGTGCGGGTGATCTCGACGGTCTGGTCGCGCACCTGGGCGATGGCGCCGGCGTACAGGCGCAGCAGCAGGGTCTTGAACTCGGCCTGCAGGCGGGTGCGCTGCTCGGGCGTGGCGCTGCGCCACTGCGGGCCCACCGCCGAGCGCGTGGCGACCTCGAAGTTGACGCTGGGCATGACCTTGCTGTCGACCAGCGCCTGGATCCGGCCGAAATCGCCGGCCTGGATGGCCTTGTCGGCCTTGGCGGTGTCGATCACCTCGGTGGAGATCTGGCGCACCAGCGCGTCGGGCGTGGTCTGGGCCTGGGCGGCGAACGACACGCAGGCCGCGACGGCCAGGGTGGCGGTGGAGAGCAGGGTCCGGTTCATCATCGTCTTGAGCACGCGAGGGTTCCTTTCAAAGCCGGGCAAGCCGTGTGTCGGGCGCCCGCCTGCCTTCAACGCGCGAAGCGCGGCAGGGGTTCACTTGGGGGCCGGCGCCGATGCCGCGCCGGCTGGCGGCGCTGGCGTCGGCCGGGCGGGGGCCGTCCCGGCGCCGCCGGTGGTGTTGGGATCGTCCTCGTCGTCGAAGGTTTCCAGCGGCGGTGCACCGTCGTAGAGCGCGTCACGCCGGCGCGACAGGTAGGCGTCGCGGAAGAAAGCGTACTTGTCGAGCGCCACGCTGCTGACGAGGTTGCCCGTCTCCAGCAGGTTGGCGCGCGTGTTGACCAGCTCCAGCGCCAGCACGGCGCCTCGGCCGTTGGCTGTCTCGGGCAGCTGCGACGGCGCCATGCTGCGGTCGACGGCAAAGCCGGCGGTGTCGCGCACCGTGCTGGGGCCGACGAAGGGCAACACGACGTAAGGGCCGTTGCCCAGTCCCCAGGTGCCGAGCGTCTGGCCGAAATCCTCGCTGCGCCGCGGCAGCTTCATCTCGCTGGCCGGGTCGAGCAGGCCGCCCAGGCCGAAGAACGTGTTGGTGAGCACGCGCATGCCCATCTCGAAGCCCGTCTGCACCTTGCCCTGCAGGAAGTGGTTGGCGGTGGACCAGACGTCGCCGATGTTGCCCAGCACGTTGCCGATGCCGGTGCGCACGAGCTGCGGCACGGCCTTGCGGTAGAACTCCGCCGCCGGCTTGAGCAGCGCCTCGTCGACCGCCTCGTTGAAGGCGAAGACCTTGCGGTTCCACGCTTCCCACGGGTCGACCGGGTTGCGCGCCGCGGCCGCCGCGCCCGCACCCGGCGTGCCGGCAGTGCCCGGCGCGCCCGGCGCCGGCGTCGTCGCGCAGCCGCTGGCCAGCACCAGCACCGCGGCGGCCATCAGCAGGCGCGGCGTGGCGCCGGCGTTCACTTCAGCGCCCCCGAGGCGGCCTCGGCCGGCGCGCCGGCTGCACCGTTCGCGGCGCCGCCTTCGGCGCGGCCGCTGAGGAACTGGCCGATGAGGTTCTCCAGCACCACGGCCGACTGCGTCTGCGCCAGCGTCTCGCCCGGTCCCAGGTTGGCGTCGTCGCCGCCCGGGTCCATGCCGATGTACTGGTCGCCGAGCAGGCCGGAGGTGAGGATCTTGGCCGCCGAGTCCTTCGGAAACTGGTAGGCGCGGTCGATCTCCATCGTCACCACGCCCTGGAACGTCTTGGTGTCCAGCGTGATGGCCGTGACGCGGCCCACCAGCACGCCGGCGGTGCGCACCGGCGCACGCACCTTCAGGCCGCCGATGTTGTCGAAGCGCGCGTGGATGGTGTAGCTCTCGCCGCCGCCCACGCTGCCCAGGTTGGCCGCCTTCAGCGCCAGAAACAGCAGCCCGATCACGCCGAGCAGCACGAACAGGCCCACCAGCGTCTCGATTCCCTTCTTGCCCATGTCAGGTCCTCAGGTCCCTTCTCGGCTCGCGCTTGCAGCAGCGGGCCCGGTCATCACGGTGTGGAGAACATCAAGGCGGTGAGGATGAAGTCCATCCCCAGCACCCACAGCGACGAGATGACCACGGTGCGCGTCGTCGCATAGGCCACGCCCTCGGGCGTGGCCTCGGTTTCGTGGCCCTGGTACAGCGCCACCACGGTGCAGATGACGCCGAACACGGCCGCCTTGACGAGGCCGTTGCCCACGTCGCGCCACACGTCCACTCGCGTCTGCATGATCGACCAGAAGTTGCCCGCGTCGACGCCGATCAGCAGCACCGCCACCACCCACGCGCCCAGGATGCCGATGGCCGAGAACAGGATGGTGAGGATGGGCACCGAGACGATGCCGCCGATGAAGCGCGGCGCCAGCACGCGCTGCTTGGGGTCGATGGCCATCAGCTCCATCGCCGCCAGCTGCTCGCCGGCTTTCATCAGGCCGATCTCCGCGGTGAGCGAGGTTCCGGCGCGGCCGGCGAAGAGCAGCCCGGTCACGACCGGGCTCAGCTCGCGCACCAGCGCCAGGTTGACGATCAGGCCCATGCTTTCCGTCGCGCCGTAGGTCACCAGCGCGTAGTACATCTGCAGCGCCAGCACGAAGCCCACCGCCAGGCCCGAGGCCAGGATGATGATGAGCGAGCGGTTGCCCACGGCATGGACCTGCGCGACCACCAGGCCGAAGCGCCGCAGCGCCGCCGGCACCGCCTTGATCAGTTCGAGGAAGAAGAACGCGGCGTGGCCCCAGCCGCGGAACTGCTCGAGGGCGAAGGCGCCCAGTCGGGCCAGCGCGTGCATCGTCATGCCACCCCGAAGTCGCGTGCGATCTCGGGCGCGGGGAAGTGGAACTTCACCGGGCCGTCGGGTTCGCCGCGCACGAACTGGCGCGTCTCGGGGTCGGTGCTCGACATCAGCTCGGCCGGCGTGCCCTGCGCGACGATGCGGCCGCCGGTGGCCATCAGCACGACGTAGTCGCTGATCGCCATGCACTCGGGCACGTCGTGGCTGACGACGAGGCTCGTGGCGCCCGTGACATCGTTGAGCGTGCGGATGAGCTTGGCCGCCACGCCCATGCTGATGAGGTCGAGCCCGGCGAACGGCTCGTCGTACATGATGAGTTCGGGGTCCAGCGCGATGGCGCGGGCCAGTGCCACGCGCCGCGCCATGCCCCCGGAGATCTCCGAGATGCGCAGGTGCGCCGCGCCGCGCAGGCCCACCGCGTTGAGCTTCATCAGCACGATGTCGCGGATCATGGCCTCGGGCAGCGCGGTGTGCTCGCGCAGCGGGAAAGCCACGTTGTCGAACACCGAGAGATCAGTGAACAGCGCGCCGAACTGGAACAGCATGCCCAGGCGCCGGCGCAGGCGGTACATCTGCTTCTTGTCGCGCGTGTCGAGCACTTCGCCGTCGACGATGACGCGCCCGGCGTCGGCGCGGTGCACGCCGCCGATCAGGCGCATCAGGGTCGTCTTGCCGCAGCCCGAGCCGCCGAGGATGGCGGTGACCTTGCCGCGCATGAACTTCAGCGAGATGTCACGCAGGATCGTGCGGCTGCGGTCGTAGCCGAACGTGACGTGGTCGATCTCGATGAAGGCGTCGGTGGCGGTCAAGCGGATGCGGCTGGCGGGCGGCGTGGCGTCCCGCGGCGGCCGGATGGGGGCAGGGCCGGGATTCTGTCATGCGCCTCTGCAAGGGCGCCCGGCCTGGATAACAGCCAGATGACGATGTGTTACCAAACGCACGCGCCCGTGCGGCCGGCTCAGCGCGGCAGCGAGCTGGCCCCCATGAGGTATTCGTCGACGGCGCGCGCCGCCTGGCGGCCTTCGCGGATGGCCCAGACCACCAGGCTCTGGCCGCGGCGCATGTCGCCCGCGGCGAACACGCGCTCGACGTTCGTGCGGTAGCCGATGGCCGCGTCGGTGCTCGCCCGGGCGTTGCCGCGCGCGTCCTTCTCGACGCCGAAGGCCTCGAGCACGCCCGCCACCGGCGCGGTGAAGCCCATCGCCAGCAGCACGAGATCGGCCTTGTGCTCCTGCTCGGTGCCGGGCACTTCCACGAGCTTGCCGTCCTTGAGCTCGACGCGCACCGTCTGCAGCGCCGTCACCTTGCCCTTGTTGCCGATGAAGGCCTTGGTGGAGATGGCGAACTCGCGCGTGCAGCCCTCTTCGTGGCTGGAACTGGTGCGCAGCTTGATGGGCCAGTAGGGCCACACAAGCGGCTTGTTCTCCTGCTCGGGCGGCATCGGCAGCAGCTCGAACTGCTTCACGCTGGCCGCGCCGTGGCGGTTGCTGGTGCCCACGCAGTCGCTGCCCGTGTCGCCGCCGCCGATGACGATGACGTGCTTGCCGGTGGCCTTGATCTGCTGCTTGAGCTTGTCGCCGGCGACCACCTTGTTCTGCTGCGGCAGGAACTCCATGGCGAAGTGCACGCCGTCGAAATCGCGCCCGGGCACCGGCAGGTCGCGGCTGGCTTCTGCGCCGCCGGTCAGCAGCACGGCGTCGAACTCGGCCTTCAGCTGCTCGGCGCTCACCGTCTCCTTGGCGTCGTTGGTCACCTTGCTGTCGGGCCCCAGCGTGCCCACCAGCACGCCGGTGCGGAAGACCACGCCTTCGGCCTGCATCTGCTGCACCCGCCGGTCGATGTGCGTCTTCTCCATCTTGAAGTCGGGGATGCCGTAGCGCAGCAGGCCGCCGATGCGGCTGTTCTTCTCGAACACCGTCACGTCGTGGCCGGCACGCGCCAGCTGCTGCGCGGCCGCCAGCCCCGCCGGCCCGCTGCCCACCACCGCCACGCGCTTGCCGGTGCGCCGCGCCGGCGGCTGCGGCTTCACCCAGCCTTCGGCCCAGGCACGGTCGATGATGGCGTGCTCGAGGCTCTTGATGCCGACCGGCTCGTCGTTGACGTTGAGCGTGCACGCCGCCTCGCACGGCGCGGGGCAGACGCGGCCGGTGAACTCGGGGAAGTTGTTGGTGCTGTGCAGCGTCTGGATGGCACTCATCCAGTCGTCGCGGTACACCATGTCGTTGAAGTCCGGGATGATGTTGTTCACCGGGCAGCCGCTGTTGCAGAACGGCGTGCCGCAGTCCATGCAACGCGCGGCCTGCACCCGCGACTGCTCGGCATTCAGCCCGATGACAAATTCCTTCCAGGTCTTGAGCCGCGCCGGAACCGGCTCGTAGCCTTCTTCGATGCGGTCGTATTCCAGGAAGCCGGTGATCTTGCCCATCGTGCGCCTTCAGTGCCTGTTTGCGAAATCAACCCCTCGGGGGCGGACGCGGTACCCCGCGGCCGGGGCCGTCAGTTCCCGCCGCCCACGGCCGCGGCCGAGGTCTGCTGCGCCTGGTTGACCGTGACGTGCGCGGCCTCGGCCGCCGCCGCCTCGGCGCGGTCGGCGAGCACGCGCTTGTACTCGTGCGGGAACACCTTGACGAAGCGCGAGCGCGCGTCGGCCCAGTGGTCGAGCAGCTCGCGCGCGCGCAGGCTGCCCGTCCAGCGGTGGTGCTCCTCGATCAGCGACTTGACGATGGCCTCGTCGTGCTGGCCGCGGTGCAGGCCGACGGCAGCGCCGGGCTGGTGCTCGCGCGCCACCACCTTCTCCAGCGCCACCATGCTGGTGTTGCAGCGGGCGCTGAAGTGGCCGTCCTCGTCGTAGACGTAGGCCACGCCGCCGCTCATGCCGGCGGCGAAGTTGCGGCCGGTCTTGCCCAGCACGACGACGGTGCCGCCGGTCATGTACTCGCAGCCGTGGTCGCCGGTGCCTTCCACCACTGCGGTGGCACCCGACAGCCGCACCGCGAAGCGCTCGCCGGCCACGCCGCGGAAGAAGGCCTCGCCGCTGGTGGCGCCATACAGCGCGGTGTTGCCGATGATGATGTTCTGCGTGGCGTCGCCGCGGAACTCGATCGATGGCCGCACCACGACGCGCCCGCCGGAGAGCCCCTTGCCGGTGTAGTCGTTGGCGTCGCCGATGAGGTACAGCGTGATGCCGCTGGCGAGGAACGCGCCGAAGCTCTGCCCGCCCGTGCCTTCCATCTGGATGAAGATGGTGTTGTCGGGCAGGCCTTCGGGACGGTGCCGGATCAGCTCGCCCGACAGCATCGCGCCGACGCTGCGGTTGCGGTTGGCCGCCTCTTCCATGAAATGGATCTTCTCGCCACGCTCGATGGCGGGGCGGCAGCGCTCGATGAGCTTGTTGTCGAGCGCGCGCACCAGGCCATGGTCCTGCTGCTCGCACTGGAAGCGCGGCACCTCGGCCGGCACCGCCGGCTGGTGGAACACGCGGCCGAAGTCCAGGCCGCGCGCCTTCCAGTGTTCGACGCCCTTCTTCGTGTCGAGCAGGTCGACGCGGCCGATCAGCTCATCGAACCTGCGGATGCCCAGCTGCGCCATGATCTGGCGCGCTTCCTCGGCGACGAAGAAGAAGTAGTTGACGACGTGCTCGGGCTTGCCGGCGAACTTGGCGCGCAGCACCGGGTCCTGCGTGGCCACGCCCACCGGGCAGGTGTTGAGGTGGCACTTGCGCATCATGATGCAGCCCTCCACCACCAGCGGCGCGGTGGCGAAGCCGAACTCGTCGGCGCCGAGCAGGGCACCGATGACGACGTCGCGGCCGGTTTTCATCTGGCCGTCGGCCTGCACGCGGATGCGGCTGCGCAGGCGGTTGAGCACCAGGGTCTGCTGCGTCTCGGCCAGGCCCAGTTCCCAGGGCGTGCCGGCGTGCTTGATCGACGACCACGGTGAGGCACCGGTGCCGCCGTCGTGCCCGGCGATGACCACGTGGTCGGCCTTGCACTTGGCCACGCCGGCGGCGATGGTGCCGACGCCCACCTCGCTGACCAGCTTGACGCTGATCGAGGCGCGCGCGTTGACGTTCTTCAGGTCGTGGATGAGCTGCGCCAGGTCCTCGATCGAATAGATGTCGTGGTGCGGCGGCGGGCTGATGAGGCCGACGCCGGGCACGCTGTAGCGCAGGAAGCCGATGTAGTCGCTGACCTTGCCGCCCGGCAGCTGGCCGCCTTCGCCCGGCTTGGCGCCTTGCGCCATCTTGATCTGGATCTGGTCGGCGCTGACCAGGTACTCGGTGGTGACGCCGAAGCGGCCCGAGGCCACCTGCTTGATCTTCGAGCGTAGGCTGTCGCCGTCCTGCAGCACCGTGTCGGCCTCGATGACGCCGCGGCCGACGATGTCCGACACCTTGGTGCCGGCCGTCACGGGGATGCCCTTCAGCTCGTTGCGGTAGCGCGCCGGGTCTTCGCCACCTTCGCCGGTGTTGCTCTTGCCGCCGATGCGGTTCATGGCGATGGCGAGCGTCGAGTGCGCCTCGGTGCTGATCGAGCCCAGCGACATCGCGCCGGTGGCGAAACGCTTGACGATCTCGCTGGCCGGCTCGACCTCGTCGACGGGAATGGCGCGGCTCGGATCGACCTTGAACTCGAACAGCCCGCGCAGCGTCATGTGGCGCCGGCTCTGGTCGTTGATGAGCTGGGCGTATTCCTTGTAGGTGGCAAAGCTGTTGGCGCGCGCGCTGTGCTGCAGCTTGGCGATCGCGTCCGGGCTCCACATGTGCTCTTCGCCGCGCACGCGCCAGGCGTATTCGCCGCCGGCGTCGAGCATGTGCGCCAGCACGGGGTCGTCGCCGAAGGCGGCGGCGTGCATGCGCAGCGCTTCTTCGGCCACCTCGAACACGCCGATGCCGCCCACCTGGCTGGCCGTGCCGCGGAAGTACTTGTCGACGAACGGCTTCTGCAGGCCGATGGCCTCGAACAGCTGGGCGCCGCAGTACGACATGTACGTGCTGACGCCCATCTTCGACATGATCTTCGACAGGCCCTTGCCGATGGCCTTGACGTAGTTGTAGATGGCCTTGTCTGCACTCACCTTGCCGGGCAGGGCCTGGTGCAGCTCGAGCAGCGTCTCCAGCGCCAGGTAGGGGTGCACGGCCTCCGCGCCGTAGCCGGCGAGCACGGCGAAGTGGTGCACCTCGCGCGCGCTGCCCGTCTCCACCACCAGGCCGGCGGTGGTGCGCAGGCCTTCGCGCACGAGGTGGTGGTGCACGGCCGAGAGTGCCAGCAGCGCGGGAATCGCCACCTGCGTGCGGCCCATGCGGCGATCGGTGACGATGATGATGTTGTGGCCGCCCTTGATGGCGTCCACGGCCTCGGCGCACAGGCTGGCGAGCTTGGCCTCGACGCCTTCGCGGCCCCAGGCCAGCGGGTAGGTGATGTCGAGTTCGTAGGGCTTGAACTTGCCGCCGGTGCGCGACTCGATGGCGCGCAGCCGGGCCATGTCGTCGAAATCGAGGATGGGCTGCGTCACCTCCAGTCGCATCGGCGGGTTCACGGCGTTGATGTCCAGCAGGTTGGGTTTGGGCCCGATGAAGCTGTTGAGGCTCATGACGATGGCCTCGCGGATCGGGTCGATCGGCGGGTTCGTCACCTGGGCGAACAGCTGCTTGAAGTAGTTGTAGAGCGGCTTGTTCTTGTCCGACAGCACCGCCAGCGGCGAGTCGTTGCCCATCGAGCCGATGCCTTCTTCGCCATTGGCGGCCATCGGGCTCATCAGGAACTTCAGGTCTTCCTGCGTGTAGCCGAAGGCCTGCTGGCGGTCGAGCAGGCTTTCGTCGGACGCGAAGGGTTCGGCCTGGGCCTCGATGGCATCCAGCCGGATGCGCACGTTCTCGATCCAGCGCCGGTAGGGGCGGGCGTTGGCGTACTGGTTCTTCAGTTCCTCGTCGTCGACGATGCGGCCCTGCTCCAGGTCGATGAGGAACATCTTGCCCGGCTGCAGGCGCCACTTCTTGACGATCTTGCTCTGCGGCACGGGCAGCACGCCGGACTCGCTGGCCATCACCACCAGGTCGTCGTCGGTGACGATGTAGCGCGCCGGGCGCAGGCCGTTGCGGTCGAGCGTGGCGCCGATCTGCTTGCCGTCGGTGAACACCATCGCCGCCGGGCCGTCCCACGGTTCCATCATGGCCGCGTGGTACTCGTAGAACGCGCGCCGGCGTTCGTCCATCAGCTCGTGCTGTTCCCACGCCTCGGGGATCATCATCATCGCCGCGTGTGCCAGCGGGTAGCCGGCCATCGTCAGCAGCTCGAGCGCGTTGTCGAAGGTGGCGGTGTCGCTCTGGCCTTCGAAGCTGATGGGATAGAGCTTCTTCAGGTCGTCGCCCAGCACCGGCGAGCGCATCACGCCTTCGCGCGCCCGCATCCAGTTGAAGTTGCCCTTGACGGTGTTGATCTCGCCGTTGTGCGCCACCATGCGGTAGGGGTGCGCCAGCGGCCATTCGGGGAAGGTGTTGGTGGAGAAGCGCTGGTGCACCAGGGCGAGTGCCGACACCACGCGCTCGTCCTGCAGGTCGATGTAGTACTGGCCCACCTGGTCGGCGAGCAGCAGGCCCTTGTAGATGACCGTGCGGCAGCTCATGCTGGGCACGTAGTACTCGCGGCTGTGCGTGAGCTTCAGCGCCTGGATCGCCGCGCTGGCGGTCTTGCGGATGACGTAGAGCTTGCGCTCCAGCGCGTCGGGCACGATGACGTCGGCGCCGCGGCCGATGAAGATCTGCCGGATCACCGGCTCCTTGGCGCGCACCGCGGGGCTCATCGGCATCTGCCGGTCCACCGGCACGTCGCGCCAGCCCAGCAGCACCTGGCCCTCGGCCTTCACCGCGCGCTCCAGCTCCTGCTCGCAGGCCAGGCGCGAGGCGTGTTCCTTGGGCAGGAAGATCATGCCGACGCCGTACTCGCCGGGCGGCGGCAGCTCCACGCCCTGCGCGGCCATCGCGGCGCGGTAGTACTCGTCCGGGATCTGGATCAGGATGCCGGCGCCGTCGCCCATCAGCTCGTCGGCGCCCACCGCGCCGCGGTGGTCGAGGTTCTCCAGGATCTTCAGACCCTGCTGGACGATGGCATGGGCCTTGACGCCCTTGATGTGGGCGACGAAGCCGACGCCGCAGGCATCGTGCTCGTGCTGGTGGTCGTACAGGCCGTGCTGCGCCAGTGCCTGGATCTCGGTCGCGGTGGTGAGGGCGGGCGAAGGCTGCGACATGGCGCACTCCTGGCAGTCTGCGGCGGGACCGCGAGGCTACCGCAGTGCAGCAATCGGCTCAAGCGCAATGAAATGGGGTCAGAACACTATTTTCACGTCGATGTGATTAGGCAAGTTCTAATTGGGGACACATTTAGTGCGGCGCACTGTTTTGAACTCGGCCTCCCGCGAGGGAGCAAACCGATCCGTAGCCGTCAGGCAACGGCGCGGCGAGGGCGACCCGGCGCGCGTGGCTGCGCCGGACGTTCGACCTGCGCACCGATCCATGACAAGAACCGCGGCGATCCCAAGGCCCAGCCGCCCAGCGACCGTTGCCGGATCTCGGCCGCTAGCCCCGCCGGGAGCCCCTCGTCCAGCAGCGCGCCATACGCCGCCTCGCGCTCGAACGGCGTGTTGCCCAGCGCCCAGACCTCGGGCGGATCGAACACCAAACCATCGCGCGTGCCGCCCAGCCGCTGGCTGGCGGTGGTGACGCCCGGCTGCGAAGCCGCGCCGTCGATCCAGCGCAGCACCGCCAGCCGCATCTCGCCGGGCTCGACCACGGCGCAGCGGAAGCGCCCGTCCCACAAGGTGCCGCTCCGGCCGTGGCGGCGGTTGTAGGCACTCACGTAGCGCCGACCGACCGCCTGCATGGAGCGGCCCAGCGCCGCGGCGTCGGGTGGCGTGGCCAGGAGCCGGACCTCTGAATCGAGCAACGCCCAGGCGTGCACGCGCACGCCTTCGGCCGCGGCGGCCTCGCGCAGCGCGGCGACGTAGGCCGCCCGGTCGGCGGCGTCGGCGAATACCGGCCGGTCGCCGTGGCCGCGCTGGATCACGCAATGCGCGTGATCCGGCAGCACCAGGCGGGGCAGGCGGGCCATCGGGGCGTGGATGGTTGCGGCGGCTCGGTGCCGTCGGTCGATCCGTTGGCTTCAGGCCGCGTCGAACACGCGCCGGCCGGTCAGCCGCGCATGCTCGCGCAGCGCATAGCGGTCGGTCATGCCGGCGATGTAGTCGGCCACGGCACGGTGGCGGTCGCGGCCGGCGGCGTGTTCGGCCGGCAGCTCGGCCGGGCGGTCGAGGTAGGCGGCGAAGAGTTCGGTGATCACCTCGCGCCCGAGCGTCGTCGAGGCCACCACCTGGGGATGCCGGTAGAGCGCACCGAAGAGGAAGCGCTTGAGCTCGGTGCTCTCCGCCCTGAACGTGCCGCTCAGGCCGGCCAGCGGGGGCAGGGTTCGCACGGCGTCGGCGTCGGCCGGCGCATGCTGCTGCAGCGCTGCCCGCGTGGTGGCCACCAGGTCGGCGACCAGCGCCGACAGCAGCCGGCGCAGCGCCTCGAACAGCAGCCGCTTGCCTTGCAGGCCGGGGTGCTCGGCCAGCGCCGCGTCGCGGAAACGCGCGAACAGCGCCACCTCGCCCAGCTGCTCCAGCGTGAGCAGGCCCGAGCGGTAGCCGTCGTCGATGTCGTGGGCGTTGTAGGCGATCTCGTCGGCGATGTTGACCAGCTGCGCTTCGAGCGACGGCTGCGTGCCGTCGATGAAGCGCCGCGCCGGGCCTCGCGGTTCGGCGGCCACCAGGCGCTCGGCATTGCGCCGCGAGCAGTGCTTCAGGATGCCCTCGCGCGTCTCGAAGCTGAGGTTCAGGCCGTCGAAGGCGGCGTAGCGGATCTCGAGCGCGTCCACCACGCGCAGGCTCTGCAGGTTGTGCTCGAAACCGCCGTGCTCGCGCATGCAGGCGTGCAGCGCGTCCTGCCCGGCATGGCCGAACGGCGTGTGGCCGAGGTCGTGCGCCAGGGCGATGGCCTCGACCAGGTCTTCGTTGAGCGCCAGCGCGCGCGCCGCCGAGCGCGACAGCTGTGCCACTTCCAGCGAATGCGTCAGCCGGGTGCGGAACAGGTCGCCCTCGTGGTTGACGAAGACCTGCGTCTTGTAGACCAGGCGCCGGAAGGCCGTGCTGTGCACGATGCGGTCGCGGTCGCGCTGGTGCTCGTTGCGCGGCGGCGAGGGCGGCTCGGCGATGCGCCGCCCGCGGGAGCGCGCCGGGTCGCTGGCCCAGGGGGCCAGGGCGGGCGTCACGCCGGTTGCGCCTGGCGCTTGGCGGCAGGCGCGGTGTGCGCAGCGATCACGTCGAGCACCAGCTGATCGGGCGCCGGTTGCAGCACCGCGCCGCCATCGGGCGAGCGCATCAGCTCGATCAGCACGAAGCGGATCTGGCCGCCCTGCGCCTTCTTGTCGACACGCATCAGGTCGAGCCAGCGGTCGGCGGACATCGCGGGCGCGGACACCGGCAGCCGCGCACGCCGCAGCAGGGTGCGCAGACGGTCGACGAAGCCCGCGTCGACGAGGCCGAGCCGTGCCGAGAGTTCGCTGGCCAGGACCATGCCGCAGGCCACGGCCTCGCCGTGCAGCCAGGCGCCGTAGCCCTGGCCGGCCTCGATGGCGTGCCCGAAGGTGTGGCCGAAGTTGAGGATCGCGCGCTGGCCGGCTTCGCGTTCGTCGGCGCCCACGACCGCAGCCTTGATCTCGCACGACCGGCGCACGGCGTGGCGCAGCGCGGCGCGGTCGCGCGCCAGCAGCGCGTCCATCGCCTGCTCGAGCCAGGCGAAGAACGCCATGTCGGCGATGGGCCCGTACTTGATCACCTCGGCCAGGCCGCTCGCGTACTCGCGCTCGGGCAGCGTGGCCAGCGTGTCCAGGTCGACCACCACGCGCACCGGCTGGTGGAAGGCGCCGATCATGTTCTTGCCCAGCGGGTGGTTGATGGCGGTCTTGCCGCCGACCGACGAGTCCACCTGCGCCAGCAGCGTGGTCGGCACCTGCACGAAGGGCACGCCGCGCATGTAGCTCGCCGCGGCGAAGCCGGTCATGTCACCGACCACGCCGCCACCCAGCGCGAACAGCACGGTGCGGCGGTCGCAGCCGCGTTCGAGCAGGTGGTCGAACACGCGGTTCAGCGTCGGCCAGTCCTTGTGCTGCTCGCCGTCGGGCAGCAGCACCTGGCTGACCTCGGCGAAGTGCGGCCGGATGGCGGCTTCGAGCGCCGCGCCGTGCAGGGTGGCGACGGTGGGGTTGCTGACGATCACCGCCTGTGCGGCGCGCGGCAGGCCGGACCACGCCTGCGGGTCGGCGAGCAGACCGCCTTCGATCAGGATGGGGTACTGGGCCCCGGCGCTGCCCGGCGTGGCGACGGTGACGACGGACGCGTTGGACGCGGCGGTGGTGGGCATGGCGGCCGAGTGTACGGCTCGCCCATTGACGCACTGCGCGCCCTCGGCGTCTGACGGTGGTCGTGCGGCGGCGAGCGCCTCAGTGGCCGCCGTCGGGCTGTGACTGCGCCGGCGCCCCTTCGGTGCGCGGCGCGGCCGAGGCGATGGGGGATGGCACCCGCGACGGGTCCACCAGCCCGGCCAGCTCGAGCTGCATCAACACCATCCCGATGAGCGCCGGCACCGACGGGCGCGCCGATTCGACGACGAAGTGCGCGGTGCGCCGGTACAGCGGATCACGCTCGCGGTACAGCTCGCGCAGCTTGCGCAGCGGGTCGGCCACCTGCAGCAGCGGCCGGTGCGTGTCGTGGCGCAGGCGCCGGTGCAGCTCCTCCGGCGTGCTGCGCAGGTAGAAGACGTGCGAGCGCGAATGCAGCGCGTCGCGGTTCGAGGGCCGCAGCACCGCGCCGCCGCCGGTCGCGATGACCTGACCTTCGCGCCCGGTCAGCGCCTCGATGACGTCCTGCTCGACATCGCGGAACGCGGCTTCGCCATGGGTGGCGAAGAACTCGCGAATCGGCATGCCGATCCGCTGCTCGATCTCGGCGTCGCTGTCGACGAAGCGCAACCCCAGCTGCCGCGCCAGGTGCCGCCCGACCGTGGACTTGCCGCAGCCGGGCATGCCCACGAGGGCGAGGGTCAGCACGGCAACACGCCGGGCGAGGCGGCTACTGCACCTGGGTGCAGCTGGCGCCGGTGCGGGGCAGCAGGCCGAAGGGGCTGACCACACCGGCGGGCGGCACGGTCTCGTTGCTGAAGTCGGGGCCGCTGCCGCTGACGATGAACTCGGTGTCGGTCTTGGACTCCGTGCCCGACACGGTGGCCGACGCCGTGAGCTTGAGCTGCACCCACGGCACGTACGACTCGGCGTACGTCAGCGAGATGGTCGCGCGGCCGTTCACCGTCTGCACCGTGCCCGGCGACACCGCGATCACGTTGCCCGGCCACAGCACGCCGTCGCCGTTGTCGTCCTCGCCCGGGTCGAGCACGCCGTTGGTGTTGGCGTCCTCGTTGCGGCACGACCAGATCGGCGTCGAGTACGTCCACACCGTGCCGTTCCAGGACAGGCGGCCCGTGAGGTAGCGCGTCGGGATGGCCTTGATCGTCAAGGTCACGCCGTTGACCGGGATGCCGTTGCTGTCGGTGACGTAGACCACCCAGTCCTTGCGGTAGGTCTGTGGATCCAGGTTCTGGATCTCGTTGCCCGTGCCCAGCGCGATGAACAGCGCCGTCTGGTTGACGGTGAGCGTGGCCGTGCCGGTGACGTTGGTGCCGGCGACCGTGGCGCTCAGCACGACACCGTTGTTCGCGGTGCTCTGGCCGCCCGAGCGGTAGGCCACGCTGGCGGTGCCGCTGCCGTCGGTGACGGCCGAGGCCTGCAGCAGGTTGCCGCCGCTGGGGTCGGTGACGCGCGCGAAGTTGACCGTCTGGCCCTGCACCGGGTTGCCCGCAGCGTCGGTGACGCGCGCCACCACGGTGGCCTGGTTGGCGGTCGAGCCACCGATGTTCGGCGCGATTGCGGTGGGGCTGACCTGCAGCACCAGCGTCGTCGGCTGCGTGGCGACGATGGTCAGCGGCAGCGTGGTCGTCGTCGCGCTGCCGGCCACGGTGGCCTGCACGGTGACCGGGCCGGCCGAGCTGGACGTGAGCGTGACGCTGGCGATGCCGGAGCCGTCGGTGACGGCGGTCGCCGACGACAGCGTGCCGCCCGTGGCCGCGAAGTTGATCGTCTGCCCGGCCTGCGGCGCGCCGCCGCTGCGCAGCCGCACCTGCAGTTGCTGCGCGGTGTTCACCGGCACGGTGCTGCCGGCGGTGGGCGAGACGAAGGCGAAGTCCTGCCCGCTCACCACGAGGGCTGGGGTCGGCGTGACGGTGGTGCCCGCGCCCGAGAACACGAGGTTGTCGGTGCCAGGGTTGTTGGCGGTGTAGTTGAAGCGCACTTGCCCGCTGGCGTTGCTGACGTTGCTGCCCACCGGCGTGAGCGTGTTCCCGAGCGAACTGGTGCCGGTGACGGTGACGCCGGGCACCACGTTGTTCAGCGAATCGGTGACGACGATGTCGAAGGCCGCGGTGTTGCCCAGGATCAGCGACGACGGTCCCGACAGCGTGAGCTTGCTGCCGGTGATGGGCAGCGTCAGCGTCTGCGTGATCGCGCCCGAAGTGACGGTCACGGTGGCCGTGCGGTTGCTCTTGTCGGCGCCGGCCGACAGCGTCGCCGTGGCGACGCCGCTGGCGTTGGTGCTGGAGGAGGCACCGGTGAGCGTGCCGGTGTTGGTGCTGAAGCTCACCGGCGTGGCGGCCAGGGCGTTGTTGTTGGCGTCCTTCACGAACGCGGTGATGACGACGCCGCTGGCACCCGTGCCCACGGAGGGGCTGGCCGCGATGAGCTCGATCGCCGTCGGCGTGTTGCCCGTCGGACTGTTCACCACCTGCAGGTTGGCCGTGCGCGTGACGCCGTTGGCCGCGGCGGTGATGGTGATGGTGCGGTTGGTCTGGTCCTGGCCGATGCCGATGTTGGCGGTGATCGTGCCGGACGCGTCGGTGACCGAGCCGTTGTTGCCGGCAATCGTCACCACCGCGTTCGAGTTGGCCGACACCTGCACCGCGGCGTTGGGCACGGCGTTGCGGTTGGCGTCCAGCGCGGTGATGGTGGCCACCACCGTCTGCGTGCCGTTGTTCGGAATGGTCGGCGCCGAGAGCGTGATGGTGAGGTCGGTCACCGACGACGGCGTCGTGCCGCCGCCACCACCGCCGCCTCCGCCGCCGAACGGCGGTGTTCCCGACGAGCCGCCACCGCCACCGCAGGCGGCCAGCGTCAGCACGGCCGCTGCCGCGAGAAAGCGTTTGAACATCGTCATCATGATGGTTTGGAGTCCCTGCGCGAGCGGCGGGCGTTCAGCGCGCGGCCGAGCGGTCGGTCACGATCTTGGGCGTGATGAACACCAGCAGTTCGGTCTTGCGGGTGCTCTTGACGCGGTTCTGGAACAGGTAGCCGAGGATCGGGATGTCGCCCAGCAGCGGCACCTTGTTGATCTCGTTCTGCTCGTCCTGGGTGAAGATGCCGCCGATCACGACGGTGCCGCCGTTCTCCACCAGCACCTGCGTCTGCACCTGCTTGGTGTTGATCGCCGGGCCGGCGGCGGTGAGCGCGCCGCGGCTGTCCTTGTTGACCTCCAGCGTCAGGATCACGTTGCCTTCGGGCGTGATCTGCGGCGTCACCTCCAGGCGAAGGCTGGCCTTCTTGAACTGCACCGAGGTGGCGCCGCTGGAGGTGGCCTGCTGGTAGGGGATCTCTTCGCCCTGCTCGATGCGCGCCTTGGTCTGGTCGGCGGTGATGACGCGCGGGCTCGAGACGATGTTGCCCTTGCCTTCGGCTTCCAGCGCCGACAGCTCCAGGTTGAGGAAGCGGTTGGCCGTGGCGCCGAAGAGCGAGAGCGCGAACGTTGCCGCCGCCGCGCCGCCGAAGGCCGTGGTGTTGGCCGGCAGGTTGACGAACTGCGAATCGGGGATGTAGCTCGTGCTCGTGTTCGGCGTCTGGCCCGTGGTGACGCCGGCGTTGGAATAGTTGCCGCCGATGGCCACGTAGTTGTTGCCGCCCACGTTCCAGCCGGGCACGCCGCCGCGCACGCCGCGCAGGTCCGTGCCGCCGAGCTTGACGCCCAGGCTGCGCCCGAAGCTGTCGTCGGCCTCGACGATGCGCGCCTCGATCAGCACCTGGCGCACCGGGATGTCGATCTTGGCGATCAGCTGCTGGATCTCCTCGAGCTTGCTCGGGATGTCGCTCACGAACAGCTGGTTGGTGCGCGTCTCGAAGATCACGCTGCCGCGCGGCGAGAGGATGCGCGTGTTCTGGTTCGTGCCGCCGCCGCCGCTGGTGCTGCCCAGCGTCTGGCCGGTGAGGCCGCGGGCCACTTCCTCGGCCTTGGTGTAGTTCAGCTGGAAGCTCTGCGTGCGCAGCGGCTCGAGTTCGGCGATCTTGCGCCGCGCCTCCAGGTCGACCTGCTCCTTGGCGGCCAGTTCTTCCTTGGGCGCGATCCACAGCACGTTGCCGCTCTTGCGCACGCCCAGGCCCTTGGCCTGGAGGATGATGTCCAGCGCCTGGTCCCAGGGCACGTCCTTCAGGCGCAGCGTGACCGTGCCGGTGACGGTGTCGCTCGTGACGACGTTGAAGTTGGTGAAGTCGGCGATGACCTGCAGCAGCGCCCGCACCTCGATGTTCTGGAAGTTCAGGCTGAGCTTCTCGCCCTGGAACCCGGGCCCCTGCGTCAGCTTGTTCGGGTCGATGCGCACCGGCCGCACTTCCAGCACGAACTGGTTGTCGCTCTGGTAGGCGCTGTGCTCCCAGGCGCCGGTGGGCTCGACCACCATGCGCACGCGGTCGCCGCTCTGGAAGGTGGAGACCGAGCGCACCGGGGTGCCGAAGTCGGTGACGTCCAGCCGCCGGCGCAGCTGCTCGGGCAGCGCCGAGCGCAGGAACTCCACCACCAGGCTGCTGCCCTGCTGGCGGATGTCGACGCCGACCTGCGTGCTGGGCAGGCTGACGATGACGCGCCCGGCGCCGTCGGTGCCGCGGCGGAAGTCGATGTCGCGCAGCGTCTGCGGCGCGGTGTTCTGCGCCGGGGCGAACTGCGTCGCGGCGGGCGCCGCCGCTGTCGTGCCGCCGGCCGCTGCGGGGGCGGCGGCCACGTCTGCGCCACCACCGGTGCTGTCCAGCACCAGCAGCAGCGTCTTGCCCTGGAGCTGCGCGCGGTAGCCCGAGGCGGCCTTCAGGTTCAGCACCAGGCGGCTGCGGTCGCCGGCCTGGGCGATGGCCACCGAGCGCAGGTTGCCCTGGTTGATCTCCACCACGTTGCGGCCGAGTGCGTTGGCCACGCCGGGCAGGTCGATCGCGATGCGCGGCGGCGCCTGGATCGAGAAGCCGTTGGGCACCGCGGCCAGCGGCTCGGCCAGCTCGACGCGGATCACCTCGGTGCCGGCCTGCTGCGCGCTGGTGATCGACTGGATCGCGTTCTGCGCCCAGGCGGCCAGCGGCGCGCACAGGGCCGCGGCGGCCACCATGGCGCCGAACGCCGCGCGCGCGGCCTGCCGTTGGAACATGCTCATCGTGCCCTCTCCTGCAACTGCAGCGTCGCGGGGCGCTCGATCCATTCGCCCGCAGCGTCCTGCACGACTTCGCGCAGGCTGATCTCGGTTTCGGTGATGCGCGTGATGCGCCCGTAGTTCTGGCCCAGGTAGTCGCCCACGCGCACCTGGTAGAGCAGGTTGTCCACGCGCAGCAGCGCGTGCGGCTGGCCCTGCTTGTTGACGCTGCCCACCATGGTCATGGCGTCCAGCGGATACGCTTCCAGCGGCTCCTTGCGCCGGTTCATCTCGGCGGCCAGCAAGGAGTTCGGCTGCCGCGCTTCCTGCTTGAGCGCGACCGTCAGCTTCTGGTTGCTGAACGGGTCCACCGCGGCAGCGGCGGCGTAGGCCTCGGGGTCGAACTTCTTGGGCGGCTGCAGCGGCGGCACGTTGGGCTTGACCTCGCGCCGCTGCTGCTCCATCCAGGCGCGCAGCTCGTCGTGGTCGGCGCCGCACCCGGCCACGAGCAGCGTGGCCGTGGCCAGGGCGATGATGCGCAACGGCGTCATTTGGGCGCTCCGGGCTTGTTGGCCTGCGCGGCCTTGCGCTGCTCGGCGATCTCGGCGGCATCGAGATAGCGGTAGGTGCGCGCCGTGGCGTCCATCGCCAGCGTGGCGTTGGCTTCCTTGCCCACCGGCGTGATCGACAGGTTCTGCAGCGTGACGATGCGCGACAGGTTGGCCACGTCGGCGGCGAACGAGCCGATGTCGTGGTAGCGGCCGCTCACGCGGATGGCGATCGGCAGCTCGGCGTAGTAGTCCTTCACCTGCACCTGCCCCGGGCGGAACAGCTCGAACTGCAGGCCGCGGCCCAGGCCCGCCTGGTTGATGTCCGACAGCAGTGCGTCCATCTCGGCCTTGCCGGGCAGCTGCTTCTCGAGCTGGGTGACATATTCCTGCACCTGCAGCTTCTGCTTGCGCAGCTCCGACAGGTTCACCGCCTGGCCCAGCCGGTTGCGGTAGGTGTCCTTGAGCGGCGCTTCCTGGGCGCGGGCGGCTTCCAGCTCGTCGGCCGCACCCGACAGCAGCACGAACCAGCCCACCGCCACGACGGCGATGGCGGCGCCGGTCCACATCGCCAGCTTGGGCAGCGTGGGCCACTGCCCCGGCTCGTTCGGGTTGAGGCCGCGGAACTGCGAGGCCGCGTGGTCGACGAAGCTGCTGACGTCGAAATTGAGGGTCGAGTTTCTGGCCATGCTTGGTGGTCCGCCTTCAGCTGGCGCGCGGCGGCGTGGTGGCCGGTGCCGATGCGGCGGCCGCTGCGGCCGGCGCCTGCTGGCGCTTGATGGTCACGCGCATCTGGAAGTTGTAGAGGCGGCGCGCGTCGCGCGTCTCGGGGCCGGCCTTGATCTCGACCAGCTCGGGCTTCTCGAGCCACGGCGAGTTGTAGAGCGTGTTGCGCAGGAACTCCGAGACGCGCTCGTTGGTCTGCGCCACGCCGTCCACCTGCACGACCTGGCCGTTCTGGCGGATGGTCGTGAGGTACACGCCTTCGGGCGTCTGGCGCACCAGTTCGTTGAGCAGGTGCACCGGCACGTTGCGGTCGGTCTGCAGGTCTTCCACCGCCTTCTGCCGCGCCTTGAGCGCCTCGATCTCGGCACGCAGCGTGGCGATGTCCTTGATCTGCGTGTCCAGGCGCGCGATCTCGGCCTGCAGGAAGGCGTTGCGCGACTCCTGCGCCGCCCGCATCTGCTCGAGCACCGAGTACCACACGCCCACCACCGCCACGCCGCCCAGCGCGAAGGCCACCAGCGTGGCGAAGAAGGCACGCTTGCGCTGCCTGCGCTTCTCCTCGCGGTGCGGCAGGAGGTTGATCAGGATCACTGCAGGAACCTCCGCATCGCCAGCCCGCAGGCCGTGAGGTACGACGGCGCCTCGCGGCGCACGCGGCTTTCACGCACCCCGGAGCCGAGCTGCATCTGGTCGAACGGGTTGACCACGCTCGAGGCGAAGCCGGTGAGGTCGGTGACGCGGTCCTTCAGCCCCGGCAGGGTGGCGGTGCCGCCGGCCAGCATCACGTAGTGCACCTTGTGGTGCGGCGTGCTGGTGAAGAAGTATTGCAGCGCGCGGCCGATCTCCTGGGAGAGGCTGTCGACGAACGGGTTGAGGATGGCGCTCTCGTAGTCCTCGGGCAGGTCGCCGCTGAGCTTCTTGCCTTCGGCTTCTTCGAAGCTGAAGCCGTACTGGCGGCTGATCAGCTGCGTGAGCTGGCTGCCGCCAAACGCCTGGTCGCGGTCGTACAGCATCTCGTCGTCGCGCAGCACCTTGAGGCTCGTGGTGTCGGCGCCGATCTCGAACAGCGCCACCAGCGCGTCGCGGCCCTCGTTGGGCAGTGCGCCGACGACGCGGCTCATCGCCAGGCGACTGGCGTGGCTTTCGATGTCCAGCACCACGGGCCGCAGGCCCGCGGCTTCGGCCAGGCCCTGGCGGTCCTGCACGCGGTCCTTCCGGCTGGCGGCGATCAGCACCTCGACGTCACCGGCGCTGGTGGGGCTGGGGCCGATGACGCAGAAGTCGAGGCTCACCTCGTCCAGCGAGAACGGGATGTACTGGTTGGCCTCGCTCTCGACCTGGATCTCCATCTCCTCTTCGCGCAGGCCGGCGGGGAGCATGATCTTCTTGGTGATGACGGCCGACTGCGGCATCGCCATCACGACGTTCTTGGTCTTGGTGCCGCTCTTGGCCACCACCTTCTTCACGGCGGCGGCGACCTCGTCGAACTTCTCGATCTGGCCGTCGGTGATCCAGCCCTTTTCGAACGGCTCGGAGGCGAAGCGCTCGAGCACGTAGTCGCCGCCGGCGGTCTGGTCCAGTTCGACCAGCTTGACGCTGGAGGAGCTGATGTCCAGCCCGATCATGGGCGCATGCCTGCGCCCCAGCAAAGTGTCCAAGAAACCCAAGTTGCCTCTCCCCAGCCCGCCGGCCCCAAGCCGCCCGATGGTGTGCCTGCCGTGCCGAAGGCCTGGAAAAAGACCCCCGGGGCTTGTTAAGAAGTTACTTCAATGCTAGCAGTAAAGCCCTTGTGCGCATAAGAAAAAACGCGAACCAGGGTGTGATGGTGCGTTGCCCGGCGCCGACGCGGGTGGTGCAGTTGAAACAACCCGCAAGCCCCGCAGCGCCGATGCCGCCGGCGCGGTGGGCGACACGCCTTGGGCCGGCGCGCGCTTCCTATACTTCGGCCGCAGCCCCCGCTTCTTGATGACCGCAGACCCTGCCCCCCGCGCGCCGCTGGCCGGCCTTCCGTCGTGGGCGCGCGCCGTGCTGCGGGGGCTGGGCTGGTTCGTGCTGCTGCTCGGTGGTGCGCTGCTGTCGCTGCTGCTCGTGATCGGCCTGGCGCTGGCGGTGGCCTATCCCAACCTGCCGGAGATCGAGAGCCTCACCGATTACCGCCCGAAACTCCCCTTGCGGGTGTTTTCGGCGGACGGCGTGCAGCTCGGCGAATTCGGCGAGGAGCGGCGCAACTTCCTGCCCATCGGCCAGATGCCGCAGGTGATGAAGGACGCGGTGCTCGCGGCCGAGGACGCGCGGTTCTACCAGCACGGCGGCGTCGACTACAAGGGCGTGCTCCGCGCCGCCATCGAGAACCTGCGCGACGCGCGCAGCCAGGGCGCCAGCACCATCACGATGCAGGTGGCGCGCAACTTCTACCTCTCCACCGAGAAGACCTTCACGCGCAAGATCTACGAGATCCTGCTGGCGCTGAAGATCGAGCGCCGGCTCTCGAAGGACCAGATCCTCGAGGTCTACATGAACCAGATCTTCCTCGGCCAGCGGGCCAGCGGCTTCGCCGCCGCCGCGGAGATCTATTTCGGCAAGAAGCTCAAGGACGTCACGGTCGCCGAAGCGGCCATGCTCGCCGGCCTGCCCAAGGCGCCGTCGGCCTACAACCCGATCGCCAACCCCAAGCGCGCCACGGCGCGGCAGCGCTACATCATCGACCGCATGTTCGAGACGGGGTTCATCACCGAAGCCCAGCACGAGGACGCGCTCAAGCAGGTGCTGCGCTACCGCACGCAGAGCGATTCGGCGGTGCACGCCGAGTTCGTCGCCGAGACCGCGCGCCAGCTGGTGCATGCGCAGTACGGCGAAGACACCTACACCCGCGGCCTGAACGTGCACCTGACGGTGAACGCCGCCGACCAGATGGTCGCGTACCGGGCGCTGCGCAAGGGGCTCATGGACTACGAACTGCGCCAGGTCTACCGTGGGCCGGAGGCCTACGTCGACCTGCCGGCCGACCCGAAGCTCATCGACGCCCGCGTGGCCGAGGCGCTGGCCGAGCACCCCGACAACGACGACCTGCGCGCGGCCGTCGTCATCGAGGCCGCGCCGAAGAAGGTGGTGGCGATGCTGCAGTCGGGCGACACCATCACCGTGACCGGTGCCGGGCTGATGCCGGTGACGTCGGGCCTGTCGGACAAGGCGGGCCCCAAGACGCAGATCCGGCGCGGCGCCGTGGTGCGCGCCTGGAAGCATCCGGCGCACAACAAGGGCGAGTGGATGCTGACCCAGCTGCCCGAGGTGGAAGGCGCCTTCGTCGCGCTCGACCCGAGAAGCGGCGCCATCCGCGCGCTGGTGGGCGGCTTCGACTACGGCAAGAACAAGTTCAACCACGTCACCCAGGCCTGGCGCCAGCCCGGTTCGGCGTTCAAGCCCTTCATCTATTCGGCGGCGCTGGAGAAGGGCTTCACGCCCGCGACCACGGTCAACGACGCGCCGTTGTTCTTCAGCGCCGGCGAGACGGGCAGCCAGCCCTGGGAGCCGAAGAACTACGACGGCAAGTTCGACGGTCCGATGGCGCTGCAGACCGCGCTGGCGAAGTCGAAGAACATGGTGTCGATCCGCGTGCTGCGGTCGACCGGCGTGCGCTTCGCGCAGGACTGGGTGACGCAGTTCGGCTTCGACGCCGAGAAGCACCCGGCCTACCTGACGATGGCGCTCGGCGCCGGATCGGTGACGCCGCTGCAGATGGCCACGGCCTACAGCGTCTTCGCCAACGGCGGCTATCGCGTCACGCCGATGCTGATCCAGCGTGTCACCGACCAGAAGGGCCGGCTGCTGCTGCAGCCCAAGCCGCCCGAGCTGGACGAGGCGGTGCGCGACGTGCCGGCGCGCAATGCCTTCGTCATGACCACGCTGCTGCAGGAGGTGACGCGCTCGGGCACCGCGGCCAAGGCGCAGGCGCAGCTGAAGCGCCCCGACCTCTACGGCAAGACCGGCACGACCAACGACTCGATGGACGTCTGGTTCGCCGGCTACCACCCCACGCTGACCGCCGTGGTCTGGATCGGCTACGACACGCCCAAGAAGCTGGGCGACCGCGAGACCGGCGGCGGGCTCTCGCTGCCGGTGTGGATCGAGTTCATGCAGCACGCGCTCAAGGGCGTCCCCGTCGCGGAGCTGACGCCGCCCGAAGGCGTGCTGCAGATCGGCAACCACTGGATCTACGACGAGTACGCGCACGGCGGTGGCGTCTCGAGCGTCGGCATGGAAGAACGCGTGCCGCCGTCGACCAGCAGCGAGGAGCGCAGCTCCATCCTCGACCTGTTCAGGCGCTGACGGCGCCGCGCCGCCAGCCCGGCGTTCAGAACTGCAGCGGCTTGCCCGCCTGTGCACTGGCGTGCCGCGACAGCGCTTCGACGAACTCGCTGCCGTCGCGCGTGTCGCGCCAGGCACCGTCCACCCACTTGTAGTGGTAGCCGCCGGCGCGCGCGGCGAGCCACAGCTCGTGCAGCGGCGGCTGGGTGTTGACGATGATCTTGCTGCCGTTCGGGAAGCTCAGCTCGAGCATGCCGCCGGTGCGGTGCGTGTCGATGTCGATCACGTCGTCCTGCAGCCAGCGGTCGGTGGCGGCTTCGATGCGCGCCAGCATCGCGGCCGTCTCGCGCTGGTAGTCGGCGTCGCTCAAGCGGCTGTCGGGGGCGGTGCCCATAAAATTCGCGCCATGCGTGTCGTGTTCCGAACCAGTTTAGCGGCTGCCTCGCTGACCCTGCTCGTGGCCTGTGGCCAGAAGGGGCCGCTGACGCTGCCGGCGCACAAGGCCGCGCCGGCCGCCGCTGCTTCGGCGCCGGCGCGATGAGCCGCCCGCTGCCCGGCGCGCCGCATCTCGCGCGCCAAGGCGACGAGCTGTGCCTCGAGGGACACGCGCTGCGCGCGCTGGCGCAGCGCTTCGGCACGCCGCTGTACGTGTACTCGCGCCAGGCCATGCGCGCCGCCTTCGCCGCGTATGCATCGGCACTGCAGGGGCGGCGCCACCTCGTCTGCTATGCGATGAAGGCCAACTCGAACCTGGCCGTGCTGCAGACCTTCGCCGAGGCCGGCGCCGGCTTCGACATCGTCTCGGGCGGCGAGCTGGCACGGGCGCTGGCCGCCGGCGCCGACCCGTCGCGCATCGTCTTCTCGGGCGTGGGCAAGACGCGCGCGGAGATGCGCCGCGCCCTCGAGGTGGGCGTGCGCTGCTTCAACGTGGAGAGCGAGGCCGAGATCGACGTGCTCGACGCCGTCGCGCGCGAGCTCGGCCGGCGCGCGCCGGTGAGCCTGCGCGTCAACCCCGACGTCGACGCCGGCACCCATCCCTACATCTCCACCGGGCTCAAGTCGAACAAGTTCGGCATCGCCCATGCGCGCGCGCTCGAGGCCTACCGCCACGCGGCGGCGCTGCCGGGTTTGCGCGTCGTGGGCATCGACTGCCACATCGGCTCGCAGATCACCACGCTGGGCCCGTACGTCGACGCGCTCGACCGCGTGCTCGATCTCGTGGAGGCGGTCGAGGCCGCGGGCATCCCGATCGAGCACGTGGACGTCGGCGGCGGGCTGGGCATCACCTACACCGACGAAGCGCCGCCCGACGCGTCCGAGCTGGTGGCGCGCGTGCTCGAGCGCATCGACGCCCGCGGCCACGGCCACCGCGAGCTGATGTTCGAGCCGGGGCGGTCGCTGGTCGGCAACGCCGGTGTGCTGCTCACCGAGGTGCTGTACCTCAAGCGCGGCGATCAATCCGCCGGCAGCGGCGATGCCAAGCACTTCTGCATCGTCGACGCGGCGATGAACGACCTGCTGCGCCCGGCGATGTACCAGGCCTGGATGGCGATCGAACCGTGCATGGTGCGCGACACCGCGCCCGAACGCTGGGACGTGGTGGGGCCGGTGTGCGAATCGGGCGACTGGCTGGGGCGCGACCGCCTGCTGGCCGTGCAGCCCGGCGACACGCTGGCGGTGCTGTCCGCCGGGGCCTATGCGATGGCGATGGCCGGCAACTACAACAGCCGGCCGCGCGCCGCCGAGGTCATGGTGGACGGCGAGGCCGTGCACCTGATCCGCGAACGCGAATCCGTGAACGGGCTGTTCGACGCCGAGCGGCTGATCGGCCGCTGACAGGCGGCGTGCGCGCCGGCATGGGCCGGCGGAACGGGTGCGGCCGCTGTGCCGCACCGAGGGCCGCGACGGCGCGCGTCAGTCGATGCGCCCTTCCTCGACCGCGTGGCAGGCCACCTGCGTGACGCCGATTCCGTGGAACGTGGTGAGTGTCGGCCGTTCGCTCGAGCAACGTGCGTTGGCGTGCGGGCAGCGCGGGTGGAAGGCGCAGCCGCTGGGCGGGTTCAGCGGGTTGGGCACCTCGCCCTGCACCGGCGTGCGCGCGCGGCCCGACATGTGGATGTCGGGGATCGCGTCGAGCAGCATGCGCGTGTAGGGGTGGCGCGGGCGGCGGAACAGCTCGGCCTTGTCGGCGATCTCGACCAGCCGCCCGAGGTACATCACGCCCACCTGGTCGGAGACGTGGCGCACGACCGCCAGGTTGTGGCTGATGAACAGATAGGTCAGGCCCTGGCTGCGCTGCAGGTCCTTCATGATGTTGAGCACCTGGGCCTGCACCGACACGTCCAGCGCGGACGTGGGTTCGTCGCAGACCAGGAACTCGGGCTGGGTCGCGAGCGCGCGCGCGATCGAGATGCGCTGGCGCTGGCCGCCGCTGAACTGGTGCGGGAACTTCTCGGTGTCTGCGGCGGCCAGGCCGACCTGCTCGAGCAGTTCGCCCACCCGCTGACGCAGCGCCGCGTCGCCGGGCACCAGGCCGTGTTCGCGCAGCGGCTCGCCCACGATGTCCAGCACCTTCCAGCGCGGGTTGAGGCTGGCGTACGGGTCCTGGAAGATCATCTGCATGCGCCGGCGCAGCGCCCGCAATTCGGTGCCCGCGCGCATGGTGCTGGTGGATCGGCCGTCGAACAGCACCTCGCCGCGCGTCGGCTGGTACAGCCCGACGAGCAGCCGCGCGACCGTGCTCTTGCCGCAGCCCGATTCGCCCACCAGCGCCAGCGTGCTGCCGCGCGCGATCGAGAACGAGACGCCGTCGACGGCGTGCACGAACTGGCGCGGTTTCTTCTCGACGACGCGGTTGAGCCAGGGCGCGGAGACGTCGAAGGTCTTCGACAGGTCCTTCACCTGCACCAGGGGGTGGCCGGTCGCCGGGGCGGCGGCGACGGGCGCCGCGCGCAGGTCCATGGTCACGGCGGCGCTCATGCGGCCACCGCCTTGCGTTCGTCGACCAGCCAGCATGCGGCGCGCGTGGCGCCGGCGTCGAGCAGGTCGGGCCGTTCGGCCAGGCAGCGGTCGAAGACGCGCGGGCAGCGCGGGTTGAAGGCGCAGCCCTTGGGAATGGCGTTCAGGCGCGGCATCGAACCTTCGATCTGCAGCAGGCGCTCGCGGTCGTCGTCCATCGCCGGGATCGAACCCATCAGGCCGACGGTGTAGGGGTGGCTCGGACGGTGGATCACATCGCCCACCGGGCCGACTTCGGCCACCCGGCCGGCGTAGAGCACGGCGACACGGTCGCAGGTCTCGGCGATGACGCCCATGTCGTGCGTCACCAGCATCACCGCTGCACCGTGCTCCTTGCACAGCCGCTTGAGCAGGGAAATGATCTGCGCCTGGATCGAGACGTCGAGCGCGGTGGTCGGTTCGTCGGCGACGATGAGCTTGGGCTCCGCCGCCAGGGCCAATGCGATCACCACGCGCTGGCGCATGCCGCCGCTGAACTGGTGCGGATACTGGTCGATGCGCTGCTCGGCCGCCGGGATGCCGGTCTCCTGCAGCAGCCGGATGGCGCGCTGGCGCGCTTCCTCGGCGCCCACCGGCAGGTGCGTCTGGATCGTCTCGACGAGCTGGCGGCCGATGGTGTACAGCGGGTTCAGCGAGGTGAGCGGGTCCTGGAAGATGGCGCCGATCTTGCGGCCGCGGATCGAGCGCATCTGCTCGTGCGGCAGGTTGTCGATGCGCTGGCCCTCGAGCAGGATCTGGCCGCCGGCGATGCGGCCCGGCGGCTCGAGCAGGCCGATGATGGCCGCGCCGGTGAGGCTCTTGCCGGCGCCGGATTCACCGACCACGCCGAGGATCTCGCCGGGGGCGATGGAAAACGAGATGTCGTCGAGCGCGAGCAGGGTGCCGCGGCGCGTCGGAAACTCGACGCGCAGGTTGCGGACTTCGAGCAGCGGGGCGGTCATGTCAGCGCAGTCTGGATGTCAGCGACGGCGCGGCCGTCAGCGCAGTCGCGGGTTGAGGGCATCGCGCAGCCAGTCGCCCAGCAGGTTCACGCTCAGCGCGATGAGCACGAGCATGATCCCCGGGAAGATGGTGATCCACCATTCGCCCGAGAACAGCGAATCGTTGCCGATGCGGATGAGGGTGCCGAGCGACGGCGAGGTGGGCGGCACGCCGACACCCAGGAAGGACAGCGTGGCCTCGGTGAGGATGGCCGCCGCCACCTGGATGGTGGCCAGCACCAGCACCGGGCCCATCACGTTGGGCAGCACGTGGCGGAACATGATGCGGCCGGGCGCGACGCCGATGACGCGCGCCGCCTGCACGTACTCCTTGTTGCGCTCGACCAGCGTCGAGCCGCGCACCGTGCGCGCGTACTGTACCCAGCCCGACAGCGAGATGGCGATGATCAGCACGCCGAAGGCCAGCGTGTCGTGGGCGTCGGGGAACATCGCGCGGCCGACGCCGTCGATGAGCAGCGCGATGAGGATCGACGGGAACGACAGCATCACGTCGCACACGCGCATGATGAAGGCGTCGATGCGCCCGCCCGCGAAGCCCGACAGCAGCCCGAGGCCCACGCCGATGAGCATCGAGAGCAGCACCGAAGCCAGCCCCACCAGCAGCGAGATGCGCGCGCCGTAGAACAGCGCCGAGAGGATGTCGCGGCCCTGGCTGTCGGTGCCCAGCAGGTACTTGGCCTGGCCGCCTTCCACCCACGCCGGCGGCAGGCTGGCGTCCATCAGGTTGAGCGTGGCCAGATCGAACGGGTTGAGCGGCGCGACCCAGGGCGCGAAGGCGGCGCAGAAGATGCACAGCGCGGCGATCACCGCGGCCAGGATGGCCATCGGCGAGTGCTTGAAGCTGTACCAGATGTCGCTGTCGAGCCAGCGCGCCAGGGTGCCTTGGGGCAGGGTGGTGCTCATCGGGGCGAGTGCTCGGAAATCAGTGGCCGCCGGCCGGCTTCTCGATGCGCAGGCGCGGGTCGACGGCGAAATACAGCAGGTCCACGACGAGGTTGACGACGACGAAGATCAGCGCGATCAGGCACAGGTAGGCGGCCATCACCGGGATGTCGGCGAACTGCACCGCGTTGATGAACAGGAACCCCATGCCGGGCCACTGGAACACCGTCTCGGTGATGATGGCGAACGCGATCAGGCTGCCGAGCTGCAGCCCGGTGATGGTGATCACCGGCACCAGCGTGTTCTTCAGCGCGTGGCCGAAGTACACGGCGCGGTCGTGCAGGCCGCGGGCGCGGGCGAACTTCACGTAGTCGGTGCGCAGCACCTCCAGCATCTCGGCGCGCACCAGGCGCAGGATGAGCGCCAGCTGGAACACCGACAGCGTGATCGCCGGCAGCACCAGGTGGCGCCAGCCGTCGGCCGTGAGCAGGCCGGTCGTCCAGTTGCCGATGCCGACCACGTCGCCGCGACCGAAGCTCGGCAGCCACTTGAGCGTGACCGAGAAGAGCAGGATGAGCAGGATGCCGATGAGGAACGTCGGCAGCGACACGCCCAGCAGCGACAGCGTCATCACCAGCTGCGAGCCGCCGCTGCCCCGTTTGAGCGCCGAATAGACGCCCAGCGGCACGCCCACCACCAGCGCGATCAGCGCGGCGGCGAAGGCCAGCTCCAGCGTCGCCGGGAAGCGCTCGGCGATCAGCGTCGACACCTTGCGGCCCTGGCGCAGGCTCAGGCCGAACTCGCCCTGCGCCGCGTTGCCGATGAAGCGGGCGAACTGCACCGGGAAAGGCTCGTCCAGCCCCAGGTCCTTGCGCAGCTGCTCGCGCTGCTCCTGCGTGGCGTCCTGGCCGAGCAGGTTGGTCACCGGGTCGCCGACGTACTGGAACAGCATGAAGGCGATGAAGGCCACCGCGAGCATGACGACGACGGCCTGCAGCAGGCGGCGGAGGATGAAGACGAGCATGGATCAGCGGGCGGTCTCGTGGACGCCCCGTGCGGCCAGGTGAGCGGGCAAGCCGGGTCGGGCTTCGGGCGGCCGAAGGCGCGCATGATGCCGCAAACCACGGCCCGCCCCGGGGGCGGGAAAGCACGGGTCCGGCCAGGGCCGGCGCTGTGCCAGGGAGCGTGCTCCGCTCAGTGCAGCGCGACGCCCCCGTACCAGGATCGGGCTCGCGCGCCGGTGTTGTCGCTGTCGGTCATCACGGCGATCGAGAGCAGCGCCCCGGGTTCCTCACCGAAGGCCAGCCGGTAGTCCGCCGCCAGATCCCGCCGGTGCTCGCGCCATCGGCGCAGATGCGCCGGGCCGGAGTCGACGACGATCTTGCGGATGCGGTCGCTGCGCGGGTTGACGATGACGGTGCCCACCGGCGCCGTCGCGTCCCAGACGTACATCAGCGTGGCGTACGGTGGTTTCTCGCCCGTGAGCGCCTCGGCCAGGTCGAACAGTGCGCGGGTGCGGAACGGCAGCTTGCGGTGGTCCCCGTCGAATCCGAAGATGACCCGCGCCACGGCGTCCTCGCGCTCGATGTCGGCGACGCTCGCGCCTTCGATCAGGTCCTGCACCCACCACGAGAAGCTGATCTCGCCTGGCGGCGTGCCGCCAGGATGGTGCTTCACGTGGCGGCGGAACATGCTCGCCGAGCGCTCGGCCTGGGCGGCGAGTGCACGCCGGCCGTCCTTGGTCGTCCAGGCGTAGCGCGTGGCGGCCTTGCCTGGCAGCGGCACGGCGTGCCAGCCTTCGGCGTCCGCTGCGGGCGGCGGCGTCGTGCAGCCGGCGAGCAGGACGGCACCGAGGAACAGGGCGCGGTTCAGTGCGGGCAGCATGGCGCAGCGATTGGGGGCTTGGTGGGAAGGCGGGCGGACCTGAAGGACGGCGATCGCCATGGGTCAACGCTCATGACGTTCTCTTACGGCGGGTTGGCGTCGAACGGCACGCCGCTTCATGAAAAAGGCCGCCCGAAGGCGGCCTTTGCCGTGCGCCGCTGCCGCGAGGCAGCGATATCGCCGTCGATCAGAACGAGTGGCGGACGCCGAACTCGTAGCCCGTCGAGTTGCGGCCGTGCACGCCGGCGGCCAGGGCAGCACCCGAGCCCGATGTCACGAAGCGCGCGCCGCGGTCGTTGTCGATGCGCGAGTAGTGCGCGTAGATCGCGGTGCGCTTCGACAGGTCGTAGACGTAGCCCAGCGCGATCTGGTCGGCGCTGGTCTCGCCGGCGCCGGCGAAGTTCTGGTCGGTGTCGACCTTGCCGTAGCTGACCTTGAAGGTGCCCGAGCCCAGCGGCACGTTGGCGCCGATCAGCATGTTGGTCTGGTCGAGCGTGCCGCCCGGAATGCCGTCTGCTTCGCTCTTGTGGTACTGCGCCATCAGCGTGGCGAAGCCCATGTTGAACGAGCCGCCAACGCTCCAGGTCTTCAGGTCGACCGTGCCACCAACTTCGGTCTTGCCAGCCGAGAACGCGACGTTGACCGGACCGGCGGCGTAGCCGATGCGGCCACCGATGTACTTGTTGCCTGGCACGTTCTCGCCAGCTGCCACCTGGAATTGGCCGTAGATGCCACCCAGCGACGGCAGGAAGTAGCCGATGGTGTTGTTGGCACGCACCTGCGTCGTGGCGCCCGAGCCCAGCACGCTGCCCGTGGCCGCAGCGGCGCCGTTGGGCACTTGCGACATCAGGTTGGTCTGCGCGCCGACACCGTTGGTGCCGAACGGGTCGAACAGGGTCTGGTTCCAGAACGTCGGGGTGTAGTCACGGCCGAGGCGGATCTCGCCGAAGCCACCCATCAGGCTCAGGGTCGAACGGCGCTGCCAGGTCTGGCCGGCCGCGTTGCCGGTGTCGGGGGCCAGCGAGCCTTCGATCCAGAAGCCGGCGCGCAGACCGCCGCCCAGGTCCTCGACGCCACGGAAGCCGAGACGGCTCGAGGCGTTGCCGTCGGTGCTCAGCGACTTGATGGCACCGGCGCTGCCGTCGTTCTTCTGGTTCCGCGCGTTCACGTCGACGACGCCGAACAGCGTGACCGACGACTGGGCCGAAGCCACACCCGCGAACGCGGTCAGCGCTGCCAGGGCGAGCAGAGATTTTTTCATTGCAACTATCTCCTAGGTTGAACGTGAGGTCCCGATCAGGGAGTTCACCCGGCGAGGGGCGGATCAGGCCAACCTCCTCAGCGGAAGTTGGACGTATTGCACCAGAGCCCTCCTCCGCTTGCCAATGGATCGGCCGGGAAAAGGGCGCGAGCTGTTGTCTGGCAACAACGCGCTACAAGCGCAACCCGGCAAGGCGCCCAAGGCTATGCTGCAGCCGTCATGAACACGCTCGATCGATGGCTCTCAGGGGCCGACAACGCGTTGCGCACGCTCGCCGGTGCGGTGCACGCCGCCCGGCCCAACCCCGCCGGGCCGCCGGCCGGCGATGGCGAGTCGCTCGCCGACGATCCGCAAGCGCGCCGGCTCGCAGCGTCGCTGATGCGCGTGAACCATGTCGGCGAGGTCTGCGCCCAGGCGCTGTACCAGGCGCAGGCGCTCACCGCCCGCGACCCGGTGCTGCGTCGTCAGATGGACGCCGCGGCGCGCGACGAGTGCGACCACCTGGCCTGGACGCAGCAGCGCCTGGACGAGCTCGGCGACCGGCCGAGCCTGCTCAATCCGCTGTGGTATGCCGGTGCCTTCGGCATCGGGCTGCTGGCCGGGCGCCTGGGCGGGGACCGCACGAGCCTGGGCTTCGTCGTCGAGACCGAACGCCAGGTCGAACAGCACCTGGCCGGCCACCTCGAACGCCTGCCCGCGGCGGACACCCGGTCGCGCGCCATCGTGCAAGCGATGCGCGACGACGAACGCCGTCATGGCGACGCCGCTGCGGCGGCCGGCGGCGTCGAGCTGCCGTTGCCCGTGCGCGCCGCGATGCGCCTGGCCGCGCGGGTGATGACGACGACGGCCCATCACATCTAGCGTCGGCGCCCTGGCTGGCCTGCTGGCCCTGAAGGCCGCCGGCCCTGCGGCGCGCGCCGGCCGCCGGTGCGCTCCGCCTCAGTCCGACTCGACGATCTCGAAGCTCGTCGTCATCTCCGCCGTCTTGGCCAGCATGGCGCTGGCGGAGCAGTACTTCTCGTGCGACAGCGCAATCGCACGCTCCACCGCCGCCGGCGGCAGGCCGCGTCCGCTGACGACGAAGTGCATGCGGATCGCGGTGAAGACCTTGGGATCGGTCGCAGCCCGCTCGGCGCTGACTTTCACCTGGCAGCCGCGCACGTCGTGGCGCCCGCGCTTGAGGATCAGCACCACGTCGTAGGCGGTGCAGCCGCCGGTGCCGGCGAGCACCGTCTCCATCGGCCGCGGCGCCAGGTTCTGTCCGCCGCCGTCGGGCGCGCCGTCCATGGCCAGGAGGTGGCCGCTGCCCGTCTGGGCGACGAAGCCCATGCCGGTGCCGGGCAGCCAGTTGATGGTGCACTCCATGCGTCGATGTCCCCGTGTTGATGCACGCCATGCCGCCGTCGCAGCGCGTTCGGCCAGTTCGACCGTTGCGCCCGTCCCGCGCCGCTGCAATTCGCATATTGCACTGCAGCAAGGCGATGCTATATTGCCCTCATGCGCGTTGCGGGCCCAGCTGAGCTGGCAGCGCCGGACGATTGTCTCCTCCACCTCCAACAACGGTGGATTACGGCCCGAGGCCCCAAGCCTCGGGCCGCTTTTTCGTGGCCGGACGTGGCGCGCGCTGCGATCCGGCCGGCTGCAGCGCTCACCTCCAGATTGCACCGATGGCCACCGATGCGAAGCCCGCTCCAACCCACCGCCAGCCGGGGGCGACGGGCCGGCGCATCGCCGGCGCGTACCTGCAGCGCATCCTGACCGCGCGCGTCTACGACGTCGCGCGCGAGACACCGCTCGAACCGGCGCGGGCGCTGTCGCGACGCCTCTCCAACCACGTGCTGCTCAAGCGCGAGGACCAGCAGCCGGTGTTCAGCTTCAAGCTGCGCGGCGCCTACAACAAGATGGTGCGCCTGGAGGCGCAAGCGCTGGCGCGCGGCGTCATCTGCGCCAGCGCCGGCAACCACGCCCAGGGCGTGGCGCTGGCGGCCAAACGCCTGGGCTGCCGCGCGGTCATCGTCATGCCGGTGACCACGCCCAAGCTCAAGGTCGACGCGGTGCAGGCGCTGGGCGGCGAGACGGTGCTGCACGGCGACAGCTACTCCGATGCCTACGCCCACGCGCTCGAACTGCAGCAGGCCCAGCAGCTGACCTTCGTGCACCCGTTCGACGACCCCGACGTCATCGCCGGCCAGGGCACTGTCGCGATGGAGATCCTGCGTCAGCACCAGGGCCCGCTCGACGCCGTGTTCGTCGCCATCGGCGGCGGCGGGCTGATCTCGGGCGTGGCGGCGTACGTGAAGGCGGTGCGGCCCGAGGTGCGGGTCATCGGCGTGCAGACGGCCGACAGCGACGCCATGCGCCAGTCGGTGCGGCGCGGCCGGCGCGTGCAGCTCGCCGACGTGGGCCTGTTCTCCGACGGCACCGCGGTCAAGCAGGTGGGCGAAGAGACGTTCCGCATCGCCCGCGCGCTGGTCGACGACTACGTGGTCGTCGACACCGACGCCGTCTGCGCCGCGATCAAGGACGTGTTCCAGGACACCCGGTCGATTCTCGAGCCGGCCGGTGCCCTGGGCGTGGCGGCGATCAAGCAGTACGTCGCCGAGCGCAAGGTCAAGGGCCAGACCTTCGTCGCCATCACCTGCGGCGCGAACATGAACTTCGACCGCCTGCGCTTCGTCGCCGAGCGGGCCGAGTTCGGCGAGCAGCGCGAGGCGCTGTTCGCCGTCACGATCCCCGAGGAGCGCGGCTCGTTCAAGCGCTTCTGCGCGCTGCTCGGGCCGCGCTCGGTGACCGAATTCAACTACCGCATCAGCGACGCCGACGAGGCGCACGTCTTCGTCGGCGTGGCCATCCAGCGCCGCGACGAGGCCGACCGCATCGCGCGCCACTTCGTCAAGCACGGCTTCCCGACCGTGAACCTCACCGACGACGAACTCGCCAAGGAGCACGTGCGCCACATGGTCGGCGGACGCAGCGAACTGGCGCGCCAGGAGCGCCTGTTCCGCTTCACCTTCCCCGAGCGGCCCGGTGCGCTGATGCGCTTCCTCGACGCCATGCACCCGGGCTGGAACATCAGCCTGTTCCACTACCGCAACCAGGGCGCCGACTACGGGCGCATCCTGGTGGGCCTGCAGGTGCCGCAGGGCGACGAGGCCGCCTTCGGCGAGTTCCTGCGCACGCTGGCGTATCCCTGCGTCGAGGAGACCCGCAATCCCGTGGTCGGGTTGTTCCTGCAGTAGCGCCGGCGCTTAGACTCGCGCGCCCCCTTAGACTCGCGCGCCATGGCCGCCAACCGCTCGCTGGTCAGCCCCACGTCCAACCCGCTGCTCGAGCGCGCGCTGCGCGACAAGCTCGCGCGCCGCAACGAGGTGGGCGGCAGCCTCGGCGAACTCGAGCCGCTGGCCATTCGCCTGGGCTTGATGCAGAACACGCTCAAGCCGCGCTTCTACCACCCGCAGCTGCTGGTGTTCGCGGCCGACCACGGCCTGGCGGTCGACGGCATCAAGGATCCGCTCAACCGTCCCACGCACAAGACGGTGCAGATGCTGCTCACCAACCAGCTGCCGCTGACGGTGTTCGCACGCACGCAGCAGCTGGAAGTGACGGTCGTCGACTGCGGCATGGCCGAGAACATGCCGCCGCACGAGCGGCTGATGATGCGCAAGATCGCGCACGCCACGCGCAACGCCCGTGTCACCTCGGCGATGAGCCTGGAGCAGGCGCACGCCGGCATGCGCGCCGGCATGGAGATCGGCGACAAGCTGCGTGGCAACTGCACCATCCTCGCCGGTGTCGGCGTCGGCGCGCACGAGAGCGCGGCGCTGGTGTTGTCGCGCATGACCGACAGCCCGATCCGCGACCTGGTCGTGAGCGGCCCCGACATGGACACCGACGAACTTGCGCACCTGCTCGTCGTGCTGCAGGGCGCGCAGGGCCGGCACCGCGACGTGGTCGAGCCGATCGAGGTGCTGGCCGCGATGGGCGGCTTCGAGGTCGCCGTGATGGTGGGCGTGATGCTCATGGCGGCGAGCAAGCGCCACCTGCTGATGATCGACGGCATGGCCGCCTGCGCCGCGCTCATGGTGGCGGCGCGCATCGCCCAGCCGGTCACCGACTACTGCGTGTTCTGCCGCAGCCACAGCCACCTCGGCCTGGACCAGGCGCTCAACCTGTTCCGCGCTTCGGCGCTGCTCGAACTCGGCATGGAAAGCACCGACGGCACCGGCGCGACGCTCGCCTGGCCCATGGTGCGCAGCGCCGCCGCGCTGCTGACGGAAGTGGCCGAAGGCGAGGACCCGGGCCCGTCGCGGCCGGGCGATTTCGAGGACTCGCGGCCCGCGCCGGCGGCGACGGAAGCGTCGCCGCTCGGCGATGCGCTGACCTGACCGGCCGTCGACGGGCGCGACGCCCGTCGCGGCCATCGCCGGCAAACGCGCGCGGGTCGCGCGACCCCTGCGCTACTGCCGCTGCTGCGCGTCCTGCGCCGGTAACGGCTGGATCGGCTGCGCCTGTGGCTGGATCGGCTGCGCCTGTGGCTGCATCAGCTGCTGCGGCGGCGATCCCATCCGCGCCGGCTGACCGGGCACCGGCATGCCCGGCGGCACTGCCGCGCCCGCGGGCGGCATGGGCGGCATCGGCTGGGCCATGCCCGCATCGCCAGGCACCATGGTCCCCGGCACGCCCGTGGCGGCGGGTGGCGGTGGGGGCAGGGTCAAGGCCACCAGCGCGGCACCGCCGCGCGGGCCCAGCATCGCGCCACGCGCGTGCACCGACTGCAGCACCGTCGCGCCGTCGACCGTGGCACCGACGCGATAGGCCTTGGGCGGCTTGCCGTCGACGGCGATGAGGGCCACGCCTTCGGTGGTGGCGGCGCGCGGCGAACGCGGGCTCACGACGCCCAGCAGCTGGAAGCGCGCATCGGGTGCCGGCTCGGGCGCGGTCGCCGTGACCGCGACGGGGACCGCCTCGACGCCGAGCACGCGCGACAGGTCGCCACGGAGCGCGGCGCCGGCATCGGCGAACTGCGTGTGCGGCGGGGCCGCCTGCGGCTTCACGAACAGCCGCAGGCCCCAGAAGACGGCGCTCGCCGCGGCCAGCGCCCACACGGCCAAGGTCCACCAGCGTGCCGACATGCGGGCGATTATCATGGATCGGTCTCAAGCGCCCGGTGGCCCTCGGCGGCCGGCTTCGATGCAGATCACGCTTTCCGTCCTGTCGCGCCGCCGGCAGGCCGCCCGACTTCCCTCCGCCGCATCCGCCGCCGTCAGCCCGGGCAGCCGCCGCCGGCATCGGCACGGCGCCGGCTTCACGCTGATCGAGCTGCTGGTGGTGCTGGTGATCATCGGCGTGCTCGGCGCGCTGGTCGTGCCGACGGTCTTCTCCAGCCTCGACGACGCCCGCGTCACCGCCGCGCGCACCGACATCAAGACGCTGGTCGAAGCGCTCAAGCGCTACCGCATCGACAACCAGCGCTACCCGAGCGCCGAACAGGGCCTGGACGCGCTGGTGCGCCGGCCCACCGCCGGCGCCGTGCCGCCGAACTGGAAGCCCTACATCGAGAAGCTGCCGCTCGACCCGTGGCAGCGCCCCTACCAGTACCTCAACCCCGGCATCAACGGCGAGATCGACGTCTTCAGCTACGGCGCCGACGGTGCGCCGGGTGGCGAGGGCAAGAATGCCGACATCGGCTCCTGGCAGTAACACGCGCGCCGCCGGCTTCACGCTGCTCGAGCTGCTGATCGTGATCGCCATCGTCGCGCTGTCGGCCGGCGTGGTGACGCTGGCGCTGCGCGACAGCAGCGCCAGCCGGCTGGAGGAAGAAGGCGAGCGCCTGGTGGCGCTGCTGGAGATGGCGCGGGCCGAGTCGCGCGTCAGCGGCACCACGGTGCGCTGGCTGCCCGCGGGTGGCGCCGCCGGCAGCAGTGGTGTCGCCGCCGGCACGGCCGCTGGTGCCCCCGACGCCGACTTCCGCTTCGTCGGCCTGCACCGCGACACGTTGCCCAGTCGCTGGCTCGACCGCGAGACGCGGGCCCAGGTGGCGGGCTCGCCGTTCGTCGTGCTCGGGCCGCAGGCGATCCTGCCGCCGCAGCGCGTGGTGCTGAGCCTGGGCCCGCACCGGCTCGAGGTGGCCAGCGACGGCCTGGCGCCGTTCGCCGTGGCCGCGCCGGCGCCCTGAAGCGCGCGCAGCCGATGGCGGTGGACGTGCGGCGCGCGCTGGCCGGCTTCACGCTGATCGAGGTGCTGGTGGCGCTGGCCATCGTCGCCATCGCGCTGGGCGCGGGGCTGCGCGCCGCCGGCGTGCTCACCGACAACGCCCAGCGCCTGGCCGACGTGCATGCCGCCCAGTGGTGCGCCGACAACCAGCTCACCGGGCTGCGCCTGGCGCGCGTGTTCCCCGGCGTGGGCGACAGCGACTTCAGCTGCGAACAGCTCGGCCGCAGCTACCGCGGCAAGCTGGTCACGCGCCCCACGCCCAACCCCAACTTCCGTCGCGTCGATGCCGTCGTCAGCGACGACAGCGGCGTGCCGCTGGTCACCCTCTCGACCGTGCTGTGGCGCAGCTCGTGATCGGCGCGCGTCGACCGGTGCGCGCGGTCGCGGCGCGCCGCCGCGCCGGCGGCTTCACGCTGGTGGAGGTGCTGATCGCGCTGCTGCTGATGGCGCTGCTGACCGGCATGGCGTGGCAGGCGCTCGACGGCATGCTGCGCGCACGCGACGCCAGCCGCGAGGTCATCGACCGCACCAGCCGCCTGGCGACGGTGCTGGTGCAGTGGCAGCAGGACCTGCAGTCGATCGTCGACACCGAGCAGGTGCCGCCGCTCGCCTTCGACGGCCAGACGCTGCGCATGACGGTGCGCGACGCCGCCGGCGTCGCGCTCGTCGCCTGGTCGGTGCGCGGCGGCGTGTGGCAGCGCTGGACCGCGCCGCCGGCGGTGCGCGCCGGCGAACTGCGTGAGCACTGGCTGCGCAGTCAGCAGCTGCTGGGCAACGAGCCGGGGCACCTGACGGTGGCCGAGGGTGCGACGCAGTGGCAGCTGTACTACAGCCGCGGCGGCCAGTGGTCCAACGCCCAGAGCACGGGTGACCTGGGGCTGCCACCGCCTGCTGCGCCACCGGTCGCGCCGCCCGCGGGGCCACCGACCGCACCCCCCGGCGCACCCCCCGGCGCACCGTCGGCCGCGCCCCCCGGCACGCCGCCGCCCCTGCGCGAGCTGCTGCCCGAAGGCGTGCGTCTGGTGATCACGCTCGGCGGCCAGACGCTGACGCGCGACATCGCGCTGGGGCCCGGCTGATGCACACGCCGATGCACGAAGTGATGCATGGGGCGGGCCATGGCGCGCGCCCGCACGTCCGGCACGGCCCGCGCGCGCACGCCCAGCGCGGCGCCGCCCTGCTGCTCGCGATGATGGTCGTGGCGCTGGTCGTCACCGCCGCCGCCAGCATGGTGTGGCTGCAGACGCGCGCCGTGCACGTCGAAGGCGCGCAGCGCGCGCGCGACCAGGCCGCGTGGATCCTGGCCGGCGCCACCGACTGGGCGCGGCTGCTGCTGCGCGAGGACCACCGCGCCGGTCAGCAGCAGGGGCAGCTGGTCGATGCGCTCGGCGAGCCCTGGGCCACGCGGCTGGAGGAAGCGCGGCTGTCCAGCTTCCTCGCCGCCGACCGCGACAACAACGCCGACACCGGCCCCGAGGCCTTCATCAGCGGCGCGATCCGCGACGCCCAGTCGCGCTTCAACGTGCGCAACCTCGTCGGGCCCGACGGCAAGCCCATCCCGGCGCTGGTGTCGGCGCTGCAGGGCCTGACCGATGCGGCCGGCGCGCCCGGCGACACCGCCGCACGCATCGCCGCCGGGCTGGCCGCCGCCTACGCCGGCCCGGGCGCCGAAGGCGTGACCGACGCACCCGTGCGGCCGGGGCGCTTCGGCGACCTGGCCTGGCTGGGCATCGAGCCGGCCACCCTGGACCGCCTGGCCCCCTGGGTCGACCTGCTGCCGCTGCCCACGCCGGTGAACGTGAACACCGCGCCGCGCGAGGTGCTGATGGCGGCGATCGACGGACTCGACCTGGGCACCGCCGAGCGCATCGTGCAGGCGCGGCAGCGGCGCGCCTACCAGTCGGTGGCCGAGATCCAGGCGATGCTGCCGCCCGGCAACACGCTCGACGCCAACCGCGTCTCGGTCAACAGCAACTGGTTCGAAGCCACGGGGCGGCTGCGGCTCGAGGACCGGGTGCTGGAAGAGCGCTCGCTTCTGCAGCGCGAGGATGCCCGCGTCACCGTGCGCCGGCGCGAGCGGCAAAGCTCGACGCTGTCCGTGCGCTGAGCCGGCAGGCCGTCATCGACGCCACGCCACAATACGCGCGCCTTCCGCCGCCCGCCGCCGCCTTCCGCTGCCGTCCGCTTCCCACCGCATGTCCGTCCTGGCCTTGTTGCTTCCGCCGCGCGAGCGCCTGGGCGCGCGCAGCACCGACACGCCCGGCGCCGCGCGCGTCCCGGCCGAGTGGGGTTTCGTGTTCAGCACCGACGGCCGTGCGGCGACGCAGGCCGGCAGCGTCGCCACCGGTCTCCTGGCCTCGTTGCCGCGTGCCGACCAGGTGGTGCTGGTGCTGGCCGACGCCGACGTCAGCTGGCACCGCGTCGCCGTGCCCAAGGCGCCGGCCGCACGGCTGCGCGCGGCGCTCGTCGGCGTCATGGAAGACACGCTGCTCGACGACGACGAGGCGCTGCACTTCGCGCTCGGCGCCGACGCCGTGCCTGGGCGCAGCGGCTGGGTCGCGGTGACGCATCGGCCACGTCTGGCCGCGGCGCTGGCGGCGCTGGAGGAAGCCGGCCTGGCGGTCGAGAAGGTCGTCGCCGGACAGGCGCCGCTGGCCGACGGCGCGACGGCGCGCGGCCACTTCTTCGGCGGCACCGCCGACGACGATGCGGCCGCCGGCGCCGGTGCGGCGCCGTGGCTCACGCTGGCACGCGCCGAAGGCGTGATCACCGTGCGCACCACGGGCGCGCTGGCCCGGGCGCTGCTGCCCGATCCCGCGGCCGACGGCGTGCGCTGGACGGCGAGCGCCAGCGCCGCCGCCGCCGCCGAGCGCTGGCTCGGTGCGCCGGTGGCGTTGCTGTCGGACGCCGAACGGGCGCTGGAGGCGGCGCAGGCGCCGCACAACCTCCGCCAGTTCGACCTGGTCGCGCGGCACCGCGGTTCGCGCGCGCTGCGCGAGGGCGCCAAGCGCCTGCTCAGCCGTGAGTGGCGGCCGGTGCGCTGGGGCGTGGCGGCGTTGTTCGCCGTGCAGCTGGTGGGCTTGAACGCCCATGCCTGGCAGCAGCGCCAGGCGCTGGACGCCAAGCGCGAGGCGATGGCCGGGCTGCTGCGCAGTGCGCACCCCGGCGTTCGTGCCGTGCTCGACCCGGCGCTGCAGATGCAGCGCGAGACCGAACGGCTGCGCAGCGCCGCCGGCCGGCCGGGCGAGGGGGATTTCGAATCGCTGCTGGGCATGGTGGCGGCCGCCTGGCCCGACGGTCAGGGCCCGCTGCAGACGCTGCGGTTCGAGCCGGGCCGCCTCAGCTTCACCGCGCCCGGCTTCGGCGAGCCGCAGCTGGCGCAGCTGCGCGAGCGCCTGCGCCCGGCGGGCTACGCCGCCGAGTCCGCCGAAGGCCGGGTGACCGTGTCGCGCGTGGCCACGCCGGCCGGAGCGCCGCGCTGATGGCCGCGGACGCCCTGGTCGGCCTGGCCGCCACGCGTGCGGCCGTGCGGGCGCGCTGGAAGGCGCTGGCGGCGCGCGAGCAGCGCCTGCTGGCGCTGGCCTTCGCCGTGGTGCTGCTGGCGCTGCTGTGGTGGGTGGCGCTGCAGCCGGCCATCCGCACGCTGCGCAGCGCGCCGGCCGAGCACGACCGGCTCGATGGCCAGCTGCAGGCCATGCAGCGGCTGGCCGCCGAGGCCGGCGCCTTGCGCGCCACGCCGCCGGTGACGATGGAGCAGGCCGCCGCCGCGCTGACGGCGGCGACCGAACGGCTCGGCGGCCGCGGGCGGCTGTCGCTGCAAGGCGAACGCGCCGTGCTGACGCTGGATGGCGTCGGCAGCCAGGCGCTGCGCGACTGGCTGGCCGAGGCGCGGTCGGGCGCGCGCGCCCGGCCGGTGGAGGTGCAGCTCACGCGCGGCGCGCAGGGCTTCAGCGGCACGCTGGTGGTGGCGCTCGGGGGCGCGCCCTGATGGGCCGCGCGCTGGCGCGCTGGGGCTGGCTGGGTGCGCTGGCCGGCGTGCTGCTGGCGCTGCTGGTCTGGCCACCGGCGGCCTGGCTGGCACGCGCGGTGGCGAACGCGACCGGCGAGCGCCTGCTGCTGGCCGACGCCCGGGGCACCGTCTGGCGCGGCAGCGCCGTGGTGGTGCTGAGCGGCGGTGCCGACAGCCGATCGGCGAGCGCGCTGCCGGGGCGGCTGCACTGGTCGCTGGGCCTGGACGGCGCGGCGCTGCAGGTGCGCGCGCGCCACGCCTGCTGCATCGCCGACGAGCTGCGGCTGCGCGTGGTGCCGGGGCTGTCGCGCGCGTCGCTCGAGCTGCAGCCGTCGCCGGGCGGCGGCGCGGTCGGTCACTGGCCCGCGGCCTGGCTGGTGGGCCTGGGCACGCCGTGGAACACGCTGCAGCCGTCGGGCACGCTGCACCTGCACACCAGCGGGCTCACGCTCGAGCAGGTGCAGGGCCGGTGGAACGTCAGCGGCCAGGCGCAGCTCGAACTGGCGGCCTTCGGCTCGGCGGTGTCGACGCTCGACGTGCTGGGCAGCTACCGCCTGGCGCTGGACGGGGGCGGCGGCGGTCAGGCGCCGGCGCGCATCACGCTGTCCACCATCAGCGGCGCGCTGCTGCTCTCGGGCAGCGGCTCGATGCTCGGCGCGGGGCCGGGCAGCGGGTTGCGCTTCACCGGCCAGGCCAGTGCCGCACCGGGCAGCGAGGCGGCGCTCGCCAACCTGCTCAACATCATGGGCCGGCGCCAGGGTGCCGTGTCGATCATTGCCATAGGATGAACATGAACTCCAGGCCGATGCACCAGAGGCTGGCCGCTGCGCTGGCGTGGACGCTGGCGCTGACCACGGCGCTGCCGCCGGCCGGGCTGGCGCAGAACGTCGCGCCGCGCTCGCGCGCCTCGGTGACGGTGAACTTCGTCAACGCCGACATCGACGCGGTGACGCGCGCCTTCGCCGCCATGATCGAGCGGCCGATCCTCGTCGACCCACGCGTCAAGGGCACGATCACCGTCTACAGCGAGCAGCCGCAGTCCATCCAGCAGGCGTGGCTCGGCTTCCAGAGCGCGCTGCGCGGGCTGAACTTCGCGGTGGTGGAAAGCGGCGGCCTGCTCAAGGTGGTGCCCGAGGCCGATGCCAAGCTGCAGACCGGCACGGTGTCGGTGGGCGCCGTCGGCGTGCGCGGCGACCAGGTCATCACGCAGATCTTCCAGCTGCGCCACGAGAACCCGAACAACCTCGTGCCGATCCTGCGGCCGCTGATCAGCCCGAACAACACGATCAACGCCAACCCGGCGGGCAACGAGCTGGTCATCACCGACTACGCTGACAACCTGCAGCGCATCGGCCGCATCATCGCCGCGCTCGACTCGCCCAGCGGCCTGGAGGTGGAGGTCATTCCGCTGCGCCACGCCGTGGCCGCCGACCTGGCGCCGCTGGTGCAGCGGCTGGCCGAAGGCGCCGGGCCGGCCGTGCCCGGCGCGCCCGGCGTGCCCGTGGCCGCCGGCGGGGGTGCGACGGCGGTGGTGGCCGACTCGCGCGCCAATGCGCTCATCGTGCGTGCCTCCAGTGCCGCGCGCATGGCGCAGGTGCGCTCGACCATCGAGAAGCTCGACCGTCCCAACAACCTGGTCGGCCCGAACGGCGGCATGTGGGTGGTGCACCTGAAGAACGCGGATGCCACGCGACTGGCGACCGTGGTGCGCGCCGCGTTCGGCGCGGTGGGATCGGGCAGCGGCGGCACGCCCACCGGCGGCGTCGCCGGCGGCGCGGTGCCGGCGATCCCCAGCAACGTGCAGGTCAGCTCGCCGGGCGTGTCGCCCACCGCCGGCAGCCCGGCCACGGCCGGCGTCACCGGCCCGGCGCAGCCCAACACCGGCGGCTTCATCCAGGCCGACCCGGCGACCAACTCGCTCATCATCACCGCGCCAGAGCCGCTGTACCGCCAGGTGCGCGCGCTCATCGACCAGCTCGACACGCGCCGCGCGCAGGTCTACATCGAAAGCATGATCGTCGAGGTGGCGCCCAACGACAGCGCCGACTTCGGCTTCCAGTGGCAGGGCCTGCTGGGGCAGAGCGGCGACCGGACCGGGCTCGTCGGCGGCACCAACTTCGGCGGGCCGGGCAACATCCTCGGCATCTCGGCGGCGGCCGCCGCGGGCAACGTCGCCGGGCTGGCCGGCGCGGTGGGCGCGGGGCTCAATGTCGGCCTGCTGCGCAACTACAACGGCGTCACGTCGCTGGCCGCGGTGCTGCGCGCGCTGCAGAGCCAGACCGAGACCAACGTCGTCAGCACGCCCAACCTCATCACGCTGGACAACGAGGAAGCGAAGATCGTCGTCGGCGAGAACGTGCCCTTCATCACCGGCCAGTTCACCAACACCGGCACCGCCACGACCAACCCGTTCCAGACCATCGAGCGCAAGGACGTGGGCATCACCCTGCGCATCCGGCCGCAGGTGGGCGAGAACGGCGCGGTGCGCATGACCATCTTCCAGGAGCAGAGCAGCGTCAAGGCCGACGTCGCCGCCGGCACTTCCAACGCCGGCCCGTCCACCACCAAGCGCTCGATCGAAGGCACGGTGGTCGTCGACGACGGCCAGATCCTGGTGCTGGGCGGCCTGATCGAGGACCGCTTCGAGACCACGCGCAGCAAGGTGCCGCTGCTGGGCGACCTGCCGGTGGTGGGCGCGCTGTTCCGCAGCGAGAGCCGCACGCGCAAGCGCTCCAACCTGATGGTGTTCCTGCGGCCGATCGTGATGCGCGACGCCGAGGCGTCGCACAACCTGTCGATCGACCGCTACGAGCGCATGCGCTCGCACCAGCAGACGACGCAGCCGCCGCCCAGCGCCGTGATCCCGATCAACGAATCGCCGGTGCTGCCGCCGCTGCCGCCGGCCTCGGCACCGCTGGCGCCGATCAACGCGCCCGATCCCATCCGCCCGCGGCCGTCGCCGGCCTCCGCGCCCCCGGCCGAAGGCACGCCGGCGCGGCCGACCGCGCCCTGACCGCACCGTTTCCGCGGCCTCCCGACACCGCCATGCGACACCCGCTGCCCTACGCCTACGCCAAGGCGCACACCCTGCTGCTCGAGGACGACGGCGACACGCTGGTGCTGTGGGCCGGCGAGACCACGCCGCCCTCGGCGCTGGCCGAAGTGACGCGGCTGTTCGACGTGAGCGGCTTCGAGCGCGAGGCCAGCGCCACGCTGGGCCAGCGCATCGCCGCGGCCTACGCCGGCGGCGAGAGCAGCGCCGCGGCGGTGATCGGCGAGGTGGAAAGCGGCGTCGACCTGAGCCGCATGATGCAGGACCTGCCCGCGGTGGAGGACCTGCTCGAGGCCGCCGACGACGCGCCCATCATCCGCATGCTCAACGCGCTGCTCACGCAGGCGGCCAAGGACGGCGCGAGCGACATCCACATCGAGCCCTACGAGCGCAGCTCGAGCGTGCGCTTCCGCGTCGACGGCACGCTGCGCGAGGTGGTGCAGCCGAACAAGGCGCTGCACGCGGCGCTGATCTCGCGCCTGAAGATCATGGCCGAGCTCGACATCGCCGAAAAACGCCTGCCGCAGGACGGCCGCATCAGCCTGCGCATCGGCGGCCGCGCCATCGACGTGCGCGTCTCGACGCTGCCCTCGGCGCACGGAGAGCGCGCGGTGCTGCGCCTCTTGGACAAGACCGAGAGCCGCTTCACGCTCGAGGGCCTGGGCATGGACGGCGACGTGCTCGCCGCCTTCGAGCGCCTGATCCAGCAGCCGCACGGCATCGTGCTCGTCACCGGCCCCACCGGCAGCGGCAAGACGACCACGCTCTACGCGAGCCTCGGCCGCGTCGACACCGCCACGACCAACGTGCTGACGGTGGAAGACCCGGTCGAATACGAGCTGCCCGGCATCGGCCAGACGCAGGTCAACCCGAAGATCGACCTGACCTTCGCCAAGGCGCTGCGCGCCATCCTGCGCCAGGACCCGGACGTCATCATGATCGGCGAGATCCGCGATTTCGAGACCGCGCAGATCGCCATCCAGGCCAGCCTCACCGGCCACCTGGTGCTGGCCACGGTGCACACCAACGACGCGCCGTCGAGCGTGACGCGGCTGATCGACATGGGCGTCGAGCCGTTCCTGCTGTCGAGCACGCTGCTCGGCGCGCTGGCCCAGCGCCTGGTGCGCAAGCTCTGCCCCACGTGCAGGCGCGGCCCCGACGAACACGGCCGCTGGCACCCGGTGGGCTGTCCGGCGTGCGCGCACACCGGCTACAAGGGCCGCACCGGCGTCTACGAGCTGATGACGGTCAACGCCGAGCTGCAGACGCTGATCCACAACCGCGCCGCCGAGCAGGAACTGGTGCTCGCGGCGCGCGCCGCCGGTCTGCGCTCGATGCGCGAGGACGGCGAGCGGCTGGTGGCCGCGGGCATCACCTCGCTGGAAGAAGTCATCCGCGTGACGCGCGACTGACCACGCGCACCCGCCGTGCCTGCGTACCGTTTCGAAGCGCTCGACGCCGCCGGCAAGGCCACGACCGGCCTGATCGAGGCCGACAACGCCAAGGCCGCCCGCGCCCAGCTGCGCACGCGCGCGCTGGTGCCGCTGGCGGTGACGCCGGTGGCGCTGGCTGCCGACAGCGGCCCGGGCACGGCCGGCCGGCTGCTCACCCGGCGCGTGTTCTCGGCCACGGGCCTGGCGGTGTGGACGCGCCAGCTCGCCGGGCTGGTGGGCTCGGGCCTGCCGCTGGAACGGGCGCTGACCGCGCTGGCCGACGAGGCCGAGACGCCGCGCGAGCACGAGCTCGTCGCCCACCTGAAGAGCGAGGTCAACGCCGGCAGCAGCTTCGCCCGCGCGCTGGCGTCGGCGCCGCGCGAGTTCGACGACGTCTACCGCGCGGTTGTCGCCGCCGGCGAGCAGAGCGGCGCGCTGGGGCCGGTGCTCGAGAGCCTCGCCGACGACCTGGAGCAGCGCCAGGCGCTGCGCCAGAAGGTGCTGGGCGCGATGCTCTACCCGGCCATCGTCTCGGCCATCGCGCTGATCATCGTCGTCGTGCTCGTCACCTACGTGGTGCCGCAGATCGCCGGCGTCTACAGCACCGGCAAGCGGGCATTGCCGGCGCTCACCGTCGGCCTGCTGGCCCTGAGCGCCTTCGCGCGCACGTGGGGCTGGCTGGTGCTGCTGGTGGCCACAGGCAGCATCGGGCTGTTGATCACGGCGCGGCGCAACGAGGCCTTCCGCGAACGCAGCGACGCCGCGCTGCTGCGCCTGCCGCTGGTCGGCCGGCTGGCGCGCGGCTACAACGCCGCGCGCTTCGGCGGCACGCTGGCCATGCTGGCGGCGGCCGGCGTGCCGATCCTGAAGGCGCTGCAGGCGGCGGCCGAGACGCTGTCCAACCGGGCGATGCGTGCCGACGCGCTGGACGCGCTGGTGCAGGTGCGCGAAGGCGCGCCGCTGGCGTCGGCCCTGGCGGCGAAGAAGCGCTTTCCGGGCCTGCTGGCGATGTTCGCGCGCCTGGGCGAGCAGACCGGCCAGCTGCCGGTGATGCTGCAGCGTGCGGCGGCGCAGCTCTCGGCCGAGGTGCAGCGGCGTGCCATGGCTGCGGCCACGCTGCTCGAGCCGCTGCTCATCGTCGGCATGGGCGGCGTCGTGGTGGTGATCATGCTGGCGGTGCTGCTGCCGATCATCCAGCTCAACACCTGGGTGCGGTAGCCGCCGCACAACCATTGAAACGCGGCCGCGGCGCGCGTGAAGCCGGCGCGAAACGGGCGCGGGCGACAGTGGGGCATCCCACCACGGAGCCCAGCACCATGACCCCGCAGCAGATCCAGCTCGTGCGCAGCAGCTTCGCCCAGGTGGCGCCCATCGCGCCCCAGGCCGCCGCGCTGTTCTACCGCCACCTGTTCGCCGCCGACGAGGCGGTGGCGCGGCTGTTCAAGGGCGACATGGCCGTGCAGGGCGACAAGCTCATGCGCATGCTCGGCACGGCGGTGGCGCTGCTCGACCAGCCGCAGCAGCTGATGCCGGTGCTGCACCGCCTGGGCGAGCGCCACGCCGGCTACGGCGTGCTGCCGCGCCACTACGACACCGTGGGCGCGGCATTGCTGCGCACGCTGGCCGAAGGGCTCGGCGAGGCCTTCACCGAGGAGGTGTGCGACGCGTGGTGCGAGCTCTACGGCTTGGTCAGCCGCACCATGCTGGCCGCAGCGGTGCTCGCCGAGCGCGACGAGGCCGTGGTCGTCGGCTGAACGCGGCGATCCGGCCGCGCCTGCGGCCGCCGCCGGCCTGGTCGGCCGTTCAGGCGGCCGGCTTGTCGCTGGCCGCCGCTTCCGCGTCGGGCGCCTTGGTGTGCTTGACGAACAGCTGCGCGGCGATGATGCCGGCTTCGTACAGCAGGCACATCGGGATGGCCAGCGCCAGCTGCGAGATCACGTCGGGCGGCGTCACCACCGCGGCGACGATGAAGGCGCCGACGATGAAGTAGCCGCGGAACTTGCGCAGCTGCTCGACCGAGACGACGCCGATGCGCACCAGCACGATCACCGCGATGGGCACCTCGAAGGCGATGCCGAAGACGAGGAACAGCGTGAGCACGAAGCCGAAGTACTGCTCGATGTCCGGCGCGGCGGTGATGGTGCTGGGGGCGAAGGCCTGGATGAACTGGCTCATGCCCGGGATGACGAGGAAGTAGCAGAACGCCACCCCGGCGATGAAGAGGATCGTGCTCGACACCACCAGCGGCAGCACCAGCCGCTTCTCGTGCGAGTAAAGCCCCGGCGCCACGAAGGCCCACACCTGGTAGAGCACGTAGGGCAGCGCCAGCATGAACGCCGACATCAGCGTGATCTTCAGCGGCACGAGGATGGGGCTGATGACGTTGGTGGCGATCAGCGTCGCGCCCTTGGGCAGGTGCGCCACCAGCGGCGCTGCCAGCAGGTCGTAGAGCCCCGATGGCCCGGGCCACAGCGCCAGCGCGCCGAAGGCGATGCCCACGCCGATGAGCGCGCGGATCAGCCGGTCGCGCAGCTCGATCAGGTGCGAGACGAACGGCGCTTCGGTGCCCGCCAGCTCGTCCTCGGGCTGCGGGTTGCGGGGGTCAGCCATGGGTGAGCGCGATCGAGTGCCGGGCGTGCGTGCGGCCGGGCGGCGGCCCGGGCAGGTGCGCGCGGGTCATCACTTGGGCCTGAAGCGCGCCACGCGCGCCGCGCCCGACAGCGCCTTGGTGCGGATGCCCTGGCGTTGCTTGTACCACTGCGGCGTGGCGCCGCGCTTGAGGCGCCAGTTCTTCTTCGGCCGCGAATAGGCCGGCGGCGGCGGGGCGGGCGGGTCGTACGACACGGCGGTCGTCGAGCCGTCGCCCGCGCTGCCGGCGATCGAATTCCAGTTGTCGTTGAAGGCCGCGCTGGCGCTGTCGACCTCGCTGCGCACCGCGCTCTCGACGTCGCGCGCGGCGTCCTGGAACTGGGTCTTCATCTTCTTGAGCTCTTCGAGCTCGATCGACCGGTTGACCTCGGCCTTCACGTCGGCCACGTAGCGCTGCGCCTTGCCGAACAGCGCGCCGACCGTGCGCGCCACGCGCGGCAGCTTCTCCGGCCCGATGACGATCAGGGCCACGGCGCCGATCAGCGCCAGCTTGTCGAAGCCGAAATCGATCATCGCTTGCCCGCGCCAGGGCGCCGCCGGCGCGTCACGACTTGGTCTTGGCCTCGACGTCCACCGTGTGCGGCTCGACGCGCTTGGCGGTGCTGGCGGCGCTGGTCACCTGCGGCGCGGCGACCTCGTTCTCGGGCACGGGATCGTTGGCGCCCTTCATGCCCTCCTTGAAGCCGCGCACGGCGCCGCCGAGGTCGCTGCCGATGTTGCGCAGCTTCTTGGTGCCGAAGATCACGATGACCACCAGCAACACGATCAGCCAATGCCAGATGCTGAACGAACCCATGTGTCTTACTCCTGCAGGAAGCCTCGATTGTAGGGAGGCGGTGAAAGGCCACCCGCGCCGGCGGCTCGGCCCGGCGTGGCGGCGGGACGCTACAGGAGCTTCGTGACGCCGACGGGGAAAAAGGTTCTCGCCCGGCCCGGCGCGGGACGCGCCGGGCGTTCGCTGGCGCAAGACCTGCCGCGGGGCAGGTCTTGCGTCCCGCTCACCCCTTCGTCCACGGCCGAGGACCGCCCATGACGTGCATGTGCAGGTGCCACACCTCCTGCAGCCCGTCCTGGCCGGTGTTGATCAGGGTGCGGAAGCCGTTGGTCACGCCCAGCTGCTTCATCAGCCGGGGCGCCAGGCCGAGCATGCGGCCGAGCAGGGCGTCGTCCTCGGGCCGCACGTCGGCCAGCGTCGAAATGTGGCGCTTGGGAATCACCAGCACGTGCACCGGCGCCCAGGGGTGGATGTCGTGGAAGGCGAGCAGCTCGTCGTCCTCGTGCACCCGCTTCGACGGGATCTGGCCGGCGACGATCTTGCAGAAGATGCAGTCCGGGTCGTGGTCGTGGTTCATGGCGCGTCGGGCGGGTCAGGTCGGCATGGCGCGGCTGTCGTTCAGGGCGAGCCAGCCACGCACCACGCGGTACAGGAACCAGATCGAGATGATGGTCCAGGCGATCCAGCCCGGCGCCAGCAGCAGCAGCCACAGCGGCGCGGTCACGATGTACAGCCCGCCGGCCCACAGCACGCTGCGGATGCGCCAGGCGAAGTGCGATTCCTGCCAGGTGCCGACGGCGTCGCCGCGCTTGACCAGGTCCATCACGACGGCCACCAGCAGCAGCACGATGCTGGCCTGGGCCCCCGGCAGCACCGCGCACACGGCGACGATGGTGTGCAGCAGGTAGCTGATGTGGCCGATGGTGCGCAGCGAGCCGGCGCGCGGATCGGCGTCGATGATCTGGGGGTTCTGGTTCATGCGGAATCTCCTTCACGTGATCGGGGTGCCGGATCGGCCGGGGGCGCGCCTTGGCCATCGCTCGCCTGCACGCCTTCGCCTTCGCCGTCGCGTCCGACCCCGCGTTCGCGTTCGCGTTCGCGCACCTTGCGCAGGGCGAACTCGTCCAGGCCCGACAGCCCTTCGCGGCGCTCGAGCTCGGCCAGCACGTCGGCGGGGCTCAGGCCGTGCGCGGCCAGCGCCACCATCGAATGGAACCACAGGTCGGCGGTCTCGGCGACGATGCGCACGGGCTCGCCGTCCTTGCAGGCCATGACGAGTTCGGTGGCTTCCTCGCCGATCTTCTTGAGCACCGCGTCCGGGCCCTTGGCGAACAGGCGCGAGACGTAGCTCTTGGCCGGATCGCCGCCCTGGTCGAGCCGGCGCGACTCGATGACCGCGGCCAGGCGGGCCAGGGTGTCGTTGCCGTGCGGGGGGGTGCGCGGGGTCGTCATCGGGCGGCGCGGGCGGGGGTCAGCGGTAGATGGCGTCGGGGTCTTTCAGCACCGGTTCCACGGCATGCCACGCGCCTGCGTCCAGGCGCTGGAAGAAGCAGCTGTGGCGGCCGGTGTGGCAGGCGATGCCGGGTTCATGGCCGAGTTGCGTCACCTCGAGCAGCAGCACGTCGGCGTCGCAGTCCATGCGGATCTGGTGCACCTGCTGCACGTGGCCCGATTCCTCGCCCTTGTGCCACAGGCGCTGGCGCGAGCGGCTCCAGTACACGGCCTGGCCGCGCTCGACCGTGGCGGCCAGCGCCTCGCGGTTCATCCAGGCGAACATCAGCACGTCGCCGCTGCCGCGCTCCTGCGCGATCACCGGCACCAGGCCGTCGCGGTCCCACTTGACGCTGTCGAGCCAATTCATGCGCGGCAGTCTAGTCCCCACCCACGTGCGTGGCGCCGACGAAACCGCGCTCGGCGGCGAACCAGGCCAGCACCGGCACCGTGCCCGGCAGCACCGGCTGCACCTCGACGGGCAGCGTCTGCCAGGCCATGGCCTGGCCCTCGCGCATCTGGAACGCGCCCGCCCAGTCGAACACCTTGCAGAAGTGCAGGTGCACCAGGGCGTGCGGGTAGTCGAAGACCTGCGACTGCCAGGGGTGCGCCGCGCCGATGGTGATGCCGAGCTCTTCGTGCAGCTCGCGCCGCAGCGCCTGCTCCACCGTCTCGCCGGGCTCGACCTTGCCGCCAGGGAACTCCCAGAAGCCGGCGTAGACCTTGCCTTCGGGCCGGCTGGTCAGCAGGAAGCGGCCATCGGCGTCGATGAGCACACCGACGGCCACGTCCACGGGCCGGCGTGCGCCCCTCGCAGCCCCCTGCTCGTCTCCGGCGACGGGCGCAGGCGCCTCAGGCACCGGCGTTGCGTCCCGCATAGTCACGCGCGAACTGCTGCGCCACGCGCCCCGAGCGCGAGCCGCGTTCCAGCGCCCACACCAGCGATTCCTGGCGCGCCGCGGCGATCGCGTCTTCGCCCACGCCGAAGGCGCGCAGCCACTGCGCCACGATCGCCAGGTACTCGTCCTGGGTGAAGGGGTAGAAGCTCAGCCACAGGCCGAAACGTTCGGACAGCGAGATCTTCTCCTCGATGACCTCGCCGGGGTGCACCTCGCCGTCCTCGGTGTGCTGGTAGGTGAGGTTCTCCTTCATGTACTCGGGCAACAGGTGGCGCCGGTTGCTGGTGGCGTAGATGAGCAGGTTGTCGCCCGCCTGCGCCACGCTGCCGTCGAGCACGCTCTTGAGCGCCTTGTAGCCGGGCTCGCCTTCGTCGAAGCTCAGGTCGTCGCAGAAGACGACGAAGCGCTCGGGCCGGCCGGCCACCAGGTCGATGAGGTCGGGCAGTTCCACCAGGTCGGCCTTGTCCACCTCGATCAGGCGCAGACCCTGCGGGGCGTAGTGGTTCAGGCAGGCCTTGATGAGGCTGCTCTTGCCGGTGCCGCGGGCGCCGGTGAGCAGCACGTTGTTGGCGCCGCGGCCGGCGACGAACTGCTCGGTGTTGCGCACCAGGCGGGCCTTCTGGCCGTCGATCTCCTTCAGGTCCGACAAGGCGATGCGCGCCACGTGGCGCACCGGCTCCAGCACGCAGGCCTGGCCGCGGCGGCGGAAGCGCCAGGCCACCGCGGCGCCCCAGTCGGGGGGCGCCGGCGGGTGCGGCAGCACGGCTTCCAGGCGCGCCAGCAACGCCTCGGCGCGGGTGATCAGCGGGTCCAGTCGGTTCGGGTCGAGCATCGTGCGGCCAGTGTAGTCAGCCGCCCGGTTCGGCCCGGGGTGCGGGGAGGGCGCGCACGGTGTCGCCGGCGACGACGAAGATCCGGTCGCCCAGCGCAGGCTGCACGAGCTGCAGCCCGGTGAAGGCGCCGAAGGCCGGCAGCACGCCGACGCGCTCGCCGAAGTGGAAGCAGGGCAGGCGCAGCCGTTCGTGGGCGCGGCCGCCCAGCACCACGCCCGGGTGCACGTGGCCCGCCAGCACGTAGCTGCCGGGCAGCGCCTGCGGCTCGTGCGCCAGCGCCAGGTCGGCGGACAGCGGCAGCGGCCCCGTGACGCACTGCACGCCCCAGTCGGCGGGCGGGTCGCCGGCATGGCGGTCGTGGTTGCCGCGCACCAGCGTCAGCGCCACGTCGGCGTGTGCGGCGCGCCAGGCTGCCACCGCGGCCGCCGCCGGTGCGCCGCGCCAGCGCGCCGAGTGCAGCAGGTCGCCGAGGAAGACCACGTGCCGCGCCCCGGTGCGGGCGAGCGCGGCATCCAGGCGCTGCAGGGTCTCGCCGGTGGTGCCGCCGGGCACCGGCACGCCCAGGCGGCGGAAGCTGTGCGCCTTGCCGATGTGCGCATCGGCCACCAGCAGCGTGGCGTGGTCGGGCAGGTAGGCGGCGCGTTCGGGCAGCAGCACCAGCGGGCTGGTGCCGACGGCCACCTCGAGGCCGCCGTGGCGCGCCGCAGGCGGCGCCATCAGGTCGTCAGCCGATGCAGCGCCGGTTCGATCTGCTCGCTGGGGTTCTTCTTGAATCCCGACCGGGCGTAGCGCTGCAGCCGGCCCACCACCAGCGCCACCAGCGCGGAGGCCAGGGCGTTGGCGTCGACCGTGGGCGTGGCCGAGCCCGCCGTCTCGGCGGCGGTGCGCAGGCTGCCGCGCAGCTGCGATTCGACGCGGTCGAAGAACTGGTTCATGCGCGCCGACAGCCGCTCGTGCTCGAAGACCAGCGCGTCGCCGACCATGACGCGCGTCATGCCGGGATTCTTCTCGCCGAACTGCAGCAGCACGATGGCGATCTTCTGCGCCTGCGCGCTGCCCGAAGGCTCGCGCTCGACGATCTGGTTGATCAGCGTGAAGACGCTGCTCTCGATGAACTCGATCAGGCCTTCGAACATCTGCGCCTTGCTGGCGAAGTGGCGGTACAGCGCCGCTTCGCTCACCTCCAGCCGTGCCGCCAGCGCCGCGGTGGTGATGCGCTCGGCGCCGGGCTGCTCGAGCATGCGCGCCAGCGTCTGCAGGATTTGCACCCGGCGCTCGCCCGGGCGGGGGCGCTTGCGTGCCGGGCCGGCGGCGGGTGCGCCGGTGGCCTCGACCTCCGCGTCTTCGCTGCCGGCAGGCGGGCTGTCGCTGGGCTGCTCGGGCATCGAAGGGGCGGCGGTATCGGCTGGCGCGGCGCGCTGTTCCACGTGGGGGCTGCAAAAAGGCGCCGGCATTCTGGCACACGGCCTGCGCGGCGCCGGCCGCAGGTAAACACCAACATCGGGGGCCGCGACAATGGCCGCGATGGAGGGTCTGCAAGCCGTCGCCGACCGGCTGGCGCCAGGTCTGGCGGGGGGCCTGGGCCTGCTGCTGCTGCAACTGGCCTGGCCGCGGCGCCGCTGGATGGGGCTGGCCTCCGCAGCGGCCGGGTTGGGCGTGGCGCTGCTCTGGCAGCCGGGCGGCGTGCTGTCGTGGCTGGTGGTGGTCGGCGTGCTGGCGCTTGGGGCCGCGCTGGTCGCGCGCCTGCGCCGGCGGCCGCGCCGGCTGCAGGCCGCGCACGATGCCCTGCAGGCGCGCCTGGTCGAGCGCCAGGCCGAACTCGACGCGGCGCTGGCGCAGACGCGCAGCGCGCTCGCGGCGGCCGAGGCGGCCGGCCAGGCCAAGACGCACCTGCTCGCGGCGGCCAGCCACGACCTGCGCCAGCCGGCGCACGCGCTCGGCCTGTACCTCGCGGCGCTGCGGGCCGGCCCGCTCGTGCCGGCGCAGGCCGAGCTGGCCGAGCGCATGGCGGCGACGTTGTCGGGGCTGGAGGCGCTGTTCGGCGCGCTGCTCGACGTGGCGCGCATCGACGCACAGGCCGTCGTGCCGCGCTGGGACCTGGTCGCGCTGGCGCCGCTGCTGCGCCGCCTGGCCGACGAATGGGCGCCCGCGGCCGAAGCGCGCGGCCTCCGGCTGGCGCTGCGCGCCGGCCCGGACGACGCCGTGTCGGCCACCGATCCGGTGCTGCTGGAACGCGTGCTGCGCAACCTGCTCGCCAACGCCGTCACCCACACCAGCAGCGGCGGGGTGCTGCTGGCCTGCCGCCTGCGCCACGACGCCGACGGCCGCGCCGGCTGGCGCATCGAGGTCTGGGACAGCGGCCGCGGCATCGCGCCTTCGGAGCGCGAGCGCATCTTCGAGGCCTTCTACCAGGGCAGCGGCGCGGCGCGCGACGGCCTGGGCCTGGGACTGACCATCGTGCAGCGCCTGCTCGAGCTGCTGCAACTGCGCCTGGTGCTGCACTCGCGCCCGGGCCGCGGCAGCGTGTTCATGGTCGACGGCCTGGCACCGGCGGGTGAGCAGCCGCGCAGGGCCGCGGCCGAACGCGACCGCATGCGCCGCCTGGACGGGCTGCACGTGGCAGTGATCGATGCCGACGCCGACGTGCGCGACGCCATGCGCCGGCTGCTGGCCCTGTGGGGCTGTCGCGTGACGGCGGCCGCCGATGCGCCGACGCTGCGGCAGCGCCTGGACGGTGCCGTGCCGCAGGCGCTGGTGGCCGAGTCGCCGCCGTGCGGCGCCGACGACGCCGGCGCGGCCGCCGCACTGCAGGCGCTGTTCGCCGCCTGGCCGCCGGATCTGCCGGTGCTGTGGGTGCGCAACGAGGCGGCGCCGGCCGCCGCCGCGCCTGACGGCGCGGACGCGGCGGAGGATCCGCGGCTCGGCGAGACGACGCTGCACAAGCCCGTCTCCCCCGCGCGCCTGCGCGCCTGGCTCGAGGGCGTGGCCGCGGCCGAGCGATGATCGCGCCCCGCGCATGAACCCCGACACCGAACGCCCCGTCGTCGTCATCGCCGACGACCACCCGCTGCTGCGCGACGCGCTGGCGCGCACGCTGCTGGGCGTGCTGCCCGACGCACGCGTGGTCGAGGCCGACGGCTTCGACGCCGCGCTGGCGGCGCTGACGACACAGCCGGCGCGCCTCGCCATCGTTGACCTGCACATGCCCGGCATGGCCGGCGCCGAAGGCGTGCAGGCGCTGAAGGTGCGCTTTCCGGCGCTGCCGCTGGTGGTGGCCTCGGGCGACGACGATCCGGCGGTGATCCGCGCCGTGCTCGCCGCCGGTGCCGCCGGCTTCCTGCCCAAGAGCGAGCCGGCGCCGCTGCTGCAGCAGGCCTTGCGGCTGGTGCTGGACGGCGGCCGCTACACGCCGCCGCGCGCCCTGGCCGACCTGGACCGCGGCGCCGCCGCGCCGCCCGTGCGCGCCGACGACACGGCGCTCACGCCACGTCAGCGAGACGTGCTGCGCTGCCTGATGCGCGGCGAGCCCAACAAGCTGATCGCGCGCGAGCTGGGCCTGACCGAAGGCACGGTGAAGATCCACATCGCCGCCATCCTGCGCACGCTGCAGGCGCGCAACCGCACCGAGGCGGTGGTGATCGCGCGTCGCCTGGGGCTGGACGACGACGCGCCAGGCTGAAGCGTTCCCCAGGGGCGGCTGGCACCACGCTGCCGACCCTGCCGGCCCGCGTGGCTGCGACGCTGCCGCGCGTCAGCGCAGCAGGTCGCGCAGATGCCGCACGCGCCGGTCGACGTAGGCCGGCCTGCGGTGCCGGCGCAACGCGCGGCCGCTGTCGTGCGCCGCCGGCGGCAGCCAGCGCTGCATCCACACCGTGCCCATGCCGACGCGGCGCGCGGCCTTCTGGTGCACCAGCGTGTCTTCGACCAGCACGCACTGCGCCGGGTGCACGCGCAGCTGTGCCGCCAGGCGCCTGAACATGCGCGCGTCGGGCTTCGGCCGCAGCTGGCCGAACATGCGCATGCGCTCGATGCCCAGCACGGCGTCGAAGCGTGACGCCACGCCCAGCGCCGCGAGCACGCGTACGGCATACGCCGCCGGCGCGTTGGTCAGCACGATGCGGCGGCCCTGCAGGCGGGCCAGCGCATGCAGGTCGGCGCGGTGGCCGCGGATGCGGTCCTCCAGCCCCGGCAGCAGATGGGTGTGGTGCAGGAAGTGCGCCGGCTTCACGCCATGGTGCTTCACAAGGCCCAGCAACGTCGCGCCGTAGCGCTGCCAGTAGCGGTTGCGCAGCGCGGTGGCGTCGTCCTCGCTGACCGCCAGGTGCTCCACCATGTAGGCGCGCATGGCGTGGCGCAGCTCGTCCATCGACGCCGTGGTGGCGTCGTGCAGCGTGTCGTCCAGGTCGAAGAGCCAGACGCGCCGGCGCTGCACGCTGCTGCTGGCCACGGCAGGCGCCTGTCGCCCGCTCAGTGCGAGCGGATCATCGTGCCGTAGGCCTGCTCGGTCAGGATCTCCAGCAGCATGGCGTGCGGCACGCGGCCGTCGACCACGTGCACGGCGTTGACGCCGCTCTTCGCCGCGTCGATGGCGCCGGCCAGCTTGGGCAGCATGCCGCCGCTGATGGTGCCGTCGGCGATGAGCTCGTCGATCTGGCGCGGCGTCAGCTCGGTCAGCAGCTCGCCGGCCTTGTTCAGCACGCCGCGGATGTTGGTCAGCATCACCAGCTTCTCGGCCTTGAGCACCGTGGCCAGCTTGGCGGCGACGAGGTCGGCGTTGATGTTGAAGCTTTCGTTGCCCTCGCCGAAGCCGATGGGGCTGATGACGGGGATGAACTGGTCATCCTGCAGCGCCTTGACCACGCTCGGGTCGATGGCGGTGATCTCGCCCACCTGGCCGATGTCGTGCTCGACGTTGGGGTCGTCCTTGTCGGGCATCTTCAGCTTGCGCGCGCGGATCAGGCCACCGTCCCAGCCTGTCAGGCCCACGGCCTTGCCGCCCGCCGCGTTGATGAGGCCGACGATGTCCTGCTGCACCTGGCCGCCCAGCACCCACTCGACCACCTCCATGGTCTCGGCGTCGGTGACGCGCATGCCCTGGATGAACGTGCCCTTCTTGCCGATCTTGGCCAGCGCGTCGTCGATCTGCGGCCCGCCGCCGTGCACCACGATGGGGTTCATGCCGACGAGCTTGAGCAGCACCACGTCCTCGGCGAAGTCCTGCTGCAGCGCCGGGTCGGTCATGGCGTTGCCGCCGTACTTGATGACCAGCGTCTTGCCGTGATATTTGCGGATGTAGGGCAGCGCCTGGGCCAGGATCTCGGCCTGGTCGCGCGGCGTGATGTGCGCGAGGTCGTGGGCGGCGTCGTCGTCGGTCATGGCGGGCGTGTGGTTTGCTTGCGGAACGTCTGGGCGGGCTGCGCGATCATTGTGTCGGAAACAGCTGAAGGAACCGATGTCATGAGAAGACGATGGTTGGGCCTGGTCGCCACGGCGGCCGCGATGGCGCTGCTGAGGAGCGGCCGGGCGGTGGCGCAGGGCGCAGCGCCGGTGGCCGGCGAGGTGACCAAGGTGGACAAGGCCGCGGGCCGCGTGACGCTCAAGCACGGCGAGATCAAGAACCTGGACATGCCGCCCATGACGATGGTCTTCCGCGTGCGCGACACCGCGCTGCTGGACAACGTGGCCGTGGGCGACCGCGTGCGTTTCGTCGCCGAGCGTGTCGACGGCCAGTACACCGTGACCGCGCTGACCAAGGCGCCCTGAACACCGCGGGAGGCCGCGCCTTGCGGCACGCGCACGACCTCGGCGCCTTCGGCCACAGCCACGCCTTCGCCGACGCCGGCCGGGCACGGCGCGCCGCTGCGCTGACGCTCGTCACCGCGCTGACGCTCGCCGCCATGGTGCTGGAACTGGGCGTCGGCTGGTGGACCGGCTCGCTCGCGCTCACCGCCGACGGCTGGCACATGGGCCTGCACGCCCTGGCACTGGGCGGCGCGGTGCTCGCGTATCGCCTCGCCGACCGTGCGGCGGCCGGCGCGACGACCGAAGCCACCACGCCCGCCGCGCCGGCTGCGGCGCCGCGCCCCGGCTTCGCCTTCGGCGGCTGGAAGATCGAGGTGCTCGCCGCCTACACCAGCGGCCTGGCCCTGCTGGCCGTCGCCGCCTGGCTGGTATGGGAAGGCGTGCAGACCCTGCTGTCGCCGCGGCCGGTGGCATATGGCGAGGCGCTGGTGGTGGCGGTCGTCGGCCTGGCGGTCAACCTGGCGAGCGTCGTGCTGCTGGCGCGGGGCGGGAGCGACGGGCATGGCCACCACCACGAGCATGACCATGGCCATGCGCACGGGCTTCACCGCAGTCACGACCATGGTGGTTCGCACGGGCATCACCATGGAGATCACCACGGGGATCACCCGCACCACCCGCACCACCCGCAACACGCACACCACCGCCCGCATCCCGAAGCGCATGCGCCCGGCGCCGCCGGCCGCGACGCCAACTTCAGCGCCGCCTACGTGCACGTGCTGGCCGATGCGCTCACGTCGCTGCTGGCCATCGCCGCGCTGGCCGGCGGCGCCTGGTGGGGCTGGGCTTGGCTCGACCCGGCGGTGGCGCTGCTGGGCGCCGTCGTCATCGGACGCTGGTCGTTCAGCGTGCTGCGCACCAGCGCCGGCGCGCTGGTGGACCAGACCGAAGACCCGCGACTGGCCAGCCGCGTGCGCGCCGCCATCGAAAGCGACGGCGACGCCCAGCTGGCCGACCTGCACGTCTGGCAGGTGGGCAGCCAGGCCTGGTGCGCCGCGCTGACCGTCGTGGCCGACCGGCCGCTGGCCGCGGCAGCGTACCGCGACCGGCTGCAGGCCGTGCCGGCGCTGCGCCACGTGACCATCGAGGTGCACCCCTGCATCCGCTGCCCCGCGACGCCCGCCGATCGCGGCGGCGACGCGCCGGTGCCGCGTCACCCGCCCGCGTCGCCGGCGTGACGCCGCGGCTGCGGCGCCGTCGCTACGATCGCCCGCCGCTTCTTCGCGGCTCACCGCCTGCACCCCTGGAAGGACACGCCATGTCGAGCCCCGCCGCCACCACCGCCGTCAACCACCAGGTGCGCCTGGCCGCGCGCCCCAGCGGCATGCCGGGGCCGGAGTGCTGGCAGCACACCGAAGAAGCGCTGGCGCCGCTGGCCGACGGCCAGGTGCGCGTGAAGGTGCTGGCGCTGTCGCTCGACCCGGCCATGCGCGGCTGGATGAACGAAGGCAGGAGCTACATCCCGCCGGTCGGCCTGGGCGAGGTGATGCGGGCCGGCGGCGTCGGCATCGTCGTCGAGTCGCGCAGCGAGGCCTTCGCCGTCGGCGACCACGTCACCGGCTCGCCCGGCGTGCAAGAGTACTGGACGGTCGACGCCGCGCAGGCGCGCCGCGCCGGCCTGGCGAAGATCGACCTGAGCGCCGGCACGCTCACCCAGTGGCTCAACGTGCTGGGCATGCCGGGCATGACGGCCTACTTCGGCCTGCTCGACGTCGGCCAGCCCAAGGCGGGCGACACGGTGGTCGTCTCCGGCGCGGCCGGCGCGGTGGGCCAGACGGTGGGCCAGCTGGCCAAGGTGAAGGGCTGCCGCGTGATCGGCATCGCCGGCGGGCCGGACAAGTGCCGCTTCGTGGTCGATCAACTCGGCTTCGACGCCTGCATCGACTACAAGGCCGCCGCGCCCGAAGGCCTGGACGGCGCCGGCGGCGGCAAGCGCTGGGACGCGGTGCGCGAAGGCCTGAAGCAGCACGCGCCCGACGGCGTGGACGTCTACTTCGACAACGTCGGCGGCGAGATCCTCGACACCGTGCTCGCCAGGCTGCGGCGCAAGGCGCGGGTCGTCATCTGCGGCGCCATCAGCCAGTACAACAACCTGGGCGACGTGAAGGGGCCGAAGAACTACATGTCGCTGCTGGTCAACCGCGCGCGCATGGAAGGCATGGTGGTGTTCGACTACGCCGACCGCTACGGCCAGGCGGTGGCCGAGCTCGCCGGCTACCTGAAGGACGGCCGCATGAAGAGCCGCGAGGACGTGGTGAACGGCGGCGTGGCCGCCTTCCCCGAGGCGCTGCTGCGGCTGTTCGAGGGCCGCAACTTCGGCAAGCTGGTGCTGAAGGTGGCCGACGCGGGCTGACGCGCCCGGTCAGCGCCTGGCCGCGCCCAGCAGGGCCGGCATCTCGTGGCGCAGCGTCGTCTGCAGCAGCCCGCGCAGGGCGTCGAACTTCTGCTGCGGGGCCAGCGCCTCCCAGGGGTCTGCGCTGCCCGTGGTGCTGACGGCCGTGGGCTGCGACTGCGCCGCGTTGATGGTGCGCTGGGCCAGGATCTCGCCGGTGCGGGCATCGGCCAGCGTCAGCCGCGTGTAGACGAACATCGCGAGCAGCCCGCGCGCCGTGGCGCCGCTGTCGACCATGTTGATCTGGGTGAAGTTGTCGACGTAGTAGCCCAGGCCGCGCAGCGTGCCGAAGCCGATGTCGCCGCCGACCATCGGCACCTTGGTGTCGCCCTTTGCCTTCGTCAGCAGCAGCACGTGCGTGGCACCGGCCTGCGCGATCGCGTCGACCAGGCTGCCGGGCAACAGGATGCCCTTGCTGTCGAACAGCCGCTCGGGCTCGCGGTGCAGGCGCGACGGTGGCAGGCCCAGCAGCGACACGCGTGCGCCGCGCTCGGCGCGCTGGATCTCTTCCTGCAGCGCCAGCAGCGCGATGCGGTCGAAGGCCGCGTCGGCGTCGGGCATGGGTTTGCGCACGTTGCGGTCGAGGTTGCTGCCCACGCCGGGATTGCCGTAGACGAGCTCCAGCTCGTCGCCGACGAGCGAGATGACGGCATAGTGGCGCGCGGCCTGGGCGCGCGCCCGCGCGACCGGGCCAGCGGCCGCGGCAGCGCCGATCAGCGCCAGAGCGTGGCGCCGGTGGATGGTCTGGGCCATCGTCTTGCTCCCTGACATTGGTCCGACGGCGGCACGCGTGGTCGGGCCGCCGCGCGATCGCTAGAAGTGGATCCCCCGCATCAGCTGCTGCATCGCCACCGCCTCGGCGCTGAGCTGCGGCTTCTTCTCGCCCTTGTCGCCCTTGGCCGCGGACGAGTCGGGGAACATGCGGAAGGTGGTGTTCATCGTGATCTGCGCCACCCGTGGCAGCGTGGCGTGCAGCAGCTCGCCGAAGATGCCCAGGCGGGTGGCGATGCGCACCGGCTTGTTGATGCAGGCCTGGGCGATCATGTCGGCCGCCTCCTCCGGGCTCAGCGTCGGCACGTTGTTGTAGATCTTGGTGGGCGCGATCATCGGCGTGCGCACCAGCGGCATGTTGATCGTCGTGAAGGTGATGCCCTGGTCGGCGAACTCGCTGCTGGCGCAGCGTGTCCAGGCGTCGAGCGCGGCCTTGCTGGCGACGTAGGCCGAGAAGCGCGGCGCGTTGGTCAGCACGCCGATCGAGCTGATGTTGACGACGTGCCCTCGGCGCTTGGCCACCATGCCCGGCAGCAGCCCCATCGTCACCCGCAGGCAGCCGAAGTAGTTCAGCTGCATCGTGCGCTCGAAGTCGTGGAAGCGGTCGTAGCTCGACTCGATGGCGCGCCGGATCGAACGCCCGGCGTTGTTGATCAGGAAGTCGACGCCGCCGTGCTTGTCGATCAGCAGCTGCACGAAGCGGTCGCAGTCGGCCATGTCGGCGATGTCGGCCGGATAGGCGACGAACTCGTGGCCACGCTCGCGCGCCTCGGCGCAGGCGGCGTCGAGCTTGTCCTGGTCGCGGCCGCAGATGATGGTGACGGCACCCGCCTCGGCGAACTTGTGCGCCGCCGCCAGGCCGATGCCCGAGCTGCCGCCGGTGATGAGCACCACCTTGCCGGCCACGGTGCCCTTGAGGCTGCGGTCGATGAAGAGGTCGGGGTCGAGGTGGCGCTCCCAGTAGTCCCACAGCCGCCAGGCGTAGTCGTGCAGGTTGGGGCACTCGATGCCGCTGCCTTCGAGCGCCTTGTCCAGTTCGCGCCGGTCGTAGCGCGTGGGCCAGTTGAGGAAGGTGAAGATGTCCTCGGGCAGCCCCAGGTCCTTCATCACCGCCGCGCGCACGCGGCGCACCGGCGCCAGCGCCATCAGGCTCTTCTTGACCCCGCGCGGGATGAAGCCCAGCAGCGCGGCGTTGACGAAGAGGTTCATCTTCGGCGCATGCGCGGCCTTGCTGAACACGTCGAGCACGTCGCCGACGCGGTAGCCCTGCGGATCGACGAGGTGGAAGGTCTTGCCCTTGAGCGCGGCGCCGTTGCGCGCATGGCTCACGTGGTCGATCGCCTTGACGACGAAGTCGACCGGCACGATGTTGATGCGCCCGCCCTCCACGCCGATCGACGGCATCCACGGCGGCAGCAGCTGGCGCATGCGCTGGATGAGCTTGAAGAAGTAGTACGGGCCGTCGATCTTGTCCATCTCGCCCGTGGTGCTGTCGCCCACGACGAACGCCGGGCGGTACACCGTCCACGGCACCTTGGACTCGGTGCGCACGATCTTCTCGCTCTCGTGCTTGGTCATGAAGTACGGGTGGTCGAGGTTCTCGGCCTCGTCGAACATGTCCTCGCGGAACACGCCCTCGTACAGTCCCGCGGCGGCGATGCTCGAGACGTGGTGCAGGTGGCCGGCGTCGACCGCCTTGGCGAACTCGACCAGGTTGCGCGTGCCGTCGATGTTCACCTGCACCTGGCTGTCTTCGTCGGCGTCCAGGTCGTACACCGCCGCCAGGTGGTATACGGCGTGGATCTGGCCCTTCAGCGCCTTGATCGTGTCGGCGGCCACGCCCAGCTTCCGGGCCGTGAGGTCGCCGTGCACCGGCACGGCACGGCCCCTGGCCGAACCGTTCAGGCCCCAGAAGGCGTAGAGCGCGTCGAGCTTGGCCTCGCTGCCGGCGCGCACGAGGAAATGCACCGTCGTGCCGCGCCGCGCCAGCAGGGCCTTCACGAGGCGCTTGCCGATGAAACCGGTGGCGCCGGTCACGAAGTACTGCATCGTCCTTCTCCTCGCTGCTGGGTTGGTGTGCGGGGAAGCATAGAGCCGTCTCACTAGAGATTTAGGCTGCGCGCCCCACGGGTGAACCCTATATTTCCGGCCGTCCACAACGCCACGCGCAGGAGCCGCACATGGTCAAGAAGATGAAGTCCGCCGACGTCGAAGGCGAAACCTCCCAGGCCAAGGATGCCGGCCTGTTCGACAGCCAGCTCGCCGCCTCGGTGAAGGAATCGGCCCAGCAGATCTGGCTGGCCGGCATGGGCGCGTTCGCCAAGGCCCAGGAAGAGGGCGGCAAGGTGTTCGAGAAGCTGGTTCGCGAAGGCATGAACCTGCAGAAGAAGACCCAGGGCATCGCCGAGGAGAAGATCGGCGAGGTCACCGGCAAGATGAGCGCGATGGCCGACACGGTCAGCAGCAAGGCCGGCCAGAACTGGGACAAGCTCGAAGCCATCTTCGAGCAGCGCACCGCCAAGGCGATGGCCAAGCTGGGCGTGCCGACCGCCAAGGAGCTCGAGGCGCTGACGCAGCGGGTCGACGAGCTGGCCGCCAAGCTGGCCGCCATGGGCCCGGCCGGCACCCGCGCCGCGCGCACGCCGCGCAAGGCCGCCGCCAAGGCGCCGGCCGGCAAGCCCGCCGCCAAGGCACCGGCGCGCCGCGCGCGCAAGACGGCCGCTGCCGCCTGAAGCCGCGCCCCGGCCACCCGCCAGACCAGGGCGCCGCGAGGCGCCCTTTTTGCTGCCTTCGCGGGACGCCGAGCGGCCGTTCCGTGCGCCGACGACGGGCGCCGCGGCGCTGCGTTCCAGGTCCGCGCGGGACCGGCTGGCCGGTGCGCCCGGCGACTCAAGCGCGGCGGTGCCCGGCCGATAACGCCTGGACACCGCGAGCCCTGACATCGCCCATGACGCACGCCACGCCATCGTCGAGGACGCCTGCCGCGCCGCTGCCGTCGGATGCCGACCGGGTGCGCGCGCGCCTGATGTCACGGTCGCTGATGCAGCTGCTCGACCGCGTGCGCGGTTCGCGTGAGGTGCTGCCGCACCTGGCGGCGCTGGAGCGCGGGCTGCTCGACCACGGCCTGTCGGCCATCGGCCGCATCCCGCCGCACTGGCTCCCGCGCATCTGCTCGCAGCTGTCGAGCCTGCCGCTGCCCGAGCAGGACCCGCCGCTGCACGACCTGCTCGACCGCCTGCTGAGCACCATGCGCGCCCAGCACGACGACGTGGCCACGGTGTTCGACGCCGAGCGCACGGTGGTCATCCGCGAGATCAGCCAGTCCGAGTTCGACGCCGCCGCCGCCGAGATCGCGACGACGCAGGCCGGTCAGCCCTGAAGGCGCCTGGGGCGCCGGGCTCGGCCGGCGCCGCAGCGCCGCCCGAATCCCGGCCGGCGTTTCAGCCCAGGTAGCGCGCCTCCAAGTGCGCCTTGAAGTGCGCCGGGTTCAGCGCCTCGCCGCTGGCGCGCACCGCCAGCTCGTCGGTCGTCCAGCGGCTGGCCTGGCTCCAGATGTGCTCGCCGAGCCAGCCGAACACCGGGCCGAGCTCGCCGCGCGAGATGCGCGCGTCGATATCGGGCATGGCGCGGCGCATGGCGGCGAACCACTGCGCGGCGTACATCGCGCCCAGCGAATAACACGGGAAGTAGCCGAACAGCGCCTCGGGCCAGTGCACGTCCTGCATCGGCCCGTCCTTGAAGTTGCCGCGCGTGTCCACGCCCAGCAGCTCCATCATCTTGGCGTCCCACAGCGCGGGGATGTCCTCGGGCTCGATCTCGCCTTCGATCAGCGGCCGCTCGATCTCGTAGCGCAGGATGACGTGCGCCGGGTACGTCACCTCGTCGGCGTCGACGCGGATCAAGCCCCGCTTCACGCGCGTCAGCAGCTTGTGCAGGTTGCCCGGCTCGAAGGCCGGCTGGTCGCCGAAGGCCTCGCGCAGCAGCGGCGCCAGGTGGGCGACGAAGCCCGGGTGGCTGCCCAGCTGCATCTCGAAGCTGAGGCTCTGGCTCTCGTGCAGGGCCATCGAGCGCGCGTTGGCCACCGGCTGGCCCAGCCAGTCGCGCGGCAGGTTCTGCTCGTAGCGGCCGTGGCCGGTCTCGTGCACCGTGCCCATCAGCGCGCCCAGGAAGTCGTCCTCGCGGAAGCGCGTCGTCATGCGCACGTCCTCGGGCACGCCGCCGCAGAACGGGTGGGTCGAGACGTCGAGCCGGCCGGCCTCGAAGTCGAAGCCCAGCAGGCGGATGACCTGCTCGCACAGCCGGCGCTGCGCGGGCAGCGGGAAGGGGCCCTGCGGCTGGATCACCGGCTCGGCGGCCTGGCGCGCGATGACACGCTCGATCAGCCCGGGCAGCCACTGCCGCACCTCGCCGAAGACGCGGTCGAGCTGGGCGCTCGTCATGCCGGGCTCGAAGCGGTCCATCATGGCGTCGTACTTCGACAGGCCGGTCTGCGCCGACAGCAGCGCGGCCTCCTCGCGCGCCAGCTTCAGCACCTCGCGGAAGTTCTCGACGAAGCCGGTCCAGTCGTTGGCCGGCCGCTGCCGCCGCCAGGCGTGTTCGCAGCGCGCGCTGGCCATCTGCTGGCGCTGCACCAGGCTCTCGGGCAGGGCGTTGCTGGCGCGCCATTCGCGCCGCATCTCGCGCAGGTTGGCGCGCTGGAAGTCCGACAGCGGCTCCTGCTCGGCGCGCGCCAGCTCGTCCTTCAGCTGCGGCTCGGTGCGCATGCGGTGCAGCAGCGCGGCCATCTCGGCCATGGCGCTGGCCCGCGCCTCGTTGGCCTTGGGCGGCATGTTCGCCGCCTGGTCCCAGCCGGCGATCGATTGCAGGTGGCCCAGTCGATGCAGGCGCTGCCAGGTGGCCGACAGCGTGTCGTAGGCGGGTGTGGAGGTGGGGGTCGTGCTCATCGCGGCATTGTCGCGCCGGGGTGGCCCCACGCGCGCTGCGCCGAAGGGGGGCCCACCGATGGGGGCTGGGCAGCGCGGCGCACGGCGCGCCGCCGGCGCGGTCAGGTGGGGATCTTTCCGGGAAACCAGTACAGCAGCACGAGCGTCATCGTGACGTAGCGGGCGAACTTGCCGATGGCCATGTACAGCACGCACGGCCAGAACGGCAGCTTGAGCCAGCCGGCGACGGCGCACAGCGGGTCGCCCACGCCCGGCAGCCACGACAGCAGGCAGGCCTTGGCGCCGAAGCCTTCCAGCCAGGTGAGCGCGCGCGCCTCGAAGCGCTTGTGCGCGGCGCGCTCGTACAGCTGCTCGGCACCGTAGCCCATCCAGTAGCTGATGGCGCCGCCGATGGTGTTGCCCACCGTCGCCACGGCGATCGCCGGCCAGAACAGCTCGGGGTTGAGCTTGACGAGCCCGAACACCGCGGGCTCGCTGCCCAGCGGCAGCAGCGTGGCCGAGATCAGCGCCACCACGAACACCGTGCTCAGGCCGAATTCGGGCAGGGCGAGTGCGGAGAGCAGCGATTGCAGCCAGGCTTCCATACGGGGTCGGTGTCGGGGCGGCGCATTATGGGCAGCGCGTGCGCCCGGCGGCGGCGGGGTCTGCGGGGGTGCCGCCGCTATACTCGCGCCTCATTTTTCAGCACCTCCGCCGCACTCCACCGCCCGCATGCGCATCGGCCACCACGAATTGCCGAACCGGCTGTTCGTCGCCCCGATGGCGGGGGTGACCGACCGGCCGTTCCGCAAGCTCTGCAAGCAGCTCGGCGCCGGCTACGCGGTCAGCGAGATGGTCACCAGCAAGCGCGAGCTCTGGGCTTCGCTCAAGACCTCGCGCCGCGCCGACCACAGCGGCGAGCCGGCGCCCATCGCCGTGCAGATCGCCGGCGTCGACCCGGCCGAGATGGCCGACGCCGCGCGCTACAACATCGACCGCGGCGCGCAGATCATCGACATCAACATGGGCTGCCCGGCCAAGAAGGTGTGCAGCAAGTGGGCCGGCTCGGCGCTGATGCAGGACGAGCCGCTCGCCCTGGCGATCGTCGAGGCCGTGGTCGCCGCATGCACGCCGCACGGCGTGCCGGTGACGCTGAAGATGCGCAGCGGCTGGTGCGCCGCGGCGAAGAACGCGGTGGCCATCGCGCGCCGCGCCGAAGCCGCCGGCGTGGCCATGGTGACGGTGCACGGCCGCACGCGCGAGCAGGGCTACGGCGGCCAGGCCGAGCACGACACCGTGGCCGCGGTGAAGGCCGCGCTGTCGATCCCCGTTGTGGCCAACGGCGACATCGATTCGCCGGCCAAGGCCGCCGAGGTGCTGCGCGCCACCGGCGCCGACGCCCTGATGATCGGCCGCGCCGCGCAGGGCCGGCCGTGGATCTTCGGCGAGATCGCGCACTTCCTCGACCACGGCACGCTGCCGCCGCCACCCGCGGTGCGCGACGTGCAGCGCTGGCTGACCGAGCACCTGCACGAGCACCACGGCTTGTACGGCGCCTCGACCGGCGTGCGCAGCGCGCGCAAGCACATCGGCTGGGCGGTGCGGGCGCTGCCCGGCGGCGAGGCCTTCCGTGCCCGGATGAACACGATCGACGACTGCCGGGCGCAGCTCGCCGCCGTGCACGGCTACTTCGAGCGCCTGGCCGACCGCTTCGAGCGCCTGCCGCAGCCGGCGGCGAACGACGACCAGGACACGCTCGCGGCATGAAGGTCCGGCCCGTGACCGCGCCGCGCCGTTCCCCCGCGTGCAGGCCGCTGCGCGCCGCGCGAAGGGTCGTCCCGTGAGCCGCAAGGCCATCGACGACTGCATCCGCGGCAGCGTCGAGCAGTATTTCAAGGACCTGCGCGGCGCCGAGCCGAACGAGCTGCACCAGCTCTTCATCGCCGCCGCCGAGAAGCCGCTGCTCGAGGTGGTGATGCGCCACGCCGAGGGCAACCAGAGCAAGGCCGCCGAGTGGCTGGGCATCAACCGCAACACGCTGCGGCGCAAGCTGCTCGAGCACAAGCTCATCAAGTGAATCCATGACGACGACGCCCACGACGCCCGCCACGCCCGGACCCGGCCAGCCCACCGCGCTCATCTCGGTCTCCGACAAGACCGGCATCGTCGACTTCGCGCGCGCGCTCGCCGACGCCGGCGTGAAGCTGCTGTCCACCGGCGGCACGGCGCGGCTGCTGGCCGACGCCGGGCTGGCCGTCACCGAGGTGGCCGAGGTGACGGGATTCCCCGAGATGCTCGACGGCCGCGTCAAGACGCTGCACCCGCGCATCCACGCCGGCCTGCTGGCGCGGCGCGGCCTGCCCGAGCACATGGCCGCGCTGCAGGCCCACGGCATCGGCACCATCGACCTGCTGGTGGTCAATCTCTACCCCTTCGCCAAGGCCACGGCGCGCGCCGACTGCACGCTCGACGACGCCATCGAGAACATCGACGTCGGCGGCCCCGCGATGCTGCGCGCCGCGGCCAAGAACTGGGCAGACGTGGCGGTGGTGATCGACCCGGCCGACTACGACACCGTGCTCGCCGAACTGCGCGCAGGCGGCGTGCAGCGCACGACGCGCTTTCGCCTGGCGCGCAAGGTGTTCGCCCACACCGCGGCCTACGACGGCATGATCAGCAACTACCTCGGTGCGCTGCAGCCCGGTGCCGAGGACCACGGCGACGCCGCCCCGGCGCGCGACCCGTATCCCGCCGTGCTGACGCTGCAGCTGGCCAAGACGCAGGACATGCGCTACGGCGAGAACCCGCACCAGAGCGCGGCGTTCTACCGCGACGCCCAGCCCGCCGCGGGCCTGCTCGCCGGCTGGACCCAGCTGCAGGGCAAGGCGCTCAGCTACAACAACATCGCCGACGCCGACGCGGCCTGGGAATGCGTGCGCAGCTTCGACGACGCGCCCGGCATCGAGGGCGGCAGCGGCGCGGCCGCGTGCGTCATCGTCAAGCACGCCAACCCCTGCGGCGTGGGCGTGGCGGCGACGCTGGTGGAGGCCTATGCCAAGGCATGGCAGACCGACCCCACCTCGGCCTACGGCGGCATCGTCGCGGTGAACCGGCCGCTGGACGAAGCCACGGCGTTGCGCATCGCCGAGCACAAGCAGTTCGTCGAGGTGCTGATCGCGCCGCAGGTCACGCCCGAGGCGCGTGCCGTGTTCGCCGGCAAGCCCAACGTGCGGCTGCTCGAGGTGGCGCCGGGTGCAGGCGTCAATGCGCTCGACTTCAAGCGTGTGGGCGGCGGGCTGCTGGTTCAGTCGCCCGACACCAAGAACGTGGGCCGCGCCGAGCTGCGCGTGGTGACGAAGCTCGAGCCGACCGCCGCGCAGATGGCCGACCTGCTGTTCGCCTGGAAGGTGGCCAAGTTCGTCAAGAGCAACGCCATCGTCTTCGCCGGCGGCGGCATGACGCTCGGCATCGGCGCGGGCCAGATGAGCCGCGTCGACAGCGCACGCATCGCCGCCATCAAGGCCGGCCACGCCGGGCTGGCGCTGCAGGACGCGGCCGTGGCCAGCGACGCCTTCTTCCCGTTCCGCGACGGGCTCGACGTGGTCGTCGACCAGGGCGCGCGCTGCGTGATCCAGCCCGGCGGCTCGATGCGCGACGACGAAGTCATCGCCGCGGCCGACGAGCGCGGCGTGGCGATGGTCTTCACCGGCACGCGCCACTTCCGCCACTGATGCGCGCGAGCCGGACGTGAGCGGCACCGGCGCCCGATGACGCGCGCCGAGCTGGCCGGCATCGGCCTGGCGGCCATCGCCCGGCTCATCACCGGCGCGCAGGGGCACTGGAAAGGCTGCCCGCCCAAGGCCGAGCAGCGCATCTACTTCGCCAACCACCAGAGCCACCTCGACTGGGTGCTGATCTGGGCGGCGCTGCCGCGCGACCTGCGCGCGACCACCCGGCCCATCGCCGCGCGCGACTACTGGGCCGGCTCGCCGTTCAAGCGCTGGCTCACCACCGAGGTGTTCAATGCCGTGTACGTGAGCCGCACGCGCACGAAGGGCGCCGACGGCGCGGCCAGGGACGACGAAGACCCGCTCGAGCCGCTGGTGCAGGCGCTGGCGCAGGGTGATTCGCTCGTGATCTTTCCCGAAGGCACGCGCAGCAACCGCGGCGAGCCGCAGCCGTTCAAGAGCGGGCTGTACCACCTGGCCGAGCAGTTCCCCGCGGTGCCGCTGATCCCGGCGTGGATCGACAACGTGCAGCGCGTCATGCCCAAGGGCGAGGTGGTGCCGGTGCCCATCCTCTGCTCGGTGACCTTCGGCGCACCGATGCACCTGCAGCCGGGCGAGGACAAGCGTGCCTTCCTGGCCCGCGCGCGCGACGCCGTCGTGGCGCTGCGCCCCTTCGTGCCATGAACGGCATGACGCTGCCGCAGGCGCTGCGCGGGCTGAGCGTCGACCAGCAGGTGGCGCTGCTGTTCGTCATCGTCTTCGGCGCGCTGCTGGTCGCGAGCGCCGTGGTGGCGATGGTGGTGGCGCGCAGCAGCAGCGAGAACGAGCCGCGCGTGCAGCGGCTGCTGCGCGACCTGCGCGCCACCTGGGTCGGCGCGGTGGTGTTCTGGATCGCCTGGATCTCGGGGCCGGTGGGCGCCACGCTCGGCTTCGGCATCTTCTCGTTCCTGGCGCTGCGCGAGTACATCACGCTGGTGCACACGCGGCGCGGCGACCACCGCAGCCTGATGCTGGCGTTCTTCGTCGTGCTGCCGCTGCAGTACATGATCGCCGGCGGGCGCTACTTCGACCTGCTCACCGTCTTCATCCCGGTGTACGTGTTCCTGGCGATCCCGGTGGCCAGCGCATTGGCGGGCGACCCGCAGCGCTTCCTCGAGCGCAACGCCAAGATCCAGTGGGGCATCATGGTCTGCATCTACGGCCTGAGCCATGCGCCGGCGCTGCTGCTGCTGGAGTTCCGCGATTTCCAGGGGCGCGGCGCCTTCCTGGTGTTCTTCCTGGTGATGGTGACGTTCGTCGCGCAGCAGGTGCAGGACGTGGCCGGCCGGCGCCTGCGCCACAGGCCGGTGGTGCGCTCGATCGACCGCGCGTTCACCTATCCCGCGTGGGGCCTCGGCGCCCTGGGCGCGGGGCTGGCTGGGCTGCTGCTGTTCTGGATCACGCCGTTCGCGCCGCTGCAGGCCTTCGTCATGGCCGCCATCGCCGGCGGTGCCGGCACCATGGGTGACCTCGTCATGCGCGCGCTGAAGCGCGACGTCGGCGTGCGCTGGTGGGGCAACACCGCCAGCGTCACCGGCGCGGTCGGGCTGCTCGACCGCGTCGCGCCGCTGTGTTTCGCCGCGCCGGTGTTCTTCCACTCGGCGCGCTGGTACTTCCGCCTCGGCGGCTGAGACGCCGCCGGCGCCCGACGCCGGACACCACGTCCTACAGGCCGTGCCGGGACGGTCCGACAACCCGCGCGCAGCGCCTGGCCGATGCTTCACGGCATCCGGCTTCGAAGCCGCTGCCAGGAGGACACGACGATGTTCCGCAAGCGCCAGCCCCAGCATCCGCACACCAGCACCTCGCTGCACGACGCCCTCGGCGGCCACCCGCCGACCATGCAGACGACCACCATCACGCCCGATCCGGCGCTCGCCACCGCGCGCACGACCACGCTGCGCACGGCCCACTACCGGCCCAAGCGTCGGCGCTGGCCCGGCGTGCTGGCCGCCTGCGTGCTGGGCGCCGGCATCGGCGCGCTGGCGGTGTCGAGCTACTACGACGACCGCTCGGTCGGCCAGCGCCTGGACGCCACGGTGCAGGCCACGCAGCAGAGCGTGGCCGAGTGGCGCGACGGCGCGTCCACCGTGGCGCGCGATGGCGTCAGCGCCGGCGTCGACGCCGGCAGCCGCGTCGGCGAGCGCGCGGCCAGCGTGCTCAGCGATGCCAGCATCACCGCCTCGGTGAAGACCGCGCTGGCCGCCGACCCGAAGCTCTCGGCGGTGAAGATCGACGTCGACACCCAGGGCGGCGTGGTCTCGCTCGAAGGCCCGGCGCCCGACCTGCAGTCGCGCGAACGCGCCGAGATCCTCGCCTCGGCGCCCGAAGGCGTGCTGCGCGTCGACAACCGCCTGGTGGTGACACCGCCCGAGGCGACGGCGCGGGTGAACTGACCGCTGCCCACGGCGCGCCGCCGCATGCGCGCTGCGATACTGCGGCGCATGCGCATCCTCGGCATCGACCCCGGCCTGCAGCGCACCGGCTTTGGTTCCGGCCCGGCGCTGGCGCGCCTTCACGCCGGCTGCGCCGGCATGAGCCTTCACTGAAGCCGGCGCATGCGCATCCTGGGCATCGACCCCGGCCTGCAGCGCACCGGCTTTGGTGTCATCGAGGCCGATGGCGTGCGGCTGGCCTACGTGGCCAGCGGCACCATCTCCACGCTCGAGGCGCCGCGTGGCGAGCTGCCGCTGCGGCTGAAGCTCATCTTCGACGGCGTGCAGGAGGTGGTGCAGCGCTACACGCCCGACTGCGCCTGCGCCGAGATCGTCTTCGTCAACGTCAACCCGCAGAGCACGCTGCTGCTGGGCCAGGCGCGCGGCGCCGCGCTGGCGGCGCTGCTGGCCGGCGGCCTGCCGGTGGCCGAGTACACGGCGCTGCAGATGAAAAAGGCGGTGGTGGGCCACGGCCTGGCCAGCAAGTCGCAGGTGCAGGAGATGGTGCGCCGCCTGCTGGGCCTGCCCGGCGTGCCGGGCAAGGACGCCGCCGACGCCCTGGGGCTGGCCATCTCGCACGCCCACGCCGGCGCGACACTGGCCGCCCTGGCGCAGGCCACGCCGCTCAGGCGCCGGCAGCACGCGCTGTACCGCAACGGCCGCACGCTGTAGCGCAGCGCCGGTTGGACACGGAGCCCCGAACGGAGCACGCCCGATGACCCACGACCCTTCCGCCGCCGTCGCCACCCAGTGGATGGACATCCGGCCCGGCTACGCCGGCTACCTGGCCCTGCCGCCGGCCGGCCGCGGCCCGGGGCTGCTGATGTGGCAGGAGATCTTCGGCGTCAACGCCCACATCCGGGCGCTGGCCGAGCAGTACGCCCTGGACGGCTTCGTCGTGCTGGCGCCCGACGCCTTCTGGCGCCAGGCGCCGCGCGTCGAGCTGGGCTACGAGGGTGACGACCGGCAGCGCGCCGGCCGGCTGATGCAGGCCTACGGCGCCAGCGATGCGCTGGCCGACATCGCCGCAGCGATGGCGGTGCTGCGCGCGCGGCCCGAAGTGGGCGGCGCCAAGGTCGGCACCATCGGCTGGTGCATGGGTGGTCGCATGGCGTTCCTGACGGCCGCCACCGCGAAGGCCGACGCCGCGGTGGCCTACTACGGCGGCGGCATCCAGAACCAGCTCGACAAGGTCGGCGGCATCGGCTGCCCGGTGCAGTTTCACTACGCCGGTCGCGACGACCACATTCCGCCCGACGCCGTGGACCGCGTGCGCCAGGCCATGCAGGGCAAGCACGCCGAGTTCCACGTCTACCCCGGCGCGCAGCACGGCTTCAACTGCTGGGCCCGCGCCAGCCACGATGCGCCGAGCGCCGCGCTGGCGCACGGCCGTTCGCTGCAGTTCCTGGCGCAGCAGCTCTTCGACGCCTGAGGCCCGGGCGGCTGGCATGCGCACCCCGGGCCGTTGGGCAGGGAAACCCTGGCGGCACGCAGCGCGGCGCCGTGAAAAAAGCCCCGGGCCTTGCGACCCGGGGCCAATGAGCTCGGGGAACGAGTCTCAGGAGTGAGCGGTGCCGGTCGTGCGGGCCATCTGCGAGGCCGCGGGGGCTTCCACCTCGGCCAGCGTGTGCACGCCCAGCAGGATGGCGACGTTGACGACGGCGGCGAGGAGCGCGGCGCGCAGGGCGGTGGTGGTGTTGGCGGTGTTCATGGTGCTTGTCCTTCGGTGGATGTCGGCGTTGTCCGATCGGCGTATGGGTGCACTGTAGGCAGCATGAAGCCGTGAGAACACCGCGTTGCGACGGCCCGCGGCGAAGCGCCGACCGGCTGCTGCCCGAGGCGATGAACGGTGCCGGCGCCGCGCGGTTTTCATGGAAATTGACATGCGAATCCGGCCAACACCCGCCTTGACGGCCCACCCCGCTGTGGCATCTTCGGCAGGCAACGCCTTCGCGAACTGGAGCCCGCACCGATGAGCGTCGAAACCGGCCTGGTCCCCGTGTCCACCCTGCAGCCCGGCAGCCTGCCGATCGCCCGCATGCGCCACGTCTACCGGACCGACGACGTGGAGAAGCGCCTCGACAAGCTGCCGCCGCGCGAACACGAGCACCTGCGCGCCACCTACGAGCGCATGCTGGAGAAGGGGCCCGAACGCTTCCAGGTCAAGCCCGGCGGCCTGCCGGCGATGGAGCACCTCTACGACGAGATGCCCAACTTCAACGACGTGCTCGACGACGTCAAGCGCCAGCTGGCGCTGTGCCAGGACAGCCGCGACGCGCTCGAGATCACGCCGATGCTGCTGCTGGGCCCGCCGGGCATCGGCAAGACGCACTTCGCGCGCGAGGTGGCGCGCCTGCTGGGCACGGGTCTCGGCTTCATCAGCATGAGCAGCCTCACCGCCGGCTGGGTGCTCTCGGGCGCCAGCAGCCAGTGGAAGGGTGCACGCCCGGGCAAGGTGTTCGAGACGCTGGTCGACGGTGCCTACGCCAACCCGGTGATGGTGGTCGACGAGATCGACAAGGCGCGCGCCGAGCACGCCTACGACCCGCTGGGCGCGCTGTACAGCTTGCTCGAGCACGACACCGCCGGCGCGTTCACCGACGAGTTCGCCGAGGTCGCCATCGACGCCAGCCAGGTCATCTGGGTGGCCACGGCCAACGACGAGCGCTGCATCCCGGAGCCCATCCTCAACCGCATGAACGTGTTCGAGGTGCACTCGCCGGACCCCGACGCCGCGCGCGCCATCGCGCTGCGGCTGTACCAGAAGCTGCGCGCCGACCACGCCTGGGGCGAGCGCTTCGACGAGCAGCCGGCCGAGGCCGTGCTCGAGCGCCTGGCCGGGCTGGCACCGCGCGAGATGCGCCGGGCGTGGATGACGGGCTTCGGCAACGCCCGCCTGGCCGGCCGCTGGGCGATCGAGCTGGCGGACCTGCCGGGTGCCGGCGCGCGGCGCCAGCCGATCGGCTTCGTGCAGTAGGCGGCGGGCGGGCGGCGCGGCCGCTTCAGGCGGCGGCCGTGGTCACCGCCGAACGGCCGCCGCGCTGCATGCAGCGCCGCCCGGCCTGCTTGCCGGCGTACATGGCGGCGTCGGCGCGCTTGATCAGGTCGTCGGCCGTCGTGCCGTCCAGCGGCGCCAGGGCGTAGCCGATCGTCAGGCCGACGTCGCAACGCTGGCCCAGCGCCAGGAAGGGTTCGTCGAAGGCGGCCAGCATCTTCTGGCCCAGCTGGCGCGCCGCGGCCTCGTCGGGCAGGCCGGCGGCGAGCACGACGAACTCGTCGCCGCCCAGGCGCGCCACCACGTCGCTGGTGCGCAGCTGCTGCTGCAGGCGCTCGCCGACGGCGACGAGCAGGGCGTCGCCGACGTCGTGGCCATGGCGGTCGTTCACGGGCTTGAAGCCGTCCAGGTCCAGCAGGTAGACCGCCACCAGCTGCTGCGAGCCGGCGAGCGGCAGCGCGGCGGCCAGCCGGTCCTGCAGGCCGCGGCGGTTGGGCAGGCCGGTCAGGGCATCGGTGTGCGCCAGGCGGCGCAGCGCCTCGCTCTCCAGGCGCACGCGGTCGGCGTGGCGGTGGATGTCCTGCACGCGCAGGCCGAGCACGCCCATCCACGCCGCCATCTCGACCATGGTGCCGACCGGAAAGGCGTACTGGGCGAGCACGCTGGGCTCGATGAAGCCACGCAGCAGCATCGAGATGACCGCCGCGCCGAAGAGGTAGAAGGACCAGCCGAGCAGCAGGCACGCGGCCATCGGCTCGCGCCCGCGCAGCAGCTTCATCAGCGCCACCGGCACCACCAGCGCCAGCATGCCGACGCCCAGGACGGTGGCTGCCGTCTGCGCGTGCCGGTACTCCAGCAGGCCGCCGATGGTGAGCGCGATGGCGCCCAGCGCGACGATGCGGAACGCGCGCAGCACCCAGGCGACGCGCGGGTGCGTCTGCCACAGCTGCAGCGCCGCGGTGATGAAGGCGCCGCCGGCCGCCACGGCCAGCAGGATGCCCAGCGGGGCGGCGTGCTGCGACAGCGGCGGCCAGTCGGGCCACAGGTAGCGCTGCCCGACGCCGAAGTACGACAGCATGAACAGCAGGTTGCCCACCAGCATCACCGCGTACTGCAGGAACAGCGGGTCGCGCAGGTTGGCGTAGTGCATCAGGCTGTACAGCAGCATGCACAGCCCCAGGCCGAGGATGATGCCCTGCAGCAGGTTGGACTGCGACTCCTGCGCCGCGAACGACGCCGGCGTGCGCAGCGTCATCGGCAGCACCAGCGAGCTCTGCGAGGTGACGCGCAGCAGCAGCTCACTGCGGCCGGGTTCGAGCGTGAGCGCGGCGGCGATGGCGCGCGAGGGCATGCTGCGTTCGGCGAAGCGCAGGTGGTTGCCCATCACCTCGTGGCGCACCACCTGGCCGTCGCGCACCAGGTACAGGTCCACGCGGTTGAGCGTGGGGTAGTCGATCTCCAGCACGCGCTGCAGCGCGACCACGCCGTGCACGTCCAGCGCCATGCGCAGCCAGACGGCTTCGTTGCTGCGGCCCAGGTTGCCGGGGGTGCCGTCCGGCACCGCGAACTCGGCGGCCCGCGTGCCGAGCACGTCGGCGATCTGCAGCTGGTGCGTGGCGTCCACCAGCAGCGTCACCGCCGGCCACAGCGGCACGCTGCCCCGGCCGTCGACGATGACGCCGTCGGCCGTCGCGGCGGCGTGCAGCGGCAAGGCGAGCAGCAGGCGCAGGACGAGACGCAGCACGGCCTGCTGCACGGCGGCGAACTTCGACATGGCGTGACCTTCGGGCTTTCGGCCGCCGCGGGCTGCACTTGAGGCTGGTGGGCGTGCGTCCGTCGCGCGGCGTGCCGGCCGATGGCCCCGCCCAGCGGCGGGTGGGCTCAGCGCACCAGACAGGGCCGCTTGGGATCGAAGCGCCAGCCCGGCACCAGCGCCTGCATCGCCGAAGCGTCGTCGCGCGCGCCAAGCCCGTGCGCCAGGTACAGCGCGTGGGCCTGCTCGACCGCGGCCATGTCGAGCGTGACGCCCAGGCCCGGCGCCTGCGGCACGGCGATCGAGCCGCCCTCGATGCGCAGCGGCTCGGTCGTCAGGCGCTGCCCGTCCTGCCAGATCCAGTGCGTGTCGATGGCCGTCACGCGCCCCGGCGCGGCGGCGGCCACGTGGGTGAACATCGCCAGGCTCACGTCGAAGTGGTTGTTGGAGTGCGATCCCCAGGTGAGGCCGTGGTCGCGGCAGGTCTGGGCCACGCGCACGCTGCCGGCCATCGTCCAGAAGTGCGGATCGGCCAGCGGGATGTCGACGCTGTGCAGCGCGATGGCGTGCGCCAGCTGGCGCCAGTCGGTGGCGACCATGTTGGTGGCCGTCGGCAGGCCGGTGGCGCGGCGGAACTCGGCCATCACCTCGCGGCCGGAGAAGCCGTGCTCGGCGCCGCAGGGGTCCTCGGCATACGCCAGCACGCCGCGCAGGTCGCGCATCAGGCGCACGGCTTCGGCCAGCGACCAGGCGCCGTTGGGGTCGAGCGTGATGCGCGCCTGCGGGAAGCGCTCGTGCAGCGCGATCACGGCCTCGCGCTCGGCGTCGCCGGCGAGCACGCCACCCTTGAGCTTGAAGTCGGCGAAGCCGTAGCGCGCCTGCGCCGCCTCGGCCAGGCGCACGATGGCCGCGGCATCGAGCGCCGGCTCGTGGCGCAGGCGCTGCCAGTCGTCGGCATGCTCGCCCTCGTCGGCCGGGCTCGCGTAGGGCAGGCCGGTGCGGCGCCGGTCGCCGACGTAGAACAGGTAGCCCAGCACCTGCACGGCATCGCGCTGCTGCCCTTCGCCCAGCAGCGCCGCCACCGGCAGGACCAGGTGCTGGCCGAGCAGGTCGAGCATCGCGCTCTCGATCGCGGTGACGGCGTGGATGGCCGTGCGCAGGTCGAAGGTCTGCTGGCCGCGGCCGGCGGCGTCGCGGTCGGCGAAGGCGCGCTGCACCGCCTGCAGCACCCCCAGGCGCGCGCCCACCGGCTGGCCGACGACGTGCACGCGCGCCTCGTCGAGCGTGGCGCGGATGGCCTCGCCGCCCGGTACCTCGCCCACGCCGGTGCGGCCGGCGCTGTCGGTCAGGATGAGCAGGTTGCGCGTGAAGAACGGGGCGTGGGCGCCGCTCAGGTTGAGCAGCATGCCGTCGCGCCCCGCCACGGGCACGACGCGCAGCCCGGTGACGACGGGCGTGTCGTGCGGCATGTCAGGCGTTGCCGCCGCCACGCCTGAACAGCAGCAGCGAGCCCGCCAGCGCGAGCAGCGCCGCGCCGCAGGCACGGTCGAGCCACAGCACGGCGCGGCGGTGCAGCAGGCGGATGGCGTGCGCGCCGGTGACCGCATAGGCGAACATCACGGCGAAATCGAGCGCCGCGAAGACGAGGGCGATGGTGAGGTACTGCGGCGCCTGCGGCGCGCCGGCGTCGATGAACTGCGGCAGCAGGGCCGAGCAGAAGAGGTAGCCCTTCGGGTTGGTGACGGCCACGAGGAACGACTTGGCGAACACCGCGCGGGGCCTTGCTGCGTCGCCACCCGCGGCCTGCTGCAGCGCCGCGGCATCGAGCCCGCCCTGCGAGCGCAGCAGCCGCAGCCCGAGCCAGGCGAGATAGGCCGCGCCCACCCACTTCAGCACGGTGAAGGCCAGCTCGGAAGCGGCGAGCAGCGCGCCCAGGCCGAGGGCGACGGCGCCGACGAGCACGAAGTCGGAGAGCACGGCGCCCAGCATGCCGGGCAGCGCGCGGCGCACGCCCCAGCGCGAGCCGTTGGCCAGCGCCAGCAGCACCGTAGGGCCGGGCGTGGCGATGGCGATCAGGGCGACGGCCGAGAAGGCGAGCAGCGTGGTGGCATCCATGGCGTGGGGCGCGGTGCGTTCAGACCTCGCCGCCGAAGCGCTTGATGAGGTTGTCGATGTACTGCTCGACCAGCTTCTCGAACTCGGCCTTCACCACCGGGGCCACCACCACCTTCATCAGCGCGGGCAGCGGCACCTCGACCGTGCCGTTCACCTTGAACTGCAGCGCGGTGCTCTTCTTCCTATCGACGATCGTCCAGCTGCCGCCGACCAGCGCGTTGCCTTCGCCCTTCACCGGCGTCCAGGTGACGGTGCCCTTCTTGCGGTCGCTCGCGTACTTGCTCGCGTAGACGGTCTGGATGTTCACCTGCGCCGTGCCCACCTTCTCCATCTCCCAGCGGTAGGCGTTGCCGCCCAGGTCGGTGAGCTTGTCGACCTTGGGGAAGAAGCTGGCCGACGTGGGCACGTCGGAGAGCACGTCGAACACGTCGGCGTACGGCGCCTTGACCTCGAATTCGTAGCCGAGGTCGATGGGGACGGTGATGGCCATGGGATGTCGGTCCTTGTGAACGGTTAGGTGTCCTGGCCCGGCCAGGGCAGCATCAGCGCCAGCAGCGCGAGCTTGTCGAACTCATGGCCGAAGCGGTCGATGATGCGCTGCGGCTCGTCGCACAGCGCCTCGTCGGTGATGAGGCCGAACTGCACGCCGCCGGCGTAGCTGAGGATCGACACGCCCACGCCGATGTCGCCGGAGGCCGGCACCCAGAACATCGTCTGGCGCAGCGTGCTGCCGCAGAGCTTGAGCGCCTCGCGTGGGCCGGGCACGTTCGTCATCACCGCGGTTGCCTTCTTGGCGAACATGCCCAGCACGGCGTCCTGCACCGGCTTGATGAACAGGCCGCTGGCGGCCAGCACGGCGAACGCGAGCAGGGGCTGGTAGCTGCCCTTGAGCTCGTCCATGCGCGCGCGCACCGCGTACACGCGCTCGACCGGGTTGGCGATGCCGATCGGCAGCACCAGCGGCGCCAGCCCGAAGCGGTTGCCGAGCTGCCAGGCCTTCTCGAGCGGTCGCAGGTTCACCGGCACCATGGCGCGGATCTCCTTGCCCCGCGTGGCCTGGCCGCGGCGCTCGAGGTCGGCGCCGATGGCGCCGGCGGCGCACGCCAGCAGCACGTCGTTGACGGTGCAGCCCAGCGCCTTGCCCACGGCCTTGACGTCGTCCAGCGGCAGCGGTTCGCCCCAGGCGACGCACTTGCGGCCGGCCGGCTTGCCCTTCAGCAGGGTCGGCGAGTCGTCGGGCATGGCGGCCAGTGCTGCGACGTCGCCCAACACCTTGAGCCCGGTGCGCGCCATGTCCACGCTGCCGAACAGCGGCTGGTACGGATTGGCCAGCATGTCGATCGACTTGGCGACGCCGCTGCCGTACATGCCGATGGCCTTGACCGTCAGGTCCGACAGCGGCTTGATCACCGCGTCGGCCAGCCAGTCGGCCTCGCCGGCGTCGTCGGCCGGCACCTTGCGCCGGCGCTTGGGCGGATCGGTGCCGCCGTCGGTGATGCTCATCATCACCGAGATCAGCGCGATGCCGTCGCCGATGCAGTGGTGCACGCGCGCGACCAGCGCGCTGCCGTCGTGGCCCTCGTCGGCATAACGCTCGATGAGGTGGAACTGCCACAGCGGCCGCGCCGGGTCCAGCGGCGTGGTGGCGAGCCGTCCGCACAGCCGCTGCAGCGCCTGGCGCGGCGTCTCGCCCGCCTCGGGCTCGAGCGTGGTGGCCACCACGTGGTGCTCGATGTCGAAGGCCGCGTCGGCCACCCAGCTGGCGCCCATGGCGTCGACCGCGGCGCACTCGCGGAAGCGGTCGTACTGCAGCAGCTTGGTGGTGACGCGCTCGCGCAGCGCGGCCAGCGTGATGGCCGGCTCGAGCAGCCACACGCCGACGATCATCATCAGGTTGACGTCGTTGTCCATGCGCAGCCACGCGGTGTCGACGCGCGACATGCGCCGGCCGGCGGCTGGAAGGGTGAGCGGCGACGATTGCATCGCCGCCCATTCTGCGGCGAAGCGACCGAGCCGCTGCCCGGGGGGAACTACGGGGGCGGGCGCTCGTGCTGCGCCTGCCGCCGGCGCCAGCCCAGCAGCGCCAGGCCCAGCGCCAGCGTCAGCGCCGAGCGCGGCTCGGGCACCGGCGAGGTGAACCCGGGGTAGGCGTAGCCGTTGGCCGAGGCATAGGCGGCCCCGGAGATCCCGAGCCAGGCGCTGTCGTAGGCGTCGGCATCGGCGAAGCCCTCGGGGTGCGAGGCCTCGCTCGTGGCCGCGGCGTGGATGCGCAGCGCCGTCGAGCCGGGCGCCAGCGTCAGCGGCAGCGTCAGGGCGTAGCTGCTGGGGATGGAACCGAGCTCGATGACGGTGCCGTCCTCGAGCGTCACCAGCGCCGACGTCTCCACCTGGCCGGCCGACGTGATGCGGCGCTCGGCCGTGAAGGCGAAGACGCCGACCGCGGCGTCGCCGCTGCCGAGCGTGATGCCGAAGCTGTACCGGGCCTCGCTGTCCGGGGCGTCCGAGGTGAGGAGGTCCAGGTCGAGGTGCACCGCGAAGTCGAGCGTCGTGATGGCGGCGACGCTCAGCGCGTCGGCGACCTCGACCACGACCGCCCCCTGCGACGGCGGCCCGACGCTGGCGGCCCAGGCGCGCACGCCGAGGTTCATCTGGCTCGCGTCGGCGCGCCCGATGGACGCCGCGTGGCCGACGCCCACCTGGGGGACGGGCGGGCAGGTGATGGACGAGCACGGGCCGGGGCCGGTGCCGAACACGGTGTTGGCGCCCAGCGGGCTCGCCCTCGACCAGCCCCAGGCGCGCGTGGTGCCGGGCGCGAACACCTGGGCATCGCTCGACGCCAGGTCCGACTGGGCGCCGGTCGCGATCTCGATCTGCGCCTGGGCGGTGGCGCAGGCCAGCAGCGTGACCAGGGCGGCCAGGGCGGCCCCTGCGGGCCGGGCGGCGACGGGGCGGTTGGCGGCGTTCATGCTGCCAACCTAGTCGCTGCCCAGGCGGGCAGCCATCCCTAGCCGCTAACATCGCCGCGGCCCTTCCACCCACCCCGAGGAGACCGCATGGCCGACCTGAAAGCCGCCTTCGAGCAAGCCGTCGCCGAGAGCAAGCAGCTGCCGGAAAAGCCGGACAACATGACGCTGCTCAAGATCTACGCGCTGTACAAGCAGGCCACCGCCGGCGACGTGGAAGGCAAGCGCCCCGGCTTCACCGACATGGTGGGCCGTGCCAAGTACGACGCATGGGCCGAGCAGAAGGGCAAGAGCAGCGACGAGGCGATGCAGGCCTACATCGACCTGATCGAGTCGTTGAAGTGAGCCCCCGGGCGCGCTGACCCGCGCACCGCCGCGGCGCCGTCCGCCGACGGCGCGCACGGCCGGAACCGTGGCGGGCGTCGAGGTCGCGCGCTACCGCGCCGCCAGCGCCTTCTCCACCGCCGCGACGATCTCGCTGCCCGTCGGGCTGGCGCGGCTGCCGAAGTGCGCGACGGGCTTGCCGTCGCGGCCCACCAGGTACTTGTTGAAGTTCCACGACGGCGGCTGCCCCGTGGCCTGCGCCAGCTGGGCGAACAGCGGGTTGGCGTCCTTGCCGCGCACCGCCGAGCTGGCGAACATGGGGAACTTCACGCCGTACGTGTTGAAGCACAGCTCGGCGATCTTCTTCGCGTCGGCGTCTTCCTGCTTGAAGTCGTTCGACGGGAAGCCCAGCACCACCAGGCCGCGCGCCGCGTACCTGGCGTGCAGCGCTTCCAGCGCCTCGTACTGCGGCGTGAAGCCGCAGTAGCTGGCGGTGTTGACGACGAGCAGCACGCGGCCCGCGTACTGGCACAGCGGCTGCGGCGCGTCGTCCTGCAAGCGCTTCATCGTGTGCTGCAGCAGCGGCGGGCAGCTCGCCGGCGCCTGCTGCGCCCAGGCGCTGGCACCGGCCAGCGCGGGCAGCGTGATCAGCAGCTGGCGGCGCTTCATGTCCGGCCGCCCTTGCCGGCGGTCTTTTTGGCAGCCGCTTTCGCTGCGGTCTTCGCCGCCTTCTTCGCCGGCGCGGCGTGGGCGGCCAGCAGTCCGTCCAGCTGCTTGGTGATCTCCGCCTCGATCGTCTTGCTGAACGCGCCCACCAGCAGCCCGAGCCGCGCGTGCAGATCGAAGTAGTCGGGTGCCACCACCAGCGTGCCGGTGACGCCGCTGCGCGTGAACTCCACGGTGTCGCGCTCGTTGCCTTCGATCACCGTGCAGGCCATGTCGAACTTGGCCTCGGCCTGCTCGGCCCAGTTCCACGCCACCTCGCGGGCCTTGGCCAGCCCCAGCTGGTGTTCACGGTGGATCTTGATGTCGGGCATGTGCGGTGCTGCGAAAGGAGAGGGACCCGTTCAGGGCGGCGCGGCGCGGGCCGCGAGTGTCGCCCGCCGCTGATCCTTGGGCAAGGCGGCCAGCGCCCTGACCTCGGCGTAGAAGCGTTCGAAGTCGCCGCCGGTGCGTTCGAACAGCGCCTCGAACTGCGGCACCAGCTCGCTGTACGCCGCCTGCACGCCGAAGACGGCGTTGTTGGCGCGCGCCACCCAGTTGTCGTAGCCGGCGAAGCCGTTCCAATGTGTCGCCTTGATGCGTTCGTGGTCGGCCCGGAAGGCGGCCATCGTCTCGGCCTTCTTCTGCAGCTTCACGGCATCGGGCTCGGCGCTGGCATACACGCGTTCGAGCTCGCCGCGCCAGTGGCGGACGAAGGCGCGGAACTCGGCGCGCCGGCGTTCGATGCGGTCCTGCTCGGCGATGGCCTCGGGCGACGCATGCTGCGCCATCCAGCGCCGGCCGCCGATGCGTTCCACCGCCACGGCGAACGATTCGTTGAACGTGGTGTCGTCGCGCGCGTAGGCCACCTGGTGCGCCAGCTCGTGGAAGATCAGCCGCGCCAGTTCGCCTTCGGGCCACTGGATGAAGGTGTTGAGCAACGGGTCGCCACCCACCCAGTTGCTCCAGCCCAGCGTGCTGTAGGCCGGCACGGGCAGCACGCTGCTCTCCAGCCCCTGCGCGGCGAGCCGGGCCGCCATCGTGTCGGCGGGCGCGCGGTCGAAGTAGCCGCGGTAGCCGACGCAGCCCATCACCGGAAAGCACCACGTGTGCAGCGTCAGCGACAGCGGCGGCGCGGCCACCACGTTCCACACCACGGCGTCGCGCCGCAGGTCGGCGTAGCGGCGGTAGCTGTCGTTGTCGGGCAGGCGCAGCTCGGTGCTTGCGAAGTCGCGCATGCGCTGCGTCAGCTCCAGCCGCTGGCGCAGCGCCGCCTCGGTGGCCGGGTCGGCCGCCACCTCGGCCACCGGACGCGCGGCCTGCAGCAGGCTCAGGTGGCCATTGGCGGCCTGGGCGTAGTAGCCCAGCGTGCTGCAGCCGCTGCCCAGGCACACCGCGGCCGCCGCCAGCAGCGCCGCGCCGAACACGCCACCCACGGCCATCAGCAGCAGCCGGCGCGCGGTCAGGCGCAACGCACCTCGACCAGGCAGTCGTAGAACGCCGGCGCGCGGCCGATGTCCGTCAGCCGCTGGTGCGTGAGCTCGTTGACGTTGGTGCCGCCCAGGCCGTGCTTGCGCCACCAGATGCCCAGGCCGTTGACGACGCCGGGCCGGGCGCGTGCGTTCAGCGCCGCCTTGCAGACGTAGGTGCCGCGGTCGTTGAACACGCGCACGGTCGCGCCGTCGGCGATGCCGCGCGCCGCGGCGTCGTCGGGGTGCATCTCGAGCAGCGGCTCGCGTTCGGTGGTCGCCAAGCTGGCGACGTTGGCGAAGGTGCTGTTGAGGAAGTGCCGCGCCGGCGGCGAGATCATCGCCAGGGGGTACTTCGCCGCCAGCGCCGGCGCGGTCAGCGCACTTTCGTAGTTCGGCACGTGGTCGGGCACGCCCAGGCCGGGTGCGTCGGCCAGTGCCTTGCCGCCGGGCGTGGGGAAGCCGCCTTCTGCGAACGGCGCGTCGGGCAGCTTCAGCCGCTGCCAGCCGCGCGTGGCGAGGGCCGCGGCGTCGACGCGTGCCGGGTCCCAGGCGCCGCGCGCCATCGCCTCGTCGCTGTCGGCGAAACACGGCTCGGTGTAGCCCATGCGCGCTGCGAGCAGGCGGAAGATCTCGGCGTTGGACTTCGCCTGCCCAGCGGGCGGCACGGCCGGCTGGTTGAGCATGGCGTAGACGTGGCCGTAGGTGCCGTGCGCGTCCCAGTGCTCCATCTGCATGGTGGCAGGCAGCACATAGTCGGCATAGTCGGTGGTGTCGGTGCGGAAGTGCTCCAGCACCACGGTGAACAGGTCCTCGCGCGCGAAGCCGGCCACCACCTGGCGGCTGTCGGGCGCCACCGCCACCGGATTGCTGTTGTAGACCACCAGCGCTTCGATGCGCGGACCGAAGGCGGGCGACGATGCGCGCTGCAGGTCGTCGCCGATCGTCACCATGTTGATCGTGCGCGGCCGGCGGCCGGCGAGCAGGTCGGGCCGCTGCAGCCAGGCGCCGCGCCGCGCGTCGGCGAACCAGCCCGACGACGACAGCAGCAGCCCCCCGGCGCGGTGGCACCATGCGCCGGTGAGGCAGGGCAGCAGCGCCACCAGCCGCACGGCGTTGCCGCCGCCGCGCACGCGCTGCATCCCGTAGTTGAGGCGGATGGCCGCGGGCTTGGTCGTGCCGTACGCGCGCGCCAGGCCACGCACCTCGTCGGCACCGATGCCGCAGACCTCGGCGGCGCGCTCCGGCGGCCACTGCAGCGCGCGCTCGCGCAGCGCCGGCCAGCCTTCGACGTGGCGTTCCACGTAGTCGTGGTCGATCCAGTCGTGCACGATCAGCTCGTGCATCAGGCCCAAAGCCAGCGCGCCGTCGGTGCCGGGCAGCAGGGCGATGTGCTGGTGGCACTTCTCGGCCGTCTCGGTGCGGCGCGGGTCGATGCACACCAGCTTGGCGCCGTTGCGCTTGGCCTGCTGGGCGAAGGTCCAGAAGTGCACGCTCGAGGTGATGGGGTTGCTGCCCCAGATCAGGATCAGCTTGCTTTCCGGGAAGAACTCCAGGTGCATGCCCACCTTGCCGCCGTAGGTGGCGGCGAGTGCCTCGCCCCCGGCGTTGCTGCAGATGGTGCGGTCGAGGAAGCTGGCGCCTAATCTGTGCCAGAAGCGCGCCGCCATGCCTTCGCCCTGCACCAGGCCCATGGTGCCGGCGTAGCTGTAGGGCACGATGGCCTGCGGATCGCGCGCCGCGATGGCCTTCAGGCGCGCGGCGATGTGATCCAGCGCTTCGTCCCACGACACCGGCTCGAAGCGGCCTTCGCCCTTCCGGCCGATGCGCTTCAGTGGCGTCAGCACCCGGTCGGGGTGGTACAGCCGCTCGGTGTAGCGGCTGACCTTGGTGCACAGCGCGCCGTGCGTCGGCGGGTGCTCGGGGTCGCCGGCGACGCGGATCACGCGGCCGGCCTGTGCCGTCACCAGCAGGGCGCAGGTGTCGGGGCAATCGTGCGGGCAGGCGCCGCGCGTGACGGTGGGGGCCTGGGGTGCGGCAGCCGTGTCGGCGGGAGAGGCAGCGTCCATCGGCGCACTGTGCCATACGGCCTGCACCGCCGCCGGTGCGGGACTAAGATCGAACGCACACCACCGAACCGCAGGCCCACCCGATGCAGCTCATCGAATCCATCCTCGCCGACGCCGCCGCCGTCACCGCCATCCGGCGCGACATCCACGCCCACCCGGAACTCTGCTTCCAGGAGAACCGCACCGCCGACGTCATCGCCAAGGCCCTCACGGAGTGGGGCATCCCCATCCACCGCGGCCTGGGCAAGACCGGCGTGGTGGGCATCGTCAAGAACGGCAGCAGCGACCGCGCCGTGGGCCTGCGCGCCGACATCGACGCGCTGCCGATGACCGAGCACAACACCTTCGCCCACGCCAGCAAGCACGCCGGGAAGATGCACGCCTGCGGCCACGACGGCCACACCGCGATGCTGCTCGCCGCGGCGCGCCACCTGGCCAAGCACCGCCACTTCGACGGCACCGTCTACCTCATCTTCCAGCCGGCCGAAGAAGGTGGCGGCGGCGCGCGCGAGATGATCAAGGACGGCATTTTCGACCGCTTCCCCATGGAAGCCGTGTTCGGCGCACACAACTGGCCGGGCATGAAGGTCGGCGCCTTCGGTGTGAACCCGGGTGCGATGATGGCGTCGAGCAACGAGTTCACCATCACCATCCGCGGCAAGGGCAGCCACGCCGCGTTGCCGCACCTGGGCATCGACCCGGTGCCGGTGGCGGCGCAGATGGTGATGGCGTTCCAGACCATCATCACGCGCAACCGCAAGCCCATCGACCCGGGCGTCATCAGCGTGACCAAGGTGCATGCCGGCGAGGCCACCAACGTGGTGCCCGACTCGTGCACGCTCGAAGGCACCGTCCGCACCTTCAGCCTGGAGGTGCTGGACCTCATCGAGCAGCGCATGAAGGCCGTGGCCGAGCACACCTGCGCGGCCTTCGGCGCCGGCTGCGAATTCGAGTTCCAGCGCAACTACCCGCCGACGGTGAACCACGCCGACGAGACGGCGTTCGTGCAGCGCGTGCTCGGGTCCATCGTCGGCGAGGAGAACGTGCTGCCCTTCGAGCCGACCATGGGCGCCGAGGACTTCAGCTACTTCCTGCAGGCCAAGCCGGGCTGCTACTTCACCATCGGCAACGGCGACGGCAGCCACCGCGCGGGCGGCCACGGCCTGGGGCCGTGCATGCTGCACAACCCCAGCTACGACTTCAACGACGACCTGATCCCGCTGGGCGCCACCGCCTGGGTGCGCATCGCCGAGGAGTGGCTTAAAGCCCGCTGACGCGGCTGGCGATCGCCTCGCCCATCTGCGTGGTCGAGGCAGTGCCGCCCAGGTCGCGCGTCACCGTGCCGGGGTTGCGGGCGGCCAGCACCGCCTCGATGGCGGCGAGGATCGCGTCGTGCGCCGCCTGCTCGCCCAGGAACTGCAGCATCAGCGCCGCGCTCCAGATCATCGCCACGGGGTTGGCGATGTTCCGGCCGAAGATGTCCGGCGCCGAGCCGTGCACCGGCTCGAACAGGCTGGGGAAGCGCCGCTCGGGGTTGAGGTTGGCCGAAGGCGCGATGCCGATGGTGCCGGTGCACGCCGGGCCCAGGTCGGACAGGATGTCGCCGAACAGGTTGCTCGCCACCACCACGTCGAAGCGGTCGGGCTGCAGCACGAAGCGCGCCGACAGGATGTCGATGTGCTGCTTGTCCACGCTCACCTGCGGGTAGGCGGCGTGCACGGCGTCGGCGCGCGTGTCCCACCATGGCATGCTGATGGCGATGCCGTTGCTCTTGGTGGCGACGGTGAGCTTCTTGCGGGGGCGTGACGCGGCCAGCTCGAAGGCGTACTTCAGCACCCGGTCGGTGCCGTGGCGGCTGAACACCGATTCCTGGATCACGATCTCGCGCTCGGTGCCGGCGAACATGGTGCCGCCGAGGTTGGTGTACTCGCCCTCGGTGTTCTCGCGCACGATCAGGAAGTCGATGTCGCCGGCCTTGCGCCCGGCGAGCGGGCAGGGCACGCCGTCGAACAGCCGCACGGGCCGGAGGTTGACGTACTGGTCGAACTCGCGCCTGAACTTGAGCAGGCTGCCCCACAGCGACACGTTGTCGGGCACGGTCGCCGGCCAGCCGACGGCGCCGAAGAGCAGCGCGTCCATGCCGTCGAGCTGCTGCTTCCAGTCGTCGGGCATCATCTGCCCGGTCTTCAGGTAGTGGTCGCAGCTCGCCCAGGTGATGGGCTGCAGCTCGAGCGCGAAGCCGAAGCGGCGCCTCGCCAACTCCAGCACGCGCAGTGCCTCCGGCATGACTTCCTGGCCGATGCCGTCGCCTGGGATGACGGCGATGCGGTGGGTGCGGTTGCGCATGGGTTGTCCGGTCCTGGTGGTGATGCGGTTCAGCCGCCGGCGCGCATCTGCGACAGCACCTGCTGCGAGCCGGCGGCGAGCAGCCGCGCGTCGGCAGCGACGGTGACGAAGCGGTAGCCCAGCGCGCGCCGCGCCAGCGCCACGTCGGCGCGGCCGCAGTGGATGCCTGCGATGACGCCGTGCGCCTTGGCGCGTTCGGCGATGTGCACGATGGCCTCGGCCACGCGCGGCTCGACGTCGTCGAAGGTCGGCTTGCAGCCGAGTGCCAGCGACAGGTCCGACGGGCCGATGTAGATGGCCTCGAGGCCCTCGACGGCGAGGATCGCGTCCAGGCTGTCGAGCGCCTGCGCCGTCTCGATCATGGCGAAGGCGACGATGGTGCGGTTGGCGTGCTGCGCATAGTCGGCACCGCCCACCAGCGCGGCGCGCACCGGGCCGAAGCTGCGCGTGCCTTCGGGCGCGTAGCGCGTCCAGGCGACGAGCCGCGCCGCGTCGTCGACGCTGTTGACCATGGGCGCGATCACGCCCCAGGCGCCGGCGTCCAGCGCCTTCATCACGATGCCGGGCTCGAGCCAGGGGACGCGCACGATGGGCACGGTGGGCGTCGTGGAGATGGCCTGCAGCATGGGCACCATCGCCGCGTAGTCGATGACGCCGTGCTGCAGGTCGATGCACAGCGAGTCGTAGCCCTGGTGGGCCATGACCTCGGCCGAGAAGCTGCTGGGCACGGCGAGCCAGCCGTTGATCGCCGTGCGGTCGGCGGCCCACAGGGTGCGCAGGGGGTTGTCTCGCATCGCTTGGTCCTCGCCGGCGCTCGGGTGGCCGGGGCGGCTATTCTGCGTCGGGCGCGCCCGGCGAAGCCGCCGGACCGGCATGCGATAGTGCGCCGATGGCCCGCCCCGACAAGACCAGCGACGGTGACGCGCTCGGCAGCACGCGCTACCGGCCGCTGAACCGGCGCCGGCGGATGCTGGTGCTGCTGCTGGCGGTGGCCACCGGCGTCACCATCGTGCTGACGCTGTTGAGTCCGCCGGGCGGCGTGCAGCGCGTGCGCAAGCTGCCGCAGCCCTGCGCACCCGGGCAGACCGAACACTGCGTCGGCGGCAAGGCCGAGGTGATCGTGCCGCCGGCGTCGGCCTCGGCGTCGCGCTGACGCGCCGGGCGCGAAGGGGCCCGAGGGCCGTCAGGCCCGCCAGCGCGTCAGATCAGGCTGCCGCCCGTCGCCTGCGGCGGCTTCGGGGTGCCCAGGAGCTCGAGCATGCGCTGCAGCAGCAGGCCCATCTCGCTGGGCCCGTCCAGCACGTACATGGCCTTGGACGCCGGGTCTTCGCGGCCGATGCGCACGGTCAGCCAGTCGGCCGCCGCGGCGGCGAACACCGGCTCGTCGTTGACGTCGTCGCCGCAGAAGAAGGCGCAGCCGGCGCCGCAGTGGTCCAGCAGCGTCTGCACGGCCTGCGCCTTGTCGGGCGCGCCGGCCGGCGTGACGTTGACGACCATCTTGCCGCCGAAGACGTGCCACTCGCGGCGCGGCGGATGCAGCAGCTGCTCGAGCAGCGCCACCGCCTGCTCGCGGTCGCGCGCCAGGCGGTAGTGCAGGGCGATCGATTCGCCCTTGTCCTCCACGCCGACGCCGGCCAGTGCCAGCGCGTGGGCATGTTCGGCGAGCAGGGCACGCAGGCCGGCGAGCGCCTCCTCGCCGTGCGGCTGGCCGTCCCAGCGCAGGCCTTCGGCGCCGTGGTTGCCGACCAGGTAGCGCGGCTCGAAGCCGAGCCGGCCGCGCAGGTCGGCCACCGCGCGGCCGCTGATCACCGCCAGCGGCAGCATCGTGCCCAGGCGGGCCAGGCGCTGCGCCACGCCCTGGGCGACGCGCGCGTCGTCGGGCCGGGCAACGATGGGCGCCAGCGTGCCGTCGAAATCGAAGGCCAGCAGCGGCCCGGGCTGGCGGCGCAGGATGGCGGCCAGCGCGGCCATGCCGTCGTGGCTGAACAGGTGCTTCAGGGGAGGCATGGCTGAAGGATCCGAAAGGCGCCGTTCAGTTCGGCTCGGCCTGGTGGCGCTGCACCCGTTGTTCGATGCGCTCGCGCAGGCGCCAGCGGCCGGCGTCGGCGAGCATGCGGCCGGCCCAGCGGTAGACGTTGAACTCGCGCACCGTGCTGCGCAGGCTGGCCATGCGCTCGCGCTGCTCGGCCTCGGGCATGGTCGCGGCGCGGTGCAGGGCGTCTGCCGTCTCTTCGACGTGGTACGGGTTGACGATGAGCGCCTGCCCCAGCTCGCGCGCCGCGCCGGCGAAGCGCGACAGGATGAGCACGCCGCGGTGGTCGTCGCGGGCCGCGACGAACTCCTTGCTGACGAGGTTCATGCCGTCGTGCAGGCTCGTCACCAGGCAGATGTCGGCGGCGCGGAACAGCTCGGTCACGGCGTCGGTGTCGTGGTGCTGCGCCAGCAGGTGCACCGGCTGGTAGCCAGCTCGTCCGAAGCGCTGGTTGACGCGCTCGGTCGAGCGGTGGATGCGCTCCTGGAAGCTGCGGTACTCCTCCAGCGCCGAGCGCGTGGGCGCGGCCACCTGCACGAAGACGAAGCGGCCGATCCACTGCGGCTGCTTCTCGAGCAGCCGCTCCACGGCGTTGATGCGCTCGACGATGCCCTTGGTGTAGTCGAAGCGGTCCACGCCGACGGCGATGATGGCGTCGGCCGGCAGCTTCAGCCGCTCGGTCACCGCTGCCCGGCACTGCGCCACGGGGCGCCAGGTGGCCACGGTCTCGTCGGTCGGCCATTCGATCGAGATCGGGTAGCTCTCGACCAGCGTCTCCTTGTCGCCCGAGACGATGGTGGAGTGCTCGTGCTCGATGCGCGCTTCCAGGTACCGGTCGACCGTCTCGATGAAGTTCTTGCAGTGGTAGCGGGTGTGGAAGCCCAGGATGGTGCTGCCCAGCATGCCCTGCAGGATCTCGCGCCGCCACGGGCAGATGCCGAACGATTCTGGGTTGGGCCAGGGGATGTGCCAGAAGGTGAGGATCGTGGCGCGCGGCAGCTTCTCGCGGATGAGCGCGGGCAGCAGCGCGAAGTGGTAGTCCTGCACCAGCACCACCGGGTCGTCGCCGCGCGCCTCGGCCACCACGGCGTCGGCGAAGCGCCGGTTCACCTGCTTGTAGGCTTCCCAGTCGCTTTCGCGGAACACCGGCCGCACGTGCGCCACGTGGCACAGCGGCCACAGGCCTTCGTTGGCGAAGCCGTAGTAGTAGCCCTGCTCCTCTTCTTCGGTGAGCCAGATGCGGCGCACGAAGTAGTCGTGGTGGCCCGGCGGCACGGCGACGCGGTCGTGGGCGTCGACCACGTCGCGGTCGGCGTCGCCGCTGCCGTGCGCCACCCAGGTGCCCGAGCAGGCGCGCATCACCGGCTCCACGGCCGTCACCAGGCCGCTGGCCGGGCGCTTGACGACGATCTGGCCGTCGGCACCGCGCACGTGGCTGTAAGGCTCGCGGTTGCTCACCACGATGACCTGGTCGCCGGCCAGGCGCGTGCGCAGCAGGGTGCGCAGGCGGTCGGCGTTCCACTCGGTTTCCGGACCCTGGGCGCGGCGGTATTCGTCCTCGAGGTCGCGCAGCCGCGCCCGCAGGTCGGCGGCGATGGGCGCCAGCTCGGGCATCGCCACGGCGGTGGCGCCCGGCATGCCGGAGATGGGCCGCACCAGGCCTTCGCCGCGCAGGATGGCGCGCAGGCCGCTCACCCAGCCGCGCCAGCTGAGCTGGGCGACGATCATGGTGATGACCGCCATCACCAGCCCCAGCCCGGCGATCAGGCCGATGAGGTAGCGGCGCGAGTCCTGGCTGCGCCGGTCGATGAAGCTCAGGTCGTGCAGCAGCACCAGGCGCGCGGCAAGCACCGGTTCGGTGGGCTGGTCGCGGTCGGCGCGCGCCACGGCGATGGCGGCCTGCTCGGCGGCCGCGCGCCGTGCACCGGCGGGCTCGGTGATCGGCACGGTCTCGACGACGGGGATGCGCGGGCTCATCACCGGCTGCACGCCGACGTGCACCGATCCGCCCGAGAGCGCCAGCCGCGGCTCGGCGCTGGTCGCCAGTGCCAGCGCCTGCTCGCAGCTCAGGTGCGCCGGGAAGCGGTGGGTGCTCTGCAGCAGGCGGCCTTCGGGGCTGCACAGGCCGAGCGCGAACAGGCGTTCGTCCTGCGCCGTGCGGTCGAGCAGCGGCCCCAGGCGCGCCGGGCGCCGCGCGGCGATGGCCTCGGCCACCGAATCGGACATGGCGTTGGCCAGCGCCTGGCCGCGCGTGTTCAGGTCGCGCCCGAACCAGCGCAGCGTCACCTCGTCCACCAGCGGCACGGCCAGGTAGGCCGTGGCCACGCTCACCGCCAGCAACGGCAGCAGGAAGCGCAGCTGAAGGTGGATCGTCTTCAACGGCCCTGTCCGCCGGGCAGGCGGCAGCTGCGTTGATGGCGTTCGCCACGCGATCGACGATGCGGTCTCACGTTCACGTTGTTCTCCTCGCTCCTGCGGCGCCGAGGGCAAGCCGCGGACCCAGCCCCGCCGGATCGCGGGGCTCCGTTCAGGGGGCAGAATTGCATCAGGTTGCAAACACGGCGCTCACCGGGAACGCCGGCGTGACATTCGGCAAACCGCCCCGCACCGCCCGACCGTAAGCTTCGCCCGGCGTCGGTTGGTGCTTGCCCATGCCATGGGCGAGGCCTTGCACGAGGCGTCGGCGGCAGCCGCCGGCCCCGTCCGCGCCTGCCGGGTGGGCCGACCTTACCACCGGCACCGCACCGCCGACGTTTTCGCCTCCCCGCCCCTCGGCCTTTCTTTCCACCTGTCCGACGCCCTCGACGCGCCATGAACCTGATCGGCATCCAGCTGCGCAAGCCCAGCTTCAACGAACTCACCTCGGCCGCCGTGCTGGCGACGGGGCTCTTCCTGCTGGCCCTGGGCGTGATGCGCATGCTGGGCCTGCCCATGGACCGGGTCGAGGCCGGCGCGCTGCTGCTGGTGGTGTTCTGGGGCTGCGTCTCCGTGCGCCTGGGCATCCGCATCGGCGAAGGCCACCGCCACATGGTGGCCAACCTGATGGTCAGCGCGGTGCTGCTGGGCGCCTACCAGGCCGCCTGGACGATCGCCGGCTGAACCTCGGCCACGGCCCGCGGCCGCGTCGACGGCCGCCGGGCGGATTCAGGCGCCTTCCGCGGGCGCCAGGTAGGCCGCCGCCAGCTGCCCCAGGTGGGCACGCGACGTCGGATCGAGGTGCGGCAGCAGCAGCGCCAGCGCGTGCCACGCCCCGCGGCCCAGCGCCGCGGCGGCGCTGTCGGGCTCCAGCGCGCGGCGCGGGTCGCGCACGTACTCGTAGCTGAGCCAGTACGTCACCACCACGACCATCGCCGTGGCCACGGGCTGGGCCTCGGCGCCCGTCATGCGCAGCACGCCGTTGCGCGCCAGGCCGTCGAGCAGGGCGTGCATCGCCCGGCCCTTGTGCCGGAGCACGGTCTGGAAGTGGGTCTCGAGCAACCGGTTCTTGCTGAGCAGGTCGTTGAGGTCGCGGTACAGGAAGCGGTAGCCCCACACCAGCTCGAACAGCATGTGGAAGAAGAGCCAGGCGTCCTCGACGTTCTCCACGCCGTCGGCCGCGCCCAGGATCTCGGCCAGCCGCTGCTCGTAGCGCTGGAACAGCGCGTTGATGAGCTGGTCCTTCGCCGGGTAGTGGTAGTACAGGTTGCCCGGGCTGATGTCGAGCTCGGCCGAGATCAGCGTGGTGCTCACGTTGGGCTCGCCGAAGCGGTTGAACAGGTCGAGCGCCACCTCGAGGATGCGTTCGGCGGTGCGGCGCGGCGTCTTCTTCGGGCTGGGCATGGCGCGGGCAGGCCCGGCGTGGTGCGGGCGTGGCGTGGGCGGTGCGCGGCCGATTCTGCCCGGCACCCCGCGCACGGCGGCTGCCTACAATCCCGCGCCCATGCCTGCATCGCCCCCCGCGCCACGCGCGGCCGCGCCCGCCGTCCGCTTCGACGGCGTCACCAAGGTCTTCGACACGCCGCGCGGTCCGCTGCGCGCGCTCGACGGCGTGTCCTTCGACATCCAGCAAGGCGAGTTTTTCGGCCTGCTGGGCCCCAACGGCGCCGGCAAGACGACGCTCATCTCGATCCTGGCCGGGCTGGCGCGCGCCAGTTCGGGCCAGGTGGCAGTGATGGGCCGCGACGTGCGCGCCGACTACGCCGCCGCACGCCGCGCGCTGGGGCTCGTGCCGCAGGAGCTCGTCTTCGACCCGTTCTTCAACGTGCGCGAGACGCTGCGCATCCAGAGCGGCTACTTCGGCGTGAAGCACAACGACGCCTGGATCGACGAGCTGCTGCACGCGCTCGGCCTGGCCGACAAGGCCGGCGCCAACATGCGCCAGCTGTCCGGCGGCATGAAGCGCCGCGTGCTGGTGGCGCAGGCGCTGGTGCACCGGCCGCCGGTGATCGTGCTCGACGAGCCGACCGCGGGCGTCGACGTGGAGCTGCGCCAGACGCTGTGGCAGTTCGTCTCGCGCCTGAACCGCGAGGGCCACACCGTGCTGCTGACCACGCACTACCTCGAGGAAGCCGAGGCGCTGTGCAGCCGCATCGCGGTGATGAAGCTCGGCCGCGTGGTGGCGCTGGACCGCACCAGCGCGCTGCTGGCCGGCACCGCCAGCACCATGCTGCGCTTCAAGACCGACCAGCCGCTGCCGCCGGCGCTGGCGGCGCAGGCACGGGTCACGGGCCGCATCGTGCAGCTGAAGGCGCACGATGCCGCCGAGGTCGAGGCGCTGCTGGCCGCGCTGCGCGGGGCCGGCGTGGCGGTGGAGGACATGGAGATCGGCCGCGCCGACCTCGAGGACGTGTTCCTCGAGATCATGGCCGGGCAGCACGGGGCCGCCGCCGTGGGCCCGGCCGCGGCGCTCAGCCGCCCGCGCGAGGCCGCGACGCAGCCTGGTGCATGAGCGCCTGGGCGTAGCCCGGCGCCGTCGGTTCGTGCATGTAGTAGGCGTACACCTCGCGCCAGCCGCTCGCCGCCAGGCGCTCGGCCCAGGCGGCATGGTCGGCATCGGCGTACTGCTCCAGGCGCAGGCGCAGGTAGCCCCAGGGCGCCGTCTCCACCAGCGGCGGCGGCAGCGCGTCCTCGCGTTCCGACAGCACCAGCGCCGCGCCGGCCTCTCGCAGAACGGCGTAGGTGGCGTCGTCGAGCCAGCTGTCGTGGCGGAACTCGAAGGCGGCGCGGTGGCCGGCCGGCAGCAGCGCGACGAACTCGCGCAGGCGCGGCAGGTCCTGCTTCAGGTTCGGCGGCAGCTGGAACAGCACGGCGGCGAGCTTGGCGCCCATGCCCGCGAGCTGGCCGTACAGGTAGGCCACCGAATCGGCCACCTTGTCGGCGTGCAGGCGGCCGTCGTGCGTGATGCGGCGCGACGCCTTGACGGCGAAGCGAAAGCGCTCGGGCGTGCCCTGCACCCAGCCGGCGACGGTCTCGCGGCTGGGCATGCGGTAGAAGGTGTTGTTGATCTCGACGGTGCCCAGGTGCCGGGCGTAGTACGCCAGCATGCCGTCGGCCGCCAGGTCGGGCGGGTAGAACGGCCCTTTCCACTCCTTGAACGAGTAGCCGCTGGCGCCGGCCCACAGCCACGGCGCCGCAGGGGTGTGATCGGTCATCGCGCAGATCCCGGGTCGAACTGCCGGCGGTGCCGGCCGAAGGGCGGCGTCAGCGGTACTGCGCCGCGGTGATGAACTGGCCGAAAGTCTCGCACCAGACGATCACCGTCGTGTAGCGCGCCGGGTCGATGCCGGTTGGCACCTCGACGACAAAGCCGTCGAAGGTCTTCACGTCGCCGACGCGCGCCATCGTCGACTTCAGGCGCACGAAGTCTGCCTCGGTCTCGACGAACTGCGGCGACAGGTAGAGCTTGTAGTCGGGGCCCGGCGCCAGCTTGCCCGCCAGCACGATCCGGCGCGCCCCCACCGAGACCGTGCCCTCGCCCCAATGCAGCGGGTCGCTGTCCTGCAGGTCGCGGCGGAAGGTGCCCGTCCACGTCGCGGCGGCGGCGCCCGACGCCAGTTCCACGGCGCTGGGTGCCGTCGGCGCGATGAGGATGGGCAGGGCGTACACGCCGAGGCCGAAGCCGACGGCGAGCGTGGCCAGGTGGCTGGCCGCCAGCAGCAGGGTCTTGCGCAGCATGCGGCTTGGTCGCGCCGCATCGCCGGGGCTTACGCCGGGGCCGCTGCGCTATCGTCCCCGCCCATGACCCCGATCACGCTCACCGGCGCGCCGACGCTGTTCCGCAAGGAGATCCTGCGCTTCTGGAAGGTGGCCTTCCAGACCGTCGCCGCGCCGGTGCTCACCGCCGTGCTGTACCTGCTGATCTTCGGCCACGTGCTGAGCAACCGCGTCGAGGCGCTGCCGGGCGTCGGCTACACCAGCTTCCTCGTGCCGGGGCTGGTGATGATGAGCGTGCTGCAGAACGCCTTCGCCAACAGCTCCAGCTCGATGGTGCAGAGCAAGATCACCGGCAACCTCGTGTTCCTGCTGGTGACGCCGTTGTCGCACTGGGCCTGGTTCGCCGCCTACGTCGGCGCGGCGATGGTGCGCGGCGTCGTCGTCGGCAGCGGCGTGCTGCTCGTCACCGTGTGGTTCGCGCCGCTGTCGCTGGCCGAGCCGTGGTGGGTGGTGGTCTTCGCGCTGCTGGGCGCGGCGATCCTGGCGTCGCTCGGGCTCATCGCCGGGCTGTGGGCCGACAAGTTCGACCAGATGGCGGCGTTCCAGAACTTCATCGTCATGCCCATGACGATGCTGTCCGGCGTGTTCTATTCGGTGCACTCGCTGCCGCCGGTGTGGCAGGCCGTGAGCCACCTGAACCCGTTCTTCTACATGATCGACGGCTTCAGGCGCGGCTTCTTCGGCGTCAGCGACGTCTCGCCCTGGCTCAGCCTGGGCGTGGTGGCGGCGAGCTTCGTCGTCGTGGCCGCGCTGGCGCTGCGCCTGCTGGCGACGGGATACAAGCTGCGGCACTGAGCGCGGGGTGACACCCGCGTCCGGCGCAGCGCCGCGCAAGCGCCACGTGCCGCGCGGCGTGTCGCCTCAGCTGCGCCCGCGCTCCACGTCGGCGCCCTGGCCTTCCATGTCCTCGGCCTTCGGGAACGGGAAGGGCTCGGCGCTGGGCGCGGGCGGCGGTGCGTCGGCCGTGTCGGGCGGCGCCTCGTCGCGCGCCTCCGCCTCGGCGGACGCCGGCGAGATGGGGTCGCTGGCGGGGAAGGTTTCCTTCAGCGCTTCGTCGAGCCGCTGCTCGTCGCCGGCCTGGTCCGTCGATTCGTCGTCGTGCGCGCTCTCGCCGGTGCTGCCGAAGCCGCCGCCGGTGGGCTTGGCCTCCTCGTCGGTGGCGGGGGTCGGTGTGGTGGTCTTCTTCATGAGGACCCCAGGGCATTCGGCGTGCCGGGCGTGGCTTCAGGCCTCGCCGAGCGCAGCGTCGTCCTGGCCGAGTGTCGGCGCGGCGAACGGCTCGGGGCCCGGCGTCCGGCCGAAGACGATGGGCCGCGTCACGCCGCGGTAGCGGCCGATGGTGGCGTGCTCGAAGCTGCCCACCATGTCCTCGGCCAGCACCTGCGGGTGCTCGAACATGTCCTCGACGCGCCGCGCCGCGGCGCACGGCACGTCGTCGCCGAAGATGGTCTCCCACTCGAGCGCGGAGTGCCGTGCCAGCGCCGCGTGCAGCTGCGGCAGGATCTCCGCGGCGTGCTGCGCGCGCTGGCGCACGCTGGCGTAGCGCGGGTCCGCGGCGAGCGCGTCCAGCCCGGTCAGGCGGCACAACGCCGCCCAGAAGTGCGGCGTGTTGGCCGACAGGTAGAGGTGTCCTTCGCGCGCCGGGTGGATGCCGGTGACGCCGCCCGAGCGCATGTCGCGGCCGATGTCCAGCGGTTCACCGTCGGCCCAGATGAGCCGCGCCGATTGCATCGTCAGCGCACTGCGCAGCAGCGAGACGCCGACCGTCTGGCCGAGCCCGCTCTTCTCGCGCTCGTACAGCGCCGAGGCCACGCCGGCGGCCACCAGCGCCGCGGCGTAGTAGTCGACGACCGAGCCGTAGAGGATCTCCGGCGGCCCGCCGCGCTTGCCCTGCAGGCTGCACATGCCGGAGAAGGTCTGCAGCACCTGGTCGTAGCCCGCCTTGTCCTTCATCGGGCCGCGCTCGCCGTAGCCGCTGACCGCGCAGTACACCAGCCGCGGCTGCATCGCCATGAGCTGCGCCGCGCCCACGCCCAGGCGCTCGGCGACGCCGGGGCGGAAGTTGTGCACCAGCACGTCGGCGTCGCGCACCAGGCGCAGCAGCCGGGCCAGGTCGGGCGGGCGCTTGAGGTCCAGCACGACGCCGCGCTTGCTGCGGTTGACGCCGACGAAGGCCCGGCTCTCGGCGTGCAGCGTCGAGGGATAGTTGCGCAGGTTGTCGCCCGCCGGCGGTTCGACCTTGATCACGTCGGCGCCTTGGTCGGCCAGCAGCGTGCAGCCGTAGGGACCGGCGATGTAGGCCGAGAGGTCGATGACGCGCACGCCCGACAGCGGGCCGGCGGGTCCGGTCCGCGGCGCGTGCAGCGGCCGCACGTCGGCGCCGGTCTGCGAGGGGTGGGGTGGTTCCGACGCCATGGGCGCAGTCTGCGGTGCGGTGGTGGTGTCGTGGAAGGGCGTGCGGCTTTGCTCAGCCATCACGGAATCTTCTCTGTCGTCGGCGCCGGCCCGTCCGCGGGCGGCAGCGACAGCCAGGTGGTGCGCCAGGCGCCGTCGGCGCGGCCGCCGGCACCGAACCAGGGCACGAAGTCGATCGGCGCCCGCCCGTCCGGCGCCAGGCGGATGCGCGGCAGCGGCGCCCGGTCGTCCAGCAGCGTGAGCCAGCCTTCCAGGGGCGTGGCCGGCAGGCGAACGGTCTCGTCGGTCTTGTAGCCGTCGACGAGGCCGGTGGCGAAGACCAGCGGGCCGCGCGCGACGGCAACCCACTCCTCCCGCAGCACCTCCTGGCGCACGTCGCTGCCGTCGGGCGCCTTCGACTCCTGGACGTTGACGTGCGCCCGGCGCACGAGCCGCGGCGCCATCGGCAACACCAGCACGATGCGCGTGCTGCCGCGCCAGGGCCGCTCGACGCTGGCGTAAACACCCGCGGTCAGCGGCTGCGGCGCTGCGTCGTCCAGCTCCAGCGTCGCGCCGTCGGCCCACGGCGGCACGCGCAGCCGCAGGGTGAAGGCCGCCGGCCGGCTCGTCTCCACCGCCAGTTCGACCCGGCCGTCGAACGGATAGCGCGTCTGCTCGAGGATGCGCACCACCGTGCCGTCGGCGAGCGTGGCGCGCAGCTCGGCCGGTGCGTACACATCGAGCGTCAGCACGTCGCCGCCGGCGCCGTCCAGGCCGTGGCGCAAGGCCAGCGGCGGCAGCTCCTCCAGCGCCATCGCCCCGCTGCTCTTGCAGCAGCGCCAGTAGGTGGTGTGCGTGCGCCGGCCGTTGGCGAAGCCGTAGTAGCACCAGTCCTCGCCATTGGGCGCCATCGCGCCGAGCAGGTCGTTGAAGGCCGCGCGCTCGATCGCCTCGGCGTGGCGCGGGTGATCGGTGATCGCCAGCAGCGCGTGGTTGAGCTGGATCCAGGCGAGCGTCGAGCAGGTCTCGACGTAGGCCCGCGGGCTGAACACGCCGCGTGGATTGAACACCTCGCGCGAGCGGTGGCCGATGCCGCCGAACGGCCCGCCGCCCAGCGCCAGGTGGTGGGCTTCGATGTTGGCCCACAGCGCCTCGACGGCGTCGCGCAGGTCGGCGCGGCCGGTGGCGCGGTGCAGCTTGGCCAGGCCGACGAGGTTCCAGGCCAGCTGGTAGGCCTTGCCGGTGGCGATTTCGCTGGCGTCGGCGCCGGCCAGCGCCTTCTGCAGCAGTGCCAGCGGCGGGTGGGCGTCGGCCTGCGCCAGCACGCGCAGCGCCAGGTCGAGGAAGCGCTGCTCGCCGGTGGCGAGGTGCAGCTCGGTGGCCGGGTCGATCAGCACCGTCGCCGACAGCCCGTGGTGGTTGCCGAGGTCGGTGATGGCGATGCCGTTGTCGAGCGCCTGGATGCACAGGTCGCCGATGCGCTGCGCCGCGGCCAGCCAGCGCTCGACGCCGAAGGTGCGCCAGGCCTCGATCAGGCCCAGCACCAGGTAGGCGTGGGTCCAGACGTCCCAGGTGCGCACGCTGGGCGCGCCGTCCCAGCTGGGCGGCTTGGGCGGCTGGGGCACGGTGAAGCGGTGGTCGTCGGCGTAGGTGCCCAGGTAGCCGTCGGCGTCCTGCTGGTCGCACAGGAAATCGGCGACGCTGCGCACGCTGTGCGCCAGCGCCGGGTCGGCACCGCGCGCCACGGCCCGCGATGCCGCCACCAGCCACTTGCCGGCGTGCTCGCCGTACCAGTCGCCGGCGCGGTTGCCGGCACGCGCGGCGCGGGCGAACAGCGCGATCGCCGGGCTGTCGGGCCCGGTGACGAAGCGCGCCAGGCGACCGCGCCGGCTGGCGTCGATCGCCTCGCCGAGCACGCCGCCGAGCTGGACGCGCACCGCGCGCGGCGCCGGTGGCGTCATGCGGCGTCCACCACGCAGCGGAAGCCGATCATCCCCGAGCGGTCCTTGCCGGGCGCCATCAGCAGCAGCTTGCCGTGCTGGTCGTTGCGCCAGGCCTGCGGGAAGTACCAGTGCGAGGTCTGCGGCACGTAGCAGCTGCCGCCGCGCAGCACCGCCGCGTGGGTGTGCAGGTCGTGGAACTCGTCGGTCCACTGCCAGACGTTGCCGACGAGGTCGAGCACGCCGAACGGGCTGGCGCCGCGTGGGTGCGCGTCGACGTCGGCCGGCATGGGGGTGGTGCGGCCGGTGTGGCGTGGCGGCACGGCGGTCTCATCCCAGTCGTCACCCCAGGGGTAGGCGCGGCCGTCGACGCCCTGGGCGGCGTACTGCCACTCCCATTCGCGCGGCAGCCGCTTGCCGGCCCAGGCGGCGTAGGCACGGGCGTCCTCGAGCGACACCCAGGTGACGGGCTTGTTCGCCCAGCCCGGCGGCGGTGCGCCGTCCACCCAGTGGCGCAGGAAGTGGTGCCGGTCGCGCGGCGCGTAGCCGGTGGCGGCGAGGAAGACGGCGAACGCCGCGTTCGTGACCGGCGTGCGGTCGATGAAGAAGCGCGGCAGCGCCATGCGGTGGCGGTGGCCGCGGCGCGGCGTGTCCTCCCACGGGTACTGCACGTCGACGCCGGCCCAGGTCTGCCCTTCGATCTCGACGCCGCCGACGACGAAGTCGAAGTCGCCGGCCGGGATCTCGACCATGCCGTCGGGGGCCTGCGCGGCCGGCGCCGTCGGCGCCACGGGCACGATCTGCTGCGGCAGCGGCTGCCAGGCCGCCGACAGCGACTGCAGCGGCACCGTGGCGTGGCGCGCCATCGTCCCCAGCAGCGGCGCGAGATCGTCCACCGGTGCGCCCGGCGCCACCGCCAGCAGCGCGCCGAAGCCGCGCGCCTCGAACGGCGCGGCGAACACCGCGGTCGCGCCGTCCAGGCGAGGATGGACCTCCACGCCGTGCCACAGGTCGAAGTAGCGCGTGCCCTCGGCGTGCGCCACCGCGAGCTGCTCGCCGGCGACGGCGTACTCGTTGCGATTGACGATGGTCCACAGGGTGCGGTCCTCGCCCGGGAAGCGGCTGGCGAACACGCCGGCCTGCAGCGTCGGCGCATACGGCCGCCAGTCGGCGCTGACGAGCAGCGGCGCCACGCCGCGGAAGACCGTGGCGATGCGCTTCAGCGTCGCGGCGTCGCGCGGCGTGAGCTGGTTCCAGATTCCCCAGACGTTCTCCCAGGCGTTGTAGCCCACGCCGTTGAAGAAGCAGTACTGGAAGTCGTTGTTGCGCTCGCGGCTCCAGCGGTTCTCGACGTTGATCATGTGGCGCGGCTCGAGCCACTTCCACTTCGCGACCACCGGCACGACGTCGTGCGGCACCTTCTTGCCCCAGCTCTGCACGTTCCAGATGAGCTGCTCCTCGGCCGAGATCGTCGACTCGGGCTGCAGCACCACCGGCCGGCCCAGCCGTTCGCAGGCGTCGAAGAAGGCACGCGGCACGCCGTTGTAGGTGTCGCCGTTGATGCCGTCCGCGCCCACCGCCACCACGATGCGCGCGATGGCGTGCCAGTCGGCCTCGTCGTTGGGCCGCGTGCCGTGGTCCCAGGGTTTGGTCGGCAGGAAGACCTTCACGCCGCGCCGGTGGAAGTCGTCCACCGCCTGGCGCAGGCCGTCGAGCCCGCCGGGCAGGTCGTGCGCGAGGTCGGTCTGGTTGCGGTCGTCGACGCCGATGTTCGGGTAGACGTACCAGATCAGCACGCTGTCGATGCCGCCGAAGCGCTGCTCCAGGTCGTCGAGGTAGCGGTCGACGGTGTAGGTGCCGCGCTCCGGGTCGTAGAAGAAGCGGTCCTCGACCATCATCTGGGCGTGCACGAAGTTGGCTTGAGCCCACTGCAGCTCGGGCCGGCGGTAGTTGGCGTCGTCCCAGCCGATGCGCACCAGGTGCTCGCGCCGCCAGTCGAGCAGGTCGCGGATCCAGTCGTCGACGTTGGCGCCGACCTCCATCTTCCAGTGGCCGATCTCGGCGAACGGCCAGCCCGGCGCCTTGGCCGGCGGTGGCAGGTAGCGCCCGGTGGTGACGTGGGAGAACTTGAATTCGGCCATCTCGGCGCTTCAGGGCTGTGACGACAGGAACCGTTCGACCTCGGCGCGCGCCGGGATGCTGGCCTGCGCACCCGGGCGGGTGCAGGCCAGCGCCGCGGCGGCGTTGGCGTAGCGCAGCGCACGCGGCCAGGCGCTGCCGCGCGCCAGCTCGGCGACCAGCGCGCCGCAAAAGGTGTCGCCGGCGGCCGTGGTGTCCACGGCGTGCACGGGCAGGCCGGGCGCGGCGAAGGTGGCCGCGTCGCAACGGGCGCGGCAGCCGCGTGCGCCCAGCGTCACGACGACGCAGCGCACGTCGATGGCGGCGACGGCCGCGTCGACGTCGCCCGCCACCCCGCTGATCGTGGCCAGCTCGCCCTCGTTGACGACCAGCAGGTCCAGCAGGGCCAGCAGTTCGCGCGGCAGCGCCGTCGCCGGCGCACCGTTGAGCGCCACGGCCACGCCGGCGGCCCGGGCGGCGCGGGCCCATGCGAGGCTGCTGGCGAGCGGCGTCTCCAGCTGCAGCAGCAGCCAGCTCGCACCGCCCAGCGAGCCCAGGTGTTCGGGGCGCAGCCGTGCATTGGCGCCGGGCGCCACGGTGATCGCGTTCTCGGCATTGTCGGCGACGCAGACGAAGGCGGTGCCGGTGGGCGCGTCGGTGATGCGCACCACGTCGAGCACCACGCCGGCGTCGCGCAGCGAGGCCTCGATCGGCGCGGCGAAGGCATCGGCGCCCAGCGCCAGCAGCATGCGCGTGGCCACGCCACCGGCCCGGGCGCAGGCGATCGCCTGGTTGGCGCCCTTGCCGCCGGGAAAGGTCGCCACGTCGTGGCCCAGCACCGTTTCGCCCGGCGCCGGGATGCGCGGTGCGCGCACGACGAAGTCGAGGTTGGCCGATCCGGCGACGACGACGAGCGGGTTCACCATCGGTCGAGGGCCTGGTAGACGAGGTTGTGGAAGGTGGCGGCGTGGCGCGGCAGCTCGCCCGGCGTGCCCGCGTCGCGCGGCAGGTGCTGCAGCAGCAGGATGGCGATCATGCGTTCGGCCGGGTCGACCGTGAAGGTCGTCTGCGCGGCGCCCGGCCAGCCGTAGGCGCCGACGCTGGCCAGCCGGCCGCGCCGCGCCACGTCGATCACCGGCGCCACGCCCAGGCCGAAGCCTTCGCCGGGCGACAGGCCGTCGATCGGTTCCAGGTGGGCCAGGTGGTGCATCGTCATCAGCGCCACGCCCGTGCGCGAGACGATGCGCGTGCGCCCGAGGCGGCCGCCGTCCAGCAGCATCTGGGCGAAGCGGAAGTAGTCGTGCGCCGTGCCGTACAGGCCGCCTGCGCCGCTCGCGTACGCGGTGCGCGCGGTGCCCGGCGCCGCAGCGCTCGGATCCTGGGGCGCCAGCACGAGCGCCCCGGTGGCGTCCACCGCGGTGAGGTCGGCGATGCGGTGGCGCCGGGCCGGCGGCACGGTGAAGCCGGTGTCAGCCATGCCCAGCGGGTCGAGGATGCGCGTGCGCAGCACGGTCTCGAAGGGCGCGCCGACGACCACCTCGATCAGCCGGCTCAGCACCTCGGTATGGATGCCGTCGTACGCGAAGCGCGTGCCGGGGTCGTGCGCCAGCGGCGCGGCAGCGGCGCGTCGGGCGTAGCCGTCCAGGTCGGCGGCGGCGTGCGGCGCGGCCCGCGCCAGCAGCGCGCGAGCGGCCTCGGGGCCGGTGACGGCGAAACCGGTGGTGTGGGTGAGCAGGTGGCGCACCGTCGGCGGCCGCACCGGCGGGCGCAGCCGCGGCGCGTCGGCGCTGCCGCCGTCGAACACGCCGATGTCCGCGAACGCGGGCAGGTGCTGCGCGACCGGGTCGTCGAGCCGCACGCGGCCTTCCTCCAGCAGCGTCAGCAGCACGACGGAGGTGACCGGCTTGGTCATCGAATACAGGCGCACGATGGCGTCGCGCGGCATCGGCTCGCGCCGCGCGAGGTCGCGGCGGCCGTAGGCCTTCCAGTGCACGACCTGGCCGTCGCGCGCCAGCAGCGCCACCGCGCCGAGATGCCCGCGCGCGCCGGTGGCGGCGTCGAGGTAGGCGTCGAGCCGGCCCAGGCGCGCAGCGGAGAACCCCTCGCGGCGTGCGCCCCGCGCCGCGGCGGTGGCGCGGCCGGGTGCCGCGACCGCGGCTCCCGCCAGGCCGGCGAGCAGCACGCGGCGCCGGCGGTCGGGTCGGGTGGTGCTCGCCAGCGCCTTCAGAAGTTCACCGTGTGGGTCACGCTCACGACGCGGCCGCGACCGGCCCAGTAGTTGCGGAACCCCACCACCTGCGACCAGCTGAGCACGTAGAACTTGTCGGTCAGGTTCTCGACGCCCAGCGCCGTCTTGCCGGCGCGGCCCCAGTCCCAGTTGGCGCTCAGGTCGAACAGCGTGTAGCCGGTGGTGCGCTCCTCGGCGCTGGTGCCGGCGTTAAGGTGGCGCGAGCGCAGTTTGGTGAAGCCCAGCGTCACGTCGGCCTGCGGCAGGAAGCGCCACATCACGTTGCCGGCGAGCTTGTCGGGGTTGATGTCGAGCACGCCCATCTGGCGCGTCAGTGGCCCGCCGGCGGTGAACCAGGTCTTGCCCTCGGTGTGCGAGTAGACGAGGTTCAGCCGCAGGTCGCGCGTCGGCTTGAACTCGCCGTTGAGTTCGTAGCCCTGGATGTGCACCGGCTGGCGGTTGAGCACGAAGTCGTTGGTCACCGGGTCGATCGACAGCGACTGGCCGAAGTTGGACTTCGACTTGTAGTACGAGCCGCCGAACGAGCCCATGGCGCCGCGCCAGTTGAACCCGACCTCGTTGTTCTTGACGATGATCGCCTGCAGGTCGAGGATGCCTTCGACCGACTGCCCCGGGTAGTTGATGTTGCGCAGCGGGATGCCGATGTTGGGCAGCGTGAAGCCCTTGCCGCTGGCGACGAACGCCGACCAGCCGCCCGGCAGCTTGAGCACGAGGCCGAGGTTGGGCAGGTTGGCCGTGTAGTCGAGCTCGCCGCCGCGCACGAAGACGCGGTTGCGGAAGTAGGTGGTGGTGTAGTCGTTGACGTGCAGCGTGCCGTCCTCGCGCCGCAGGCCGCCCGAGATGGTCACCGGGCCGGCCTCGTACGAGGCCTGCAGCCACGGCGCCACGCTGCGGTAGCGCATCGGCGGCACCCACAGACGGTCGGTCAGCGCCAGCCACTGCGACGCGGTGTCCTGCGTGAGGTCCACGCCGCCGCGCAGTTCCAGCCCGGTGAGGCCGAAGGCGTCGCCACGCGCGTAGCTGTTGCGCAGGCCATGCTTGCGGCTGCGCACCTCCGACTGGTCGACCAGCGTGCCCAGCGGCGCGATCAGCGGGTCCTGCCGGTCGGTGCCGTCCTCCGCCGGGTAGCGCATCTTCTGGTCGGCGTAGTAGGCGTCGAGCGTGAGCGTGCCGCCCCACAGCGTGTTGTGGCGGTAGGAGACGGTCGCCTGCTCGAAGTCGTTGATCTCGGCCAGCGTGCCGAACACGCCCGGGCGCTCGGAGGTGTTGGTGGTGCCGGTGGCGCGGTCGCCGTCGACCAGGCGGTAGTTGCCGTTGCCCTCGATGTAGAACTTGGACAGCGACAGCTGCACGCGCTGTTCGCGCTCGGCGCCGAAGTTGATGCCGCCCTTGAGGAACAGGTTGTCGGCCGCGGAGTCGGCCACCGAGCCGCTGGTGTTCAGGCCGATGCGCCGGCCGTTGCCGTCGTACGTCATGCCGCGCTCGATGCGCGAGACGCCGCCGATGAAGTCCCAGGCGTCGCCCTTGTAGGCGTGGTTCACGCCCAGCTTCCAGCCGGCGCTGTCGTCCTTGAACTGGGTGGTGTAGCGCGCGCTCACCGTGGTCTCGTGGCCCATCTTGGTGGGCACCTTGGAGATGTAGTTGATGATGCCGCCGGCCGCGCCGATGCCTTCGGATGCCGAAGGCCCGTTGATGACCTCGATGCGGCCCACCAGGCCCATGTCGGTGAAGGTGGCGTTGCGCGTGCCCTCGCGCAGCGGCGAGCCTTGCGGCACGCCGTCGAACAGGCGCAGCGCGATGCGGCCGCGCAGGTTCTCGCCGGTGTTGCTCATCGCCTGCGAAGCTTCGGCGTAGCCCGGCACGGTGCGCGCCAGCACGGCGGTGGCGTCCTCGGTGACGTTGAGCGTGTGCTGGATGTCCTCGCGCGTCACGAGCGTGATGGCGCCGGGGATCTTGTCGATGGCCTTGGGGCTGCGCGTGCCGGTGACGACGATGCGCTGGTCTTCGCGCTCGCGCTCGCGCTCGGCCTCGGTCTGCTGCTGCGCCAGCGCCGGCGCGGCGGACAGCGCCAGCAGCGCCTGCGCGGCGGCAGCGATGGCGGTGGTGCGGGTGATGGGGGCTTGTCTCATGTCGTTGTGGGTGGTTGCTCGATCGACCCCGCGCCCGTGCCGATGGCAGCGTCGCGGCCCTGTGCGATCGAGTCTCCTGCGCGCGGGTGCGGCGTCAAACCCGCAGCCGCTATGTTCAACCCCAAGCTTTTGTTGCTTGCCGCCGGCAGCGCGCTTCAGGGCCGGCGCATCACCGCCTTGGCTTCGCGCAGGAAGGCGGTGACGAGGCGCTGGCGGATCGTCGAGCGCGACCACACCACGCCGATGCGCCGCGGCTCGCTGGGCAGCGGCAGCGGCAGGCAGACGACCTTCAGGCCCTCGGGCCAGGGGCGGGCCCAGTCGGGCACGATCGACACGCCGAGACCGCGGTCGACCATCACGGCGATCGCGTTGAGCGCGTTCAGCTCGAAGCGCTCGTTGGGCACGATGCCCGCGGCGCGCAGGTACTGGTCGGCCAGGCGGCCGCCCCACTGCTGGCGGTCGTAGCGGATCAGCGGCTCGCTCGCCAACAGCGCGTGCGGGTCGCGGCCGGCCAGCGCCTCGGGCGCCAGCAGCACCAGCGGCTCTTCGCGCAGCAGTTCCCAGCCGCAGGTCTTGGGCAGCGTGAACGGCGCCTCGAGCACCACGGCCGCGTCGAGCTCGCCGCCCTCCACCGCGCGGTACAGGTCGGGCGAGTAGCCCGGCTTGATGAACACCTTCAGCCGCGGGTGGGTCTCGACCAGCCGCGCCAGCACGTCGGGCACGATGCCGGTGAGCTGGTTGGTGCCGGCGCCCAGGCGCAGTTCGCCGGCGGTGGACTCGTCGTTGGCCACCGTGGACAGGTCGGCCGCGTCGCGCAGCAGGTCGCGCGAGCGCTGCAGGATGCGCGCCCCGGGTTCGGTGACGTGCACCGAGCGCCCGGCACGGGCGATGAGGGTGGCGCCGATCTCGCGCTCGAGCGTGCGGATCTGCTGCGCGACCGCTGCCGGGGTGATGTTGAGCACGCGCGCCGCGGCGGCCATCGAGCCGTGGTCGACGACGGCCACGAAGGTGGCGAGGAACTGGGTCTCCAAGCCGCGCAGGCTAACCCACGGCGCGTGGCGCCGGCATCCGGTTCAGCCCGCCGGGCCGGGCGAGTCGGCGTCCTGGCGGTAGATCGTCAGGCCGCGGAGCGAGCGCTGCGGCGGCGGGAACAGCAGGCTGGCCGCGTAGCCGATGACGATGCACAGCAGGATCGAGATCGCCAGATAGAAGTACGGGTGCACCAGGCTCATCGACCACGCGACGGTGGTCAGCACGATGCTGCCGGCCACGCCGATGGCCACTCCCGGCGCGTTGGCCCGGCGCGTGAACATGCCCAGCGTGTAGGCACCGGCGAAGCCGCCGCCGAGCAGTCCGGCCAGCTCGATCGACACGTCGAACAGCGAATGGATGTCGTAGCGCGACAGCACGAGCGCGAAGCCGATGCCGAGCAGCCCCGCCACCACCGTCATCCACTCGGCGAAGCGCACGCTCCTGGCCGGGTCGGGGTTCTTCACGAGCTTCTCGTAGAAGTCGACGCAGGCCAGCGTCGACAGGCTGTTGATGATGCTCGACAGCGTCGACATCGCCGCGGCGAAGATGCCCGCGATGATGAGCCCGGTGACGCCCACCGGCAGCTCGGCGGCGATGAACAGCGGGAACGTCGCGTCGATGGGCAGCAGCGGGTTGAGCCGCTCGGGGTGGGCGCGGTAGTACACGTACAGCGCCGTGCCGATGCTGTAGAAGGCGATGCCGCCCGGCACCATGATGGCCGCGAAGGCCCAGATCGAGCGCCCCGCCGCCTTCGCCGACGGCGTCGACAGCGTGCGCTGCATCAGCACCTGGTCCTTGGGGAACGTGAGCACCACGTCGAACAGCACCAGGAAGACGAAGCCCCACACCGTGGCCTTGGTGAGGTCGAAGCTGAAGTCGAGCAGCCGGGTCTTGTCCTCGGCCGCGGCGACGCGCACGAACTCGGCCGCGCCGCCGTCCAGCGACAGCATGATGAAGCCGATGGCGAAGGCCGCGCCGCCGAACATCACGACGAACTGGGCGATGTCGGTCCAGATCACCGCCTTCATACCGCCGAGCGCGGTGTAGACGATGGTGAAGCCGCCCATCAGCAGGATGCTCCACTCGACCGGGATGCCGGTGATGGTGGCGATGGCCAGCGACGGCAGGAACAGGATCACGCTGAGCCGGCTGCCCAGCTGCGTGAGCATGAACAGCGCGCTCGCCAGCATGCGGATGGCCGGGTGGAAGCGTGTCTCGAGGTAGGCGAACACGCTCATCAGGTCGAGCCGGCGCAGCAGCGGCACGATCCACGCCGCGACGAACATCAGCCCGAGCACGGCGATGAGGTTGTTCGTCATGTACTGCCAGTTGGTCTCGAAGGCCTTGGCCGGAATGGCCACGTAGCTGATCGAGCTGGTGTTCGTGGCGTACAGGCTGATGCCCGCGGCCCAGAACGGGATCGAGCGGCCGCCGACGAAGAACGAGGCCGTCGAGTCGCGCCGCTCGCGGCGGTAGAAGTGCAACCCGATGGCGAGCATGGCGAACAGGTAGACCGCGATCACCAGCCAGTCCAGCGGCTGCAGCAGCAGCTGGCTGGCCGTGAGCTCCGCGGCGCCGATGCCGCCGCTGCCGTCGACCCACGCGAGCCCGCTGCCCCAGGCGGCGACGGCACGCGGCTCGAGCGGGCCGTCGCCCGGCAAGGTGACCCAGCCGCCGGTGATGGTGTGCATCGTGGCCAGTGCCGCCGGCCGGCCGGGCGCGGGCGCCAGCACGTACAGCCCGTGCGCCTGGCCCAGCGCGCGGCTGAAGCCGCTGCGTGGTGCGCCCGGCGCGTCGGTGCGCCGCACCCAGCCCTGGTCGGCGTTCCAGCGCCACAGCGCGCTGCCCGTGCCGACGAACACGGCACGCGTCTGCAGCAGCAGCGTGTCCGGCGCGGCGTCGCCGGGCCAGCCCGGGCGTCGCGTCCAGCCGGCACCTGGGGCGTCCAGCCGCCACTCGAACAGCGCCGCCCGGCCGGCCCGGTCGATGCCGGCCAGCACCAGCATCGTGTCGTTGAGCGCGGCGCGGGCGTGGCGCAGCGGCCCCGGCGGCGGTGCCAGCGGGGCCACCTGCAGGCCGCCGCCGGCATCCAGCGTCAGGCGCTGCACGTGCTGCAGCACGCCATCGGCGCCAAACAGCGCCACCGCCTGACGCCCATGCGCCGCGTGGCCGAGCAGGGCCGCCGGTGGCTGCCACGCGGCCGGCGACCACGCGCGCCCGGTGGCGTCGAGCAGCCAGGCGCCAGTGGCGCCCACCGCCAGCAGCCGAGCCGGGTCGACCGCCAGCAAGGCCTCCACATCCGCCGGCGGCGCCGGCAGCGTGGCGCGGCGCAGCGTGGCCAGGTTCTCCGCCGCCGTCGCCCACGCCGGCAGCAGCGCGACGACGAGCGTCAGCAGCAGGGCGCGCAGCAGCGACGCCGGCCGCGTGGCGCGCCTCATCCGCGCGGCGCCGCGTCGGCGGCGTCGAGCAGCGCGCGGGCGCGCGCCACGTACGGCGCGTCGACCATGCGGCCATCCACGACGACGACGCCATCGGCCGCGCCCTCGGCAGCCGCGACGATGCGCCGCGCCGCGGCCACCTCGTCGGCGCCAGGCGTGAACGCGGCGTTCACGGCCGCCACCTGCGCCGGATGGATGCAGCTCTTGCCGGCGTAGCCCAGCGCGCGCGCGGCCTCGGCTTCGGCCTGCAGCCCGGCGGCGTCGGTGATGTCGGGCCAGGCGCCGTCGAAGGCTGCCACGCCGGCTTCGGCAGCCGCCATTGCCAGCGCGAACTGCGCCGCGTGCACGTTGGCGCGGTGGCGACGCTGGATGCCGTGCGGCTCGAACAGGTCACCCAGGCCGAGCTGCAGGCCGGCGACGCGCGGATCGGCCATGCCGAGTTCGGCGGCGCGCCGCAGGGCGCGCGGCGTCTCGACGTTGACGAGCAGGCCGATGGGCGAGGCGATGCCGTGCGCCGCTTCCAGCGCCTCCAGAAGGCGGGCCACCGCCTGCACCGTCTCGGGCGACTCGACCTTCGGCAGGTTGATCCAGCCCGTGCCTTCGCAGGCCACGGCGCGCAGGTCGTCCTCGAACCAGGGCGTGCCCGGCGGGTTGATGCGCACGATGGCGAACGCGCCGCCCGTGGCGGCGGCCAGCGCGGCGGCGACGTGGGCCCGCGCCTGCGCCTTGGCCGCCGGCGCGACGGCGTCCTCGAGGTCGTACGACACCGCGTCGGCCCCGCTGGACATCGCCTTGGCGAAGCGCTCGGGCCGCGTGCCGGGAACGAACAGCTTGCTGCGGATGAACGGGGCGCGCGACACGGCCGGCAGTGTGGGCGAAGTCCGCCACCGCCACACGCCGGCCTGCGCCATCTTCAATCGATAGATTTGCTTGCGGCCGGGCGGCGGCCGCGGCGGGATGCACTGCCATCCCGCCCGTCGGCCGCCTTGCATAATCGCGCCCATGTCCGATCCCACGCCCGACGAGGTCCGCGCCTACATCGCCGCGGGCCTGCCCTGCGAGCACATCGCGCTCGAAGGCGACGGGCGCCACTTCTTCGCGACGATCGTCTCAGGCGAGTTCGAAGGGCTGCCGCGCGTGCGCCGCCACCAGCGGGTGTACGCGGCGCTGGGCGATAGAATGCGCGCGCAGATCCACGCCCTGTCGATGAAGACCCTCACGCCCGCTGAGTTCGCCGCTGCGCAAGCCGAAGCGGGCGGGCATCACCACCCCTGACACACCCTGCGGCGTGCCGCGGGGTGCCGCTGCGCACCGCCCGCGGCAAGGGGTGAAGGCGCAGCGGGCCTTGCGGACGGCCGATCCAGCCAGCAAGCCCGAGATCCTTCCCAGATGATCACGCTCGCCTTGTCCAAGGGCCGCATCTTCGACGATACGCTGCCGCTGCTGCGTGCCGCCGGCATCGAGGTGCTCGAAGACCCCGAGAAGAGCCGCAAGCTCATCCTCGCCACCAGCCGGCCTACGCTGCGCGTGGTGCTGGTGCGCGCCTCCGACGTGCCCACCTACGTGCAGCACGGCGGCGCCGACCTCGGCGTGGCGGGGCTGGACACGCTGCTCGAGCACGACGAAGGCCACCTCTACCGGCCGCTGGACCTGAAGATCGCGCGCTGCCGCATGAGCGTGGCCACGCGCGCCGACTTCGACTACGCGCGTGCCGTGCGCCAGGGGTCGCGCATCCGCGTGGCCACCAAGTACACGCGCATGGCGCGCCAGCACTTCGCCGCCAAGGGCGTGCACGTCGACCTCATCAAGCTCTACGGCTCGATGGAGCTGGCGCCGCTGACGGGGCTGGCCGACGCCATCGTCGACCTCGTCAGCACCGGCAGCACGCTCAAGGCCAACCAGCTCGTGGAGGTGGAGCGCATCGCCGACATCTCGGCGCGGCTGGTGGTGAACCCCGCGGCGCTGAAGCTCAAGCGCGAACCGCTGCGCGCGCTGATCGACGCGTTCGAACGGGCGGTGGCATGAGCACGCCGGGCCGCTCCCAAGTGCTCATCCCGCAGTGCGCAGCACGGAGGGTCGTCCAGTGATCGGTGGCACCAACGACGACCTCATCCGCGTGCTCGACACGCGCGACGCCGGCTTCGAGGCCGCGTTCGAACGCCTGCGCCACTGGTCGGCCGAGACCGACGCCCAGATCGAGGCGCGCGTGGCGCAGATCGTCGACGACGTGCGCGAGCGCGGCGACGCCGCGGTGCTGGAGTACACCGCGCGCTTCGACGACCTGCGCGCGGCGTCGGTCGCCGAGCTGCAGATCGGCGCCGACGAGCTGCGCGCCGCGCTCGACGCCATCACCCCGGCACAGCGGGCCGCGCTCGAGACCGCGGCCGATCGCATCCGCGGCTACCACCAGCGCCAGCTCGAGGCGTCGTCGCGCAGCTGGCACTACACCGAAGCCGACGGCACGCGGCTGGGCCAGAAGGTGACGCCGCTGGACCGGGTGGGCATCTACGTGCCCGGCGGCAAGGCGGCCTACCCGAGCAGCGTGCTGATGAACGCCGTGCCGGCGCAGGTGGCGGGCGTGGGCGAGATCGTGATGTGCGTGCCGACCCCAGGCGGCCAGCGCAATGCGCTGGTGCTGGCCGCCGCGCACCTGGCGGGCGCGCACCGCGTCTACACGATCGGCGGCGCGCAGGCCGTGGCGGCGCTGGCCTACGGCACGGCCACCGTGCCGCGCGTCGACAAGATCACCGGTCCGGGCAACGCCTACGTCGCCAGCGCCAAGCGGCGTGTGTTCGGCCAGGTCGGCATCGACATGATCGCGGGGCCGAGCGAGATCCTCGTCATCGCCGATGGCAGCACGCCGGCCGACTGGGTGGCGATGGACCTGTTCAGCCAGGCCGAGCACGACGAACTGGCCCAGGCCATCCTGCTCACGCCCGACGCGGCGTATCTCGACGCCGTGCGCCAAGCCATCGCGCGCCTGCTGCCGACGCTGCCGCGCGCCGACGTCATCCGCGCCTCGCTGGCCGGGCGCGGCGCGCTGGTGCTGACGCGTTCGATGGAAGAAGCCTGCGCCATCAGCAACCGCATCGCGCCCGAGCACCTGGAGATCTGCGCCGCCGAGCCGCAGCGCTGGGAACCGCTGCTGGTGCACGCCGGCGCCATCTTCGTCGGCGGCCATTCGAGCGAGAGCCTGGGCGACTACTGCGCCGGCCCGAACCACGTGCTGCCGACGGCGGGCACGGCGCGCTTCTCTTCGCCGCTGGGCGTGTACGACTTCGTCAAGCGTTCCAGCCTGATCGAGGTGAGTGCCCAGGGCGCGCAGGAGCTCGGCCCGGTGGCCGCCGAGCTGGCTGACGGCGAAGGCCTGCAGGCGCATGCGCGCGCCGCGGAGCTGCGGCTGGAAGCCGATCGATCGCCGGTCGCCGGCGAGGCTGCATCGGCCGCGCCGTTCAGCGTGCGCGACGTGACGACCGACAACGTCGACGACCTGCTGGCGCTCGACGTCTTTCCAGGCCAGCGCGGGCTCGTCGCGCCGGTGGCCAAGTCGCTCGCGCAGGTGGCCTACGAGCCCAACGGCCGCGCCGTCGCGCTCTACGCCGGCGAGACGCCGGTGGGCATGATGCTGCTGTACGACGCGCGCCGCCACGCCGAGCGCCCGGCTGCGCAGCTCTACCTGTGGCGCTTGCTCGTCGACGCACGGCACCAGCGGCGCGGCCTCGGCCGCCAGGCCATCGCCTGGGTGATCGACGAAGCCCGCCGCCTCGGCATGCAGACCGTGGGCCTGTCGCACCAGCCGCTGCCCGGCCACGCCGGCCCGTTCTACGAGAAGCTGGGCTTCCGCTACACCGGCGAGGTGGACGACGGTGAACTCAAGATGGTGCTGACGCTGTGAACCCGCTGCCGCCACGCCTGAAGGCCACGCTGCGCCAGGACGTGCAGGGCATGCACGCCTACGCCATCCAGGACAGCGCCGGGCTGGTCAAGCTCGACGCGATGGAGAACCCGTACCCGCTGCCGCCCGAGCTGCAGCGCGCGCTCGGCGAGCGGCTGGCGCAGGTCGCGATCAACCGCTACCCGGGGTCGCGCACCGCCGATCTGGTGAGTTCGCTGGCGCGCCACGCCGAGCTGCCCGAAGGCTGCGCGCTGATGCTCGGCAACGGCTCGGACGAGCTGATCGACCTGCTGTCCGTTGCCTGCGACGTGCCCGCGACGGACACGCCCGACGGCCGCGCCCCGGCGGTGCTGGCGCCGCTGCCGGGCTTCGTGATGTACGAGATGTCGGCCCGGCTGCGCGGCCTGCGCTTCGTCGGCGTGCCGCTGACGGCCGGGTTCGAAATCGACCTCGACGCCATGCTGGCCGCGATCGAGCGCGAGCGGCCGGCGATCACCTACATCGCCTACCCCAACAACCCGACGGCCAACCTGTTCGACGATGCCGCCATCGACCGCATCGTCGCGGCCGTCGGCCGGCAGAGCGGGCTCGTGGTCTTCGACGAGGCCTACCAGCCCTTCGCCTCGCGCACGTGGATGCAGCGCATGGCGGCGCACGACCACGTGCTGGTGCTGCGCACGCTGTCCAAGTTCGGCCTGGCCGGCGTGCGCATCGGCTACCTGTGCGGCCCTGCGGCGCTGATCGCGCAGATCGACAAGGTGCGCCCGCCGTACAACGTGAGCGTGCTCAACGCCGAGTGCGCGCTGTTCGCGCTGGAGCACGCCGACGAATACGCGCGCCAGGCCGCCCTGCTGCGCGAGCAGCGCGGCGTGCTGATGCAGGCCCTGGCGGCCATGCCCGGCGTGCGCGCCTACCCCAGCGAAGCCAACATGATCCTGGTGCGCGTGCCCGACTCGGCGCACGCCTTCGCCGGGCTCAAGGCGCGCGGCGTGCTGGTCAAGCACGTCGCCGCGCTGCACCCGCTGCTGGCCAACTGCCTGCGGCTGACTGTGGGCACGCCCGAACAGAACACGCTGCTGATCCAGGCGCTGAAGGAGACCTTGTCGTGAACGCCGCCGCCCGCACCGCCGACCTCCGGCGCGACACCAAGGAGACGCAGATCCGCGTCGCGGTGAACCTCGACGGCACCGGCGCCGCCGCGCTGTCGACGGGCATCGGCTTCTTCGACCACATGCTCGACCAGATCGCGCGCCACGGCCTGATCGACCTGACCATCGAAGCCAAGGGCGACCTGCACATCGACGGCCACCACACCGTCGAGGACGTCGGCATCACGCTCGGCATGGCGGTGGCGCAGGCCGTCGGCGACAAGCGCGGCATCACGCGCTACGGCCACGCCTACGTTCCGCTGGACGAGGCGCTGTCGCGCGTCGTGGTCGACTTCAGCGGCCGGCCAGGGCTGCACATGGACGTGGCGTTCAAGTCGGGCATGGTGGGCGGCTTCGACACCCAGCTGGCCTACGAGTTCTTCCAGGGCTTCGCCAACCACGCGCTGGTGACGCTGCACATCGACAACCTCAAGGGCGAGAACGCGCACCACCAGTGCGAGACGATCTTCAAGGCCTTCGCGCGCGCCCTGCGCATGGCGCTTGCGCCCGACGTGCGCTCGGCCGGCGTGATCCCGTCCACCAAGGGCGCGCTCTGACGTGGGCACCGTCGCCGTCGTCGACTACGGCATGGGCAACCTGCGCTCGGTGTCGCAGGCCGTGCTGCACGCCGCGGCCGGCAGCGGCGTCGACGTGGTGATCGCGCAAAGCGCCGAAGACGTGATGGCCGCCGAGCGCGTGGTGCTGCCCGGGCAGGGTGCGATGCGCGATTGCATGCACGAACTCGCCGCGTCGGGCATGAAGGCCGCGGTGCTGCAAGCCGCCGCCCACAAGCCGCTGATGGGCGTGTGCGTGGGCATGCAGATGCTGCTGGACCACAGCGACGAGCAGGACACGCCCGGCCTCGGCCTCATCCCCGGGCGCGTGCGCCGCTTCGCGCTCGAAGGCCGGCTGCAGCCCGACGGCAGCCGCTACAAGGTGCCGCAGATGGGCTGGAACCGCGTGCGCCAGTCGCCGCACGCCCTGTGGAACGGCGTGCCCGACGACGCCTGGTTCTACTTCGTGCACAGCTACTACGCCGAGCCGGCCGAGGCGCGGCACACCGCCGGCACCACCGACTACGGTGCGCGCTTTACCTGCGCGGTGGCGCGGGATAACATTTTTGCCACCCAGTTCCACCCCGAGAAGAGCGCCGCGCACGGCCTGGCCCTGTACCGCAACTTCCTGCACTGGAAGCCCTGAGCCTGCCTCCTTTCGACGCCGCGCCGCGTTCGCACCACCGCCGCCCTTCTCGCGCGCCTTCGCTTCCTCCACCACGCTCTGACCGAGCCATGCTGCTGATCCCGGCCATCGACCTCAAAGACGGCAAGTGCGTCCGCCTGCAACAGGGCGACATGCAGGCCTCCACCACCTTCGGGGACGACCCGGCCGCGATGGCGCAGCGCTGGCTCGACGCCGGCGCCCGCCGCCTGCACCTGGTGGACCTGAACGGCGCGTTCGCCGGCCGGCCGATCAACGAGTCGGCGGTGAAGGCCATCCTGCGCGTGGTCGGCGACCGCATCCCGGTGCAGATCGGCGGCGGCATCCGCGACCTGGACACAATCGAGCGCTTCCTCGACGACGGCATCGGCTACGTGATCATCGGCACCGCGGCGGTGAAGAGCCCGGGCTTCCTCAAGGACGCGTGCAGCGCCTTCGGCGGCCACGTCATCGTCGGCCTCGACGCGAAGGACGGCAAGGTGGCCACCGACGGGTGGAGCAAGCTCACCGGCCACGAGGTCATCGACCTGGCGAAGAAGTTCGAGGACTACGGCGTCGAAGGCGTCATCTACACCGACATCGGCCGCGACGGCATGCTCACCGGCATCAACATCGAGGCCACGGTGAAGCTGGCGCAGGCGCTGTCGATCCCGGTGTTCGCCAGCGGCGGCCTCGCCGGCATGGCCGACATCGACGCGCTGTGCGCCGTCGAGCAAGAAGGCATCGAAGGCGTGATCTGCGGCCGCAGCATCTACAGCGGCGCGCTCGATTTCGCCGAAGCGCAGCGGCGCGCCGACGAGCTGCAGGCGGCCTGAGCGGCGCCGAGCGGCAAGAGAAAAGCCCCGCCGGAGCGGGGCTGACTCTGAAGTACGCGGGTCGGTCAGGCCTGCTGCCGGCGGCGGCGCACGAAGGCGCCGATGGCGCCCACGCCTGCCAGCATCAACGCGTAGGTACCCGGCTCGGGCACCACGGCCACCTGGAACAGCTGCCCGCGCACCTCGCCCATCGGGTTGTTCGGGGTGTGCACGTTCACGTACATCAGCCCGGCCTGCAAGGCCTCCAGGAAGGTCTGCGCAGGATGACCGTTGCCCCCAGGGATGTTGCCGCCGGGAGCCGCGACGTCGCTTCCGCCGACCAAGAGCGTGCCTCCGTTGGCGAACGCCACGAACGGGGGAGCATCGAGCGCCACGCGCACCGGCGCGGTCTGCATGGTGTTGGCCTGGCCATGGATGTGATACGCCGAGGCCTGGGCGGTCAGGTTGAACACCGACATGGCGAAGTCGTAGGTGTTCGTCGCCGTGTCGTAGAACAGCGTGGCCACGCCGTTGGCCGGCGAGGACACCGGGTGCAGCTCGTTGGCGGCGCTGAGCGTGGCGTTGAACTGGTAGACGACCGCTTGCGCAGCCAGCGGGACGGCGGACAGCGCGAACAGCGCAGCTACGGCAATGGGTTTCTTCATCAAGGGCCTCCTGAGGTTTGGCGGGTGCGAACCAGCAGCGACAATCGCCATTCGGTGTACGGTTGGCAAGACCTAGCCGTCCGGCGCACCCCCGGAACGCGGGGCAAGGGTTAACCCGAACATCATGCTCGCCAAGCGCATCATCCCCTGCCTGGACGTCACCGGCGGCCGCGTCGTGAAGGGCGTCAACTTCGTCGAGCTGCGTGACGCCGGCGATCCGGTCGAGATCGCCGCCCGCTACAACGAGCAGGGTGCCGACGAGCTGACCTTCCTGGACATCACCGCCACCAGCGACGAGCGCGACCTGATCCTGCCGATCATCGAGGCGGTCGCGTCGCAGGTGTTCATCCCGCTCACCGTCGGTGGCGGCGTGCGCACGGTGGCCGACGTGCGCCGGCTGCTCAACGCCGGGGCCGACAAGGTCAGCTTCAATTCGGCAGCCGTCGCGGATCCTCAGGTGGTGGCCAACGCCGCCGACCGCTACGGCGCCCAGGCGATCGTCGTGGCCATCGACGCCAAGGCCAGGCGCGATGCCGACGGGCGGCTGGTCGAAGGCGAGGGCGCCGGCTGGGACGTCTACACTTACGGCGGTCGGCGCAACACCGGGCTGGACGCCGTGGCCTGGGCGCGGCGCGTCGCCGAACTCGGCGCCGGTGAGATCCTGCTCACGAGCATGGACCGCGACGGCACCAAGATCGGCTTCGACCTGGGCCTGACGCGGGCGGTGAGCGACGCCGTGCCCGTGCCGGTGATCGCCTCGGGCGGGGTGGGTGCGCTCGAGCACCTCTCCGACGGCATCCGCGTCGGCGGCGCCGACGCCGTGCTGGCCGCCAGCATCTTCCACTACGGCGAATTCACCGTCGGTCAGGCCAAGGCGATGCTGGCCAGGGACGGCATCCCGGTGCGGCTTTGAGCCGCGCGGCGCCGTCCGGCGCGCGGCCCCGGCAGGTGCGGCTGATCGGCGGCCGCTGGCGGCGCAGCACGCTGCCGGTGCCGGACAAGCCCGGCCTGCGCCCCACGCCCGACCGGGTGCGCGAGACGCTGTTCAACTGGCTGGGCCAGGATCTGACCGGCTGGCGCGTGCTGGACGCCTTCGCCGGCAGCGGTGCGCTCGGCTTCGAGGCGGCGTCGCGCGGCGCCGCCGAGGTGCTGCTGATCGAGCAGGACGCGGCACTCGCCCGCAGCCTGGCCGACAGCCGGGCGCGGCTGGATGCGCAGCAGCTGCGCGTGCAGCGCGGCGACGCGATGGCGTGGATGCGCCAGGCGCCGCCCGAGCGCTTCGAGCTGGTGCTGCTCGACCCGCCCTTCGCCGCTGGCCTGGCGGCCCCGGCCGCCGCGCTGGCGGCGCGGCTCGTCGTGCCGGGGGGCTTCGTCTACGTGGAATCGGGCGAGGACCTGGCACCGCCGCCCGGCCTGCTGGCGCACCGCCGGCTGCGCGCCGGCGCGGTGCATGCCCAGCTGCTGGTGCGCCCGGGCCCGGCCGCTACACTGCCGCCGCCCGACGGCGCTGCGACGGAAGGGACCGCACCGTGACCATGAAAGCCCCGCTCACCGCCGTCTACCCCGGCACCTTCGACCCCATGACGCTGGGGCACGAAGACCTGATGCGGCGCGCCTCGCGCCTGTTCGACCGCCTGGTGCTGGCGGTGGCTGCCGGGCACCACAAGCGCACGATGTTCACCATCGCCGAGCGGCTCGAGATCGCGACCGAGATCGCCGCGCCGTACCCCAACGTCGAGGTCACGGCGTTCCGCGGCCTGCTGCGCGACTTCGTCGTCGGCATCGGCGGCAAGGTCGTCATCCGCGGCCTGCGCGCGGTGAGCGACTTCGAGTACGAGTTCCAGATGGCCGGCATGAACCGCCAGCTGATGCCCGAGGTGGAAACGGTGTTCATGACGCCCAGCGACCAGTTCCAGTTCGTCAGCGGCACCTTCGTGCGCGAGATTGCCAGCCTGGGCGGTGATGTCTCCAAGTTCGTGGCACCCTCGGTGCTGCGGCGCCTGCAGGAGCGGGTCACCAACCCCGAGAACTGAGCGACCGCTCCGCCCTCCGGCGCCTGCCCGACCGACCGTCCTCACCCGCCCCGCCATGGCCCTCTGGATCACCGACGCCTGCATCAACTGCGACGTGTGCGAGCCCGAGTGCCCGAACCAGGCGATCTCGATGGGCGAGGAGTACTACGTCATCGACCCGCGGCGCTGCACCGAGTGCGTCGGCCACTTCGAGGAGCCGCAGTGCGTGCAGGTGTGCCCGGTGGAGTGCATCCCCGTCAACCCGCAGCACGTCGAGAGCCGGGAGCAGCTGATGGCGAAGTACCGCGCGCTGCAGGCTGGCGCTTCGGCTGGTGCAGGTGCGGCGGGTGGATAGGGCCGTCGCGCGCCACGTCCCAGGCCTTGCGCGGCTTCTCCGCCGGTGATGCGGCGCCCGGCGGCGTCGTCCTGAATCCGGCCGGCCCGGCCGCGGCGGCGCGGCGCTCGTCGCGCTGACGTTCGGTCGTGAGGCGCTGGGCCAGGCGCTGGTCGCTCGCGGCCACGCGTTCTGCGGCGCGCACGTCGGCCGCGGGCCGTGGCTGCTCGACCTCCAGCACACGCCCGTTGTCGCACGGTGTGTCGCCATAGCTGACGCGGCCCTGCACCTCGCAGCGGTAGACCGCGCCTTGTGCCATCGCGGCGATCGGCCAGCCGGCGAGCAGCGTGACGCCGGCGAGGAGGGCTGCACAGCACCTGTGCCGGGCGACCGCAGTGGGTGCGGCGACGGGTCGGGCGATGTCGTTCATGGCGTTTCCTCCTCGTCCTCGATGGGCGGTTGGGCGACGGGCTGGCCGGCCACCGACGGCTTGGCGGCCGACGCCACGTCCACGGCCGGCGGCGGCCGGCGCGGTGGCTTGGGCCTGGGCGGCTGGGCGTGGATGGCGGCCAGCGCCTTGTCCATGTCGCCGTCGATCATCAGCCCCGATGCACCCAGCGACTGATCGATCGCCTTGTCGATCGCCTCGCGGTGCTCGGCCGACGGCTTCTTCAGCACGTAGTTCGCCACCTCGGCCTTGACGCCCGGGTGGCCGATGCCCAGGCGCAGGCGCCAGAAGTCCTGCGTGCCCAGCAGGCCGTGGATGTCCTTCAGGCCGTTGTGCCCGGCCGCACTGCCGCCGAGCTTGAGCTTGGCCTGGCCGGGCTGCAGGTCGAGCTCGTCGTGCACGACCAGGATCTCGGCCGGCGCGATCTTGAAGAAACGCGCCAGCGGCGCCACCGAGGCGCCCGAGCGGTTCATGAACGTCATCGGCTCGAGCAGCCACACCGGGCCTTGCGGCAGGTTCACCCGCGCGGCCAGCCCCTGGTAGGCGCGCTCGGGCACGAGCCGAGCGCCGAGCTTGGCCGCCAGGCGGTCGATCCACCAGAACCCGGCGTTGTGCCGCGTGGCCTCGTATTCCGGGCCGGGGTTCCCCAGGCCGACAAAGAGTCGAATCATGGGGCGGGATTATCGAAGCGGCCCAGGAACGACGAAGCCCCACCGGGTGGGGCTTCGGAGGGGGCCTCCCATCGGGGGGAGGCCGGGCGGCGCGGGACGCGCCGCTGGTGCCGGGGCCAGCCCGTCCCTCGTGACCGCGCGAACGCGTCACGCGGGGCGGGCCCGCGACCGCTACTTCTTGTTCTGCTTCTCGTCCTTCTTGGGCTTGGCGCCCTTGCCCTTCTCGGGCGCGACCACCGGCGCGGCCGGCGCGGCTTCTTCCTCTTCCTTGGGCACCGTCACCGCGACGATCACCGGGTTGAGCGTGCCGTGCTTCACCGCCTTGATGCCTTCGGGCAGCTTCAGGTCGCTCGCGTGCAGGCTCTGGCCCTTGACCAGACCCGAGAGGTCGATCTCGACGAACTCGGGCAGCTTCGAGGCCAGGCACTCGACCTCGAGTTCGGTGCGCACGTGGCTCACCAGGCACTTGTCGGTCTTCACCGCCGGCGAGTTCTCTTCGCCCGTGAAGTGCAGCGGCACCTTCTTGCGCAGGCGGGTCGTCTCGTCGACGCGCTGGAAGTCGACGTGCATGACCAGCGGCTTGTAGGCGTGCATCTGGAAGTCGCGCAGCAGCACCTTCTGGGTGTTGCCGCCGAGTTCCATGTCGAGGATCGATGAGTGGAACGCCTCCTTCTTCAGGGCGAAGAAGAGCGCGTTGTGGTCGAGCTCGATCATCTGCGGGGTGCCGGCGCCGTAGACGATGCCCGGCACCTTGGCGGCGTTGCGCAGGCGGCGGCTCGCTCCGGTCCCCTGCTGCGTACGCTCGTAGGCGGTGAATTTCATGGTTGCTCCAAAGGTTGCAAAAGACGCCCGCGACCAGGCGTGCAAGGAGAAGGGGCCGCCTTGCAATCGGCCTCGGAACGGGCGGCGCCCACGAAGGCGCCGCCCGCTCGTGACTGCGCTAGAAGTTGTTGTTTTGCTCGGCGAACAGCGACGTGACCGATTCGCCGTCGGAGATGCGGCGGATCGTCTCGGCGAACAGGAACGCCACCGACAGCTGGCGGATCTGCTTGCACGCCTTGGCCGCGTCCGACAGCGGGATGGTGTTGGTGATGACCACCTCGTCGAGCTGGCTCTTGGCGATGCGCTCGACCGCCGGGCCGCTGAACACGGGGTGCGTGCAATAGGCGTAGACGCTGCGCGCGCCGCGCTGCTTGAGCACCTCGGCCGCCTTCACCAGCGTGCCGGCGGTGTCGATCATGTCGTCCATGATCACGCAGTTGCGGCCTTCGATCTCGCCGATGACGTGCATCACCTCGGAGGTGTTGGCCGCGGGCCGGCGCTTGTCGATGATGGCCAGGTCGCAGCCCAGCTGCTTGGCGAGCGCCCGGGCGCGCACCACGCCACCGACATCGGGCGACACCACCACCAGGTTGGGATACGACTTGGCCTTGACGTCCGACAGCAGCACGGGGCTGGCGTAGATGTTGTCGACCGGGATGTCGAAGAAGCCCTGGATCTGGTCGGCGTGCAGGTCCATGGTCAGCACGCGCTCGACGCCCACGGTCTGCAGCATGTTGGCCACGACCTTGGCGCTGATCGGCACGCGCGTGCTGCGCGGCCGGCGGTCCTGCCGGGCGTAGCCGAAGTACGGGATCACGGCGGTGATGCGGCGCGCGCTGGCGCGCTTGATCGCATCGACCATCATGAACAGCTCCATCAGGTTCTCGTTCGTCGGCGCGCAGGTCGACTGCACGACGAACACGTCACGCGCGCGGACGTTCTGACGGATCTCGACGCTGACCTCGCCGTCGGAGAAGCGCCCGACGGTGGCGGAGCCGAGCTCGACGCCGAGGTTGGAGGCGATCTCCTGCGCCAGCACCGGGTTGGCGTTGCCGGTGAAGAGCACGGTGTTGAACAGCACGGTGGTCGCTCTCGCTTGCGAATTCAGCCCCGCGCTGCGGCGGTCAACAGAGGTTTTGGCAGGGGAGGAAGGACTCGAACCCTCGCATGTCGGAATCAAAATCCGATGCCTTAACCAACTTGGCGACTCCCCTACACAGGAGGCTGCACGCAGCGCGCGCAACCACCTCGAAACACGTTCAGTCTGCCCAGCCTGCCAAGGGATGCCGGACGAGACCGCGGCACTTCCGACCCACCCAGCCCGGCGGAAGTTCACCCGCGGGGAAGGGCGCCGGGTCATCGGCGCCGACCCTGGCGAACACCGCGCTGCCCGAACCCGTCATGCGGCTGTTGCCGTAACGGCGTTGCAGCCAGCGGGCGGCTTCGGCGACCTCGTTGCAGCGGTCTTCGGCGGGTGCCTGCAGATCGTTGGTGCCCCATCCGTGGGGAACCTGTTGCAGCCAGCCTGCCAAGGCCGCGGCTTGGAAGCCGGCGTCTTCACCAGAGCCCGCGAGTATAACAGTCTCCCGGTCGCGCCTGAGCGCCGGATGTTCGAAGATGTCGCGCGTGGCGATGTGCGCCGGCGGCTTGACGACGGCGTACGAGCCCGGCGGCAGCGCCACCGGCGTCAGGCGTTCGCCGATGCCTTCGACGAAGGCATCGTGCCCGCCGATGAAGAACGGCACGTCGGCGCCGAGCGTCAACGCCAGCGGCAGCAGCGCGGCGCGGGGCCAGTTCAGGCCCCACAGCCGGTTCAGTGCCAGCAGCACGGTGGCCGCGTCCGAACTGCCGCCGCCCATGCCGGCGCCCGAAGGCAGGCGCTTGTCGACGTGGATGTCGGCACCGAAGGAGCTGCCCGACGCCGCCTGCAGCGCACGCGCGGCGCGCAGGCACAGGTCGTCCGCGGGCAGCGGCTCGCCCAGGTCGTGCCGCGCCAGGCGCCCGTCGCTGCGGCGCTCGACGTGCAGGGTGTCGGCCCAGTCGATGAGCACGAAGATCGACTGCAGCAGGTGGTGGCCGTCGTCGCGCCGGCCGACGATGTGCAGGAAGAGGTTCAGCTTGGCCGGTGCCGGCAGCTCGTACAGCGCTTCGAGCGGCATCTCGCGTCGGGTCTTGCGGTGTCAGCCCGGGGCTTCGAGCTTGATGCGCACCTGCACCGCGGGCGGTGCCTCGCGCGCGGCGCTGATGAAGCCGTCGGCCTGGCGCGAGAGGTCGACGCGCCAGCCGAGCTGCTCGAAGCCGGTGTCGACGGCGCGGTGCGGTGCGGCCGCCCAGGGTCGGCCGGCGAGCCAGTCGGGCAGCGCAGCCAGCGGCAGCGATTCGCCCAACGCGCGCCGGGCCAGTTCGTCCAGGCTGGCGTAGCGCTGTTCGCCCTGGCCGTCGTCGAGCACGGCGAGGCCCGGCGACCAGCGCGCCACCGCGAGCCGCGTGCCCAGCGGCGTGTTCAGGCGCAGCTCGCCGCTGTGGTCGCTGCCACGCAGTTCGAACCCGGCAGACAGGCTCTGGGCCGCCTGCTGCGGCGTGGCGGCGATCTGCACCGCCATCCGGCCGGCGATCCAGGGCGCCTCGCCGGCCGCGGGCCGCGGCGGCGTGGCACAGGCCGCCAGCAGCGCGACGCCGCTCAGCATCGCCGCCAGGTTGAAGGCGCGCGCGCGCGTGCCGGCGCGCCGGGCGCCAACGTGCGCCAGCCGCGGATCAGAGGTCAACTTGCAGCCGGGCGAGCGTCTCGCGCAGCACGTCGTTGGCGGCGTCGCGCACCTTGCCTTCGCGCCAGATGCGCCGCGCTTCGTCGCGCTGGCCCAGCGACCACAGCACCTCGCCCAGGTGGGCGGCGATCTCCGTGTCGGGCCGCGCCGCATAGGCGCGGCGCAGCAGGGCCGCGGCTTCTTCGCGGTTGCCCATGCGGAACTCGACCCAGCCGAGGCTGTCGGTGATGAACGGGTCGCCCGGCGCCAGCTCGAGCGCACGCTGGATCAGCGCCCGCGCCTCGGGCAGGCGGATGCGGCGATCGGCCAGCGAGTAGCCCAGCGCGTTGTGGGCGTGGGCGTTGGTCGGTTTCAGCTCGATCACGCGGCGCAGCAGGCGCTCCATGTCGTCGAGCCGGTCGAGCTTCTCGGCCATCATGGCCTGCTCGTAGAGCAGGTCGGCGTCGTCGGGAAAGCGGGTGCTCGCGGTGGCCAGCACGTCGTGCGCCTTCTGCCAGAGCTTGGCATCGCGCATGACGCCGGCCTCGGCGACGAGCTTGGCGCGCGCGTCGTCGGCGCGGCGCTCGGGCAGGCGGCGGATCATGTCGCGCGCCTGCTCGGTCTTGCCCTGGCGCGCCAGGATGGACGCGCGCCGCGTCTGCACCTCCAGCGCGCGCTGCGGGTCTTCGATGCGGCCCAGCCAGCGCTCGGCGGCGGCGAAGTCGCCACGCTGCTCGGCCGACTGCGCCAGCATCAGCCAGGCCTGCACCAGGCCCTGCTCGGGGCGGGCCGCGCCGTCGGCGTCGTCATCGTCGTCGTCGCTGCCCGCCGCGGCTGCGCCGGCCGCCTTGGCCGCGCCCTTCTCGACCAATTCCACGTAGCGCAGCAGCGCGGCCTCGCCTTCCTTGGGGTGCCGCAGTTCGAGCTCGAGCGCGCCCAGCGTCAGGAAGGGGCCGGGCTGTTCGGGTTGCAAGCGTGTCACCGTCTGAAGCTGCGTCACCGCATCGGTGTAGCGCTGCGCGCCGGTGAGTGCGCGCACGTAGGCCATGCGCATCGCCAGCTCGGCATCGGGCCTGGCGAGGTGGTCGAGCACGACGCGTTCGGCATCGGGCCGTTCGCGCATCAGCTCCATCGCCAGCAGCGCGGGGCCGGGTGCGGCCGGCTCCAGCGCATGCGCTTCGCGCGCCAGGGCCAGGGCGCGGTCGGGGTCGCGCGCCTCGAGCCAGGCGCGGCCCAGCGTCACGCGCACCGGCACGCGCGTGGCCGGTGCGTCGCGCAGGCCCTTGAGCGCGTCCTCGAGCACCTGCGCCACGCGGCTCGGGTTGCTGGCGCGCTGCAGGAACCGCGGCAGCGCGCTCACGAGCCCGGGGCGATCGGCTTCGGGCGTGATTGCGAGCAGCGCCTTGAGCGGCTCGCCGACGGCGTCGACCCGGTTGAGCAGCAGCAGGATCTGCAGCTGCATGCGCAGCGCGTCGGCCGACTGCGGCGTGGCCGTGCGCCAGGCGCGGGTGGCGGCGAGCGCCTGCTCGCCGGCGCGCGACTGCAGCGCGATGTCGACCGCGCGGCGGAACAGGCCTTCGTCGCGCGTGCGCCGCGCGGCGTCGAGCAGCAGCTCGTAGGCACTGCCGGCGTCGCCGGCGTTGAGCGCCATCTCGCCCACCAGCAGCTGGTAGAGCAGGCGGTCGTCGAGCGCGGAGTTGTTCGGCGGGGCCACCGGCGCATCGGGCTTCTCGGCCTGCGCGGCTGGCGGCGGCGAGGCCGGCGTCCGGGCCTGCGCCAGCGTGGCGTGGGCCGGCACCCACGAGCCGCCCAGCAAGGCGGCCAGCAGCGTGGCGGTGGTGGTGAGCCGGCGCGCCTGGCGACGCGTGCGGCGTGTGGGGCGCAGGATCATGGGCGGGCGCGGGCAGGGTGCCGGGTCATTCTCACATAATGGTCCATGCCCGAACTCCCCGAAGTCGAGGTCACGCGGCGGGGCATCGCGGGGCCGTTGCGCGGTGCTCGCGTGATGGGGGTCCGCACGGGCAAGCCGCTGCGCTGGCCGCTGGGCGCCGAGGCGGCGTCCCTCGTCGGCTGCGTGGTGGGCGAGGTGGTGCGGCGCGGCAAGTACCTCTGGCTGCCGCTGCACGCCAGCGACGGCACGGCGCCGCGCGGCGGGCTGCTGATGCACCTGGGCATGTCGGGGTCTCTGGCGCTGCTGGCAGAGCCGGCACCCGAGCCGGGCACGCACGACCACTTCGACCTGGTCACCGACCGCGGCACCTTGCGCCTGCACGACCCGCGCCGCTTCGGCGCCGTCGTCTGGTCGAGTTCGATCGCCGATGCTCCGGCCGCCACGCTGGTGCAGCGCCTGGGGCCAGAGCCGTTCGACCCGGCGCTTAATGCCGAGCGCTTCCATGCCGCGCTGCGTGCGCGGCGCACGCCGATCAAGGCGCTGCTGTTGTCGGGGCAGGTGGTGGTCGGCGCCGGGAACATCTATGCCTGCGAGGCGCTTTTCGCCGCGGGCATCCATCCGGCGATGCGCGCGGACCGCATCAGCCGGCCGCGCGCGGCGCGGTTGCTGGATGCGGTGCGCGACGTGCTCTCGCGCGCCGTGGAACTGGGCGGCTCGACGCTGCGCGACTTCACCGACGTGCACGGCGCGAGCGGCGCGTTCCAGGGCACGGCCGCGGTCTACGGCCGCGCGGGCCAGCCCTGCGTGCGCTGCGGCGCCCTGGTGCGCAAGGTGGTGCAGGGGCAGCGGGCGACGTACTTCTGCGCCGCTTGCCAGCGGCGCTGAAGACGGAACCGGTCTCGTTCGGCGGCTCGCGCGGGCACGCGCCACGCTGCGGCGGCGGCCAGGTACCGCCGGCAACCGCCGGTTGCACCGTTCCCCGCACAGCCGTGTCGTATGCCCGCTGCGCCAGGCAGGCGCAGGGTCTTGTGCCGTGCGCACGCTGAGCTAGCATGCGCCGGCCGCAGCCCACGCCGCCCGCCATGCCCAGTCCGATCGCCCACAGCCTCGACGCGCTGGCATCCTGGCGCGCCGAACTCGACCGCCACGTCGTCGCGCTCGGCCGGGCGCTGACCGAGCTGGACCTGCTCGACGACAGCGACGCCAGCCTGCTGCGCGCGCTGCGCGAGCGGCTGGTGGCCGACAAGCTCATCCTCGCCTTCGTGGCCGAGTTCTCGCGCGGCAAGAGCGAGCTCATCAACGCCATCTTCTTCGCCGACGCCGGCCGGCGCGTGCTGCCGGCGACGCCCGGTCGCACGACCATGTGCCCGGTCGAGCTGCGCTTCGAGGCCGACGTGCCGCCGCGCCTGGCGCTGCTGCCCATCGAGACCCGGCTGCGCGGCCTGTCGCTGGCCGAGCTGCGCCCGCGCGACGACCACTGGCAACGCGTGCCGCTCGACCGGCGCGATCCCAACAGCCTGGCGCAGGCGCTCGCCGCCGTGACGCGCACCCAGCGCGTGAGCACCGAGCAGGCCGCCGCGCTCGGCTTCTGGAGCGAGCAGCAACCCGAGGACAACCCGCCGCTGGGCGACGACGGTCTGGTGGAAGTGCCGGCCTGGCGCCACGCCATCATCAACTACCCGCATCCGCTGCTCGAGCGTGGCCTGGTCGTCATCGACACCCCGGGGCTGAACGCCGTCGGCGCCGAGCCGGAACTGACGCTGGGACTGCTGCCTTCGGCGCATGCGGTCGTGTTCGTGCTGGCGGCCGACACCGGCGTGACCAAGTCCGACCTCACGATCTGGCGCGACCACCTGGGCCAGGCCAGCCTCGAGCGCTTCGTCGTGCTCAACAAGGTCGACACGCTCGTCGATCCGCTGGCCAGCGCCGCCGAGGTGCAGGCCCAGGTGGAGCACCAGGTGGAGACGACGGCGCAGATGCTGGGTGTTCCGCCGGCGCGCGTGTTTCCGCTCTCGGCACGCAACGCGCTCGCGGCGCGCGTGGCCGGAGACGACCAGGCGCTGGAACAGAGCCGGCTGCGGCCGCTGGAGGAAGCGCTGGCCGCCGGCCTGCTGCCGCGCCAGCACCAGCTGCTGGTGACGAGCGCGGTGAGCGCGGTGGAGCAGCTGCGCAGCTCGAACGCCCGTCGCCTGGCCGACCGGCGGCGCCAGTTCGCCGAACAGCTGCTCGAACTGCGCGGCCTGCGCGGCAAGAGCGGCACCAAGCTCAAGATGATGGTCGAGCGCGTCGACGCCGAAGTGGCCGACTTCGAGCGCTGCACGGCGCGGCTGGCGGCGTTGCGTTCGGTGCAGATGAAGATCCTCAAGGACGTGCTGGCGCCGCTGACCAGCGACGCCCTGCGCACCGAGGTGGCGGCGATGCAGTCAGCCATCGGTGCGCGCTTCCTCAACATCGGCGCGCGCAGCAACTTCGACACGCTGATGCGTCGGCTGCGCGACGCGGTGGCCAACGCCGGGCGCCAGGCCGAAGAGATGCGCCAGATGCTCGAGGCCAGCTTCAAGCAGCTCAACACCGAGTTCGGCTTCGCCTTCACGCTGTCGCCGCCGCCGGAACTGTCCAGCTTCCTCACCGAGCTGGACCTCATCGCGCACAACTACGGCCGCTACCTCGGCATCTCGCAGGCCTGGCGGCTGGCGGCGCCAGGCTTCGCCGAGCAGTTCCGTCGCATGCTGCTGTCGAAGCTGCGCGTGGTGTTCGAGAACGCCTCGAGCGAGCTCGAGCTGTGGAGCAAGAGCGCCACCACGCAGGTCGACGTGCAGCTGCGCGAGCGCCGCCGCGCCTTCACGCGCCGGCGCGAGGCGCTGCAGCGCGTGCAGCTGGCCGCGGGCGAGCTGGAGCAGCGCATCGCCGAGGTGCAGTCGCAGGACCAGCACCTGGCCGACACCCAGGCCAGGCTGGATGCGCTGGCCCAGCGCGCCATCGCCAGCGCGCGCAGGCCCGCCGCCGAGGCGGCAGCCGTCGCGGCCTGACGCCCGACGTGAAGGCACAGCCGTCGTTCGCGGCGCAGCTGGTGCGCTGGCAGCGCACGCACGGCCGGCACGGCCTGCCATGGCAGGGCACGCGCGAGCCGTACCGCGTGTGGCTGTCCGAGGTGATGCTGCAGCAGACGCAGGTGGCGGTGGCGCTGCCGTACTACGTGCGCTTCGTCGAGCGCTTCCCCGACGTGCAGGCGATCGCGGCGGCACCGCTGGACGACGTGCTGGCGCTGTGGAGCGGCCTGGGCTACTACAGCCGCGCGCGCAACCTGCACCGCTGCGCGCAGGTGGTGGTGGCCGAACACGGCGGCCGCTTCCCGGCCAGCAGCGCGGCGCTGGTGGCGCTGCCCGGCATCGGCCGCTCCACCGCGGCCGCCATCGCCGCCTTCTGCTTCGGCGAGCGCGCCGCCATCCTCGACGGCAACGTCAAGCGCGTGCTGGCGCGGGCCTTCGGCTTCGCCGGCGACGTCGGCAGGCCGGCCGAGATCGAACGCCTGTGGTCGCTGGCCGAGTCGCTGCTGCCGGCGCGCGACGTCGACACCTACACCCAGGCGCTGATGGACCTCGGCGCCACGGTCTGCATGCTGCGCAAGCCCGCCTGCGAGCGCTGCCCGGTGGCGGCGCGCTGCATCGCGCGGCTCGAAGGTGATCCGCAGCGTTACCCGGTCAAGACCCGGCGCACCCGCCGCGGCCAGCGCGAGAACGCGCTGCTTTGGCTGCGCCAGGCCGACCGGCACCTGCTCGTGCAGCGACCGCCCGCGGGCGTGTGGGCCCATCTGTGGTCGCTGCCCGAGCACGCCGGCGTGCAAGCGCTCAACGCCGTGGTGTCGCAGGGATGGCCGGGCAGCGGTCGCTGGCTCGACCCGGTCGTGCACGTGCTGACGCACCTGGACTGGACGCTGCGCACCCTGGTGTGGACGTTGCCGCCCGACGTGCCGCCTCCGACGTCGCTGCCACCCGGCGCGCGCTGGTTCACGCGCGACGAAGCCTTGTCGATGGGGCTGCCGACGCCGGTGCGCCGCCTGCTGAGCGCAGACGCCGACGACGCCGGCACCTGCGCCGCGCGCTAGATGTGAGCCGTCAAGAGGTTGTGTCTTGACTTGGTGAGTCTGGACATCGGGAAGGCGCCGCCGATGCCTGCATGCGGGCGGTGCCAGTTGTAGTGGTGCTGCCAGCTGGTCAAGGCATCGGTG